>OOAC01000492.1_pt1 | contig 35681 bp, 29 predicted proteins | sample 1671041 | NCBI WGS metagenome assembly OOAC01 (sample SAMN06348116, study PRJEB24527) | human gut metagenome | biome: human gut; feature: ankylosing spondylitis patient; material: feces | host: Homo sapiens | place: China | collected 2015-10 | reverse complement strand
TGACAGCTCGCTGGCAGGTTTATGAATGTAAGAAATGAAAGGCTGAACTGTTACTTTTACTGTAATTGCTTTTATACAGAGTAATTTGTTTAATTCTGAAATTGAGCATACAAAAACCTGTTGTAAATAAATGAACATACAAAAAACGGACAAATAAACTTCCACATTGAATGTGGTAAGTTTTTTGTCCGAGTTTTTTATGATGTTTATAATACTTTTCTCAAAATGTAAAAATTGATTTAGTCAAGTTTTATAAACGCTGCTGTCTGTCCTGATGCCTTTACAGTCTTGCCGTCACTTTCTACACTTCCGCCGAAGCTGTAGATTGTTTCTCCGAGTCTTGCATCAAATTCAAATGTTACTTCTTTTGCTGACGGATTTATGACAACTAAAATTTTCTCACCCTCGCTGCTTCTTACATAAGCAAGAGGATATGTGTCTTTTTTTGCTGCTACGAATTCTATCTCACCTTTACTTAAGAGTGCCGTGTGCTCTTTTCTTATTTTTATGAGTTTCTTTATTTCATTGTAAAGTGAATTTTCATCTGCCGCCTGATTCTTAACTGTCGGACGATTTTCATCACTGTCCTGTGCGATATAGAGCATTTCTTTCTTGGCATTACTGAAACCTGCATTTAAACTGTCATCCCACTGCATAGGTGTTCTTGAACCTGTTCTTCCATATCCGCCCTCTACTGATGTAAGTCCTTCTACATATTTCATTCCGATTTCATCACCATAATAGATAAACGGTGCTCCAGGCATTGATAAAAGGAACGCAAATGCAACTTTAAGTTCATCACCTTTTACTTCCTGTGAAAGTCGTCCCATATCATGATTTCCTGATGGAATACACATAAGTCCTTTCTTTTCTGATTTCTCATAATTTTCAAGATACTTTTCTACAAAGGCTGATACATCACCTTTTCCTCTTGATGAAAAGAAAGGTTCTTCACATCGGAACAAATCATTGTAATGTGACGGTCCAAAATGAAGAAGGAAATCCATATGAAAGCCACCCTGAAGTGATTTGTCAGGCTCTCCCCACTCTGAAACCATAGCTGCATTTGGAAATTCTTTATCAAGAAATTCCCTTACATTCTGCCAGAGTTTTATCGTTCCTTTTCCATCCTCATCATTTTTTACAAGTGAGCCTGCCATATCTACCCTGAAACCGTCTGCTCCCATCTGAAGCCAAAAACGCATAACATCTTTCATTGCTTCAAGTGTGGCTTTTGGTCCCTCATCATCCATAGACTGCTGCCACGGACGCTCAGGCTTATAATATCCGTAATTAAGTGCCGGCTGGTGTGAGAAAAAGTTGACCGCACATGAACCGTCTCTGTCTGAAATTCCTCTGATGCAGCCCATCCCCTGTGGTTCTTCCCAAATACTGTCAGTCCATACATATCTGTCCGTAAACTCATTCTTTTCAGCTTTCATGGACTGCTTAAACCACTCATGCTGCACGGAAGTATGTCCCGGAACAAGGTCAAGGAGTATGTGCATATCTCTCTTGTGTGCCTCTTTGAAAAGATTTGCAAGGTCCTCATTTGTGCCGTATCTTGGTGCAACCATATAATAGTCCTCAACATCGTAACCCGCATCACCAAAAGGTGATTTGAAACATGGATTTACCCATATGGCATTACAGCCTAAATCCTTTATGTAGTCAAGTTTCTCCGTAATACCATTTATGTCACCTATACCGTCAGCATTTGTGTCATTGAATGACTGCGGATAGATTTCATAAAAAACTGCGTTGTCAAGCCACTTTGGTTCGTTTGTATTATTCATTTTAGTCCTCCTGATTTATCTTACTATTTGTTGTATTCTACTTCTTTTATACCACTACTTCAAGTATCTTCTTACCATTATAATCCAACTCATTTACCCCGGTCTTTTTGTTCTTATTAAAATTAAAACTAAGCAGATAACCTTTATTCTGTTTATAATACTCAAGATAATCAAACAACTGCTTTTTCCCCCGTGAGTTATATTCATCTCCATGCCAGATTTTTAACTCAATAATAAACCTTCTGCCTTTGTAATCTGCTATTATGTCAGAACGCCTGTTATTTCTTGTCCGGGCTTCAATATAATAGCATCTGGTATTTAGAATTGTACCATAAATCAATACATCTTTTTGCACATGATGAACAATAATGTGTTCATTGTAACACAATTTAGAAAAAGTGTGTAAGCTGCTCTAAATAATACTTACACACTTTTTGACTATTTTTATAGCATTGAGCACTATTTCATTTTAAGTCTAAATCCTTACAGTCAAGCGGATATTCGTGGTACGCTCTGCTAATCGCTCAAATAAGCATTTCAAGCCTGCCCTTCATTCAAAACACCATGCTCTTTTAAAAGTTTCTCTATATCTGTTCCCTTAATTTTCTTTAAGACCGCATTTTTCACCATATTTAACGGCTTTGGAAGTTCCATGTCAAGCGGTGACTTTCCATCCATAAGTCTTACCGAACTCTCAACCAGTTCTCTTATATCATATGTGCTGCCCCAGACTTCCGGTACTGCCCTGTCTACTCCACACAATCCGTAAACCGCTTCCATAGCTGTTCTTACTGAATATTCCGTTGTGAATATCGTATCTCTCGGTGTCTCGGCAAACTGTCCTAAAAATGCGGCATTTACACTTCCGTCAGGGATAACATCCGGTCTGTCACCTTTCCTTCTCGGCATAAAGAATGCAGTTATATAAGGAAGCATTGTCGGTATGCAGTTTGTACACTCTTTTGCAAGCTCATCAATCTCATTTCCAGGGACTCCAAGATGGTAAAGCCACTCTGCCGCAATCTCCCAGCCACAGCAGTCTTTCATCGGTTTTCGTATATAATCACCGACAGCCTCAGTAAACAGACCGTAAACCCATATACATACTTCATCCTTTTTCTGTTTTTTGAACTGTCCCTGCCTGTTTATCGTCCAGCTAAGCAGCCATGAAGAATCCTTGCAGCTCACAATTCCGCCAGTGACAACTTTCCCTGAGCGTGAATCTCTCTTGCATATCTTCTCTATATATGAAATTATCTTTTCATCCGATGTTGTAATGGTTGCCGATTCCCATTTTGACTTTTCAACATCCGAACAAAATTTTTCAGGATTTCCAAATGCCATGTCCTGCCTTGCGATATTTTTCCAAAGACTCCAACAGCCGCTTTTTCTTATCTTTGCACTACCTGTCGGTGCGTGTTCATGGTCGCCGTATATTGTACTTTCCGTGCAGCTTCCGTTTGTGATAAAAACAAGGTCATTATCTGTAAGTTTTATTTCTTCATTTTTGCCCGCCACTACACACTCAATAGTTTTCGCTGTCTTTTTCTTTCCGTCAATGTCAAATATAACATTTGTTACCTCAGCGTTAAATTTAAATGAAACACCTGCATTTTCAAGATATTTAAGCATAGGCATTATAAGTGATTCATACTGGTTGTATCTTGTAAATTTTAATGCCGAAAAATCAGGAAGTCCTGCTATGTGATGGATAAATCTCTTAAAATAGAGTTTCATTTCCAATGCACTGTGCCAGTTTTGAAAAGCGAACATTGTTCTCCAATAAAGCCAGAAGTTTGAGTCAAACACTTCATCATCAAAAAAATCTTCTATCTTTTTATCATACAGTTGTTCATCGGAAGTAAAGAACAATCTCATAATCTCCATACATCCCTTGCGGCTAAGTCCAAACTTTCCACCAAGTTCTGCATCTTTCCCCCTGTCTGTTGTGACCCTGCAAAGCGAATAATTTGGGTCTTCTTTATTCAGATAATAAAATTCGTCCAAAACCGACTCGTCTTTATTTTCCAAAGATGGAATACTCCTGAACAAATCCCACAGACATTCAAAATGATCCTCCATTTCACGACCGCCACGCATTATATATCCTCTCGAAGCATCGTTTATACCGTCACACGCTCCGCCGGCAATATCAAGTGCCTCAAGGATATGAATATTTTCTCCCGGCATCTTTGCATCCCTCACAAGAAAGCATGCTGCAGCAAGTGCACCAAGACCACTTCCCACGATGTATGCCGATTTTTCCTCGATACCGACCGGCTTTTTAGGTCTTGCAAATGCTTCGTAGTTGCCGCTTGCATAGTAAATGCCTTTGCTGTTCTTATCGTATTTTCCACGCTCCGTGTTCTGATAGTCAGATTTTTCATAATTATCTGTAGCATTGCCTCTGTTTTTGCTTTTAATCTTTCCATCACTATCATCAACATACTGACACCATTTTTCAATAACTTTATCTGTCATTGACTTTTTGTCAGCATCTTTTCCATTTGAATTTTTACATCGGCACGAACCACTGTCCGAGTCATTGTCTTTTGCAAACTTACCCTTATACAAAGCCGCTGCTCCCGCTCCTACAGCGATAACAGAAGCTGTTTTAATAATTTTCTTATTCATGATAATCTCCAATCTACTGCACTATATTTGCAACCAAGCCACCAGCACGAATTCCCATCGCATAGCTGATAACAAAATTATTTATAAATAAGTATTCCTGATAATATAAAATCCTATTCCTTGAAATCTGATTTCTTGAAATTTTATTTTCAAAAATGCAATTAACAAAAAAATATGCCCAAAATCCCCCATCAGTACATCTTCTGATTTAAGAAATTTCAAGCATATTTTTTATGCCTTACGGCAATCTATTTTGTTCCCAACGAACCTTTAAATAAGGTTCTATCAAGCCAATAACCTGCTCCGCCTTTTGAATCTGTTCTTCAACCTGTGCTTTAGAAATAACAAAAAAATCTTGATAAGTCTATTACGCTGCCTTCCACAAAATAACCCCCTCATTTACATTGCGGTAAAAAGGTATTGTCTTTTCCAATTTATTAAAATCATCAATATTAATATCTATTACCGAAAATACTTTATCGTATTTTAAATTCATATCAACTATAAAATCTGATAAAGAATCTTCTAACTTTTCACTTAAATCTCCGGCAATCAGCATTGCTATATCAACATCTGATTCTTCTGTATTTGTTCCTTTCGCAACAGAACCGTACAAAATAATCCGATTAACCTTTTTATTAAGAATTTTTATAATCCCATCTACAAGTTCATTCAATATATCCTGTTTCATAACACACCTCCAACCAGCATAAATATACTTTCGTATATTATACATACCGGATAACAAAATTGCAATATTTACACTAATTCAGCATCAGGGCAAACACATAAAAAATCCATCTAAAGAGTTTGCATTGATTTCTCCTTTTATATCATGAATTACTCAGCTTTAAACCACCCCTTTTCAATCATATCATAAATACTCATTGAAAGCGAATTATCTTGTTCGTACCAGCCATCCCCCATAACACAAGCCTTGCAGCTGTCCATTGCCGGTATGACCATACCGATAACCCCATCCTTTCTCGTCAAATACATTACATAAGTGAACGGACAAGCAGAAAGACCTTTTCCTTTTTGGGCATTGGCATATCCTTTTTCAATATCTGCAAGAACTTTCTTATTTTTACATACATAATGCTTTCCATCATATTCAATCTCTGCACGCACAATATTATATACATCTGAACTTGTAAAATAAGACGCACTTCTCAAATGTTCTTCTATAAACAAAGGGAATACCAAATCATCTTTTTCTTCTATATCCTGTCCTATACGCCTATATGCGAGTTCACTCAAATTGAGGTAATCATTTACAAAAATATATGAGTTTACTTTTCCTTTTTTAGTCTTAAATCTTGCTTCCACATATCCGTTATCAGTAGTAGCTCCATGATATAAAGCCTTCTTATCAAGATTATATTTCTTTTTCACAAATGTATTATTCTCAACAGAATATTCATACATATTTTCCTTATCAGACATTTTATGCAGATATACGACTTCTCCACCTTTCTTAACCATTATCTCAACGGCACCGTCACCCTGCGTCATATTACAGCCTATCGGTTTTAAATCAACACTCTGAATATATTTTTGGTTTTCTGTGTCGTAAACAAATAAACCATAATAACCACCAAAAATAATCTTATTTTCATCTCCATAATACAACTGTGTACCATCTGCTCCAGGAGAAGTATTCACATCTACCACCGGCTTTTGTCCAATAATCTCATCCTGCTTCGTGCTATCCTTTTCTTTTGCAACAGTCTTTTCCTGCCCTGCAGAATTTTTTGAAGCATCTGAAACTTTTTTCCTTGTTCCAAAACATATTACAATAATACCACAAATAACAATAGCTAAAATAACGACACTTAATTTTGTCTTTTTATATACCATAATTTTTTTAATCCTCTCTTTTACGCCTATCTCTCCAAATCCCAGTGGAGCAAAAATCATTTTTCCAGTATCTGTACTACATTCTAACAAGGTCTGACAGTAATTTGCTTTCCACAAAGAGTCACGCTTGCTGATAACCTTTTCATCACAGGCAAGTTCCACATCTTTGCAAAACAAATAATATGCAATCCAGCAAAACGGATTAAACCAATATATACTAAGAAGTAAAAAACCTAATGGTTTCCATAAATGATCCCCTCGTTTAATGTGCATTTTTTCATGGGTCAATATATAATCATATTTATCTTTTTTTATGCCTGATGGAATAAATATCTGAGGTTTTATCACGCCTAACAAAAAAGGACTGTTGATCTCATCACAAATACTCACCCTTTCTTCAATATTAATAGATTGTGAAACCTTTTTTCGGATAACAATATATGATACAAGCATATATAAGACCAATACAAAAATTCCTGCTAACCAAAGAAAAATACATACATCCAAAAATCCGATTCCTTTATCAATAGGCGCAGAAGCCTGTGCATTATTTGAAATATAACTATCAATGCCATCGTCCACAATATTTAAACCAGTTCTAATTATAACCGGAGCCTGCTCCTGACTGCCATATTCCACAATCTTACTGCTGGGAAGCAGCCCCAACGAACTACGAATATCAAAAGGACTCAACAACTTTAATCCGACCAAGCCCCATAATAGAGGATATATAAATTTCGGAATTTTTTTCATAAAAATACGAATAAGAACAACAACTAATATCATAATACTGGCAACCCAGACATTATCAAGAATTGCAAAAAACATTTGTCTCATTTCTACTCCTCCCTGATCTTATCAATCATTTTCTGAATTTCATCAATATCTTTTTCTGAAAGTTTCTTTCTGCTTGTAAACGCTGCCAAAAATATTGGTATTGATCCCTTATAATTTTCATTTACCAGTTTTTCACTTTTTGCAAAATAAAACGCATCTTTAGAAATTTTTGATGTAACTGTTCCATTGATATTTTGAAAAATTCCTTTTTCACAAAGTTTTTTCAGAACTGTATATGTGGTTGATTTTTTCCACCCTAATTCTTTCCCACAGATTTTTGTCAGCTCTCCCGATGATATTGGTTCTCTCTCCCATATTATATCAGCAAACTTTGCCTGTACTTCACCTAATTCAATATCCACTCTATCTTCACCTCCTTTCCGGTCTATTCACAATAGACTGGTTGCAGTCTATCATGGATAGACCAATTTGTCAAGAATTAACATCAACTTAAATATAACAAAAAAATATGCCCGAAATAATCTCACCGTTTTCCGGTTTAAGAAAATTTCAAGCATATTTTTTATCATGCCTTACGGCAATCTATTTTGTTCCCATTTTTTACAAGTCAAGTTGATATTTACAATCCAATCTGCTGCTTGCTCATAACTCTACTTGTGTACTGACCTGTTAATTTTTATCACACTAGCTGCTATCGCAGCATATCAGAATTTGCTTGTCCCTCTCCTGATACTTGCAAGTCCCCACCCATCACTTATCTCTCTACACAATAGGAGCGTGCTACTTTCCTGATCCTGATAGTGTTAAATTACAGTTTCCAAATATCCTCATTGTACTGTGCAATAGTTCTGTCTGATGAGAAAAATCCTGCCTGGCTTATATTAACAAGCATCTTCTTTGCCCAAGCCTCTCTGTCGTTAAAGTCAGCATATGCTTTTTCCTTTGTCTCTACATAACTGTCAAAGTCAAGGAATGTCATAAACCAGTCTTTGTTTAAAAGTTCATTTTTAAGACGGTTAAGCTGTGTTTCATCACCAATTTTAAGCATTGCATCACCTGTAATAAAATCAACCGCCTCTTTGAGTGCAGGATTTTTTTCATAGTAATCTCTTGATACATAGTCAGAGTTTGCGTAATGTGCTATTACCTCGTCACTCTCTGCTCCGAAGATGTAAATATTGTCATCACCTACAAACTGGTGGATTTCTACATTTGCACCATCCTCAGTACCAAGTGTGATTGCTCCGTTAAGCATGAATTTCATGTTTCCTGTTCCGCTTGCTTCTTTTGATGCAAGTGAAATCTGCTCTGATATATCACACGCCGGAATAAGTCTTTCTGCCATTGTTACATTGTAGTTTTCTACCATAACAACATTGAGATATTTATTTACTTCCGGATCATTGTTGATAATCTCCTGCAAACATAAGATAAGGTGAATTATATCTTTTGCTATAATGTATGCCGGAGCTGCTTTTGCACCAAATATTACTGTGATTGGTGTCTCAGGTATGTTCCCTTTCTTAATCTCAAGATATTTATGAATCACAAATAATGCATTTAACTGCTGGCGTTTGTATTCATGCAGACGCTTAACCTGAATATCAAATATTGAATTAGGATTAAGTGTGATATTCTGAGTTCTCTTTATATAATCAACAAAATCTGCTTTGTTATCAGTTTTTATCTTAAGAAGTGTGTCGAGTGCATCCTTATCAGAAAGATATTTTTCAAGTTTCTTAAGTTCCTCTGCATCCTTTTTGTAACCGTCACCAATCCATTCTGTGAGCTGGTCTGTAAGTTCAGGATTGCAATGAAGAAGCCATCTTCTGAATGTGATACCGTTTGTTTTATTGTTAAACTTCTCAGGATAAATCTTATAGAAGTTGTTAAGTTCTGATTTTTCAAGGATTTCCGTGTGAAGTGCAGCTACACCGTTTACACTGAAGCCGTAATGAATGTCGATATGAGCCATATGTACTGTATCATTTTTGTCAATGATAACCACGCTCTCATCATCAAAGCGGCGGCGTACTTTATCGTCAAGCACCTCTATGATAGGCACAAGCTGTGGTACAACTTCCTTAAGGAATGAAATAGGCCATTTTTCAAGTGCTTCTGCAAGAATTGTGTGGTTTGTATATGCACAAGTCTTTGAAACAATCTCGATTGCCTCATCAATATCAATTCCCTCTTCCATAAGCAGACGGATAAGCTCAGGTATAACCATTGTAGGATGTGTATCATTTATCTGGATTACTGCGTAATTATATAAATCGTGGAGGTTACTTCCCTTTTTCTTACACTCATCTATTATAAGTTTTGCACCATTGCTTACCATGAAATACTGCTGGTAAATTCTGAGTTTTCTTCCGTCATCATCACTGTCATCAGGATAAAGGAATAATGTAAGATTTTTCGCAATATCTTTCTTATCAAAATCAATTCCATCTCCTACAATACTATCATCTACAGTATCAAGGTCAAACAATTCAAGTTTATTTGTTCTGTTGTCATATCCTGTTACATCTATCTCATACATTCTCGACTGAACAGTAAAATCTTTAAATTTTACAGGATAGCTCACATCTGTTTTTCTAAGGAATGTATTCTCCTCAATCCATGGATTTGCAGTCTCTTTCTGCTTATTATTCTCAAATACCTGCTTGAATAATCCAAGATGGTAGTTAAGACCAATACCAGAACCGTTAAGTCCAAGACTTGCTATCGAATCAAGGAAGCACGCTGCAAGACGGCCAAGACCACCATTACCAAGTGAAGGCTCTGCCTCAATCTCCTCAATCTCTGCAAGACTTATGCCGTTGTCAGCAAGGACTTTCTTTACATCAGCATAAATTCCGAGATTTATAAGATTGTTAGAAAGAAGTTTTCCTATTAAAAATTCTGCCGAAATATAATAAACTTTCTTTCCTGTGTCCTCCTGCACTTTTTCCTCTGACATATCTTTCGTGATATTTAAAAGTGCAACATAAATTTCCTGTTTGCTGCTGTCAGCAATACTTTTTCCAAGCTTCTGCTCTAAAGTGTTTTTGATATCCATAATAATCCTCCATTTTACACGCATTGTTGTTTACTTTGTAACATAAAATTCTCTATCTCTTATCCATATCCTTATTCACAATAAAATGTGAATTTTTAATTCCTGTCACCTGACACATTTTTATGTGCGGCAACTCTCTTAACTTTGTGACTATAATATATCATTTTAGTAAGTGTACTTCTTGTCTTTTCCTAGCACGATATGATACAATACTATCATTTAGAGATATTTTTTTAACGGACGCGAAACTGTTATGTGCTGTGATGATTGTGTATCTGTAGCAAATAATACCGTCGGCACGCTTTCGCTATGTTGTCACCGTGTAACAGTACATAAATGGTGCAAATTATCTTTTGGGAGGTTTTACATATGAATGAAATTGAAAAAAATAAATACCATGAAACAAAGACCCATTCCAGTGCGGAATTTTTATTTAATACTTATCCATGTTCTATCCCTATTGATTTTCCGAGTGTTCCCCTGCACTGGCACAATGATATGGAACTTATTGTTATCAAGCATGGTTCGGCTAAAGTTACGCTTAACCTTACTACGCATCAGCTATCGGCAGGTGATATCCTTGTGGTTCTCCCTGAAAATCTTCATTCTATTGATTGTGCTATCGGCGATAAACTGGAGTATGAAAATATTATTTTTAAAAAGGAACTTCTCAGTTTTGCGACAAATGATATAACCATGTCCAAATATCTGACTCCTTTTTTTAATGGTGATTTTCCTATTGTAACTCATGTGCATATGGGATATTCTTTTTATTCCCATTTTGTGAAGATTATAAATACTATGGATGTTCTGTGTGATAAAAAAGAATTTGGCTACCAGCTTGCCATCAAGTCATGCCTGCTTGAACTTATACACATTATGATAAGGCATCCGCCTAAAACGGAAGTTAATAAAAAATCAGAAAAATCGGTAGATAAAATAAAAGAAATACTTACTTATATGGAACAGCATTATAATGAAGAAATTCCGATTGAAAAGATAGCTGATATATGTCACTACAGCCCGTCACATTTTATGAAGTTTTTTAAAAATCATATGGGAACAAGTTTTATTAAATATCTTAATGATTTTCGCCTGATAAAAGCACGAACCAGACTGCTCACCACTGAGGACACCGTGCTTGAGATAGCCGGTGACTGTGGTTTCAACAATCTGTCGCACTTTAACAGGCTTTATAAAAATAAGTATGGGATAACACCGTCTATGACGAGGGAAATGTAAACGGTATCATTATTTCTCATACCTTTCAATCTCACATTTATGCACTTTATCCTTTTTGTCATATATTATTCCAACAATAAGTATGTCACCGGTATATGATAGAAGTGACTTCGGATACTGTTTCTGCTTAATCTGTTCCAACGCCGTGCGTACATTTTTATTCCATTTAAGTTCAATTACTAATGCCGGATAAAAATCCGTGTATTCCGGTTTTGGCAGATATACAAAATCCGCAAATCCCCTACCAGCCGGAAGTTCACGAATTGGAGTAAAATAATACTTCATTGAACTAAGATATGCAATAGTCAAAACGCTGCTAAGTGAATTTTCATCATTATATTTAATTACTGATGCATATTCCATATGAATTTTTTCAATTATTTCAGAAACTTTTTTATTATCCATATCTAATGTTGAATCTAAAAGATTATCAGACTGCTTCTCAAATTCAATAAATTCTTTCCACTTCTTCTGTCTTGTTGCTTTTAAAAGTTCCTGTCTTACTTCCTCATTTGGTATATACGCACACTTGCATTTCTCATCATATGCCAAATATCCTAAGTGTATAAGATATGTTATTATATCGTCCCTGTTTGAAAAATTTACTGCATCATTCTGAAATGTTCCAGTGTCAACCTTAACCATATCTCCTGAAAGCATCTCAATTATTGCATTTTTAAGTCCGTCAAAATTTTTACTTATCAATGGTATTATCGTTTCGTATGAGCCTGTCTGCGACCAATAGCTTTGAAAAAGTCTTTTTGTAACAACACTTACAACTGCTTTTGGATTGTAAATATGGTAATCCCCAAGCCGGTAACCATCATACCAATGTTTTACTTTTTCAAAATCTGCTCCATATTCAGTGCACAAAGTTTTAACTTCATCCTGTGTAAAACCTATATACCCAGCAAGTTCCCCTGCATCAAGCATGGTATATTCATCAAAATTGTTAAGTGCCGACTGTGTCTTTAATTTTTTTATTGGCAAAATACCAGTAATATAAGCAAGACCTATATATTTCATAGGTTCAGTTCCTTTAAAAAGACCTCTTAAAAAATTTATATACTCATCCTGAACCTCAAATTCAGCGGCCTCATCCCTTATCAAAACATCCCACTCATCAATAATTATTATAAACTGTTTTCCAGTTTTAGCATTTATATTTGACAAAGCATCGGGCAGCGAACTTATTTTTTCAGTTATAATCTGCGGAAAGTTTTCTCTTAACTCATCCACTATATTTTCAGTGATATAATTAACAAAATTTTTCGGATTTCCGGCAGGTTCTAAGCACCATTGCACATCAAAATGAATTACATCATATTTGTTTAAACTTTCTTCAAAACCATCCAAACTTCCTATTTTTAAATCTGAAAATAATTTCTTTGAGTCGCACCCTTTACTATAATAAGCCGTAATCATATCTGCCGTAACAGACTTTCCAAAACGCCTCGGACGGCTGTTACAAATAAAAGCTGCGTTCGTATTTATCACCTGATTAGTAAAATCAAGAAGTTCCGTTTTATCAATATATATTTTAGAATTTAATGTCCTTTTAAATGCAGCATTATCCGGATTTAAAAATCTCCCCACTCACCAACACCCCTTTCTGGCATTCTCTTGAAATACATTTTTCTTTATATCTTTGCAATCATTATATTATGCAATCTTCATTTAAGCAAGCTAAATTGCATTACGCTAACAAAAACTGTGTACATGCTCAAAGAAATGTTTATATTCATCAAAATTATACTAAAAAAATTTCAATTACTAAAACACAAAAAAGCTGTGGCTTCACTATAAAACCACAGCTTTTTAAAATCTCTATGTGATAAATCAATATCATAATCATTATACGGCGGATATTTGCAATCCGCTCTGCTATTTACCTGATAGAGTTAAATTCTACCATATAGCTTCATCTCCTGATGAAGTACATCTGCCAGCGTATCATTATACACTCCCGGCAGACATCTCCAGCTCCAGTTTTTATCACTGAGTGTTGACGGTGTGTTCATTCTTGCATTTTTTCCAAGTCCGAGGATGTCCTGCATCTGCATAATTGCCGTATCCGCAACGCTTGCCCATGCCGTACGCATCATTCCCCAATGATATCCTTCTGCTTCTGAAAGACGCATATATTTCTTCGCATATTCTGCATCTTCTTCTGATATTGTATCAAACCATCCAAGAATTGTCTCATTATCATGTGTTCCTGCATATACAACACAGTTTTTAGGATAGAGATGAGGCAGATATCCTGACTCCGTATCCCTGCTGTCAAATGCAAACTCAAGAACTTTCATTCCCGGAAATCCTGTATCTTTAAGAAGCTTTCTTACTGAATCCGTCAAAAATCCGAGATCCTCTGCTATGATTGGAAGTTCTCCAAGTTTTTCTTTTATAACATTGAACAAATCTATTCCAGGTCCTTCTTTCCATTCTCCGTTTCTTGCAGTGTTGTCACCATATGGGATAGAATAATATGCATCAAACCCTCTAAAATGATCTATACGAAGCATATCATATATCTGCGTCTGATATGCTATTCTGTCAACCCACCAGTTATAATCCTGTTCTTTCATGACTTTCCAGTTAAACAAAGGATTACCCCAAAGCTGACCATCTGCTGAAAATCCATCAGGCGGACATCCTGCCACACTTATCGGCATAAGATTATCATCAAGCTGAAACTGTTCGGGATTTGCCCAAACATCTGCACTGTCACTTGATACATAAATAGGAATGTCACCAATTATTTTAATTCCATTTTCATTTGCATAAGCTTTTAACTTTTTCCACTGTGTAAAAAATAAAAACTGTACACATTCCCAAAACTTTATCTCATCTTTTAACTTTTCTCTTTCTACTGCAAGAGCTTTGTTATCTCTTTTTCTAAGAATTTCCGGCCACTCAAGCCATGATACTCCATTTTGCTCGTCTTTTATTGCCATAAATAAAGCATAGTCAGAAAGCCATTTATGATTTTCTTTTCTAAATTCTGTAAGCTCTGTCTGATATTTTTCTTCTGCAGTCTTGGCAGCCTTCCTTAAAACTCCAAATCTCCTGTTATATAGCAAACCATAATCTGCTTTCTCCGGGTTGCTGCCCCAATCTATATTTTTATACTCATCTTTTTCAAGAAGTCCGGCTTCACTAAGTTCATCAAGATCTATCATATACGGATTTCCGGCATATGATGAAAATGACTGATACGGCGAATCTCCATAACTTGTCGGACATATTGGTAATATCTGCCAATATGATTGTCCTGCCTTATGTAAAAAGCGGACAAATTCTCTTGCTGCCTCTCCCATTGTTCCAATACCGTAAGGTGATGGCAATGATGTGATAGGCATTAAAATTCCTGCTTTTCTCAAAATATTTTCCTCCTTTTACACTTTTGAAATATAAAACTGTTATAGGCAGTGATGATTTTTACGCTATAACAATACCGACACGCTCCCGCTATATGTCGGCTAACATTATCTGTTATATATGCAAAGTCCAATAACATCATAATGTCAATTTCATATATATTTTTTATGTGATGTACTTTAATACTTATAAATTTCTTACACTTTCTCTTTCAAGAAGTTTAAATGGTATAGATACATCCCGTCCTTCATCCGGGTAATGTATCTGTCGCAACATAAGCTCTACTCCCTCTCTCGCCATTTTTTCCGTGTCTTGTTTTATAGTCGTAAGTCTTGGAATACAGTAATTTGAAAGACTTATCCCGTCAAATCCTATGACCGATATGTCATCCGGCACTTTTTTTCCTGCATCGCATATTGCACGCATCGCACCAACTGCTATCGTATCACTCAGTGCAATGACTGCCGTAACATCCGGCATATTCTTTAAAAGTTTTTTCATTGCCTGATATCCGTCCTCCATAGAAAATCGACATTGCACATAACCTTTTTTCTCATCAAACGGTATATTATTTTCCTGAAAACTCCGAATACATCCCGCATATCTTAGAGAACTTATCTGTGTTGCCGACAATATTCCACCTACAACACCTATCTTTTTATGACCTTTTTTTATAAAATAACTGCCGACTTTATATGCTGCTGCCTCATCATCTGTATAAAATGATGAAAGATTACTTATATTAAGACTTCCGGCACTATTTGTGACAAGAATACAAGGTACATCTATTCCTTCAAATTCATCAAAATAATCAAGATTTCCGCCGAGAAATATAATTCCTTTAGGATTTCTTTCACGACACAGCATAAGTGCACATTCCACTTCGTTTGCATCTTCATCTATATATGATACTTCTGCAATTTCTCCATTTTTTGAAAGGAGCATTTGCATTTTCTCAAGAATATCTGCAAACAGCATATTTTGATTTCCCTTTACAATGATTGAAAGCGATGACGCAGCCTGCCTCTTTAACTGCCGTGCATTACTGTTAGGCTGAAAATTACTTTCTTCTATAACTCCCATTATCTTTTTTCTTGCTTTGTCACTGACATCAGAATGATTGTTCAATACCCTGGATACAGTCCCTATACCATATCCTGACAATCTGGCGATATCTTTTATAGTCATACATTTGCCTCACTTTTTTATTTCCATGATATTTAAGAACTTTTTAGTCCCTAAAACACCTTTATCAGATAAAGTACCATATGACTTCATCTGATAAAGTATATTTCATGCAAAATGTATTTTAACCTTTAACGGCTCCGGCTGCAACTCCTTTGATGATATATTTCTGACAGCATAAGTAGAATACTATAACAGGGATAACTGCCATGATAAGACAAGCCATAATAGCACCCATATCAACTCTTCCGTAACTTCCCTTCATATACTGAATGATAATTGATATTGTCTTATATTTCTTTATATCAAGTGTAAGATATGGAAGAAGGAAATCGTTCCAAATCCACATTGCCTCAAGTATTCCTACAGATATAAGAGTAGGTTTCATCATTGGTACTACAACGCTGAAGAATGTTCTTATAGGACTGCAGCCGTCAATCATAGCTGCCTCCTCAACTTCAATAGGAATTGATTTTACAAATCCGCAGAACATAAATACCGCAAGACCTGCACCAAATCCAAGATATATTATCAAAAGACCCCATGGTGTATTAAGTCCAAGTGAATCTGCCGTTCCTGATAAGGTAAACATTACCATCTGGAATGGAATTACCATTGAGAATACACAAAGAAGATAAATTGCTTTTGTAATCTTTGTCTGTACTCTTGTGATAAACCATGCACACATTGAACAGCACACAAGAATAAGAACTACACCGCCTACCGTAATAAATACAGTCCAACCGACAGCCTTAATAAATTCATATTTTGTTATTGCCTCTTTAAAGTTCTCCAATCCGACAAAATTCTTTGATGTCGGCATTTTAAAAGGCTCAAGATTGATAAATGTCTTTTTCTTGAAAGAGTTCATCAATACAACAATAATTGGTGATACAAATATAATTGAAATAACCGTAAATAATAATGTAGCCAAAATTCCTTTTACTTTTTTCATTACTGCTGCACCTCCTTACTTCTTGTAAGTCTAAGCTGTAACATACTGATAACTATTACTGCAAGGAAGAAGATAACTGCCTTAGCCTGACCTACACCTTCATATCCAACTCTTCCATAGAATGTATCATAAATATTCAATGCAAGCATCTCCGTTTTATGAAGCGGCTCACCACCCGTAAGTGAAAGGTTCTGGTCAAAGAGTTTGAATGAGTTTGTTATTGTTAAGAATGTACATATTGTTATCGATGGCATCATGTTTGGAATAGTTACATGGAAAAGTCTCTTCCAAGCGTTTGCACCATCAATCATAGCAGCTTCTCTTAATGAATCAGGTATTGCCTGCAGACCCGCTATGTAAACTATCATCATATAACCTATCTGCTGCCAGCAGATTAAGATTACAAGACCCCAAAATCCTAATTTTGCATTAAGTTTTAATGCCATATCAAAATGACTGAATATACCATCAAATATAAGCTGCCATATATATCCAAGTACAATACCGCCAATAAGGTTTGGCATAAAGAATATTGTTCTAAAAATATTAGTTCCCTTAATTTTCTGTGTAAGTGCAAGTGCAAGTGCAAATGCAAGAACATTAACAAGTACAAGCGTCACTATCGCAAATACTGCCGTAAATCCAAATGCATGAGGGAAGGTCGTATCCTTAAATGCTTCGATATAATTGCCTATTCCCACAAAATCAGCATCCTTGATAGTGGTAAATTTACAAAATGATAAATAAATTCCTTCGATAAATGGCACGATAAATCCTATCATAAATGCTGCCATAGTAGGAAGCACAAATACCGGCCAGTATTTTCTTATTGCTTTTTCCATAATAATCCTCATTTCTGCACATTCCACTGTGCATAGCACAAAATGCATTGCCGCTCACTGTCCTGTGAACAGTAACCAAAATACAGTTGATTTATTAATATTTGTTCCCTTATTGTCATTACTTACACTACTATTTATGCAAACAATAACTCATTTTTAATAGAGGGGAAACATTTTACCGTTTCCCCGCCTATAATTTCTATCATGTCACTTTACGGTCTATACCGCAATTTAACAACTAAACTATTACCATTCCGGCATTTATTTCTTAGCTGCTGCTGCTTCTTTCTTCCAGCCATCTACAAATGCTTTCTTTACAAGATCCCAGTTTGCATCAGTCTGCTTAGAAGCATATGTTGTAAGTGCAGAGCCAAGGTCGTTCTTCCACTTCTCAGATGGCATAGTTGTAAAGTTCCATGTTACAGGTTTTTTACCCTGTTTTACATAATCATTTGCAATGTTTACAAGCGGATTATCTGAAGTAAGGTTCTTTTTAAACGGAATAACAAATCCCATTCCATCCTGTCCTGATGGCATAGCTCCTGCTGCACCACACATACATTTTACTGCTGTATCATCTGTTACACACCAGTTCATGAAATCAAGTGTTGCCTGAATATCCTCTTTTGATGCTTTCTTATTTACACACCAGTAGTTCTCTGTACCTGTACAAAGTCCCTGGTTTTCCTCTCCGTCTGCACCAATATAGATAGGTAACATTCCAAGATTATCATCTCCAAGGTCTGCTATATCTGAGTATGCCCATGTACCATTCTGATAGAATACTGCTTTCTCTGTAACAAATTCTGCAACTGCATCATCACCAGTCTTTGTGCTAAGCTGTTTAGAGCTTGTTGTGGAATTGTTAATATATAAATTCCAGATATTGCGATAGTTGTCAAGATATGTTCCCTTGATGGCATCTGTATTCTCGATTCCATCCTTCTGATACTCATAGTAAATAGGAAGGTTTGCAAGATGTGTCTTGAATCTCCAATCTGAACTTCCATCCATACCTGCTGATGTAAATGCTGAGAATCCAAGGTCTTTGCTTCTCTTTGTTATGTCTTCTGCAACTTTCTTAAGATCATCAAAGCTCTTTATGTCATCCTGTGTATATCCGGCTTTCTTTAAAAGATTTTTGTTGTAAATGATACCATAAGATTCTATAGCATATCCGATACCATCAACTGCATCACCATCTTTTAACAAGAAATCATCACTTGTAACCTGTTTTGCAATATCAGAATCCTTAAGGTCATAACAATAATCTTTCCAAGATGCAAGTCCAACCGGTCCGTTTACCTGGAACAATGTTGGTGCTTCGCTCTTACCCATCTCACTCTTTAATGTTGTCTCATACTGGTTAGCTGCTGCAGTTACTACATTCACCTTAACACCTGTTTTATCTGTGTAAAGCTTTGCAAGTTCCTGCCACTGTGCATCAGCTTCAGGCTTGAAGTTTAAGTAATAAACTGTTCCTTTAGCTTCTTTCTTACCACTTTCCTTTTTATCACTTGCACCGCCACAGCCCGTAAGTGCTGATGCTGTCATAACTGCTGCAAGTCCAAATGCTACAAGTCCTTTCTTTCTCATAAATATCCTCCTAAATTATAATATTGTTGTTTCCACTGTTTATATTTTAAATAACTTTAAAATACTTTACTTTTTCATGGAAACGGTTTTGGAAATGTTTCTGGAAATGTTTCCATTTCGTTGTAACTAAAATATATAACATTTAGATAAAAATTGCAATATTTTTTTTTTAATTTTGTGCTTTTTGTCACTTTGCACAAATTTGTATTATTATTATGCTCATTTCAGACACTTTTTTATGCACTTTTACTATATTTATTTTTACAGAGTGAACATTTGCCATTTATAAACCATCAAAAAAATGGCATCACACTACTTTACAAGCATTTTCCTATTCAATAAAAAAGCAATACAATCCTTTTTTTCAGATATGTATTGCTTTCTCTAAGCCAATAAAACATTATTTTTCTAATTCTAATGCTATTCCTTATGTGTATTTTAACCAAAATCTTCACATATTATGCAGTATTTTTACATAAATTGCGGTATTCCATAAGTTTATCCCGTGCACTCCTGCTTATGTGTTTTGGCACTTCTATTCCTACCGTGACATACTGGTCACCATAGGTCTTTCCATCCTTTTTAGATACAACACCTTTTCCCTTAAGGCGTATCTTCGTGCCGTACTGTGTTCCCTCTTTTATCTTACACTCTACATCACCATAAAGAGTGTGAACACGCACATTTCCACCAAGAACTGCCGTTGTGTAAGGCACATTTACTTTTGTATATATATCCTGCCCTTTTCTCTCATAACCCGCTTTTTTACCTACTTTAACTCTGAGGAATAAGTCTCCGTCCTCTGCTTTTCCTATACCCGGATGACCTTTCCCTTTAAGTCTTATACTGTTTCCGTCGTCAATTCCAGCCGGTATATGAACTTTTAGCGACTGCTCATTTCCTGTACTGCCATTATGCAAAGTAATCACCTTATCACATCCAAATACAGCCTCATCAAATGTTACTTCTATGTCTGCCTCTGCATCATCGCCTCTCATATCATAACCAAATCCCGATTCCTGACCTCCTGTACTGTAAAAATGTGCTCCTGAAAATCCGTCATATCCTCCAAAATCTCCCCTTTCACGAAAGCTGCCATGACCACCAAAACTTCCACTGCCTCCAAAGTGACCGTCATTAAACAAATCGCCAAATATGTCACCAAATATATCCGATGCATCTCCCGTAAAATGATACTCTCTATGCATTCCGTCTGCGTTATAAGACTGACCGCCTCCCGGTGAAAATCCCTCTTCAAATGCAGCGTGACCAAACTGATCATAAAGTTTCTTTTTTTCAGCATCACTAAGTACATTGTATGCCTCTGTGACTTCCTTAAACTTCTGTTCAGCCGCCGCATTTCCCGGATTCATATCAGGATGATATTTCTTTGCCAGCTTACGATATGCTTTTTTTATCGTCTTATCATCAGCATTTTTGTCTATTCCAAGAACCTTATAATAATCCTGCTTTGCAGCCATAAGAAACTCCTCCTTTCTCATTTTCCGGTAATTGCCAAACTGCTTATATGTTATGTTACTTGTGCATATAAGCAGTTTCGCAATAACCTGTTTCAATTTTAAAAGGAGCGATTCTTTACCGCTCCTTCCATCACCTTTATCTAATATATGATAGTACAATTTTAAAATACGAAGATATATTAAGATATACATTCAGAACCTCTTTTTGACAATCCTGAATATATTATCCAATCTTATATCTATTACAAAATTGAGATATATTTGTCTTCTTCTTTCTGCGGTAATGCTTCTTTCTTTGGTACATTTAATGTAAGCACACCGTTTTCAAATTTTGCTTTTATATCTTCCTGTGTAAGTTCTTTGCCTACATAGAATGTTCTGCTGCAATTTGAATATACTCTCTCTCTGCATATATATCTGCTGTTTTCATCTTCTACTTTATTGTCTTTATCTGATGCGGCAGTGATTGTCATATATCCGTCTTTTAATTCAGCTTTTATCTCGTCTTTCTTAAATCCCGGCAGATCCATGATGACTTCAAAACCATCTTTGCTTTCTTTTATATCTGTTTTCATCAATCCGCTGTTATAATAATTCTTTTTGTAATTTCTTTCAGGTGCATCAAAAAATCCATCCATTAAATCATTTGCAAAAATACTAGGCATTAACATAATCAATCTCTCCTTCCAAAAATCTGTTACCGTCTGCATCTGTGATGCCGTTGGTAACTAAAACCTTATTTATTTTAATATTGTTTGTTTCTCTGTTGCTGATTATGTTATACTACTTTTATTAGCACTCGTCAATATCGAGTGCTAATAATTTTTGTGAACTTTTTGTGAACTCACTTTGTTTATCAAGTCATATTACAACTCTCTTCTTAACTGTAAGTCAAGAAGCCCCCTCGCTTTCAGCTCAGTCAATTACATTCGACTTCGTTTATGACACACTACCAGTATTTCTTTCTTTTAAAAATCACAAGACTCACCACAACTATCAGCACACTTATACCTATCACGGTTGGATAAGCGTATTTCATCTTTAACTCAGGCATATATGAAAAGTTCATTCCGTACCAGCCTGCTATCAGTGTCAGCGGAAGAAAGATAGTCGTTACTATCGTAAGCATCTTCATTACATCATTCTGATGTATCTCTATCTCCGACTGATAAACATCCTGCACCTGCATCGCATATTCCCTTAATATCTGCGTTTCCTGTGCTAGTCTTGTCATTTTTTCCGAATACATCTTAAAAAGTTCCACCGTTTCTTCCGTGAAAAATTCTTCTTCATTGCCCGCAAGTTCATCCCCCGCTTCTGCGAGCTGTGTATAATAATGATAAAACCTCGCTATTATCTTTTTCAATTTCAAAAGACCTATATTAAATTTGTCGGACTGTTCTTTCATTACCTGCTCTTCTATCCCGGTTATTTTATGCTCTATTTTCTGCAAAAAAAGCAGCTCATCTTCTATAAATGACATAAAAAAATCATATATAAATCTTTCCAGTGAATAATCTTTTGCTATGGCACGCCCGGATATTCTTATTATATTTTTATCAATCGAATCATCATCACTTAATATTATTACCCTGTCTTTCAATATATATATTGCAAAAAGTTCATCCTTTTTTCCATATTCTTTTGCAGGCATCTGAAAAGTTCCATACAAAAAATCCCTGTGGCTCTCCATCTTGCAAAAATGAATTTCATCAACAGTATGCCATATTCCACACTTTTCCCACAATATTTTTTCATTGTCCCACTCAGTCATCTTAAATACACCGACACATTCCCCACTGTCCCAGAATGTGCCGAGGTCGATTTTAAATATACCATCCTCTTTTATCTTATAATACATTTGTTTACCTTCTTTATTTTATATTATGTGCTCCCGTTATCTTCTCAAAACAAAGATTTTCTAGAGTACACCATATTATTTCCCTTTAAATTCCTTTTTATGTAACAGTTCAGCCCCAAAAAAGATAAGTCAATAATACATGAGCTTGCTCAATGTATTATTGACTTGTTTTTTGGGGCGGAATAGCCTTTCATTTATGAAATGAAGTAAACACAAGCTGCATAGCAGCGACTGATAGCTTGCTGGCAGGTTTACGAATGTAATAAATGAGGGGCTGAACTGTTACCTTTTTATTTGTTTTTTCTTAAAGTTTATTGTAAAATGCTTAATGGATTTTTTGAATACTATATGAAAGGACGATTTAGATATGAAGAAAAAGATATGTCTCCTGCTCTGTCTCTCGCTGGTGCTTCTATCGGCATGCGGCAGAAAGTCAGACAATATAAGGTTTGGTGCTGCCGATATAGGCGGTATGTACTATGCTTTTGCGAGCAGTTTTTCGGGTGCCGTATCAAAAGACACTTCCGATTACAAATTTGAAGTTAAAAACACTGCCGGATCTGCGGCAAATTTAAGACTTTTATCCGACAAATATATAGACCTCGGTATCGCACAGGCTGACCTTATAAAAGATGCCTATGACGGCACAGGATATTTTAATGGCAATGTCTGCAACGGTTACAAGGCGGTAGCCGCTCTTTACACCGAGGCCTGCCAAATAGTTGTAAAAGCAAATTCTGACATAAAAACGATTGATGACCTTCAGGGTAAAAAAATCTGCATAGGTGCTGAAGAATCCGGTACTGAGATCAATGCAAAGCAGATACTTGAATTAAGCGGTCTAAATTCAAAACTTGTTGAAATGGCAAACCTTGATTATACGGATGCCGCAAAACAGCTTGCAAACGGCAGGATTGATGCTTTTTTCTGTACGGCCGGTGTTCAGACAACAGTTATATCCGAGCTTACAAAAGAATGTCGCATAAAGATTTTAAATATTGATGATAAGTGTATTAAAAAACTTATTACTGCTTATCCTTATTATTGCAAATATGAAATTCCTGCAAACACATATGCGGGTCAGACTGAAAGCGTAAATACAATAGGTGTTAAATCAGTATTGCTTGCATCTGATAATCTTTCTGAAAATGCAGTAAAACAGTTTACCGAAACATTTTTCAAACACAGCAAAGATTTGCAATATGCAACCTCACTTGAGCTTATAACTGATGAAAAGACTGCTGTTTCTGGCATTGATATTCCTTTCCATCCGGGTGCAGCCGCATATTACAAAGAAAAAGACATTACTGTTAAGACAAAATAAATAATGATAATAAATCATAAGCTATTTACTTATGAGCGGGGATAAATTGTTTTTATATATCATTATAATAACCTGCTTAGAAACGAGGAACTTTATGAAAATTCAATTAGATATGTATCAGACTCTCGCAGCAGCCGTTCTGGTACTTTTACTTGGAAATTATTTAAGAAAAAAAATAAACTTTTTGGAAAAATTCTGTATTCCGGCACCTGTTATCGGCGGATTGCTATTTGCTATCTTTACTTGTATATGCTATACCACGGGAATTATCGAATTTTCCTTTGATGATACGCTCAGAGAAGTCTGCATGGTATTTTTCTTTACATCAGTAGGATTTCAGGCAAATCTGAAAGTTTTAAAAAGTGGTGGAAGATCCTTGATAGTCTTTCTTGGTCTTGTCATCACGCTGATATTTTCCCAGAACCTGCTTGCCATAGGACTCTCAAAACTGCTTAATTTAAACCCTCTTATAGGTATGTGTACCGGTTCGATACCTATGGTCGGCGGTCACGGTACTGCCGGTGCATTTGGTCCGGTTCTTGAGGATTTCAACATACATGGAGCAACGACTATCTGTACGGCAGCCGCTACTTTTGGGCTTATAACAGGAAGTCTTGTGGGTGGTCCTATCGGAAAGCGTCTTATTGAGAAAAGAAAACTTATGGACAATGTTCCGACTGAGGATGACAGCCTTCTGGTCGAAGATGAAGAAAAGCACCAGCGTCACACAAATATGTATGCAGCCGCAGTATTTCAGCTTATACTTGCAATAGGACTCGGTACGATATTCTCGTATTTTCTCACAAAGACCGGTCTTACATTTCCTATCTATATAGGTGCAATGCTCGCCGCTGCACTTATGCGTAATATTACCGAATATTCAGGTAAAGGAACAATTCATATGGGTGAGATAAACGACCTCGGTGGTATATGTCTTTCACTCTTTCTCGGAATGGCAATGATAACATTAAAACTCTGGGAACTTGCCACTCTCGCCCTGCCGCTTGTTATCCTGCTCGCAGCACAAACGCTTCTCATATGCGTATTCACATACTTTGTCATATTCAATGTTATGGGAAGAGATTATGATGCAGCCGTGCTTTCTGCCGGAACATGCGGATTTGGTATGGGTGCAACACCAAATGCCATGGCAAATATGCAGGCTATCTGTGACCGCTATGTCCCGTCCGTGAAAGCTTACCTTATAATTCCGCTTATCGGAAGTTTATTTGCGGATTTTATCAACAGTCTTGTTATTACATTTTTCATCAATATACTATAATAATTTTTAAATGGAGGGATTTTTTATGTTTCATTGGAAAAATAAAAAAAAGGAAAAACATGATGAAGAACAACACGATTATGCTCTAACTTTTGACAATGTAGCAATTCCGGAAGTTCATACACACAAAACACACGAGGAAATGACAGAAAATGAAAATGAACAATCTTCCGTAAACTATGACAATCTGGCTATCCCAGAGGTTCATATCAGGAAAAAATAGACCGAGCAAAAAAACGCGGGATACATCTTGGCTGTTAAGACAAAATGCATCCCGCATTTTAATTTACTTTATTTTTGTTTCTATATTTTAACACAATTTATTGGCATGAAAAGTCTTAGTCATTATATAAAAAATCTGGTATTCTCTCATGAGTAGTAATAAGATACCATTTTCCTTCAAATTCTATATAATGGTTATTGTTACCGATATCAATATAAGTGAAATTCAATTGAGCATCGTTGGAAATACGAAAGTTATAAGCATCTTGTGTTATACTTTTATTCATAGCATGAGCCTCCGGAAGTGTGATTGTTTCTAGCAACTCAATTATATTAAAACCAGACGGTTTCATGCTATTTTTATGCCAGTTATTATTGAATTTTCAAGGTATATGGGCACTTATTCAAGTACGAAGTTTGAGTAAATAAAAAAATATTGATTTAGTCTACCAATTAGTATGTTTTTGTTGTATAATAGTTTTGTCGTACAGGGTCACTTTCTTTCTTAATGTTATAGTTCAAATTCATTATACACCAGAAAGCCCTGTATGATTTCTTTTTTTGAAAAAAGTTGTAAAGTGGTGTATATTTACATAAAGATTTCGTACAAAAGGAGGAGTATCTTATGTTTAAAAATTTAAAAATGAAAACTGCATTGACAAGTGCAATAACCGTTCTGACTATAATATGTATAACAATATTATATATATTCACACAGACAGGAATGACAAAATTAATGAAAAAAAGTGCTCAGGACAGCATGAAAACTTCACTCAATTCACAGACTACACTTATAAGCGAATATGTTTCCCATCAGGAAGACCTTTTAAAAAAATTCAGTATAAGTCCCATGATAATTGATTATCTAAAAGACCTTAATAACAAAGACAAACAGCTTAAAGCACAGCAATTTACTGAAAATTATTTTAAAGGACTTGACAACTGGGAAGGTATCTACTCAGGCGAATGGAATACTCATGTAGTTACCCACTCAAATCCAAAAGTTGTCGGTATGACTACGCGAAAAGGTGATTCCTTAAAGGCTCTTCAAAATGCCATGAAAGAAAATAACGGACTTTACAACGCAGGTATTATCGTTTCCCCTGCATCACAGAAGCTTATACTTTCTATGTACTGTCCTGTCTATGACACAGACGGAAGCACTATTGTAGGCTATGTCGGCGGTGGTCCATATATGGAAAAGCTCGAAAGTCTTTTAAATGAAACAAAAAAAAATGACAAAAAATCTATACAATATTCGATGCTAAATGTCTCATCAAAAATGTATATTTTTAATGACGAGGATACCTCTCTTATCACAAAAGAAGCAACAGACAAAGGTATTTTAAATGTTATCAATGACATAGAAAAAAGAAAAAAAAATACTAATGATGCATTTACATACAAAAATTCAAACAATACATCCTATGTAATGTCTTACCAGTATGATAAAGAACATGACTGGGCTGTTATATCAAAAGCAAAAGAAAGCAGTTTATATTCAGATGTCTATAAGACAATGCGCACACTTGCATTATTCTGCATTATATCGTGCATAATGATATCTTCTTTATCATGGTTCTTTATACATATGCATACAAAACCTCTTACTTATGTAACAGACGCATTACTGGAATTAAAAGAACTCAAGATTAAAAAGCACGATAAATTGCGAAAATATATCAATACAAACAGTGAAGTAGGTCAGATAAGCACGGCACTTAACTCTCTGAGTGATTCATTTGAGGACATTATACAAAAACTCGGTTCATGCTCAGATTCACTTACAGATTCAGCGGTAAAGATGTCAGACTCTTCCGATATTCTTATACAGTGTGTTGATGACAATGCCAATGCAACCGAACAATTTGCCGGACATACTGACCAGATAAATGATACTGTTTCACAGGTTGATGATGGTATCAATGATATTTCAGATGTTGTATCACAAGTAGAAACAAAAATACAGCTTGGTGATGCACAGAGTAGCGAGCTTATAGAAAAAATCAGCCAGATGCGAGACATAACAAACGCCTCTCTTGAAACAGCAAATATAAAGATTGACGAAAACAATCATGCGATTCAGGAAGCTATCGTCAATTTGCAATCACTTACACAGATTGACGATATGGCAAAACAGATTCTTGATATCACAAGCCAGACAAACTTACTTGCCTTAAATGCCTCCATTGAAGCTGCACGTGCCGGTGAAGCCGGACGCGGTTTCAGTATTGTGGCAAACGAAATAGGTAATCTTGCAGAAAGTTCACGCCAGACAGCCACATCCATCCAGAATATATGTAATGAAACAAAAGAGCATATATGTATGGTACAAGACTGTTTTGACAACATTATAAACTTCATGGAAGAAGATATAAAATCACAATTTAAAGACTTCCTTGAGGCAACAAATGAATACAACACATCAATAGGACAGATAAAGAATATTATCCATGAAATGCACGATTGCTCAAACGAATTTGTTAAAGCCGTTTCAGATATCAAATCACAGATTGACAATGTACAGAATAATCCTGACGGTATTACAATGCACACTGAAGATGTTATTAAAAAAGTGGAACAGACTAAAAAAATCACGGAAGACCTTACAGATATTGTCCGCAAAAACGAAGAAAATGCTTTGGCTATTAAAGAAATAATGAATCGTTTTTCACTTTGACTTGAATTTTAGCACACTCTCCTCACTCCTTGCATCACAGCCTTCAAAATGATATAATCTTTTTTACAGAACACACATGGCTTTTGCCATGTGTGTTCTATGTTAATAACAATGTACTCCCGTTATCTTACGAACGAAGAATTTTGAGAGTTCATTACTAAAGAATGGAGGCTCCTTATGAATGAAAACAAAGAATTTTTAGGTACTGAACCAGTCGGAAAACTTCTCTTAAAACTGGCAGTTCCATCCGTAATATCACAGATTGTCAATATGCTCTACAATATTGTAGACAGAATTTATATCGGTCATATTCCAAAGACCGGAAGTCTTGCTCTTACAGGACTTGGTGTCTGTATGCCTATCATTATGATAATATCAGCTTTCGCCGCCCTTATCGGTTTCGGCGGTGCTCCGAGAGCTTCAATCTTTATGGGCAAAGGCGAAAATGACTCAGCCGAAAAAACTCTCGGCAACTGTTTTACGACACAGATAATCATTTCGATCATTCTTACTATTGTTCTTCTCTTTGGCAACAAATTTTTCCTTATGGCATTTGGTGCCAGTGACAACACAATAGATTTTGCAACAAGCTATATGAACATCTATGCTTTAGGAACTATCTTTGTGCAGCTTACTCTCGGAATGAACTCTTTCGTAACGGCACAGGGCTTTTCAAAAACTGGAATGCTTACCGTAGTTATCGGAGCCGTATGCAATATCATACTCGACCCGATATTTATTTTTGTGCTTGGTCTTGGTGTAAAAGGTGCTGCCATTGCTACCATCATTTCGCAGGGTGTTTCCTGTATATGGGTAATCTCATTTTTGACAGGCAGAAAAACTTTTTTGAAAATAAAGAAAAAATACCTTATGCCTTCGGCTGATGTTATCCTGCCATGTATGGCTCTCGGTGTTTCAACATTTGTCATGCAGGCAAGCGAGAGTGTTATCTCAGTCTGCTTCAACTCATCACTCTTAAAATACGGCGGTGATGTTGCCGTGGGAGCAATGACAATACTTACAAGCGTTATGCAGTTCGCTATGCTTCCATTACAGGGTATCGGTCAGGGAGCACAGCCTGTCACCAGCTACAATTACGGTGCAAAAAACACAGACCGTGTCAAAAAGACATTCAAAATCCTAATCACTGTATCACTCAGCTATTCTGTTATTTTCTGGGCATTGATACAAATGTTTCCAAGTGTATTTGCAGGCATATTCAGTTCAGATAAATCACTCGTGACATTTACGGCTGATGCACTTAAAATCTATTGCGGAATGTTATTTATGTTTGGAATACAGATAGCGTGCCAGATGACATTTGTGGCAATAGGCAATGCAATATGCTCGGTTATAGTCGCAGTTGTGAGAAAATTTGTACTTCTTCTGCCGCTTATCTACATAGTTCCAAATTTTGTGTCAAATAAAACGAACGGAGTATATATGGCTGAACCGATTGCTGATTTTATTGCAGTATCATTTACCGTAATAATTTTCTCAGTCCAGTTTAAAAAAGTACTTCGCAAATTGAAAGAAATTTAAAAAGAAACTTCGCAAATTGAGTAAAGTTTAACACCTGATATATATATAGGTGAAAATTTGTCAATTATAGCTTTAATTTCCTTCAACTTTTGTTACTTTTTTCTATTGACAAATCAGTTCTAAAAAACTACTATACTTTAGTAAAAGAAAGAATGAATGGAGGAATCATTATGAGATTATGGAAAAAGGCATTAAGCCTTGTACTTGTATCAGCCATGGCATTTTCTATGTGTGCCTGCGGCGGCAAGAAAGACGAAGGAAGTAAAAAAACTGACACTTTTAAGATTGGCGGCATCGGACCCACAACAGGTGACGCAGCCATCTACGGAAAAGCCGTGCAGAATGGTATTCAGCTTGCAGTAGACGAGATAAACGCTGCCGGAGGCATCAACGGCAAAAAGATTGAATATAAATTTCAGGATGACCAGAATGACACAGAGAAATCTGTAAACGCTTACAACAGCTTAAAAGACTGGGGTATGCAGATGCTTGTCGGAACTGTTACATCAAACCCTTGTACAGCAGTTGTTGAGCAGACACACAATGACAATATGTTCCAGCTCACACCATCAGCAACAGCAGTGGAGTCAATCCAGTATGACAACGCATTCCGTATGTGTTTCTCAGATCCTAACCAGGGTATTGCTTCTGCTGATTATATCGCAGACCACAAACTTGCTTCAAAAATTGCAGTAATCTACAACAGTTCTGATCCTTACTCATCAGGTATCTACCAGAAATTTGCTGCAGAGGCAAAGCCAAAAGGACTTAATATCGTAGCTGCCGAAGCATTTACTGCTGACAGCAAGACAGATTTCTCAGTACAGATTCAGAAAGCTAAGAGTGCCGGTGCAGAAATGGTATTTCTTCCTATATATTATCAGGAGGCATCACTTATCCTCGCACAGGCAAAGAAAGCAAACTTCACACCTAAGTATTTCGGATGTGACGGTATGGACGGAATCCTTGCACTTGACGGATTTGACAAGAGTCTTGCAGAAGACCTTATGTTCCTCACACCATTTACACCTGATTCAAAAGACGATAAGACACAGACTTTTGTAAAGGCTTACAAAAAGGCATTTAAAGATACACCTATTCAGTTTGCTGCCGATGCTTATGACTGCATCTACACTATAAAAGCGGCTGCCGAGAAAGCAAAGATCACACCTGATATGAGCATTTCTGATATGTCAGATGCATTAAAGAAATCCATGACAGAAATCGAGCTTAGCTGTCTTACAGCAAAGAGCATCAAATGGTCTGCAGACGGTGAACCAACAAAAGAGCCAACTGTTGTAGTTGTTAAAAATGGTGCATATGATATAGCTGAGTAAAACATAACGGATAATACCATAATTTCCGGTGCAAAGCAGCGACTGACAGTTTGCTGGTAGGTTTACGAATGTAATAAATAGAAAGCTGAACTGTTACTTAATTTCTTTGCATTATATGATGATTTTGTAGATTTTAAAGTAGTTATATGGTAATATATAAGTCTGTATGAGTTTTAAACAATTCTCATACAGACTTTACTTTTAAAGAAACAGGAGGTAAACCATGAGCTTTATATCGTATTTATTTAACGGATTAAGTCTTGGAAGCGTTTATGCAATCATTGCCCTTGGTTATACAATGGTATATGGCATAGCAAAAATGCTTAACTTTGCACATGGAGATGTAATCATGATCGGTGCTTACATATCTCTTCTTTCTATGACAAACGCAGGAATACCGGCATTTCCGGCACTTATAATTTCGATTGTAGCCTGCACGGTTCTTGGTATTGTTATTGAAAGAATTGCTTATAAACCACTAAGAAATGCATCTTCTTCACTAGCAGTTCTTATCACTGCAATAGGTGTCAGCTATTTACTCCAGAATATCGCACTTTTGCTTTTTGGAGCAAATGCACAAACTTTCCCATCAGTTATAAAATGGGAAGGACTTTCACTTGCCGGAGGCAAACTCAATCTTTCCGGTGAGACAATCATTACTATCTTAGTATGCATAGTGATAATGGTTCTGCTTATGCTTTTCGTTCAGAAAACAAAACCGGGACAGGCTATGCGTGCCGTGTCTGAGGACCGTGGAGCAGCACTCCTTATGGGTATCAATGTAAACGGAACTATTGCACTCACATTTGCAATCGGTTCAGGACTTGCCGCAATCGCCGGTGTGCTTTTATGCTCAGCTTATCCAAGTCTTACACCTTACACCGGTGCAATGCCTGGTATCAAAGCCTTTGTCGCTGCCGTATTCGGTGGTATAGGTTCAATCCCCGGTGCATTTATAGGCGGTATCCTCTTAGGTATTATTGAGATATTTGGTAAAGCCTACATTTCATCACAAATGGCAGATGCGATTGTTTTTGCCGTACTTATCATTGTCCTTCTCGTCAAACCGACAGGACTCTTAGGCAAAAAAATTCAGGAAAAAGTATAGGAGGCAGATATATTATGTCAAAGAAATTATCTAAACAAAAATTAAATGATATTATCACTTATGGTATAGTTATAGCTGCTTTTGTCATAATGCAGATTCTTATAAATGCAGGAGAGATTTCCTCTCTCTTTCAGGGACTCATGGTTCCTCTTTGTACTTATATAATACTCGCCATTTCCCTTAATCTCGTTGTAGGTATTCTCGGCGAATTAAGCCTTGGTCATGCAGGTTTTATGTGTGTCGGTGCATTTACAAGTTCATTCTTTTCAAAAGCTATGCAGGACACTATTACAAATTCGACTGTGAGATTTCTTCTTGCACTTCTCATTGGAATAATCACGGCAGCAATCTTTGGAATCATCATTGGTATTCCGGTATTGCGATTAAACGGTGATTACCTTGCCATCGTTACACTTGCGTTTGGTGAGATAATCAAAAACCTTGTAAATGTCCTTTTTATAGGAAAGGATTCAAAAGGATTTCATTTTTCAACAAAAGATGCCGTAAGTTTAAATATGGAACCTGATGGAAAGATTATATTAAATGGACCTCAGGGAATAACCGGTACACCTAATGACTCGACTTTCTTTATCGGTTTTATACTTATTCTCGTAACATTATTTATAGTATTAAACCTCATTCATTCAAGAGACGGTCGTGCGATTATGGCAATAAGAGACAACAGAATTGCCGCTGAGTCTATCGGTATCAATATTACCAAATACAAACTTATGACATTTACAATATCAGCAGCAATGGCAGGTGCAGCAGGTGTTCTTTACGCACACAACCTCTCAAACCTCACAGCCAACACAAACAACTTCGGTTACAATATGTCAATAAACATCCTTGTATTCGTAGTTCTCGGCGGTATCGGAAATATCAGAGGCTCTATCATAGCCGCTGTCGTGCTTACACTTCTTCCTGAGCTTTTGCGTGGAATGTCAGACTACCGTATGCTCATATATGCTATCGTGCTTATAGTCATGATGCTCTTTAACTGGGCACCAAAAGCTATCGAATGGCGCGAAAAACACCTTTCATTTAAAAAGAATAAAAAGGAGGCGGCATAGTATGGAAACTTTATTAGATGTTCAAAATCTTGGTATTTCTTTTGGTGGTCTCCGTGCCGTAAACAACTTCAGCATAAATATTGGCAAAGAGCAGCTTTACGGACTTATCGGACCTAACGGTGCAGGAAAAACAACTATATTCAACCTCTTGACAGGTGTTTACAAACCCGACAGCGGAAAGATAATCTTAGACGGTAATGACCTTACGGGAAAATCCACAATAGAGATAAACAAATCCGGAATAGCAAGAACATTCCAGAATATAAGACTTTTTTCACAGCTTACCGTGCTTGACAATGTTAAAACAGGACTTCACAACAACCACCATTATTCAACGCTTGACAGCATACTTCGTCTTCCACGCTATCACAAAGTCGAAAAGGAAATGAATGATACTGCAATGGAACTGCTTGAAGTGTTCGGACTTAAGGATGATGCAAATGTCCAGGCTCAAAATCTCCCTTACGGACAGCAGAGAAAACTTGAGATTGCAAGAGCACTTGCCACAAACCCAAAACTGCTTCTGCTCGATGAACCGGCTGCCGGCATGAATCCAAATGAAACAGAAGAACTTATGGATATGATAAAATTCGTAAGAGACCATTTCCATATGACTATTCTTCTTATTGAACACGATATGAAACTCGTAAGCGGCATCTGTGAACAGCTTACCGTACTTAACTTCGGCGAGGTGCTTGCACAGGGCGACACATCAGATGTGTTAAATAACCCGCAGGTTATTAAAGCTTATCTGGGTGAATAAATAGAGAAACTCCATAGGAGACATTCTCCATAGGAGTTTCTTGTGTAAACCACTATGTTGTTGAGTTTGGATTGCAGCATCTTTTTAATTTTAGAAATGAGGGATAAATTATGGCAATGCTTGAAGTTAAAGATTTGGAAGTTTATTATGGAATGATACAGGCGATTAAAGGTATCTCTTTTGAAGTGAATAAAGGTGAGGTTATCGCTCTTATCGGTGCCAACGGTGCAGGTAAGACTACTACCCTACACACGATAACAGGACTTCTCTCTCCTAAAAAAGGAAGTGTTATGTTTGAGGGAAAAGACATAACAAAGATACCTGCACATAAAATAGTATCAATGGGAATGGCTCATGTCCCTGAGGGGCGACGCGTTTTTGCAGACTTAAGCGTATATGAAAACCTTAAATTAGGAGCATACACTAGAAAAGACAAAGAAAACTTAAACAAAGACCTTGAAAGCATATATGAAAGATTTCCAAGACTTGCCGAGAGAAAGAACCAGTCGGCAGGAACATTGAGCGGTGGTGAACAGCAGATGCTCGCCATGGGACGCGCACTCATGTCAAAACCATCAATCATCCTTATGGATGAGCCGTCAATGGGACTTTCACCAATCCTTGTAAATGAGATATTTGATATTATCGAGTCTATAAGCAAATCCGGTACAACTGTTCTTCTTGTAGAACAGAACGCAAAAAAAGCTCTCTCAATCGCAGACAGGGCATATGTACTTGAAACAGGAAAAATCGTAACAAGCGGCAAAGCAAGTGAATTACTTGAAGATGACTCGATAAAGAAAGCTTATCTGGGAGAATAAATAGATAAGCTCCATAGGAGCTTATCATTAGAAGAATGCACAGGCATTAAAAAATGCCTTTATGCATTCTTCTACACCCCACTACTTTTTATCTTTAATCAAAATATATATTTGCGAAACAAAAGGAGGTATCACTATGGGAAATATGGTTATTACGGTTTCTCGCCAGTACGGCAGCGGCGGTAAAACTATCGCTGCCATGCTTGCCCAGAAACTTGGTATCAACTGCTACAGCCGTGAAATTTTGAAGATGGCTTCTGAGGACAGTGGCATTAATGAAAGGCTTTTCGGTATGTCCGATGAAAAAATCCGTCATGCAGGCTGGTTCAAGACTTTAAGCCGCCCTTACACGGGCGAACTTCTTCCACCTGAGGATAAGGGCTTTGTCTCCGATGACAATCTTTTTAATTATCAGGCTAAGACAATCAAAGAACTTGCCGAAAAAGAATCCTGCATCATTGTCGGAAGATGTGCAAATTACATATTAAGAGACAATCCTGATGTACTCAGTGTTTTTGTTCATGCTGATGATGATTTCTGTCTTGCAAGGGCTATGGAGCGTAACAGTTTCAGCGAAAAAGAAACTAAAAAATTTATTGAACGCACTGACAAATACCGTTCGGACTTTTATCACTATCACACGGGACATCACTGGACGGATGCGAGATATTATGACCTCTGTCTTGACAGTTCAAAACTCGGTTTTGAGAAATGTGTCGAGGAGATCGAGGCTTACGCTAAAATAAGATTTGGAAAATAAAGGATTTTTCTATTGTTTTAAAAACCTAGTGTACTGACCTGATGACTTTTAGTTAAATAACTTAGGATAAATTTTCA
>OOAC01000462.1_pt1 | contig 37082 bp, 47 predicted proteins | sample 1671041 | NCBI WGS metagenome assembly OOAC01 (sample SAMN06348116, study PRJEB24527) | human gut metagenome | biome: human gut; feature: ankylosing spondylitis patient; material: feces | host: Homo sapiens | place: China | collected 2015-10 | reverse complement strand
TGGCTACGTTTGAAATGTCTGTGTTTCCTACAATTTTATTTAAGGATGAGTTATCACTTACCCCCCCCTCGACATTTGTAGGACGAATGAGCGACAATGCTCCGATTCCTAATCCGACTTTACTTAATTTTTGAATGAATTCTTTTCTCTTCATTATTCTTCAACCGCCTCTCTTAATACTTCCATATATGGCTGTAATATTGCCATGTAATTCTCAACAACTTCTTCATCAAATCTTAAATTCAACTGATACTCAAATGTTGGAAGCAAGTCATCCTTAGATTCTTTGAAACATTCATACAGTCCGTTGACTCTGCCAATCAGATTTACACCTGTCTGTTTCTGGATATTTACTACAGCTTTTACAAAACCGTCCGGCGCATCTTCAAATTGAGCATCGTCATACATAACTGTTTCTTCTTCATCCGAATCCGGCGTTTCTTCGCCTTCATCTTCTGTGATGCCTTCATCTCCTGTAACACCTGCATCTTCAAGGTTTTCTTCCTCATCTTTCACAGAATCCGCCACATCTGGGCTTTCTGCCTGTACCTGTTTCTTTTGCTGTCTGGATTTTCTTGCAGGGAGAACGTCACTTAATTGTTCTGCAACGTGAATAACAACAGTTCCCTTTAACGTGTCAAATTCACATCCGTTCAGTGCATAAAACGGGTTATCTCTCATGACTATATACATATTTCCGTTGCAATTTGCACATTGCAGACCAAGTACGAACAACATTGGCTCTTTTTCAATACTGTCTTTAATTGGTTGCATAAACATCGGCTGAATTTTCCATGCGCCAATAAGCGGAAACAAGCTGTACATCATCATGCCAGTTTGATTTGGCATGAAAATAACCTTGTCACTTTTGTCGAACTTTTTTGCCATAATAGCGTCTTCTTCTGAAAAATCATCAATTCTGAAAATATAGATATTGTTCAACTGCCTACCTCCTTAAAAATAGCGAATCCTAAATTTCTACATTATAGTGTACCATACTCACGCCTTATTTGTAAATATTATGTATTTTCTACATTTTTTTGTAAATTTTCATTGACTGAACATTATTTTTATGGTATAATATTTGTATAGAAAAAGGAGTTTTTTGAGTATGGATTGCCGTAAAATTAGCGAATACGCAAACTGTATATTGACTGCATACGCAGATTTAGCAGGAATTGATATATCGGGGGTAACAATCCAAGAGTATCTGTTGGCGAGAAAACAGGCTGTGTTTGAGATTGGAAGCGGTGTAAAGGAAAATACAGGCAGACCAGAGAAAACACAGAGCAGACCGCGACAGATAGAAGTACCAGTAAAAAAGAGCCATGAAACAATTGAAGACAGCATACCTTATGAGTTACCACCTACTAATGATAATAGCAAAAAACACGATTCAAAACCGTCTGAAAAAAAACGGGTGGTGCATAGTGCCAGTGACATACAGGACATGGTAGATATTTTAAATTCTATAGCAGATTAAGAGAGGAGCAGATTATGGATAGATTTATCGCTGTTGACAGTGGAAAAGATGCAACAAAGGTTGCAGTTTACGACGCTGAAACAAAAACTACAAAAAAACTCACATTCCTTACAAAGATTAGCGAAGGTGATTTTAGTGATGATGCTATTGAGTCATGTACTTTTCTGTCAGAAGTAGACGGAAAAGTGTATAAGGTTGGAAAAGGTGCGAGATTTAACGCAGAACTTGAAACTTCGAAAATGACAGAAGTTCACCGTGTTTGCACATTATCAGCAATAGCGATGTTAGTTTCTGCTAAAGAGGTTGACACCGTTCATGTTGCAATCGGTATTCCTATCAAGGAATTTGAAAATGTGGAAAAGAGAAATGCTTACAGAAATTTCATTCTTCCAGACGGCGAGATTACCGTCCGGTTGAAACCCAAAAATGAAGATAAACCACAAACTATTAAATTTAAAATTGCAACTAAAATCGTTGCGCCAGAATCCAGTGGCATTCTGTATCTTAATCCTGCAAGATTTAAAAATGCGACCACGGCAATCATTGACATTGGAAGCCTAAACGTCAATGGTGCGTATTGGAGTGGATTTGATATAGATTCTGATTACAGTATGACAGGCGAATTAGGTTCGAAAATACTTATTTCGGGGCTTGCACAGGAATTGTCTGCGGAATTTTCAAGATGTGATGAAAAGCTTGTGGCATCTGTCTTGCGAAAACCACTTAGTGAGCGACACTTAGCACCATTGAAACCAAACCCAGATATTGAAAAACGAAGCGGAGAGTTTATCCATAAGTATCTTGTAGAACATGTCCGCAAAATCAAAGCACTCTGCAATACAAAAAAGTGGTCGCTAGATTACATGGAACTTGTATTTGTAGGTGGAACAAGCAAAATGCTCGAAAATGAAATCCATGAAGTGTTTGGAGAGGAAATTTACATTGCAGAAGACCCCGTATATGCAAATGTTATTGGATTTTTGACAAAGCTTTGTTCAAGAGTTTTAGATATTATGATTCCAGATGCAATCGAAATCATGGATAAAATGAATTCCACCGACGTTATCTATTCTGATGATGAATATAACGATGCTAATGAGAATGAGACAGGAGAAATCAATTAAAAAGTAATATGCTAGGAAAGACACATGTTGTGGTCGGGATGTCACTGTATCTTACAATTGCACATCCCGCGGACTTAAAATCATTATTGGTAGGCACTGCGGTATCTGTTATAGGTGCAGAGATAAGCGATATAGATGAAGCAAATTCAAAAGTTAGAAAAGTCTTTAACCGGATTGTCACTTGCCTTGTTTTTATCGCTGTTGCACTTATATTTGCAGTAAAACAGTTTGGACTTCAAATAAGACCTCCCGCTTGCCTTGAAACTTCAAAAGACTTAGTAGCGGTCTTATTATTAATTTTGATATACGGATGTGTATGCAACCATAGGGATGCAATGCACTCTATATTGATAGGATTTGTATTGAGCGTTATAATCAAAGTATGGATAGGAGAGTATGGTCTGTATTTTTTCATTTCTTTTCTTTCTCATATTTTGTTGGATGCATTGAATAATAAGTCAGTACGCTTGTTTTTCCCGCTGAAAAAGGGCGTGTGTCTCGGAATATGCAAGGCAAATGGACTTGTCAACAATATCATTTTAACGGTTGGCACGGTGTATGCAGGCTACCAATTTTATCAATATTTTATCAGATTTTTAAACTTTTAGAAGAACGGAGTATATATGACAGAAGAAGAGTACAATAAATTGGACAAAAAAAGAAACATCAAGAAGATTAACGGCATGGATACCACAAAAGAGACTCTTGAGCAGGTTTCACATATCGAAGATGTCTTTGATGAAATGGAAAAATCCGGTGTTTTTAATGAACTAAAGAAGAAAGAAGAAGAATATTACAATAAGTTCTTAAGAGAGTGTGACATCACGCTGTCTGGGGATTCTGAAACAGATTTTAAAGCAATCATCCCGAAACTTGCAGAAAGATTTGAAAGTGAAGGCTGTCACAGCACTACGATTTCCCCTTTTAAGATTGCTTCTATTCATAAACTCCGCGTAACGTTGATTCGAGTTGCGGAAATGGTCGACAGTTATTGTGAACGCAATACAGAACCAGACAGTGCAGTGGAAGCAGTAGAAGCAGTAGAAGCATATGACACATTGCCTTTCACAGATATGTATGAGAGTGGAATTACCAAGTCGAATTTTGATGAATTTCTCACTTTGGTGTATTCTACAACAAGAAATATCTTAAATGACATCATGGCATATTACCGATACAAGAACCCGGCTAGAATGGCTTACTTAGCATCACTTCTGCCAATAATGTTCTTTCACATCAGTGAAGTAGCAACTCAAATGGAATATGGATTTGAAAATGAATAAAAGAAAAGCGTCCTTACCTGCGGATGATACAGGTTGGACGCTATTTCTTTATTTTTTTTTACTCGGCTCTTTGCAGTTCTTTAATACGTGCAACTGCCTCTTTCAGAGCGGTCATATCCTCTGAAATGGTATCGTGACCGCTCTTGATTTTATAAAACAACAGCGTTTCGTGACAGTAATTATAATCTGTTACTTCCTTCGCAGTTGCTTCTTCTTTCACGAATCCCCCATATTTATCATATAGGAGAATTGTTTTCTCGCAAACAGGCATTAAGAACCTCTTTGCGTTTAAATTGTCGAAATTTATCATAATATTCCTTTCTTCCGCCTTTTGCGGAAAACAAAAAGAGCCAGATTATTCCGTTCTGGAATAACTGACTCTTTATAGTTAGTTTATTTTTTTATGTTTAATTACATATATTATATCATTATTCTACATTTTTGCAATAAAAAAGGACTATTTCAATAGCCCTTTTTTACCCTATCCAGTGGATAGTACACTTACGGAACTGAAAAGTTCATATATATAATAACGCTATAATCTTGGAAAATCAAGCAATTAATAAAAAAATAACCGCCAATCTGGGAATTGGCGATTATTTAAGATAATTAATCAATAACAGGACTAATCTATCTATAGCACCTTTACTGTTATAATAGCAACGAGACTCCTAAAAGTCAAGGTAAGCAATTCCTGATTATTTCACCTTATTTGAAAAATAACCGCCCCAGACCAAGGTTGCGGTTATTTTTATAATGCGTAAACCGGGCTAGCCGTCTATAGGTAGCACCTCTAACTGATATTATCATATTCTAATATATTTTTCAATAAAAGTGTTTATAAAAATCACTTTCAGTTCTAGTCTTCATCCACTTTTCCAAAAATAACATTTCTATGAATTTCTTTGTCTTTGTTTCTAGCTTCGGCATATTTAGATGTTGTACCTATAAATTGGTGTCCCAACTGTTTCTGCACCAAGCTAATATTGCCTGTTGCATCGAGCATAGCCATTGCATAGCTACTGCGAAGCTTATGCGGAGAAATCTTACTTGCATTAGGGACGCCACTTGCCATTGCATATTTTTTTACGAGGTTTTCTACTGAACGTACACTTAAACGTTCCCCTTTATATTTGCCAATACTAACAAGGAATAGTGCATATTCATCATCAAGAGGGCGGTAGGTCTTTCTTTCTTCAAGGTATCCCTTCAATAATTCTTCGGTGGCATCCGAAAAATTTACAAAATCTTCCTTGTCACCTTTGCGGACGACTTTAAACCCATGATGTTTGAAATCAATATCATCAACATCCAGACCTACTAACTCGGATACACGTATTCCGGTGTCAAATAAAACCATAAGGATAGTGGCATCTCTGATTGCAGAATTGCTTTTATCTCTGAACTTTTGTTGACGTTCAGTTAAGTTGCATCCATCCCAAGCAGAATCTAACATTTCTTCACGTTCATCAGATTCAAGGAAGATAATATTCTTTTTTCTGGACTTATTCCGGTCAATTCCTATAAACGGATTTTTTGTCAGTTTCTCTTTGGATACAAAATATCTCCAATAGGTGCTTAAGCAGGAGAGATAATTGTCAACAGTGGAAGAGGAGTTTGTTGTCGTGTCTCCTCTTGTGCGTCCGGTTTTTTGTTCAGATAACCATTCAATAAAATCTTCAATGTCGTCTCTGTTTAATTTGTCTAAATCGTCAAGAGTAATATCTTTTATCTCTTTTTTTCCGAAATAGGAATTCGAATCATGGAGATAGCGCAGAAAAACACTCATTTTAAATGCATAGTTATATTGAGTTTTTGCAGTAAGCTTCAATTTCCTTCCTTTATAATATTCTTTACAAAATTGTGGAAGGTGAGAGAGTAGTTCCTTAGTTTTCTCTGTGTCGATTAATTCTGCATGTCTTTTGTAGTCTGTTGACATAATAAATACACATCCTTTCCAGAATTTGTATCTTCATTTTTTATATATCCAAAAGAAGATAGCATCATTTTTAATATATTATCTCCCATAAATATGATTTGAAGTATATCTGTACTGCCTGTGCTTAATCTTAAATTGTCAATAACTCTGTAATACTGGGATAAGTCAATTCTTGAATCTTTTTCCTCATGTGCAATGCAGACTTTATGCATCGCATTCAAATATTCCTGCATTATATTACATTGCAATTCACTAATAAAATTTTTGTGTTGTAAATCAAATATTCTCTCGTCACATATAGTAAATTCTTTTGTTAATCCATTTATAATTTTTATAGAAGCTTGTCGTCTGGAAACCCCGTTTAATTCAAACAATGAAGAAGATGTGAGATTATTTGATTCTATATGCATGTCAAGAATCCTTTTTGTTTCTATTAGATGTTCTGTTAAAAAGCGATTTTGAGAACGCAATTCCTCGTTTTTCATGTCCAAAAGCTTGTATCTTTTTTTATAGCTTTCTAATTCATTTCCCAAATTTTTATTTTTTTTACTTTTAAATATTCTTATCATAATTCAATCGTTCCTCCATACTTTTTGTAATTCGGGATACAAAAACAATTTCGTATATACGAAATCATTTTATTGATATTTTTATTACAGCTTTTACAAAACCATGTGAAAAATATTATTTTATGCCTATATTTTATCATTTTCTTGATAATAATACAATACTCTTCGTTTAAGTAATCTTATACGAATACTTTAATATGACACTAAACAAACAAAAAATGCATATACGTATAATATTTTTTTGATGTGTATATTATACATTTTTACAAGTTCTTTACTTTGTGAATCATGTGTATACGAAATTATTGCACTTTTTCGTTTCTGCAAAGAATGCTGTGAGCATAATTTACCCACAGCATTCTTTCTTTAATGTTCCTTACCATATCCTTTTAGGATAACTTCTCCTTTTTTATCAACGATTTCGATTAGTCCCCCCGGACGCCATCCTGCATAATGTATTTCTCGTACTTCACCAAATGAAGAACAATCAAAAATAGCATATTCTTCATTGTGGCAATCGCTCATATTTATGTAATCTATAAGCTCATTTTCACTCATTAGACGTGGAAAAATTTCACCGTCTATAATTTTTTGTACTAAAAATTTCTTCATTTTCATTTTCTCCTTTTCATGAAAACTTGTTATATACTTATCACGTCATGGCACTCTCCCATGCCGTATTTCTTTAATAATTCCTTCCATTCTTCTTCCGTATAAATGAAAGCACAATTAACTGTGTTTTCACTTCTGTCAGGGTATTTTGAACGGAATTTTGCGACTGCTTCACTCCTTGTTGTTCCTTTTACTTCCACATATCCGTGCTGATATGGAAATTCTAAGGAACTTCCAAATGTGAAGTAGAAAGACTGTGATTTCTGACTTCTCTCACAGTTTTTATCCTCATATTTTACTAAAAGGTCATTCGCATAAGCAATTGTATCACAATTATAATATCGCGGACAATGCTTTTCACAGTCGTTCATCGACATTGATTCACAACTGCTTATTTTTGAAATGTCAATATCTTTGCCGTCGTTTCTTACGGCAAATAATATTGTTAACAATTTGTCCACTTCTTTATCTTGTGGATTCATGTCAACATATTTGACATTTTCCCGCCATGTTTCCATGGCTTCTTCTCCGTAGTAAGTTAAATAATAACCCACTACTTCTTCTGCATTGGCATTTTCATTGAAAATATCCATTGCTACAGCGGATATGTCATTATCTGCTGTTTTGTTTTCTTTTGCTTCTTTCATGCATTCTTCCCATTTATTCTGGAAGATGTCAATAAAATTTTTTTTGTTCATAATTTTTTTTCTCACTTTCCGCCCATTTTCGGGCAATAAAAAATATTCAGTTATAACAAAAAATTACCTATATTTCTTGTTATTTTTTTACAAAAAATGGTAGATGCAAAAGCACCTACCATTTTCTTTTATTCGAGGACATCTGTAAGATATGGATGTTCCATATCAATATCCAGAATCTCTGCTCTTGGAGCAACAGCCCGGATAATGCTATGGTCAAACTCGTCTGCCTCATAGTGCCGACGCGCTCTGTTTTCCATCATATTAAAGACTTCCTCATCCCCATCCCTCGGCATTACTACCGTGAATGGAATATTTAGCTTATTCAACAAATTGAAGTTTTTAAGTGAGTATTTCACAAAAATCGTGTCATATTCACGGCTTACAATATTGTTAAATAAGCTGATGATTGACTCATTATCCCAAGACCTGAGATAATGGTCGCCAATCTTTCGATTGTTCTCTTCCCATTTCATGTACTCACTTTTACCCACGTATGGATAAGTTGAAATTACTCTAATGGATAAGAGATTTTTTAATAATTTCAGTGCATCATCTGGCGTTGTACACGTCAGCTCTACACTGTCTGTGCCTGTTAAAACTTCTTTAAAGGAAATGTCTTCATCTTTATCATCCAAGACTTTTCTGTCAAGCAGTTTCAACGCATAGCACAGATAGCTTGCGCCATAAAAATTTAAGATGCCGTCTCGGATAACAAGCATGTTGTCATACCGTCCGAGCATCTGGTCTTCCACACATTCCATGTGCGGAACTTCAATATTGGACAAATCAACAACCGTTAATTTGCCAAATAATTCATTTTTTGAAGAAGTTAGCAATGCTACTGCTATTGCTTCATCTTCTTCTTCTGTGACGCCCAGTGAACGTCTCTGAGCTTTTTTTGCATCCTCATACATGAAATCGAATTCCTTCTCTCTCATGCCGAGGTGTTCAGCATATGCCTTTGCTTCTTTGTAACCTTTAATGGTTTCAGCAAAGAATTGCTGTTTGGCGTCCAGTTTGACGCCAATTATTTTCGCCACCTGTTCTAAGAACGATTCGGTGGCATTGGAATAAATATGTGAAATGTTATGCACACATATAAATGCGTCATAACCATGGTTTCCTACTAGATAACTATGGTTTTCTACATATTTATCAAAATCGGAAGACTTCATGTCTTCTAATTTTTCGGCTATAAACAGATTCTCACCTGCCACATAGCCATTTTCGCAAAGCAAATCGTACACTGCTCTGCTTTCCTTTTGATTTTTAATTACTAAAAAACTTTTTGCCATAATAAGCCCTCGCTTTCTCCCTTTCGGGTACAAAAAAAAGAGCAGGTTCTTTCACCTACTCTTTTCTTGTTTGATTATTTTATTTTGTTTACATATTTAATATATCACAAAGTAAATTTAAACGCAATCTTTTTAAAGTAAAAGTCTCTTCCATCTGAGCCTTAGCTAGTTCTAATAAACTGTTCATACCCCATCCGGTAAAGGCTTCTAACATTCCGTTAATGATTTCACGGTCATGCTCGGAAGTATATTTTTCACACATATACTTCATCCCTCTTTCGAGTTCCTTTAGACCAGATACTTCTCTGTCTGATTCGAAAGAATCATAAATTACTTCTGCCAGTTTTTCATAACTGACTCTTCTGATTCCTGCCTTTTTGGGTTTAAACAGGCTCTCAATAAATTTGATTTCTTCATCAAATTTATACGAACCTTCATTTTTTTTCAACTCGTCTAACCAATCAACAAGCATATGGTCTAAAGTTTCATATTCAAGATGACCGCAATCATCTTTACCCCTCCATTCAGAATCAGTATCCTTTGTATTCGCATTCATCATCTGCAATACGAGTCGTCCATCAGGATAAAATCTAAACATATATGAATAGTAATCGCATATTCTTGTCAAGATTTCCAGTTTTTTATTCCACTTGTGAAAAATACCTCTTGTAAGATATTCTGTAAGATACCTTTCATCATCTGCATTATCACTCCAAAAATTATTTTTTAAATAATTTCGTTTCATTCTGTAATCCATAATTTATACCACCTTTCTTTACTGTTTAACAATCATTGCATCAAGGTCTCGCTCGTAGCCGAACATTGTTTTGTATGCACCGTGTGTTAAAGGAATTTTAATCCATATCAATCCAGTGCATTCGTCAATTCGACAAATTTCTATTTCTCTTTTGACGATTTTTGATAAATGATAACCTTCGCGCATGGCTACAGTTACTTTCTGACCAACTTTATATTTCATTAATTACTTCCTCCGTTCTAAATCTGAAATTAGACTAATTGTTTTTCTTGAATTATCCGTCTTATTTCATATCCTTCTTGGTCAGTCATTAAATTTGTTCTTCTCACTTCTGTTTTCATTTTTTCCTCGCTTTCTCCCGGAATTTCCGGGTACAAAAAAAGACAGACGCTTTCACATCTGTCTTTTTAGGTTGTTTATTATTTTTTGTTTACTATTTCATTATAACATATCTGTAGGTTTTTGTATAGGTTATTCGAAATTATAATTTTCGTTTTGTTTTCCAATTTGTATAAAGGTCTATTCTTTCATTGGTATCGTAAACCACATCCAAGGTGTTTTCTTTTATACCTTTACTATTCAAATATGCGATGAATTCAATATAATCCTCTTTATTTTTTATTTTACTCCATATTCTTTCCGCAATATCGGCTTCATTATTATCAATCTCTGTTTTTAAATTATTAACAGTATCAGCCTTTTCACTGCTTCCTTGAATAACTTCCGTTGGTTGTTCATACTTACCCTTTATGCAAGAAATTATCCACCCTACATAGTTTTTGAGATAGTCCTGCTTGTCTGCAAGCTTAATTGCATTTTCAACTTTTTCTTCGTCTTCCTCTGCAACTCGCATGAATTCTATGATATCGTCTCTGGTTAATTTATTGTGACCAATATATGAATATACTCCATCGTTATCGGTATCAGACGCAACCTGTTCCTCGTTCATGGTATGAATAAGGTCTACCATCCTGTCCATTTCCGGCTTTGTCTTAGAAGGTTCATTTTTAGCTATATAAAATCTTATTCTTCTTACTTTTGCGCCACTGCCATATTTTAATGGCTCATATTCAAATACGATATCGCTTTTTTCTGCCAGTTCTTTTTGCGCAACATCTAATACCTGCCGTCTAAATTCGTACCAGACTTCAAAGCTCTTGTCCTTTACTACGTTATAATAGATTTCATCCCAAGATTTTCCATCCGCAATGGCTCTCTGTACGCCTGCTTCATCAGTATTTGCAAGTCCTATAGTACATTTAAGTTCACTTAACCCATATTCTTTAGTGACAACACCATTGTTGATATTTGGGTCGCTCCTGTATATTTCTTTTTTCAGAAGTTCGTACAGACGGTATGAATGTGCTTTTTCAATCTTCATCAACGTTGCAACCTCATAGGTTGTGAAATTATTCTTCAACTGATGAACAAATGGAGTCATATTCTTGTTGAAAGTAATAATAAACTGCTTATCTACATAGTCTGCATTATTTACCATTGTGAATATAGAGAAATTTCCCTTGCTGTCTTCAATTACAATCTGGTGTCCGGTCATGAGTTTTGCAGTGCGTTTTAATTTCTTGTATATATTAGTATCAGTATTTTTCCCCAATAACTGCTTGATTTCGCCCGGATACAATCTTGCCACAGGACAGCCATCTTTTATTTCTATCCTTGTAAGTGCAATTGCCATGATTTTATTTTCTAAAATAGAGGTTTTAAATTTACCGCTGATTAGAGTGTTCGATTTTCGAATCATCAAATCGGTATTCTGTTCTAATTGTTCCATAAATATGCCCCGATTCATCTTTAAGTAACGTTGACCGTAGTTTACTGACCTTATTTTAAGTAATCTCCAACGTTAATGCAAGTATTATCAAACGTGAAAAAGCATTTTTGGCACAATTTCTAAAGTTCAGTGTAATTTTAAGTATTTCAGAACGTATCTGTCATCGGATTTATCAAAAAGCAAGTATTTTAAACCGTATCTCTCATCTTACTACGGTGTGTTTTACTTGTTTTTATTTGTTCTTACGTTCAAATCTACTTGTTTCGCGGTCATTTTTACTTATTCAGCCAACCTACGGTATAAATTACTTACGTTTAAATTTACTTGTTTCTAAGTGTACTAACTACGTTAGAATTTACTTATCCAGACGAAAATACCGCTTTTGCGCAATATCAGCTACGGTCTATTTTACTTGTTTTTCTTTTGCAACTACGTTGAAATTTACTTATTTTATAAGTTCTGAACGATTCTGTTGTAGATTCAACCGTACATGCTACAATATATTGAATACTTCTTTTCTTTTGAGTAAAATCAACCGTATCTCTTAGTCTTTTCAACCGCTTCCAGTAGTTTTTTTTTTGTTTTCCGCAAGTATGTTTGACCGCTAACAGCAGTATTCCTCAACGTTAAACATTCCCGGACAAGCCGAAAACACTAGGTTTTGTGCATTCCTAATAAATAAAATAATAAATGTTGTTGTATTACTTATTCTTTATATATTTATATATAGCATACCCGATAAGTATTTTTAACCGTAGTTATTCACTAAAAAAAGCCGTGGAATTTTCACCACGGCTTTCAAATAAGATTTTCTGCATAGAAAGAAGAGGATTTCTATGCAGATTTTTCTACAAACCCATCCGTTGTAGGAATAAGCTTTTCGCTTGCTAAAGCATAAGCTTCATTTCCTACGATACCGTCCTTTGCAAGTTTTTGGATATATAACTCACGAGAACGGTAAAACTGGTTTGTGTTTAAAATCTGTTTTGCCACCTGTGCATTGTTCTGTAAAGAATCAAAAAACAGGTTGCAAAAACTGGATTTTAAATCTCCTTGGAGATGTGACAGTGTTGCCCCATAAGCTTCTAACTCATTGAGCAATGCCAGCATCTCCTTTTCTGATGTCAGTTCCAGTCCGTACTTATCGTAATTTTTGATTATGAATGCGTACAGATGATTATGAGACGGCAGTTTATTCATACTCACCCACCTCCTAACACCAGATATTCGTGTCGATTAGCACAATATCCTCAATCTCATACTGTGCATCGGCACTATTCATTTTTTGACAGAACTTCTGTCTTGCCCTTGACTTATCAATAGCAAGAACTTTTTGAAGTTTGTCTTCTCCATTCTGGTTGTAATGGATTACGTATAATTTCATCATAATCTGTCACCACCTTCCAAAATAGATTCAAGTATTTCCTCGCCCACGTTATATCTGTAATACAGAACACGGACGAGGTCGTTTTTTCGCTCCTCTGTTTTTAACTGGTTCTCTCTAGCGTAACTTGCCACGCTATGGACACCAGCGATTTTTAAGTATAGTTCCGTAAGTTCTATACTTAAACGCTCGTATTTGAAGCAGTCGTCTGCAAGCCCCCTTCTGTATAAAGGCTCGTCTGAATGCAGACGAATAGTTTCTTTCAGCTTGGAGATGGTACATTCCAAGCCTTTAATTTTTGAATCAACAATTAGTGCCTGCTGATTTGTCTCTCGCACCATACGAGAGTAAAATTCACAGTCACTAACTGCCAATTTTAAGTTTCTTAATAAAGTTTCTTTAATTTTTGCCATTTTAAATACCTCTCTTTCCGCCCATTTCGGGCAATAAAAAAGAGCCGTGCATTTTGCACGACTCTTTTTGGGTTGAATAGTTTTTTAGTTTATGGATATATTTTACCATAATTTAAAAACTATATCAATCCGCTTTCGCGGAACGAATAAAAATTTGTATATCCATTATCATCCATTCCAATGATGATATGGTCTGTAAAGTTCAAGTCCATGACCATTGCTAATTCGACCATTTTTTGTGTCACTTCTCTATCCGCTTGCGACGGAGTTAAATCACCACTTGGGTGATTGTGACACATTAAAAAACCTGTAGCACCACAGAGTAACAGCCTTGTTGCCACTGCTTTGCTGTCTATTATGGAGGAACTTGAACCTCCATGGCTTATCTCAAATAAGCCTAACGGTTTACATGCTGTTGATATGGCTATTATCCAACAGTGTTCTTCTGGTAGCCTGTCTGCGTGCATTTCAGCACTCATAAATTTTGTCAGAATATGAGGTGTATTCAGTTTATCATATTCCGGGTAATTTTTTACCGTTTCTTTCACAAGCATGGGTGCGCGGTCTTTTTTGTATTGCAGAGTATAAGTAGTCATTCTCATAATTTTTTCCTTTCTTCCTCTTTTGAGGTAACAAAAAAAGAGCCACGCTTTTGCATGACTCTTTTTGTTTGATTATTTTTTTGTTTATGAATTTATTTTATCATAAACTTTTTATCATATCAAGAATTACAATGTTGAGAAATCTTGATATTTATTGATTCTTTCCAATTCCCTTCGGAGAGAACCGTCTGTGACGTACACATCTTCTGTGTCGTCAACAAAAGCACCATTTTGTGCGGTGCTGATACGGACTATATTTGCATAGTCCGCATCTTTTTTTGAATTAAATTCTTCATCTTTATAAATATGAAGAACTAAATCATAGTTTTCTCCAAACTCGAAAACTATTAATTTTTCATCTCCTTCAAGGCTATTACAATAATCTATAATTGTCTCGAAGGTAGGTCTGGTTAATTGGTATTCCATATTATTTTCTCCTTTCTATGCTCTGTAAACGTTCCAGTAGAAATCTTCTTTGCTGGAAATTTCGTCTGCTGACATATCAGGATTGAGCAACTGGGTATTTTTTATGAAATCATTGTATCTTTCATTGAAGTCGTCACAGTATGTGATTTCTTCCGATACAATATTTTTAGAGTTTTCATAGATATATGACGACTCGTCACTATCGTATGTTTCCAGAAACATGCTGATAGTCCTTTCGTCATTGTTATCTACAAGGTATTTTGCCAACTCTTTTCTATTGACGGCAAACTTCAACGTTCTCGTTGGATTAAATCCGTCCGTAGCGTAATCGTTGGCTATCAAATCTTCTATACCGATTTGATAAATTTTATCGTATATGGTCTTTTCAATTTCATCATATACGTTTTCTTTTGTTTCTACTGGAACTAGAAACAAAAATTCATGGCATCCATCGACGCCAGTTTTCTTGCCGATGACAAGCATTGTATTGGCAAATAACTCGCTTGAATATAAATTCAAGGCATTGTCTTTACCAATTTCAAATAGCTCGTCCATTGACATATCGCTGTCCTCTGCGTATTCCGAATCAAATTCGGAAACTAGAGCGATATAATACTTGCCGTCATACTCGGCAAGATACTCGTAGCATCCATTTCCCTCTTTGTAGAGTTCATTGTATGCTTTTAATAGAGGTTCAGGAACATCCTTCTCCTCACAATAATTTCCATTGTGGAAGAATTCTCCAGTTGCTGTACACCAATAACTAAAGTGGTTGTACAATTCCTTCTTACTTTCAAAGATATGTGCTTCTTTGTTTTTAATAGTTACTATTTTCATGTTTTCCTCACTTTCTCCCATTTCTGGGTAATAAAAAAAGAGCAGGTATTTTCTACCTGCTCTTTTTTGTTTGATTATTTTTTAGTTTACGGGTATATCATATCACAATGTAAGTGGATTGTAAAACAAAAAAGCCATGGTATTAATGCCATAGCTTTCTTTCGTGGTTACAGTTTACATTTAGTTTTACAGATTTAATTTCTAATTGATAACGTCTTTTAACGCTTTTCCTGCTTTGAATTTTGGAATCTTGGAAGCAGGAATTACCATTGTTTCACCGCTCTGAGGATTACGTCCGGTTCTTTCAGTTCTCTCAGAAACTTCGAATGTTCCAAATCCAACTAACTGAATTTTATCCCCCTCTCTCAATGCGTCAGATACCGTATCAGTAAAAGCATTTAATGCTCTTTCTGCATCTTTTTTGCTGATTTCAGCTTTTTCAGCAATTGTAGCTACTAATTCTGTTTTATTCATCAGACTTATGCTCCTTTCTTTGATGTATATATATTATACCATAAGTACACCATAAAAACAATGTATTTTGCACATAAATTGCTTTATTTGCACACATTTCTGCTAAAAAAGAGAACCGTTTTGTAAACAGTTCTCTTCTTATTCCTACATCATTTTTAGAAAGTCTTCTTCTGAAATGATAGGTATATTTAATTCTTTTGCTTTTTTATTCTTTCCAGATGTACTTGTGACATCGTTATTGATAAGAAAGCTAGTTTTTGCAGAAACAGAACCTGAAACTTTTCCGCCAAGTTTCTCAATTTTTTCTACAAGTGTATCTCTGTTTGCAAAGTGTTCCAGTTTTCCGGTGATTACGAAAACCTTTCCATTTAATGCGGAGTTTACACTATCTCCTTTCGGTGTCTCAATTTCAAGTTCTTTTAGAAGCCGATACACCTCAAGGTTGGTTTCTTTTGGCATATTTGTAGAATCATTTTCCCAAGGGATGTATCTAAGGTAAATATTTCCCCAGTCCAACAGATTGCCTTCAAGAATTTCTCCAATTCCTTCAACCTGTGAGAAACAATGTCTGTTGTAAATATCTTTGAAGAATCTATTTACATCAGAATTGTATTCTTTTGCCAAGATTTTAGCTTGTCCCTTGGCAATATTTGGAATACCGAGTGCATTTATAAGTGAAACAAAGTCAGTATTTCTTGATACGTTCACTGCATCAATAATATTCTGATACATTATTTCACCAAAACCGTCCATTGCAACGATTTCATCCTTGAATCTATCCAGATTATAGAAATCGGAATATTCTTTAATGAATCCTTTGGCGATAAACTTTGCAATCGTTTCTTCGCTGATGCCCTTAATATTCATGCATCCTCTCTGTACGAACCGAGAAAACTTCTTAAGTTTCTTTGCAGAACAATCTGGATTTGTGCATATTAAGACAACCGTTTTGTCTTTTACTTCCTCAGTTCCATCTTCAATATCAGTTTCAATTCTGATGTCGCTGATTTTAAATGTTGTATCCGCACCGCAGACCGGGCATTTTCGAGGAATATCGAAGGTGTTAAATAATTCCTCTATGTTTTCTGGTAATTTGGTATCTGTACCTTTATCAAGGTTTTTTGCCACTTGTGGAATAATCATATTTGCCTTGTAGACGGTAATGCGATTTCCAACATGAAGTCCTTTCTGAACAAGGTATGTTACATTGTGCAGTGAAGCCCTTGAAACGGTTGTTCCTTCCAGTTCTACCGAATCGAATATGGCTACTGGATTAAGTGAGTTCAAAGAAGGACTCCACTCAACTTTGCGCAACGTTGTTTCAACTTCCTTATCCTGCCATTTAAAGGCATATCCGCGTAAAATATGTGGATGATGATTTGTACTGGATAAGGTGTCTGCATATCTTGCATCATCATATGCAGTTACCAGACCGTCAACAGGAAATTCATATTTTTCTACCTTTTCAGTCCAAAGGTTCATAGCTTCCTGTAAGTAGTCAATGTTCACTAAGTCATATGGAACTACACCGAACCCTTGTCTTTGTAGAAAACTCAACCTTCCGGCAAAGGAATCTGAAATAAATTCAGACGAATATACCAGATTGAACGCCCGCAGATGAAGTTCTCGTTTAGAAGCTTCATTTGTATCTAGCATAGTAATTGTCGCATTTGCTAGATTTCGGGCATTTTTATATTTATCATCTTCGAGTTTCAGTCGGTCAAACTCGGCATAACTCATTACGCATTCGCCTCTTACGACAAGCTTGCCTTTATATGGAATCTCCAAAGGTAACTCATTGACGATTGAGGCGTTATGTGTAACCAAATAGCCTACTTCCCCGTTATCTCCTCTGGTTGCCATTTTCTGCAATCTTCCATTCTCATAGGTTAACTGAATGGTAGAGCCATCCATTTTCCACATGAGAACGACACTGTTGCATAGTCTATCGCCCATGCCTTTTCTAATCTTCTGCTCGTACTCTGTAAAATCTTGTGTCTTATCGAGAGACAGAGCTGGAAATTCGTGGCGTTCCTCTTTTAGCCCCTTGATTTTAACAAGTGGCGCACCCACTTTCTGTGTTGGGCTGTCTGGAAGGATGATTCCAGATTCTGCTTCCATTCGCTTTAATTCATCGAACAGGCTGTCCCACTCCTTGTTCGACATTATTTCATCCTGTCCGTTATAATAAGCTTTGCTTGCTTCATTCAATCTTGCAACGATTTCATACATGTTCATCATTTTTTTTCCCTCGCTATCGTAATCTTTTTATTATAAGAAAAGAGCCATGTTAAAACATGACTCTTTCTGTTTGTATACTGTCTTAATTATGAGGTTATTCTATCATAATCAAAACAGCATTTCAATCAACAACCTTATTAATAAAGCTGATTAGCAACTTTTTCGATAAGGTCGATTCCTTCCTCTTCTAAATCTTGAGGAAGATATTGTCTGGTTCTTTCAAACCAGTCATCTAATTTTTCAGAAAGAGACTTCTGTTTTGTGCCACACTCCTCGGTCTTTTCCTGATAAATGGCTGATTTTTTGATGCATTCAGCCATGTTATGGCTTACGATGCACGGTGTTGCACCGTAAGCTATAGCTTCTTTTCTTTCTTCATCATTGGTAACTACCACTGCATCGTCACCATTTGATTTGAAGAATTCTTCCGCCATTTCATCAAAGGCTTTCTGTACACCATAAGCGTAGCGCAGATGTAGAAATTCTCCGTCAAATGTATCAACAGAACTTTTGATGAGTTCTGTATCGTCTGTTGAGGCGATAACATCTGACGTTGCAGATTGAAGCCCCCAGCTTGCAATTGTGCGACGGTCACGGTCTAGTTTGATTTCGCTTGGTGCAAAATCATAACCGTAACTTAAACGGTTTTCATCACATACATAAAGACCGTTTACATAAATTTTTCCCTTATATTTCGGGTCTAATAAAAGGAATCCTACTTCTTTCTGTCCTTTTATCTCGCCCTTTTCCTTTTGTAAGAAAAGATTGCTTTCAACAATCTCTTCGTACATTTCTTCGGTGATGCCTTTGATTTCAAAAACCAAATCATGGTTTTCGACAGGTCTTAATAACGAGCCTGCTTTCTGAATATCAAAGGACGGAATATCGACTCCGTATCTCCGGCTTTTAATCTTACGTGCCGTCCATACTTCATTGCATCCAAAATTATAAATCTTTAATGAAAGACCTTCCCGGAGCAGTACTACGGTTGCGATTTTGTAACCTTCACCGTGCTGTCCGATAGTCTTTTCATTGTCCCTCTTATCGGAAACACCGATAAGCAAAGTGGATTTATCCAATTTGCCCGTTTTGTTTCCAATAAGCAAGGTTTCTGTGTCTGCATCATAATTGCAGAACATTGCATTTTGAGGATTTACAGTCTCCTCATCTTTGGCATTTTGGAAAATCTCCCTTACCGCCTCTACATGCGTCCATGTTGGTACATACTCCATAGATAATGTTAATTCGTAATTTGCCATAATAAGCCTCGCTTTCTCCCTTTCGGGTACAAAAAAAAAGAGCAGGTTCTTTCACCTACTCTTTTTCTTGTTTGATTCTTTTTTTGTTTACATATTATAGTATATCATCAATAGTTGCTCTTTGCAACTATCTAGATACCATATCGTTCATTTTTTAAATCTCCTCATAAAATTTTTTTGTTTCTGCCTTTTCTACTTCATACGCATGGGTTTCAGTGAACAATGTGAGTGTTATATCACCTTCGCAATATGTGAAGATTGCCATCTGTTCATCTGAATATGCATATGCAGAGTATAAGTCTACTAGTACTAAATCAAATTTGCATCTTTCTGCAAACTGAAAGCAAAGGTCGCATAACCAATGCCCTTTAAGCATATAGTTACCATTTCGGTCTTTACTTTCTTCCATAAAATTAGCATTCAAAACCTTTATAGTTTTTTCGTTAACTTTATATTTTGATAAATCTAAAGGTGCAATCTCATACTCCTTTTCAGTGCGTTTTGCACCAAGTTCTTGCACTTTTTTAAAATAATCATTTCTTGAAAGTTTTTCTTTTTCCATTGTTTTTTCCTTTCTTTAAATTTTCCAGAAAAAGGCTCTTGTTTAGACTTGCCTTTTTCTGGAAAGTATTTTGTTACCAATCCAGCATCCATGCCGTTTCTAATATTTTCACTTTGTTTTTCTCCTTTTGTCAAGCATCTTTTCACGATACTCATTAATTTGTTCCAGAGTAAGCCACTCTGGTTTGTCATAGTCTGCGAAAGATTTCCATAATTTTTCCATTTCATCGCAATGTTTCTTGATGTTCATGAAATATAGATACCCTTCGTAGGCATTCCTGTATCCCAAAAAGTAATCACAGTCACTTTTTAGTCTACCAAGAAGCCTGTAATCAGCTTCTCTTTCGTGGCGCACAAATGGATTGTCGCACGAAATTTCTTCTGTGACTCTCCGATTTGGTTCGCCACATATCTCGTCGCATTCATCTCTATATGCGCCTGTGTACAATGACAATCCATTTCTGCCATTGTTTTCGTCAAAATAGATTTTTCCGTTTTCATCCTCGTAGCATGGAACTTCCATGCTACCGCCGAAACCAATAAATTTTACTTCTAACATATTTTTCTCTTTTTTATTCTGCCATTGCTTTAGCAAAAAGCTTATCTACTTTTCGCATTTTAAAGGCATTTTCTTCTTTACTAATGGTGGAATCGTCAAAAACGATTACTACACCATCTTTTTTGAGTGCTACTGCCATTTCAAATGGATTTATCACCGGCGTATGGCACTCGTATTCAATGACAAGAAAGCGAACCTTGCCTTCTGTCATTAAATTATTTTTGTAGATTTGAAATACACGGGCTTTTTTCTCTTCGTCTGTTTCAATCCTTCCATTTAACATAACGTGTCCACCTCTAAGGTGGTTCTTGTTGAACATATTATGTCTTTCAATAACTGCAACTTCCGTTGCAGTTTCGCAGAAACGCTTGTAATAAGCTTCTGCATCTTCTCTGGTGACTTCTTTCCAGTCACCAGAGAATGTTTTAATTTCTAACATGCTCTGCCTCCTTCCCATCTCTTTACGAGATATGTATTTGAACAATAAGTTACTTCCACCCATCCTTCGGAATCGGCGGTGTACCATAATTGTTCAAATTTCAGATAATTTTCCATTTCTGGAAGATACCTGAATGGGAATTTTTCATATCCCAAATCAAACAGGACACGTCCTTTCCACCAATCGTCTGCACTTACGCCATTTCTGGCGTTGTATTGCGCAGTTTCTTCGGTGAAATTTACAACAGAAAAGTTTTGCTTTTCTGCTATCTCGAAGATTTCTTCGAGATAAAATGCTTTTGATAAGATGAAGATTGTCTCTTCATCAATCTGCTGAAACAATTTGTTCAATTGATTGATGTCAGTTAGTTCTTCTCCTACCTGTGCATCAATTAGAATCCATTCATCTTTGCCAAGAATGGATTCTAATTTTTCATCTTCCATGGGAAATGACAATTCTTTGTCATAATCCTTTGTCAGATTTCTTATTGTTGCTCTCATGTTTTACCTCGCTTTCTCCCACGTAAAAATGGGTACAAAAAAAAAGACAGACACTTTCGCATCTGTCTTTTTGGTTTGTTTATTTTTTTGTTTATACCATTATTATACAACAAGTATAACTGGTGCACAACTATTTTTCTACGATATTTACTTTTGTATTTTCATCAATAGGAATGAGAATATACTTTTTTGAATCAATCTCTCTTGTTTCTACCTGCTCTTTTAATTCTTTGCTTACGACAATGTTGACATCGGAAGTATATGAGGTGTTATTGATTTTCTCAATAAGTGCATTTTTCAATTCTTCTTTTTCAATTGTCTTGGAATCCACTAAATGTGGAGAAGAAGGAAGGTCGTCTTTAAAGGTATCATCGAACTGCTTTTTGATAGCATCTGCGCTAACGGCATCTACACCACATTCTGTCAGCAGTTCCACAACATCATCTGATGTCAACGTTGGTGAAAGTTTGTGTTCGGTTTCAACGTCTTCTTCTGCTCTTTCATTCAGCTTTACTTCTAATTTACCAAGAGTATCTTCGTCTTCGTCACCAAGAACATTTTCTACGATTTCCTCAAAAGCAATTTTCTTCTCAGTATGTGTCATTTTAGCAGTCGCACCAAGTACACTTTCTGCAAGTTCCATATGAGGTTCTTTTGCATTTTTGGTGTAGAACATGACATTATCGGCATCTGTTGTCCGGTCTGTAAAGGTAGGAAACACAAATCCTGTATCCGGCGCACCTACTACCCAGTCTCTGATTCTGGCATCAATTCTGTTTTCTTCTGTCAAGTATCCGAGTGCAGGCTTTGAAAGATTTACAGGGCAGATTGCGCAAAGCAGATACTCGTACACCTCTTCTGATTCATCAAGCTTTGCATTATCAGATGTCTTTGTCATGACATCATATGCGTCATGGAATACGACAATCAAGAAATTTCCTGCATAATCATAGTTCTCAATGATGTTATCATATAGTACATCAAGCAATTCATCATTTTTCAGCTTGCTATCACGCAGACCGAATAAGAATTGTTTTTCTTCACTATAATTGCTTTTGAATGGCAAGTTAAGAATGTTGTTTCCAATTTTGCCGGAGAACACCTTCTTTGCCATTTCAAGATATTTAAAAAACACTTCATCATTCAGATTTAGAAAGTTATCATTGAAAATCGCAATTTTATTTTTATCGCCATCTACATAACAACCACTAATTCGTGTGAATGTAGCATTATCTTTTGTAAGTCTGCGTTTTAATTCCAATACATCTTTTGAGTTCATTTTTTAATTTCCTTTCTTTTTTTTGTGAAAATATATTACAGTTTGCAAATTTGCATAGTTTTTTTTGGACGTTAAAGTATAGATTTTACCTACAACAGTAGGCATTTTTGTATCCTATAACCATGTTTGGAATGTTAGAATGTGGCAATCCTGCGACAGCAGGTATTTTACAGTATTCTATAACTCGTTGTATTTCCTTCCACATCTGTTACACCCCTGCGACAGCAGGCATTTTACAGTATTCTATAACAGGGTTCTCCAAAAGCCTCAATACTTTGATTATTTGAGACTTTTGGAAGCATATTTTCTAGTTCTCTAATAAATAATTAAGCCATTCCGTTCTGTAGACAACAAGTTCCTTTGAACTAAGTCCTTTTTTTATTTTTTCCATTGTCAGACTTGCTTTTCTGCATAACTGGTAAGCAGTCATTTCATCATATTCAATTCTTCCTACACTTGACCAAGGAACAATTGGAGAATCATAGCTACTGGTATCTTCCATAAACTCTTTTGGCATAAATCCATTTGCATATAGAATGAAAACATCATATAGTGTCTGGATTTCTTTGGAAGAAAGCATATCTACTTCAATGTCTTTGCCTATCATATCCGAGTGAGAGCGTCTAATTGCCTTAATAAGTTCAGTTCCGTCAATTTCCTCGTACTGTGATTTTTCTTTGTTCCATTTCAGTCGTGTTAAATGAGTATGGAGTTGCCATACTTTATCCAACCCATTGTAGAGAGGAAGTTCATCTTTCTTAAGGCAACAGCCAAGGTTTCTCCATGTAAATTCAAATACAAAATCATCTGCTTTTGAATCGTAATAAATTCTTGAAACTTTTTTCAGATATTCCATTTTTGCCTTTACGGTAGAAATACCGAATGTTGACATGAGATTAATAAAACCTGTCTTCATGCAGATATTTCTCGTATTTGTTTCTGCGACATGAAATAAGATTCCATTCTGCATGGTATCTGCACCTTCTACGGCAAGCTGTAATGGGTTTAAACTTCCACCTGCTTCTGTGTTCGGAATGGATGTATCATAATAATTAGCCAGTGCAGTAATCAGTGTATTTTCAAACTTTTTGTACACTTGATTGTCAAAAGCACTTAATTTATTCTTTCTTAAATCAGAAACTTTGTCAATGCATATTACCGCATTATTTTCAATGGCAATCTTGATGATTTTTCTGCATATTTGTCTAAGATATGTTTCTTTTAATTCTGCAACTTTCTTTTCATACTTCCAGTTTTTAGCGTCAATGTAACGCTGAGTGCCTAAAACACATAACTTCTCATAATAATCAGCATTGCCGATTGTATTGAGGTTGCCGGAAGCAATTCTCTTGTTGCCAGAATCTACAATACAATAATACAGAAGATTATCCATTCCTCGGATAACACTCATAATGTTACAACCATTTTCCCGAATATCTTCCTGTACGAGATTATTTAATGTGAACACTGATGTGTTTCCAACAACATTGGTATTCATTTTATAGGAAAGAGTAATGGAAAACTTTTCTTCTGTGTAGTGTTTGTCCTTAATATGTGGGAATGTAGACTCTTTCACGGATACCTTCTCATTATAAACAGATGCCAAAGGAGAAAGTTTATCACACTTTCCATTGTAGAAAGCACACAATTCCAAATATATCTCGCCCGGAATAGTCTTTCCTTCTGTAGTGAGTTTGTTAACAAGGATGCTATCAGCCGGATGCTTATCTTCTGCTTCAATCAATGCAGGTCTGTAGTAAATCGACGGAGAATTGTTTACTATAATGTGGTTTCCTGCTTCAAACATTGATTTCATAATGGCATTGAACCGGATGCTATAGATGTTGTGCTTCTTGTCTGCACTCTTATACATGTCTTGGCTTGTAATCATGAACATGTACAGATTTCCTTTTTCGACTGCATCATCAATTTGTTCTTTTGATACATACAAGCGGGTAACAGCAAAACATAAGCTGTCTACTTCATCTGAAAACTGCTTTAAGTTGTCATAGGCAGAGGATTCTTTTAATGAAGATAAATCATAACGTTTGAAGGAAGGATGCTTTGCAATAAATTCTTTTGCAAAGTCAATCACCTTGATAAGTTCTTCCTTTGATTTAGAATACTTCTTATTTGCATAATCTTCTGCCATCTTTTTAGAGATAGTAATTGTTTCATCTCCTATTGGAAGTTCAAATGGCTCGTCAGTCTCCTTATATTTTGCTATGGCTGATTTACTCTTCAATGTGCATTTGATAAGCATTTTTAAAAAGCCCATGCCTTTTTTTGTAGAAAGCATATTGTAGCTGTCTGCTTCATCTTCACAATCGGAAACATGAATATTTAATTTTTCCCCGTTCTTTGAAGCAGGAACAATGTAATAATAGCATCCGTCTTTTTCCAGAAGTCCTGCATCACAGTTTCCAAAAATCCCCTTATCTCCATGCATCAGATTCCACTTCTGTTCGAAATGTGTAGGGCGACCAAAACATAACTGCACGCGACGCTGTTTTGCATCAAGTTCTGTCTTTTTGGTAAGGTAGTTTCTAATCATGTTGTATGTTTTGTTGATGCCATGCTTGTCTTTATCCATTCCGGCTACATCTTCCATGAAAATCGTGTCCGCATTTGTAAGTTTGACATCAATGGAGAAAATTTTTGTAAACCGGACAACCGCCAAAACATCATCAAGATATTTTTGGATTACACCGTTTTCATCCTGCGTCGGCTTGTTGTCATTATTCCAAAATGCATATGTTGTCATTAGATGATAACTTTCTTTTTTTCTGGATTTCAGTTCTTCAAGCTTTTTAATCAACATTTCTTCTACTGTTATGTAGTCCGTCCCTGCCAACATTCGGTCTAACTCGGCTATTGTATATGAAAAATCCTTGGTAGCTTTCTCAATCTCTTTTTCATCCGCTTTAGTCAGATTTGTTTTTACCTTGCCTTTGGCATTGAAATAATCAGTCAGTAATTTATCTTTCACAGTTTTCGTGATTGCATCAGTTTTTATGGCTTCAAAATAATCCCAGCTTCCGGTAAGTCCATTTGCAATATAAGAACCACCTGCTCTGGTAACATACACTCCTTCTGTGTTATACATATCTTTTGCCAAGATGGAGGTTAAAAGTTTTGTGGTTTCAATGGTAATTTTTTCATCCAGAATTAATACAGTATTTAAGGTTTTGTTGAAATCTGACTTATTTTCAATCGTCTCAATTGTGAACATTTTCTCCCTATCCACAAGAATCTGTTTTTTCAATTTTTGCAGTTTAGGTAGCTTATTATCTGGATTACTCTGATTCCATTCGGTTATCCGTGAGTTAACTCCTCGTTTGATTAATTCTCCACTGGAATTATAAAAATCTCCAATGGTAGAGTTGTATTTGTCAATTCCGTTCTGTGATAAATATTTGCCGAACTGTGATACGTTGGTAAATGTTTCGTCATTTTCAAATCCTGTTGCTGTTTCTAAGATTTTCTCATAAAGAAGCTTATTAGCAAGAAAAGTCTCGAAATTTTCAATCACCCTGTCTGCAATAGAACCATGATTTGTGCCGTTAATGATTCTCTCATATGTTGCACGGCACTTTTTGAACATGGCTGATGATGATGCTTTCATGGAAGCAAGTGCGTCTTCATATTCATCTGTATTGAAATCTGGGACTGATTTTGCATACAGAGGCAATGCGACCTCTACATAGGATTTCTTATTCCAACCAACGTCACTGCAATTGATGTCATTATATTTAAGAAAAGATTCAATATATGCATTTAAAGCACTGTTCAAATCTTTTGCAATTTTTTCCTTTTCTTTTTCGATGCAACCCCTTATTTCCGTGCATGTTGCAGAATTATAGATTTTGTGTAAATTTTCCCAGTCACAAATACCTGCATTATTATAATTTCTTAAGAATTCCACAATAAATGTGTCTGACACTTCTTTCACCAGTACCACTTTTGCTTTTCTCTCTGAATCTTCCTTGATAACATCATGTAATTCTAAGAAGTCTCTCGTTTTTCCTACTGGAACAAGTTCAAATGTTGCGGATTTGATTGTAGAATTCAGTTTTGTATATTTATGGTACTTCATAATTTATTTTCTCCTTTACTGTGTATATTATACCATAAATATAATGTAAAGTCAATGTAGAATAGACAAAATAATGTAAGATTTCAAGGGTTAACTATTTAACAACAAAAAAAAGAGCGGATAAGAAAATATCTTACCCACTCTTTTTATTTTAGGCTTTTTCGCAGTAAAGGATTGTGCCTTTATCTGCGATTTCATTATTTTTTAAAGAACTCAAGATTTTTTCTGAGAGTTCTTTAACGACTTGTTCATCGTTAGCGTTATCTTTTACGATAAACAAGTATTCACCCGCACCGCCTCCATAGTAATCTATAAACACATCAATGTCCAAGTTGCAAAACCCGGTATCAATGGTTTTTATACCGTACCACGAACGCTGTCTGTCCGCATCTTCTTTAATAGTGAAGTCGAGTGCGGTTAAATTATTGGCAAGAAAATATCTTGCCACTTCTTCCGGCGTACCAGAAAAACTTTCTTGCAGAGAATCGTCGTCTATCAGACCGTGTTCTTCTGCAAATTTCTTTGCATATTCGAACTTGTCTTTATCCAGATGTTCCCGAAGGTCATCTATAGTAAAGCCAGTATCGAATAATTCAATGAAGAAATCCAGTTCATCAAGCAAGTTCGCAGATGCATACTGGAATCTATCATTCAATTCAGAAGATAAATCACAGTCAGATTTATCCTCCAATAATACTATTTTGTTATTACCTATATAGGTCACAACAAATAGTAGATTATTTCCAGATGATTTTTCAAGTTTTACTTCGTAATCATCTGGAATATTTTTAATTGCGGAAAGTATGTCCGACACGTTAAACGTGTCGAACCTTCCACCTGTTATCACTACTGTAGTGTCAACAACGCCTATGTTAGACACTCCATAGCCATATCTTCTGTGGAGTTTTACTTTGGAGTTTACATCGCAGTTATATAACTGCGATTTTAACATTTTTATTTTCATATTTTTCTCTCCTTTTTTACATATATTTTTCAACAACAGACGTTTTAATTATATAATGATTTCCGCTGTCGTCTTTTCTTTCAAGGACAATTTCAGCCCTTTCGCCAACGATTACCTTGGCATTAATATAGCGGACGTTATGAAAACGTCCACCATTAAAAATTTTATTTTCAGTGTCTAAACTGTAGACACTTTTCGATTTTGTTAAAAAAACTAACATCATTCCCTCCTTAATCCGGCACGAATTATTTCAAGTTGTGCCATTCTCGTTGGATGCATAGAATCAAGAAAATCTTGTGCATCTTTTTTGTTAATATAGTAGTCTTCGTCTTCAAGCCAATAATTGACATCATCAGCGCGCATGATGACATGGTCATTAGCTACTTCGACTACTGTTCCTTTTATTATCGTTTCTCCTCCAATTTCAGAGATTGGATAATAAATTACGTCTCCAAGGGAGACTTTTTTGTTTTTCATAGTGACACCTCCTACCACATATCGTTATCGGAAAATTCGTTGATAAGGATTTCTTTTTCATTACATTCGAAATCCAGCCAATGCTTTTCTTCATAAACGATACTTTCGGCGTAATCTCTGCTTACTGGACGTTTTTCTGCGCCTCTGTAAGCAAAACCGTAGCGGTAGTAACAAGGTTTGTCAGATTTGCGAATAATCGCAATCGCCAACGCCTTGTTGAGTCGTTCCGGTTTCCCGGTACAACTCATATTGACTTTTTCTGGTAGCGGTTTGTTCATATATTCCGCTACCTTTAAATCAAAAATGAGTTTCTTTTTGTCTCTTTCTGCAACATCAATCCTTGCGGAAAGAGTTTTAATTCTTTTACAGATTTTTTCAGTTTCTTCCTTACACTCAATTATCAATTCTTCCTTGAGTGCAAGAGCACTTAAAGTGTCTCTTAATTCTTTTGGAACATTTCTTGTATTTGAAATATCCAAATTATTTTTTTTACAAAGAACTTCTCCTGTTTCTAACAGGTAGTCTCCGTTTGATAAAGGAACTACATATTTTCCTTTGTATGCGCCTTCTTTTACTTTTTTAATAATTACTTTTGTTTTTGCCATGATTTTTTCCTCTCTTTCTCCCGTTTCCGGGTACAAAAAAAGACAGACGCTTTCACATCTGTCTTTTTAGGTTGTATTATTTTTTTGTTTATACCGATATTATACCATTAAATATCAGTATTGCAACAATTTATTATCTCACATCCAGTCCGTATTGAGACTTGATGTGATTTTTTAGTTCTTTGGTTATAATTGGGCTGTATATTGTCACCTCTTTATAACCACTCGCAACCTTTTTTGTTTCAAAACGGTATTGTTCTACTTTCAAATCAGAACCAACCCGGTATTTCCAAGCGATTCCTCTTTTCGAACAATATGTTCCGTAAATTGGAAAATTCATATGTTCCTCCTTTGTCGAATGACTGCAAATGTTTTCTTCGCAGTCCTCTGTATAAATTTCTCCATAAAGAAGTTTTTCTTTATTTCGACGAATATTTTCAACAGAATCTGTATATGAAATCAATGCAAATTCATTATCTGCCAGTAGTTGCTTACTTGCAAAATCAAGAACTAGCAAGGTTTCATTGCCGACATAATACACACATTTGTCAGTTGCTATGTCCAATGTATATATCAATTCATCAAGCAAATGGACATATTTTTTTACAAATGTATGTCCATTTAGAAAAACAGTATTGGATGTTACATGAAAACTTGAAATCCAATCCTGTAAGTATTTGCAGATGTAGATACTTTCACAGGTGTTAATACCTATTACCTGTTCTGTTAAGTATCTACATAACATTGTTTCAATAGTTTCTTCCATTCCATTCCAATGAACTCCTTCTGGAACATATGGTTTGCCATTGATATGTTCTGACAGCAACCGAATGATGCATGTAGCATCAAGAGCATTATCACTTGCTGTCTGTAATACATCAGCCACAAGCATTTCATCTAAGCCTGTAACGAATATTATTTTATCGAACAGTTCTTTATACCCGGTGGATATATCAGAATCGGCGGAAACATTTTCTATTTCCTGTTCGATATTTTTTAGTTCATTTAACACTTCTTTACCCAAAAAGCGTTCTGAACCATTTAAGCTATTCGAGTAGCTGTCATATACACCTAAAAGAGTTCCTTCTAGGTAGTATAATTCCTCGAATGCTTTTCGCCGTGCTTTTATATCATCAACAGCTAAAGCTTTTATTTCATCTTTTTTGAATTCTATTTCAAATAAAAGCTTGCGTAAGCTTCTCTTGCCCGTCGTTTTGCTGTCGGCGTAAGAAAGCCATCTCGCACTATTACCATTATAGTTCTTGGCTATGTTGCCAAGAATACGTGATTCACGAAGATTCACGTATTCTTCAATTGAAGATTTCATGTTTAATAAACATTCTGCTTCATCGAAACTAACGGCGGTCAGTTCGTCGAATACAGGATATTTTGTTCCGTCTTCAATAGTTTTAAAGTTGAGGTTTCCATAAATAGAAACTTCAAGTTTTTTGATTTTAAAACTTACTAATTTCATTATTTATTTTTCTCCTCCTTACAGGTTTCTGTTAACCTGTTTTTTTAATTCTTCTCGGACTATTTTTTGTTTCTCCTTTGACAAGTCCTCAAATTTTAAGTCCAATGCATCTAAGGCATCTTCGTAACTACATGAAATTACAGCTTCATGATTGCCAAGCTCATAAGCTACCATCTTTCTGAACTCGTCAACGTTGTCCTGCAATTTCTTATAACCTTCTTCGAGGTTTGCCGAAATTTGTGAAGCATCATTAATGATATTTTCATCTGCCACATAGCAATTACAGAATCTATTGAAGTAAGGATGTGTTTTCTTTCCTTCTTCAACATTTTTTCTGTCTTCTTCGCTAATTGCACAGATAGACACATAATCATATCTCATAATCCAGTAATTACGCAAAAAATAGTCTTTTTTACTGTAATCCTGATATGATTTTACTTCTCCCATCAATTCATTGTCCGTAAATAATTTGCTATTCAAAGTATCAATATAATACTTTCTAAGAGCGTCTTTTCCTTCTTTACGGACAAGGTAATTATGTAGAAATTGAAAATCATCTACATAGTGAATATGATGACCGTTCTTGAATACCAATACTGAATATCCAGAATTATCATCAAATTCTATGAAGTAACACTGATGCCCCTTGATTTCTAATTTTTCACAAGCCATTACTTGTGCATCTGTTTCCGTAAATTTTTTGTAATTTGCCATTTTTACTCTCGCTTTCTCCCGACTTCCGGGCAACAAAAAAAGAGCAGGTTCTTTTACCTACTCTTTTTCGTTTGTTTTATTTTTTGTTTACAGTAGAATTATACCATACAATTTACTGTAAAATCAATATTAATACACATTATTTTGTATATTAATATTGCGCAATAAAAAGCCGGGCAGGAACGAATCCTTACCCGGTTTTGTTAGTTTGATATTTTTGCTCCTTCTCCTGCTACATCTGGGTTTTTTAAACTCAGATAGTCCTTTACCAGAATCGGTACGGCGAGCGTGCCGCTCATGCATAAATCTTTTACTATGTCTTCTGCGCAGATTTTTGATACGAGTTTCGCCTCTTTTCCTGCTTCCCACAAAGCAACATTGTTTGCGTAGTAGGTAATAAAACGAATTGTTGACTCCGTCCTTTCCCTTGTAGTAACCACTCCTACAGTGTACTGTTCTGTTCCCATATTTTTTCCTCTCTTTCTGCCTTTTAAGGCAACAAAAAAAGAGCAGGCATTTTTACCTACTCTTTTTCGTTTGTTTTATTTTTTAGTTTACATACTAATTATAGCACAATCAGTTATGAAACTTCAAGACCATATTTTCTTTTAATATAGTCTTTTAATTCTTTTGTTGCCTTTGGGCTATTCAAAGTTACTTCTTTGTACCCTCCGGCAACTTTTTTCTGCACGGTTCTGTATTGCTCTACTCTAAAATCTGAGTAGATACAATAAAACCAAGATATTCCTTTTGCAGAAACGAAGTTTCCCTTTATAGGGAATTGGCTATCAATCGCTTCTGCGATAATAGTTTTTAATCCCTCTATTTCTGCACTTGTTAAATATTTTTCTTTCTTTTCTTCCGGCATGGCTGAAATGTTAATGCAATCATCCTTATACCATATCTGGAACAAATATTTGCGAGAGCCATTTTCACACTCGCATTCACAATGAAGAAAATACGGTTCACCGTTTTCTTCCTGCAATTGTCCGTCTCCTATATCCATGGAGAATGCTGTTGAATCAACCCAATACAGGTTGAAGTTCAATTCCTTTCCTCGCCATTCAATTTTTCCGAAGTCGGAATCTCCCGGCTTCATATATTTTATAATTTTCATAAATACCGCATCCTTTCTTATTAAATGAGCCACCTTAAATCAGGTTCTACTTCATTTATCATTTCCTTCCAACTACGGAAAAAATGATAAATATTGTCTTCTTTTATTTCTGTCAGCACTTTATTTTGCCAATACATATAGTGTTGGAAGAATCTGTCTGCTATTACGAAATATTTACATCCTTTTTCGTGATATTTTTTTGCTTTTTCGAAATTGTTTGTTTCTAATTTATGGTATTTTTTGTTGCAAGTGTCCCATAGTTTTCTAAAAAATTTCCATAGAATTGAGAAACTCCCCGAAATAATGGCATACAGTTTCTTTCTAAGATTAATTCTGCGTAAGCTTTTAATCATTTTGTAGAACATTCTAAATGGAATTGTTATAATACCCAGTAATAGGAATCCTATTATAAAAGGATAATCCTTAAATGTCTGGATTATCATACATTTTTCACATAGGAATTTATTGTCCCACACGTAATAGAAATCACGGTATCCATATTTAAGCTTTTCATTGTTTACTTCCTTCTTACAGCAGTCGCAATTAGTTTTTATAAGTCTTGCTTTAAGCCCTTCTTGAATGGCTTTTTCCTGTTTTTTATAATATTTTTTTTCTAATTCTTTTAATTTTTTCATATTATTTTCCTTTCACTTTCTCCCATAATTCTAGCATAGTTAAATGTTCTTTTTGTTGACAACATGCTTGCATCTTTCCATAAAAGAACGCTTTTTCTGCATCTGTCAATTCCCATTCTCGCATTTCACTAGAATTATCGGAATTAATTGTATATTCAGCTCCAACTCCCTTTTCTGGACTCCAATATGTATAGAAGTTAATCCATGCACTTTCGTCCATTGAAGTAGTTGTGCCAAAATATTTATCAACATCGAACCACAATTCATATTCGATGTTGATTGTGTCATTCTCGCACATTATTTCATCACAGCAACGGACATCTTGCTGTGTAATGTCAATTTCTCTCATTACACATTCACCTCCGTTGTTGTAATTTCAAATTCTTCAAGCGATAGCTTGAATGGAATACATTCATCCACTTCCTGTAAAAGAATGTATTCTTTAGTCCTGTCAATAATTTTGCAGGTTTCTCCATCCATGCAAGGCGTACCTTTGGATGTTTTTAGGTCAAAATAGGAAGTATTATCTTCCACTGTTTTGACTAATTTACCGTATGTAAGTGATACGGTTTCTTCCTGCCGTTTTGCCAGTTTATTAAATAATGTTTCTAAACTGACGGTTACTTCTCCAAGTGACACTATTTCAAAGCCATTGTGGAGAAAATTGTATGTATTTGATAGCCAATCGGATATTTCCTCTACATCAGTCATTCCTTCTGGAACATATACTGATGTAGGTAATAATTTTAAAATTTCTTCATCTCCGTCTGTGTCCCAGACGATATTTTTTATTTTCATATTTTTTCCTCCAAAAATTTTGCCGACTGCATGAGCAGTCGGCTTATATTTTTATACTAATGTAACGTATTCATCATCTTCGATTAGCGAAAAATATTTTTCGGTTGTTTCTTCGATGATTTTATTTGTACGACTCGCCCATGCAGAAATATCAAGTTCTGTAATAACGAGTTTATAATTTTCTGCATTTACTACATAAGCGGTATTGACAAAAAAGCTTTTTCCGTCATAACGCTTAACATTAAGCATTGTATTTGACGGGATTTTTTCAAGTCGGTATACATATTCATACCAACTTGAACCACCAATACTGCCACCGCCACAAGACATTTTAAGTCTTGTGATTGGTAAATATTTTGGCTCACCCACCCATGAGGACGGGCTTTTTGGTTTTTTTATTTCTAAATCTTTTATTACTTCAATTTTCATTTTTTCTCTCCTTTTTTCTTACACCGACCGCCTTATGGCAGTCGGTATTTTTTATTTTACACATATTGCCATGGTCAGCAATCCGGCTTCCATGACATTGTCCGTAGATTCAATTGCCTTCTCTACGGTGTTTAAAAGAGGATTTCCATTTCCGTGTTGCTTGTTAGTTGTTAGGATTTACCTTAACAAGCTCTGGCATATGGCAGATGATGAATGGCTCAAATCTGCTAACATCATCTTTCATATTATTCCACCTCGCTTTCCGGCACTCTTTCGAGCATGTATACAAGACCGTCCTTGTATACAATTTTCATCATAAAGTGCCTTTCAAGCCAGTTCCCGAAGGAATCGTCGTAATATGATACCTGCTTGATTTTCGGGTAGATATTACTAAGAAGTTCTCTAAAACAGCCTTCTACTCCGAATTTGGAGTCAGCAATTACTTTTGCGTCCCCCCAAGCTACGTTAGAGATGACGCTTAAAAATTGACATCTGCAATAATTCACATTACTGCTGTCAATTTTTCTGACAACAATTGCAACTTTGTCACAATTGCCTTTTTGCAAAAGATAATAAAATTCTTTTGCATTTTCTTTTCTTTCCTTTTTGCTAACTTTCTTTGCCATGGTAAGCCTCGCTTTCTCCCGACTTCCGGGCAACAAAAAAAGAGCAAGCATTTCTGCTCACTCTTACTTGTTGGTTTATTTTTATTAGTTTATGTTGTTATTATACCATAATATAATCTTACATGCAAACTATATTATTTCACTAATTCTTTAACCTTTGCTTTTTTGCCTACTCTGTTTCTCAAGTAAAATAATTTTGCCCTTCTAACTTTACCCGCACGAACAACTTCTACCTTTTCAACGTTTGGAGAATGTAAAGCCCAAGTCTTTTCTACACCGCATCCATTAGAAATTTTTCTAACTGTGAATGTTTCGCGGTTACTTCCCCCTTGCTTTTTGATTACAACTCCCTCGAAAACCTGTATTCTTTCACGGTTTCCTTCTTTGATTTTACCGTATACTTTTACAGTATCACCAACTCTGAATTGAGGCACTTCTGCCTTTAACTGTTCTGCTTCGATTTTCTTGATAATTTCACTTGCGTTCATTTTGTGACCTCCTATTATTGGACGTTCTTAATGCACCTTTCTGCAACAGAGGAACATCGTATTTTTCACAACTTGCTTAGTATATGCTAAGTGACGAAATCTGTCAAGAGTTTTTATATCAATTGTCAAACCAGAGTTCATCAATTTTACAATCCGTAACTGCTTGTGCCGTCTGGAGTCTCTGCTCCGTTTTCTTCTGTCCCGAACTAACAATCAGAGCAAGCCCACCTGCAATAATTGCCGTAATAATTGACTCCACAAGTAAATCCTCCTTTCATTTTTATGCCCTTTATTATGAACTGTGTCAAAAAAAGATGCCCCCCTTTTCGGAGCAAAAAGCAAAATTTACTTACCGACAGCCAGCCACTGTACATAATTATCAACATAATCTGCTGCGTAGAAATCCAATGAAACTTTTCCACCAGAAATTCTTACATTTTTAAAGGCATTAAAATATCCATTACCTTCATCATTCCAGCAGTTTATCTGAAGAGCAATTATCGTTGAAAAGCCAGTATTAAATGAGGTGGAACGCCATGTCTCACCATTCAAACCTGTATTATAGTTACCAGATTTATAAGTCACTTTGTTAGCATCGTACTGGGCTTTTGTGTACAGACCATAGGAGTTTGGAGAACCAATTACATCGTTTCTTCCTTTTATCCTGCCATCATCGTATGAGTTAAAAGGGAGAACTGTATCAGCACCGCCTTGAACCTTATGCAATTTACCGTCTTCGCCAACATAAATATCAGATACTTTGTTAGTTAAACTCTGGGTATTTTCATTAATTGCACCTGATAATGTTTTTGCATTAGTGAGCAATTCTTCGTTTCCAATTGCCTCCGTAACTGTGTTGGCTACGTTAGAAATGTCTGATTTTCCGACAATCTCATTCAATGTTGAGTTGTCTTGTACCCCCCCTCGACATTTGTAGGACGGATTAAGGACAGTATCCCCATTCCTAAGCCAACCTTACCTATTTTTTGTATAAAATCTTTTCTTTTCATAAGTTTTCCTCCTTAATTTTAGGATATATAATATAATCTCCAACCATACGCTGATGTAGCTGTTACTAAACTAATATTATTTTTCTCATATGTATTTTTTAAATATCCATTCAAATACATTCCAGTCACCACTAAATTTGCTCCGACAACATCCCAACTTGGAGACTGAGCAGTTACACCGTATTGAGTGTAATAATGATTTTGGAAGTCTATGTAGTATTCCATTTTACTTGGTGAAGGCATAGAAACGATTACCACTAGAAAATTATCTTTTGTTGCATTTTGGTATCCCAAGGATTCCAAAGAGATTGTTGCATTCCCAGAATAAGTTCCCAATAACTTACATTCTCCACTTTTAAAAGGGATAACTGTATCTGCACCTGCACTATCTTTGATAATATAGCCATAGTTTCCTTTAGCATCTTGACCAAAACGAAATTTAGTTCCTGATTCGGTTGTTAAATTTTGTGTATTTTCGTTAACCGCACCGGATAGTGTTTTTGCATCAGTCAATAAATCTTCGTTTCCAATAGCTTCCGTAATCGTGTCTGCAACGTGTGAAATGTCTGCATTTCCTATCAAATTTTCTAAAGTGGAGTTATCACTTACCCCCCCCCTCGACATTTGTAGGACGAATTAAGGATAACACGCCAATTCCTAGCCCAAAAGTTCCTGCTTTCTGTAAAAAGTTTTTCCGATTCAATTTCTTTTCCTCCGTTTCATCACTTTACATTTTAATGTGTAATCTACATTTAAAATACCACATCTTTGTAAAAAAATAAAGCCACTGCTTTCGCAATGGCTTTATTTTTTTATTTTCGCAAGCAAAGAGCAAGGTCTACAGATTCCTTATCATATCCTTTACTTACAATTTCCTCCGAGGTTAATCCCTCAGAAATAAGCTTGGAAATTTCTAATAAAACATTTCTCTCCTCAGCTCTGCCTTTTGCAATTCCTTCGGCTTTACCTTTTTCTATACATCTCGTTAAAACTGCATCCATAGTATATACCTCGCTTTCTTCCTCATTATCCGTCAGAATTTCCTCATACCTGCTGTCACCAGTCATAACTGATAACAGTTTCAAAACAGCATCTACGTGTTTAATTACCGTTTTATCCTTTG
>OOAC01000425.1_pt1 | contig 39367 bp, 36 predicted proteins | sample 1671041 | NCBI WGS metagenome assembly OOAC01 (sample SAMN06348116, study PRJEB24527) | human gut metagenome | biome: human gut; feature: ankylosing spondylitis patient; material: feces | host: Homo sapiens | place: China | collected 2015-10 | reverse complement strand
CGGAATGGAGAGATTCTCTATGTGCAAGTCTCTCTTGAACTTTCTAAACAGGAAACTATTGAAAGAGAATTCGGGAATTTATTGAAGATTAAAGATAATTATCCGAAAGTGGTAGTGTCCGGAGAAAAAATGTTTGAAAATACTTATGAAGGGATAGAACATATTTATATTAGAGACTTCTTGTCTTCTGTTTTGTTACATTCCATTACTCGTGTCATTTAATCAAAGAACAACTGTTTTTTCTTTTATCTTATCATACATTTATAAAGTTAACGACTATAAATTTTCCACTCAGAGTTCTACATAAAAAATCCGCCGAGAGCATCAAACTCCCAGCGGTCTCACCTACCTAAAACTTAAACGTATCCTTGATTCCCAGCCATTTCTGATCCTTCTCCGAAAGATTCAAAGCAACGCCATCTACCAGATATCCTTCCCCTGAAGCGGACCCCCGGTACTCCCCCGATCAGCCTCGGTCAGGTAATACTGATCTCCGGATCATTCCATGCCATACCGCCCTCATCATTTGGATGATAGAAATCATCGCATTTGTAACAAAACTCTGCCTCATCCGACAAGACCAAAAATCCATGTGCAAATCCCTTTGGAATCAGAAACTGCTTCCGGTTCTCTTCGGTCAATTCAATCCCATACCATCTGCCATATGTATCCGAATCCGTCCGCCAATCCACCGCCACATCATACACGGCACCGCGAATTACCCGCACCAGCTTCGTCTGCGGAAAATGCTTCTGGAAATGCAGTCCCCGCAGGACACCTTTCGTGCTCATCGACTGGTTATCCTGCACAAAGGGTATATCCAGCCCTGCTTCCTGCATATCCCTCTGACTGTATGTCTCCATGAAATACCCGCGATTGTCCCCATGTACTGTCGGGGTAATGACACAAAGCCCTTTGATTCCTGCTAGATCTTTTTCTACTGTGATTTGGCTCATAATTTTTAGTTCTCCTCGTATATCTTTTATCTCCTGTCCACAACACAATCTAATACACATTGTAATAATGAATATTTTTGTGTATTTTTAAAATATCGATTTCCAAGAGGCAAAACATCTATTGATTCAGTTCAAAACTAATTAATACTCGAAATATATTATCTGACCGATCAGAGAATCAGAAAAAATCATAATCAATGAAATTTTGTTCTTGTGCGAACAATAACAATTTTAGATTGTTTATCATTCAACACTCCATCAAACATTTTTCCTTTGCAAACGATTCATTAAATTCTTAACCCCGCCCTCTACGATTCTACGAATTTTCTCAACAAGGATGCCTGCCACAAGTATTATTAGAACACAAACAATATAATTGATGAACGGATTTGTAATCACCTGATTAATCAAATTAGGTGCAGTATCTGCTATATTTAATACCTGATTTTCATGAAACAAATAAATGCCTAGCGTAAACCCTGAAATTGTACAAATTATTTTTTCAAAATAATTAACCTTCAATCCCTGGAAAATCTGAAGCAATATAAGCGCTAAAAAGGCCATCACTATAGAACATCTTCCATATGTGAAGAGCTTATTCTCAACAATATCCCATCCTGCAACATTGATATCCACAGCTCGTATCAGAACCATAAATACTACTCCTACTAATTCAATCATTACGGGATTACATCTTGTCACTAACATGCCATCCCTATAATATTTTATATATCCAACACAAAAATAAATATAAACAAACACTATAAGCCAAGACCATTTTCCATACTTATCCTCTGCAATCCAAGTCGTCGACTATCAATATTATCTTTTAACCTTAATAGATTGGTGTATTCCAATCAGAATAATCTTTTTCTTTTCCAGTCACTATATTCAAATATTTTTTCTTTATTTGAGGTAATACCTGCTCTACGTTTTTCTCATACCCGTCAATGCTCAATCTACAACATAATATTAATTATGTTATCACTGCATTCGACTATTATTTCCCACCGAAATCACCTCTCAAACATATCCCGGTACACAAGCTGCATCTGATCAAGCAATTGTTTATGCTCTCTCCCTGTCGATTTAATATAGATTCTTGTCGTCTCTATGCTGCTATGCCCCAATATGTCTGCAAGCTTCGCGATATCCTGATTGATCTGGTAAAAACGTCTGGCAAATAAATGCCGTAGATTGTGCGGATACATTTTTTCAGGTGCAACACCTGCATATTTACAGAGACGATTCATATCCCGCCATACATTACATCGATTCACCGGTCTCCCGGTACATGTACAAAACAAACTTCCATGTTTGATATTATGTCTGTCCGCGTAACACCGCAGTACCACAATCAATTCACTTGGATATAATATACGTCTGGATTTCCCTTTGTTGTAGATCTCAGTCATTCCATCCGCGAGCGATTCAACCATGATATTATGCAATTCCCCGATACGAATACCCGTGCTCCCTATCGTCTGAATCATCAGTGCCAGCCGCTCTTTTCCCCGCTGCATAGCTGTGCGAATCAGTCTTTCATATTCCTGTACCGAAAGCTCCTGACTCTCCGGAAGAAACACCTCCGATTGTATCTTGAACAGTTTGACATGCAGTTCATTCCATTGCATACAGGTACAAAAACAATTTGCAGCAGCCAAAAACGAATTGATGCTTGCCATATGATATTTGCCACTTTTTCGAAGTGTCTCCTTATACTGCAACAGCAGCTCTTTCGTCAATTCCTGGTCATCAGCAAAATCCTGCAGTTTACGTACATCACGCATATATTTTTCTATCGTGCTTTTTTGTTTTTCTGCCTGTACCATACAAGTTTCAAACAGCTCCAATCTCTGCTCCGTCATTCTTCTGTCTTCCATTTTCTTCTCCTTGTAAGAATTTCATATTTTATAAAACAGCAAAGACGGCCGGAAGCTTTCTGCTTCCAGCCGTCTTTGCTACTTTCCTCTATAAATTCTTATATTATTCTTTTTTCTGTCCACCATGCAGCAGCAGTTCCAATATCACCATCTCGACCGCAAGCTTATCCCGCATGCGCCCGGATTTGATGTTTGCATCTGCCTCCTGACATAACCGCACACAGGAAAGCAGTTGTTCCTTTGTAAAAGAACGTGCCTGCGTGATGTATTTTTTGACAAAATACGGCCGAATACTAAAGGTCGAAGCAATCTGTCCTTCCGATGTGCCCGTATCAAGTGCAAACCGAATCTTCAAGAGCTGCATAAAATTCCGTGTGATCAACACCAGTATCTTCATCGGTGCTTCCTGCAGATAAAGCAGATCATCATATAAATCCATCGCCTTTTTCTGCTTCTTCTCCGATATCGCATCGATCATATCAAAGATCTTATCCTCCACCTGGTTGACACAGAGCAGATCAATATCTTCCTTTGACACACTCCCTTTTTCCACGGCATACGAACGAAGTTTATCCGCTTCATTTTTTAGAAGATTCATGCTGTTTCCAACCCGGTCGATCAGGTAGCGGAGTGTCGCACCACTAATTGCAATCTGATCTTCCGCAAACATTCCATTTAACCAGACAGCTAACATGTCACTGTCCGGTGCATCGAACATGGCCACGGTACCAAGCTGTGCTGCCTGTTTCGCAAGCTTCTTCCGGTTATCGATATTCTTCTCTACAAAGATCAGCACAGTTGTATCCGGTAATTTCTCCAGACTGTTTTCCAGTTTCTCGCAGCCATTTTTAAAGAAATTGCTGTCTTCCACGAGCACAACTCTGCGTTCAGTGAAAAAAGGCATCGTATCTGCAAACTCAATAATGTCTTCCGGCTTGGAATTATCACCCTTGAAAGTAATGAAATTCATCGTATCTCCCGGGTCAATCATTGCCCGTATCAGTTTATCACGGTACTGATAGATCAGATAAGGTTCCGTACCACCGAGCAGATACATACGGCTGAATTCCCCTTTATTTATTTGTTCATTGATAATGGCCATGCCATTTGCTTTTTCTTTTTTTGCCATGCTACTACCCCTTTTTACCGATGTTCTTATTTTATCACACCTTTCCCATTGTATCAATTTCCAGGAAGCTATTTTGCCATCTGAAACGGAATCACCCAACATACAATATATTCTCTCTGCCATCTTAATCACTGCTTCGAAATATTACCGCACCAAGCTCATCCGTCCGGAGTACGCCGGCGCCCTCCCGTTCCATACCTTCCAGCACTTCCGTATGCGGATGTCCATACCGATTGCTGCTGCCGCAGGAGATGACTCCATAAAATGTCTGTGCATAAAATCCTTCCACATATGAATACTTCGATCCATGATGCGGGATTTTAATACAGTCAAAGCGCCGATCTTCCGAATCGACATCGACACGGGACTTCTGCAACATATGCTCCACGGCATCTGCATCCATATCCCCGGTAAACAGCATGTCAAATGTTTCAGAATGATATGCAAGTGCCAGACTTGCCGCATTCTTATCCTTTGCCAGATAATCTGCGGTCGGATGCAGACATGTAAGAGTAAATTCTCCATCCCCAATTACATCGTCCTCTTTCATCCATACAATGGATATTCCGGCCTGTCGAATCATTGACTCTAACTCGAAAAATGCCTCATCTCTTACCACGTATGCCGAAAATACAACCGCCCGGATCTGTACCTGTGCCAGTTTTCCCTGTTGCAGGATTTCCTTCAACCCATTGATATGATCCTCATCGGTATGCGTCACGAACCAGCAGTCAATCTCTGTCATCCCCTGTGACCGCACCGCCGGGAGCAATGTGTAGCTTCCACATTTCGACTGTGAGGTTGAACCACCATCTATGATGATATTTCTGCCTGTCGGAGTCCGCAGTAAAATGCCATCTCCCTGCCCGATATCGAGAAAATATACTGCCTCTGTTCGATGCTGTCGGATCCACATCTCCTGTCCAACGCTCTCCGCACATAGTCCAATCAAAATCACACACACCGTATACCACACGACTTGTTTTTTGCGCCAGAATCTGCCGGTACGCTTATACAAAAAATCCCGGATTCTGTTTCTATTTTTCGAACGCAGAAAAAATAATGTGCCCGCAATTCCTCCGTACCACATTGCAGCCTGCCACACCTGTATCTCGCCGGTAACAAGTGTATTCCACGGCAATTCTAATGTTCCTGCGCAAAGCCATGTATATCCCTGCAGAATCCATCCAACCGGATGCATCACCATTTTCCCTAGCGCAAGAGAGCAAACCGATGCCAGCAGTCCGCACCAGCTTGCAGCTACAACGCCGGTCATCCCCGGGACAACGATCAGATTCAGCAATCCTGCATAGACTGGTATCTCGTAATAGGTTTTTGCCACCACAGGAAGTATCATCCCCTGCAATGTTACAGAATAAAACAGGCTCTGCACCACACGGAACCGAAGCGGATATCGTTTCTGAAACCGCCGAAATCCAGTCTTTTTATGCAAGCGCTTCATCCCATAGTTTCCAAGTGATACCCCCGCAATCGCCATATAGCTTAACTGCATCCCGGCATCTAAGATGCGAACCGGGTTGCATAGAAGCATAAAGAACAAGGCAATTCCCATCGCAGTCGGCATATCATAGGATTTCCCGAACATCTGCGCCACAAGAAAAATCACCATCATCCAGATCGCGCGCATCGTTGCCAGACTCATTCCGGTCATCATGCCGTACAACAAAAGTCCTGCTATCGTGATAATTCCTGCTGCCGGAATCGGCACACGAGCCCGCCGCATCAATCGAAAGAGCAGTCCTCCAAGCAGGGAAATATGAAGTCCTGATATCGCCAGAATATGCGCAATCCCGCCCATCTGATATAATGTCTTGAGTTCTGCATCTATCCTTGATTTTTCTCCAAGCAGGATTCCAGACACAAGCGACGCCTGTTCTTCTGGAAAAAGCTTTGCAATCTGGCAGTCTGCCCATATACGCAATTCATATAATATACGTTTTCCCTGATAATACAGATACCTTGGCAGCCCAAGTATTTCCCGCTGATTAACGTTGATCGTCGTCACCTGCGGTGCATAATAATATCCGCTGATATTCCGGGCAAGATAATAGCTGCGTGACTGGAACCCACCCGGATTTCTCACATGCTCAAATGTATCATAAGTACCTGTTACCTGTACAATCTCCGCAATCGTGTGTTCCCCTTCCACACCACGGAGCAGAATATCTCCATGCACGTCAGCTCCGTCCAGTACCCGCATGGTCCATGTTTCTCCCTGCCGGTCAGTCAGAATCCCGGCACAGATGACAGGCTGCCCCTGCGTCTCCCTTCCCGTTGCATAGGTTATAATATCGTAACCGTTTTCCTGCCGGATATCCGGCTTTTCCCGTAGATCCTGCGGAATACGCAAAAAAGCGCCAAGCATTCCAAGACCAATTCCCAGTCCCAGAACGCATGCGCTTTTTCCCTGTTTTTTCTTCCGCACGAAAATCCCAACGCAAACAAGCATAGCACTCACTATGCCTATCTCGCCCACCGTTCTTGTGTACAGGCCAATCACCTCTCCAAGTGCATACGCCAAAGCCACACAAAATACTGGTCGTTTCATACGTCTCCTATATTCTTTTATTCTTGTACTACATTTGCATTAAATGGTAATGGTTTGTCTATTGCAACCACATTCCGGTACATTGGCACGATTTTTCCATCAATCAGAATCTGTACCGTATCCACGTCTGTCTGTGCAATTACCGAATTCACGACTGCATACAACGCAAGCTCTGGTGAAATCGTTCCCACGGCATTTGTAAATTCCTCTGACAGATCCAGATAGCAGACCGAATCATGGACCGACACCTGGTTCACCTTTGTGTCCGGAGAAAGCACTTTTTTCTGTACCAGCTCCCGCACGATATACTCCTGATCGGACGTCTGTGGCTCCGACTGCACTTTGATTCCATAGGATTCCAGTGCAGTTCCCTGCGCATTTGGTGCATACATGGTAATTGATTCCTCTGCCAGACTCGGTTCGTCGGTACCATAATAATAAATAGAATCCCGCAGGAACAACTGCTCTGCATACACTTTTTCGTCATGCCCCTTTACGGTCAGTGCAATGCTGGAAATATCATCCATCTGGAACAATGTCTTCGTTGTGGCTGCCATGATCAGCAATATATCTTCCTGCTCGTAACTGCCTTCCACAAGTGTGATATCCATCTGCAAACTGTTATCCTCGCCCATCATATAACTGTAAGCTTCGATCTTCGATGTTTCCATTGCTGTGAGTGCCGTCATTGCATCCTCCACGCAGGATGCGATTGCATCCGGTGTTTTCAACTGGTAATCTGCATCGGCACGCACAACTGTGTTATCCTCTGCCAGATACAGATGAATCATATTATCTGCAAGCGGTGTAATCTCTCCAGTCTGTGCTTTCCCACAGGCTGTCAGGCAAAGCAGTGTCGCGATCACGCATCCGGTTTTCCAATACTTCTTTCTCATTCTGCATCGCCCTCCTTTCGTGCTGTATCCACGGAGGCATCCGATTTCATCGGAATGCGAATGGTAAATGTAGTGCCCTCTCCAGACTCGCTGTACAATTTGATTGAACCCTTGTGCATCTGAATGACGCTTTTCGTGATAGCAAGTCCAAGTCCTGTACCACCGGTATCCCGGCTTCGCGCTTTATCTACCCGGTAGAAACGTTCAAATACATGCTCCTTGCAGTCATCCGGGATTCCAACACCGGAATCTGCAACCTTCACATAGAAGTTGCGGTGGTCTGCATTGAGCGTCACTTTCACCCAGCCATTGTCAACATTGTACTTCACCGCATTCTCTATAATATTCGTCAGAGCCAGACTCAGTTTGACCTCATCCACCCATGCCGTCACATCACGGTAGCTCTCGTAAGTAATCTGAATTCCACGGCTTTTGGCGATTGGCGTTACGCGCTTCAATATCACCTCCAACAGATCATTGATCTTTATCTCCTCGATATTCATCGCGGCTGATTTTTTATCCATTTTTACAAGTGTCAGCAGATCGGTAATAATTTTACTTTCTCTGTCAATCTCATCCACGATATCAGTCATAAATTCCTTGTACATCGCAAGATCCGCAGATTCATTCTGTATCAGAGAATCTGCCAACACCTTCATCGACGTGATCGGCGTCTTTAATTCATGTGACACATTCGATACAAACTCCTGTCGTGTGGAGTCAATGACCATCAGCTTGGATATCGTCGCATTGTAACGTTCCGTCAGCTGTTTAAACTCCTTGAATCCACGCACTGGAATCTGTGTCTCCAGCTGTCCTTCTCCCGCGATTTCCATCTGCTGATTGATACGCTTGATCCCACGTGAGCTTGCATTGCCGATTGCCCATGCTGCACCAATGCAGATTGCCATGATAAGTGCAAATGACAACCAGTTTCGTCGTTCTACCCGGCGTTCAATTACATTCAGGCTGTCCGTCGATGCCTGAATCACAAGCACGCCCTGTACATCCTGTTCCTGCTTCACAGCTGTGATATATTCAAGATATCCATCCTTCTTCGATATCTTCTCACTCGCCTGTCCGCACATTACAGCCATAATATCCGGATTTACAATCTGTGCATTTTCATGGTTTCCATAAGTATCCTTGATCACCCGGTACTCCCGGTTTATCACAAGCACCCTGCCGTAAAAAGTCGTTGCGACACCTTCGATACGAAGATTTAAATCCTGTGGGTCATCGAGCGTCATATGATTCTCAAGCAGATTATTCTTCAGATATTCCGCCTGCGCCATCACATTTTTTTTAAGCTGTTCCTGATATCGCTGCACATACAGACGGCTTGACATCAGCGAATACACAAGCATAATCCCTGCACACAGCACGATGATCAGAAACGTCACAAACCATCGGAGGCTGATGCCCATATGTTTATGCTGGCGCTTCTCCGCCCGTTCCCGGCGTTTCAGCTTTTTACGTTCTAATTTTTCATCCTTTTTTTCTTCTTTTATTTCGTCTTTCACGTTGTTTCATTCCGTCCTTTTCCAGAATACCACTACTATATCACACCGTCCGTTTTGCTTCAAGGCACTTGTACAATCCATGCGAAATTGCTATGATACAAGTACAACACCGAAAGGGGGATACACTTATGAATTTTGATCCTGTTTCCATGCCAAAGGTCGAACTGCACTGCCATCTGGATGGTTCTTTGAGCAAAGAATTCCTGATGCAGACCTTACAGTTTTCGGCACTGGACATGCATACAATACAGGCACCTGCCAACTGTCAGTCACTTGCCGAATATCTGACCTGCTTTGACCTTCCGGTATCCGCACTGCAGGAAAAAGAGCATATCCGGGATGCCGTCGTTGATGTCGTGCGACAGGCAGCCGCAGAAAATGTCCGCTATATGGAAATCCGGTTTGCACCTATGCTGAGCGTCAACAGTCACCTGGATCTGGAAAATGTCGTGCAGGCGGCTGTCTATGGATGCCAGAAAGCATTTGACCGGTATGGAGTATTCACCAATCTGATCTTATGTGCGATGCGCCATCACTCCCCACAGCAAAATCATCTGGTTGTCCGCTGTGCCAGAGAATTCTTAGGAAATGGCGTCTGTGCGTTAGACCTTGCCGGTGATGAAGCCGGACATCCAAACGAAGAATTTGAAGCGCTGTTCGAGGAAGCAAGGCGAATGGAGGTGCCTGTCACAATTCATTCCGGCGAATGTGGCAGTGCCAGAAATGTCGCGCTCGCCCTCCAATATGGAGCACGCCGGATCGGACATGGCATTGCAGCCATCAAAGATCCTGCTCTGCTGGAAGCCTGTCGCAACGCACACATCGGTTTTGAGCTTTGTCCAACCTCGAATTTCCAGACAAAAGCAGCGACTGAACTGGACGCGTATCCACTCCATGCGTTTCTGGATTTTGGACTGCTTGCAACAATCAACACCGACAATCGTACCGTGAGCCACACAACGCTGACTGACGAATATACCTTTGCCCTTGAAAAGCTCCACATAGAAAAAGAAGATCTCCGGACACTGTATAAAAACAGTGTGGAAATCTCCTTTGCCTCTGACTCTGTCAAGCATCAATTACTGTATCTTCTGCCATAGCGAACTTTTTTCGCTGTGCACAGATTACTCGTGGAAATAATATCCCACGCCCCATTTTGTATGAATGTATTTTGGATCGGCTGGTGTTGCCTCAATCTTCTCACGAAGTCGACGCACATGCACATCCACGGTTCTGGCATCGCCCGGATAAGATGGTCCCCAGATAGTTTTGAGCAACTGCTCTCTGGAATATACCTTGTTCGGGTTTGATACCAGCAGATATACAAGTTCAAACTCCTTGGCTGTCAGGTTGACTTCCTTGTCATCGATATATACCCGGCGGCTGTCCACATCAATCTTCAGTCCCTTTGTCTCAATCACCTTCTGATTTTCCTGTTCCGGCACATTCCGGTTATTCCGACGGAAAATCGCCTTGATTCTCGCCTTTACTTCCAATATATTAAACGGCTTTGTTATGTAATCGTCTGCGCCATATTCCAGTCCCAGTATCTTGTCCATATCATCGCCCTTAGCTGTCAGCATAATGATTGGCACATCCGAAAACTCGCGGATCATCTGACACACTTCCAGTCCGCTAAATCCCGGCAGCATGATGTCCAGTAAAATCATATCGTAATGATTTGCCTTTGCAAGCTCCAGTGCGGTTTCACCATCGTAAGCAACTTCGACCTTCATATCGTCCTGCTCTAAGCTGAACTTGATGCCCTTTACGATTGACTTTTCATCATCTACCACCAAAATTTTCTTCATTCTATACACCTCATCCCACAATAATTAAGTCCTTGATTTTATTATATATGCCCTCTTTGATTCCACGGATATTCATAAGCTCCTCCGTGTTCTGAAATTTCCCCTGGGCTTCCCGATATGCGATAATCGCATCCGCTTTGCTCTCGCCAATTCCCGGCAATGTCATCAGTGCGTCTTTTCCGGCGGTATTGATGTTGATCTTCCCGTCCGTTTCCACATTTGTACCGGCTGGTGCATCCTGCACCGGTGTTCCATCCGTATCCCGCTCTGATAAGGAAATCCCGTTTGTCTCCTCCATCGTCGGAATGTAGATCTGTTCTCCCGCCACGACGGTCTGCGCCAGATTCACATAGGTAACATCCGCATCGTCCGTAAATCCACCTGCCATTTGAACCGCTGTCTCTCTGATTGCAGAACCTGCAACATAATAGACACCCGGCTGTCGTACCGCACCACACACATACACAGCCACATCGTCTGACTGCTCCTGCTCCGGTGTTTCCGCTTCGGTTGTCGTCGTTGCAAACGCCTCTGCCGATGAAACCACTGTTTCTTCTCCACCAGCGTCATCCATCATCTGCGTTTCTGTCTGTGTCTCACTCGTAAGCAGCTTTACCTGTCTGCCACAGCCACACAAAGCCACTGCCAACACACAGCCAGCAATTATAAATTTTATGTACTGCAAAATGAAATAGCTCCCTTCTAAAAAAGTCTGGTATTCCATATTGCATATTCAAGACATACACCCATTGTACAGAACTTCCCACGGAATTACAATAGGCGGATTTCACGAAAAAAAGTTACTTCTCCCACTGAAAAATGATAAATCCCACTACGGACACAACGATACCAACCAGCTTCGCCCACTGAAAATCTGCTTTCTCGACACCGAACCAGCCAAAAAGCTCAATCAGGTACGCAATCAATAGCTGCGAAATCACAATCAGCAGAACTGCCTTCGCCGGTCCCAATCCTGCCATCGCTGTAATGACGGTCCATGTAATAAAGGCACCGATCACACCGCCTAACAGCATATATTTGTGATCGACCTGCGCAAGCGAGAATATCCCTGCCTGATTCCGCTCAAAGATCGCCCACAGGGCAATCGCAACAACAAATCCGGAAAATGCCACCCACGCAGACGCAAGCCACGTAGACGTCTGCTTTGTCACGCCTGTATTAAATACACCCTGCACACTCATCAACGCACCGGATATCAATGCAACTATTATTCCCCACATAAAAAAACTACCTCCATAGACAAAATGTATATAGAGGTAGTTTGTGTTAATTATTTCATTTTCATTCGGACAACTTAGAATAATGGCTCCTTCAAAATCGCAGTACCAATACCCTTTTCTGTAAAGAACTCCAGAAGCAGGCAATGTTCTACACGGCCATCGAGCATATGGACACGTGCAACACCGTTCTTCATTGCCTCGATACAGTTTGTAAGCTTTGGAAGCATACCGCCGCCGACAACGCCGCTGTCGATAAATTCCTGTGCTTCGTTAATATCCATCTCGGAAATCAAAGTTGACTTGTCCGTTGGATCTACGAATACACCTTCGATATCGGTCAGGAATACAAGCTTCTCTGCGCTGATGGCTGTTGCGATCGCACATGCTGCATCATCTGCATTGATGTTATAGCCATGATAATCGTCGATGCCAATACCAATCGGAGCGATAACCGGGATGAAATCATTTGCAATCAGTGTGTCAATAATCGTAGGATCTGCGGATACAACCTCTCCGACATAGCCGATATCCTTGCCGCCGGAAAGCTTCTTCTGTACCTTCAGAAGTCCGGAATCCTTACCGCTGATACCGACTGCTTTGAGTCCAAGCTTCTGCATCATGGATACAAGGCTCTTGTTGACCTTGGAAAGTACCATCTCTGCGACATCTAATGTCTCCTCATCTGTCACACGCAGACCATTTACGAACTCGGATTCTTTACCGATCTTCTTTAACCATGCGCTGATCTCCTTGCCGCCGCCATGCACGATGATCGGCTCCATACCGATCAGCTTCAGGAGCGCAACATCCTTGATGACATTGTATTTTAAGTTCTCATCAACCATTGCACTTCCGCCGTATTTGACAACGACACGCTTGCCGTTGAATTTCTGTATGTATGGAAGCGCCTCGATCAGTGTCTGCGCTTTCGCAAGTATCATATCCATTGAATCATTATTTACCATCTTGTTTTCCTCCATTTTCATTCATCCTAGGAACGATAGTCCGCATTGATTTTCACGTAATCATAGGTGAGGTCACAGCCCCATGCAGTTGCTTCCGCATCGCCATCACGGACATCGACCTTTGCAATCACGACATCCGGCGACAGGATCTCTACTGCCTTCTCCTCATCAAAGGCAGTTGCCACACCATTTTCTACCAGTGCGATCTCGCCTTTTTCAGATGCCATCACGATATCGACCTTGAGTGGATCAAACTGTGCGCCAGAATATCCCATTGCACACAGAATTCGTCCCCAGTTTGCGTCTTTTCCAAAGATTGCACATTTCGTCAGGTTGGAAGTGATGATAGACTTTGCAAGCACCTTTGCTGTCTGCTTATCCTTCGCGTGTTTCACCTGCACCTCGAACAGACGGCTTGCCCCCTCTCCGTCACCGGCGATCTGCTTTGCAAGATAAGTATTGACTGCGAGCAGTGCCTCCTTGAATGCCTCGTAATCTTCGTTCTCCTCGGTAATCTCCGGGTTACCTGCCATACCATTTGCCATCACTAATACGGTATCGTTCGTCGATGTATCGCCGTCCACCGATACCATGTTAAATGTATCCTCGATAGAACCCTTCAGCGCCTTGTCCAGCAGATTCTTCGAGATTGCTGCATCTGTCATGATGAACCCAAGCATCGTTCCCATGTTCGGATGGATCATACCGGAACCTTTGCACATTGCTCCAAATGTGACTGTCTTTCCACCGATTGTTGTCTCATAGGCAATCTGTTTCGGATGCGTATCGGTTGTAAGGATTGCCTCTGCGGCATCCTGTGCAGACTGTACATCACTTTTCAGCATACCGGAAAGCTTCTTCACACCATCTGCAATCACGTCCATCGGCAATGTAAATCCGATGACACCGGTCGATGCAACCAGCACCGTATCGGATGAAATATTCAATGCCTCGCCCGCAAGCTTTGCTGTCTCTGCTGCATTCTCATAGCCTGCCTGTCCGGTACATGCATTTGCAATACCGGTATTTATTACAACTGCCTGTGCCACACCAGCATCTGTAACCTTCTTGTCCCAGAGTACCGGAGCTGCCTTGACAAGATTCTTCGTGAAGGTACCTGCGGTGACCGCCGGCTTCTCTGAGAAGATCATCGCCATATCCTTATTTGTCTTTCCTTTTTTGATTCCGGCTCTTGTGCCGGCGGTTGTATATCCCTTTGCGGCGGTTACGCCGCCCTCGATCTGCTTCATCTCGATTTCCTCCTTATTATTTGTATCGAGACGGATACAATTACGATTCTACGCAGACGCGCTCCCGCTCACTTCATCACGTAGTGGTACTAAATTCACGTCAAACAAGTTTGCCGTTCATTAAGTACCAACGTGCTTCAATGGTCTGCTTTAGAATTCGTAATTGCATCCGTCTCTATCCACATATTAATCACAAATTCTTTTTGTATAAATCGTTGTTGCTAAACCTTACCTTGTTATGGGAACATTGGTGGCATCAGAAGTCCTTCTTCTTCCGGTAAGCCCATGATCAGGTTCATGTTCTGGACTGCCTGTCCGGCAGCACCCTTCACCAGATTATCCATCGCACCCATCACAACGACACGTTTCGTTCTAGGGTCAATCACAAAATTCACATCCACATAGTTGCTGCCTTCTACCCAGCGTGTCTCCGGGCAGACGCCCTTTTCAAGCACACGCACGAAGCGCTCCTTGCCATAATATTTATCATACACTGCCTTGATATCCTCGTAAGAGACGTCCTTCACAAGCTTTGCATATGCTGTTACTAAAATACCGCGGTTCATCGGTACGAGATGTGGTGTGAAGTTGATTGTAAGCGGTGTACCATCATAAGCATAACCAAGCTGCTCTTCGATCTCCGGAGTATGTCGGTGTGTTGTCACGCCGTACGCCTTGATGCTCTCATTGACCTCACAGTAGAGGTTTGCAACCTTGGCGCCACGTCCCGCTCCGGATGTTCCGGATTTCGCATCCACGATGATCGTATCGACATCAACCAGACGCTCCTTTACGAGTGGATACAGAGAAAGAATCGAGCAGGTTGTATAACAGCCCGGATTCGCGATCAGACGTGCCTTCTTGATATCCTCACGATTGATCTCACACAGTCCATATACTGCCTCTTCGATAAACTGTGGACTCTTGTGCTCTAAGTTGTACCATTTCTCATACGTCGCTACATCCTTGATACGGAAATCCGCGGACAGATCCACAATCTTCGTATTCGATAAGATCTGCTCATTTACAAGCGATGCGCAAAGCCCCTGCGGTGTCGCAGTAAAGATTACATCCGCCTGCTTGCTAAGCTCATCCATATTATCATCCATACATTTCGCATCGACTAACTGAAACATGTTCCGATATACAGATGCGTATTCCTGATCGATATAACTTCTGGAACCATACCAGACGATCTCTGCGTCCTTATGTCCCAGCAAAATACGTACTAATTCCTGACCGGCATATCCGGTTGCTCCTATAATTCCGACCTTTACCATTGTTCCTGCCTCTTTTCCGTAATCACAAATTTGTCTCATTATACATCCGTAGTTTTATTTATGCAACCCTATTTCAATATTTTATGTATAATTTCACAGGATAATCTTGTTTTATGCATAATTTTATTCATTTATACATATATTATGCAGAAATATGCAAAATTTCTGGTTGCATCTTGCAGAAAAAAGAAGTATACTAGACAAAACGTGTCGCAACGTGAATTATTACATATTTTATGGAGGAAACTTTGATGGGTAAAGAGAAAGTTATTCTTGCGTATTCTGGTGGTCTGGATACCACAGCAATCATCCCTTGGTTAAAGGAAACTTACAATTTCGATGTTGTATGTGTATGTATCGATGTCGGACAGGAAAGCGAGCTGGAAGGCCTCGACGAGAGAGCCAAATATTCCGGAGCTGAGAAGCTCTACATTCTGGATGTCGTTGATGAATTCTGTGATGAGTACATCCTTCCAGGTGTAAAGGCAAATGCAACTTACGAGTATGAGTATCTGCTTGGTACTTCTTTTGCAAGACCGCTGATCGCAAAGAAGCTGGTAGAGATCGCACGTAAGGAAGGTGCTACAACGATCTGCCACGGTGCTACTGGTAAAGGAAATGATCAGGTTCGTTTCGAGATCAATATCAAGGCACTTGCACCAGACTTAAATGTCATCGCAACATGGAGACAGCCAGAGTGGACGATGCAGTCCCGTGAGGATGAAATCGCATTCTGTAAGAAGCACGGTATCGATCTTCCATTTGATGTGACAACATCTTACAGCCGTGACCGTAACATCTGGCACATCAGCCACGAAGGTCTGGAGCTCGAAGATCCATCTCTGGAGCCAAACTGGGATCACCTTCTTGTACTTGGTACATATCCTGAGAAGGCACCAGATGAGGCTGAATATGTAACTGTAAACTTCGAGAAGGGTGTTCCGACTGCAGTCAATGGCAAGCAGATGAAGATGTCCGACGTAGTCCGTGAGCTGAACCGTCTCGGTGGCAAGCATGGTGTTGGTATCGTAGATATCGTAGAGAACCGTGTCGTTGGTATGAAGTCCCGTGGTGTCTATGAGACTCCTGGTGGAACCATCCTCTTAGCTGCTCACAAGCAGCTCGAAGAGCTGATCCTCGACAGAGATACACTTGCATTCAAGAAGACAGTTTCAGACAAGTATGCAGATCTTGTATACGAAGGAAAATGGTTCTGCCCACTCCGTGAGGCATTGCAGGCATTTATCGAAAGCACACAGGATCGTATCACAGGTGAAGTGAAGTTCAAGCTTTACAAAGGTAACATCATCAAGGCTGGTACAACTTCTCCTTATACACTCTACTCTGAGTCACTTGCAAGCTTTACAACTGGCGATCTGTACGATCATCACGACGCAGAAGGCTTCATCCATCTGTTCGGTCTTTCTATGAAGGTTCGTGCAATGCTCGACCAGAAGCGTGAAGAAAAGGATAAGAATAACGATAAATAAATTTACGTGTTCTATAAAAAGAAGAACCTCGGCAAATGCCGGGGTTCTTCTTTTTTGTCTGATTATTTATCAAGCTTCAGATACTTCTCCCAGAATTCCAAAGAAGTAAACTGTGGTCTTGCTTTATGCCATTTCTTTCTGTCCCGCTTGTAATACAGCAGGATATTCTTGGCTGTCTTTAAATACTCGCCCAGATAATGGAAACCTTTCTTGTAATCTCTCTGCAGGATATAGCCTGCATTCTTCTCTTCATCGTACAGGAACATCCGCTTGTAGATATGTGGCTGCTCGATACCGATCGCAGATACTGCCTTGATATCCCGCAATGGTGGCAACAACCAGCAGAACATACAGATGATTCCATTGACAAACGGCGGGAAGAAATTCTTCTTCATCTTCACCGGCTCCTTGATGCCTGCTTCTTCCGGTGAGATAAACTTGTAATTGAGTGTTGCAAGCTCTGCATGTTTCTGTACCGGGTCGATCTGCATAAATGCTTCCGGTCCCTTGTGGAAATCATTGTATCCCTGCAGGATACACTCTACCAGATTGTACCGGTAATCAACTACATGAATTCCCATCATCATCGTCATATATCCAAGCAGCTTCCACGGTGAGCCAAGTTCTTTCATCGTAGATGCCTCCGCAATCAATGCATTTCGCATGTCATAATATGACATCGATACAGACGCCTTGTTTGGTGCCTGTGGATGCCATACGCAAATACCATTGATCAGGATGACACCCTTGTCTGAATGGCGCACACCGTATTCAATATCATCGAAATGAATAAATGCAGGAATTGGGAGATTGTCTGCCTGTATCTCTGTTGTTGGAATACAGTTATACCACCAGCCACTGTAATTGATCGGTGTCTCCTGCTCGTTTGCACTTACCATATCCGGCTTGCGCATGTCATAATGGCGATGATAGAAATCATTCAGCTGCCAATGTGTCAAAGCACCTGCCTCAAACTGCATATATTTACGGTCAAGCTCAAACATCTCGCCACCAAGGATTGCGCCCTGATATTCCTTCTTCACATGTGACAGGAACAACCATGTCCGTTCTACTACGGCTGTATCAAGCAGAATATCATCATCCATCAGGATAATATGCGTAAATGGCGATGGTTTTCTATAAAACAAAGCTTCCATAATGCAGCGGGTAAATCCACCTGCACCACCCGCATTGATATTCGGGAATACATGAATCTTATCGCTGTCAAAGGTATCCGGCTCGATCGTCTGTCCATTATCGGATACATAGACCTCCAGATTTCCATAAAGCGGGCTGTCCGGATTATTGATAATGTGATTCAATACCAGATTAACATTTCGTTTTAAAAACTCCTCCCGCTTAAATGTACAGATTCCAAGTGCAATGACCGGCTTCTGCGTCATCACAGCCTCTGTTCCATACCCACCGGACAATAAAACCTCCGAGATATCAGATACCTCTTTCTGGCATTTTATATTCACATACAAAATACCATCGTCTGGCAATTCCTCAAACTGCAGATGATATTTGTTTCCATCCTTTGACACGGAACACGGAATTTTACGACGCACAACTGCTACATACTTAGATGGCGACTCCTTCTGAATCATTTCCCGTGTACAATCATGTCCGGCTGCTACACTGCCGACTGCGTGTACGCAGGTAAACTGCAATGCTTCTTCGGACTCTACCTCAAAATAAAGGTTATCCAGATCGGTATATTTCTTCCACTTTCCAATTGAAAATGCGTTAAAATATGTCTCTAACGATATCTTGTCTTCCTTAATTCTATAATACATTTTCTGCTCCGGGCAGACCTCCTGCTTCGGAAACAAAAGCGGTTGTATAATCATAATTCCCCTCCTAGTTTGGTACATACTTTTTATTTTTTCCTAATCTTCCTGCTTTCCCATCCATCCACGCGTCCCACAGCATTCGTGTGATATATTTTCCCTGACGATGGTATTTCGGGATCAGGCACATGCCTGCGCCACATGCAATAAAGACCATAAACTCTGCATAGATCACAAGCTGTGTCACCTTGCTGCAATGCGTTTTCACTGCATCCAGTCGGTTCCGGTGTCCATAATAGGTTCTCCAGCCCATCCGCATGAAAAAGCCCTTCTGTTCACCCGATGGCAACACCGTTTTATGATTCAGATGTGCCGCATTGACGTTTACAATGCCGCCATACTTCCGCAGGCGCATCGAAAACTCGGTATCGTCATACCAGATAAAATATTCTGATTTCGGAAGTCCAATCTTTGCAAGGATATCTGCACGAACCATCAAACCGCAAAACGTTGCCAGATCGTAGCGGAAGCATTTGCGCTCATATGCAGATAACGGAACGTTCTTCTCCAGATACAACGTCCGGTTTGCAATCACTCTCCGGTGGATCGTCTGAATCTTTCCATCCGTATAAACCGTTCCCGAACATGCTACCACATTCGGATACCGGCGAATCACGCGGTCACATTTCTGAATATAATCTTCTGCGATCATCGCATCATCATCGATGATCAGCACCCAGTCCAGATCTTCTTTACCTGCAAGCTCCAATCCTACACGGAATCCGCCTGCACCGCCCAGATTCTCCGTCTGTTCCGAAATCACAAACCGCATATCTGCTTTGTACTGTTGCAAATACTCGTCCGTTCCATCGGTACTGCAATTATTTACGATAATAATCTTTTCAAACGGGATTGTCTGTCTGATACAATTCTCAATACATTCCTTCAGTAATTCTAACCGGTTATATGTTACAATTACGACTCCATATTTCATCTTAGTTCCTCCAGCAAAATCTGTAACGAATCGATCTGGCATTTGTTTTTAAACGCCTCCCGTTTACAGTCCTTCTTAAATGTTGCATTGGTAGACATATCCTCCAAATGCAGAATATCAATCGACGGTTCATATACCGTTTCAATTTCATGCTTGCGGCACCGCAAATATAAAAGCTCTTCCTCACGGAACATAAATGTCCGGTCGTCAAATGCTGTATCAAACTTTCCAATATAGAGCGGTGTCAGAATCAGACAGCAGCCATGCAAAACGATATTTTTGTGCCGTTGCTTGCTCGCAATCACCATCTGTATCTTATCGTCCAATGTCTCCTTAACCGGTTGCTTCTGAAACTTCAACGCAGGGAGCAGCTTGTCCAGTGTTCGATTGATTATATTTCGAACCGGATAAAGTCTGGAAGTATAATACCGGTACATCTGTTTCGACATTTGTAATTCATGTTCAAAATATTCCCGCGTATGTATTTTGAGATACATATAATTGGTATAGCCATTCAATAATGTGATATGCGGTCCAACTATTCCACACTTCGACGTCTCATACTCCTGTACAATCCGCTCTATAAAATCCGGCTGTAACAGCAATACATCATTGTTCATCACACATATATAATCCGCATGCAACGTCTGCTTTGCATAGGTATACCCAATGTTATTTCCTCTGGCAAACCCCAGATTTTTCTCTGCTTTCAAAACTGTAATATGCGGTTGGTCTTTATATTTTTTCTCCAAATAACCCCCTGAACCATCCGGAGAACAATTATCAACAATGACAATCTCTGAACTGTGCTTCTTTGTATTCTCCCGGATTGCTTTCACACATTTTTCTGTCACTTTTGGTTCATTATAATGGAGTACCACAAACGCAAAAATAATATCTGCCATTTTACTCTCCTAAAATTCGCTGGTATTCACGATATATGTTTTCGGCATTTTTCTTTGCTGTCATATGCTCTGCCATGAAATCACGGGCTGTCTTTGCTGTCTCCCGCAATTCTTCTTTATGATTTAAAATATATAGCATCTGCTGCTTAATACTTTCTGGATTTCCGCATTGATACAGCACACCGAATTTTCCGTCTTTCAAAAGTTCTTTTGTTCCCGCTGAATCCGCACCCAGCACCAGATTTCCCGTCAGCATTGCTTCCACGGTTACACGTCCAAACGCCTCACACCGGGAAGTTACAACCGATACATCTGCCTGTGCCATCACATCGGGCACATCACTTCGAAATCCAAGCAGTTCTACATTTTCTATATGATTCGCTTTTAATTTCTCGCGCAATGCTTCCTCATACTCTTCCCCACCTCTTCCTGCAATCATCAGCCGGTATGCATCCTGATACCCCTCCTGATTCAACAAGCGGCAAGCCTCAATCAAATCATCCGTTCCCTTTAATTCTGAAAGTCCGCCAACATAGCAAAGTTTCAATATCGAATCTTCAAATATCTGTCTCTCTGGCTTATAAAATTGATCTATGTCAATTCCATTATATATAACCTTCATGACATTTTTATGAAGTGATTTACTATATTTTTTATAAATGCTACGGGAAATGGCAATGACTAGATCTGCCCGGTTCATCAACTTATACATATATTTCGGAAAATAGAACTCATTCCCCTGATCTTCCTCCAAAAACTCCCGGATATGCCATACATAAGGAATATTCACCTTACGGGCAGCATATGCGCCAAAATAGCTATACACCGTGTTAATATGCACCAAATCCACATGTTCCTTCTTTAGGATACCCGCCAATCCACGTGCATAGATTTTATTTCTTAAAATATATTTTATCTGTCCCAGTGTTGCCAGTATATTTCTTGGGAAATCACATGATACAACTCCTGATATGGATGGAACCACATAATATTTGATTTTGTGTTTTCTTAATAAGTTTACTCCATCGCCAGGTCCTACATAAGGTCCTTCCTTTGGAATGATCACAATCGTTTTTACATGTAATTGATTTAATTGTATTGCAAGATTTGTCATGCTTAGGAAAGCTCCAGAACTTGCATTATTATCCGAAGCAATCAATGCTACCTTCATTATTTTCCTTCTTTGACTACCTTTATTTTTTGTCATAATACTTCTACATTGTACCCAATTCCATACAAGAAAGCAAGAAAAAAAGCAACATCTTAGCTGCCCGCTAACATGTTGCTTTTCTTATCTCTCTGTCTATTTGAAGAACACGTGATTACCAATCTGCTTATAGGTTCCAAGTGTACTTGTATCCACATATCTTGCAGGACGGAATGACATCAGATCACCGATGTTGTTATTGCCTGCACACGCATCTCTGGCTGCCTGAATACAGCTTGCCTGCGCACCGTTCTGAATCAGTCCTTGCAATCTGGAATCCGATACAACGCTGAACTGGTTGGCTGCATATACAACACTGCTGATCGTACTGCCCCATGCGCCAGACTGCAGGCGGTTCAAAATTACATTTGCTACCGCAAGCTGTCCTTCGTAGGACTCATTTCCACATTCCAGTGTCATTACAGCTGCCATCAGATTGATATCTGCATCACTCAGGGATACCGGGGTTCTGGATGAAGAGCCGATATTCGAGCTGTTGTTTGCCTGTGTTGTTGCTTCTGTTGTTGTCTGCTGTGTTGTAGAAGTCTTTTCTGTTGTTGTCTGTGTCGACTGCTTGTTCTCCTCTACACTGCCAGAAGCCTTCTTTGTCTCAGTTGTAGATGTCTCCTCAGAAGTTGTATCTTCGTCTACCGCTGTACCATCGACTGGCTCTGCAACACGATATCCTTCTGTGACTTCCATATAATCTGCACTTGCATATCCTTCGGTACCAGTTGCCACCTGAAGACATACCCATGCATCATCTGTTTTCTCTGGTGTAACTGTATAAGTTACATTCTCATAAACCGCACCGACAACCTCAGCGTCCTTATTGGCTGCTGCACGAAGATTGATACCATCTTCCTTCGCAACGGCTGTCATAGAATAATACTGCTTTGCAAGTGCATATGCTTCCTCGCCGATTGTAACATAATCTGCTTTCACATAGCCCTTTACATCACCAGACGAAATCTGCACCCATCCGTCTGCCTGTGCAAGCACATCGCCACAAGCACCGATATTCATATGGCCAACGATTGCAGAATCCGTAGATGCCTCTGCACGGACATTCACATCATCCCGATTGGCTGCACACTTATCTGTAAACTCTGCAGCTGCCGCAGCAACCACCTCTTTTTCCTTTGCTTCCTTATCTGCAGTCATAACAGACTCCAAATCTGCACGGATCATATTGGTTCCGGCTGCATTCATAGAAGTCATCGAACCATCCAGAGTCACAACCTCTTCCACATTTCCAGAAGCAACAACTGTATCTGCTTTTGCTTCTTTCCTGTTTCCAATCATAATGCCTGCGCCTGCACACATAGCAACGACTGTAACCATAATCGTAAAGGCTAAAATATTTCTAACTATGTAACGACTGTTAAATACATTCTTTGTGAGGAACAATCGCATATTCCGTACTTTTAACTTCGTTCTTCTGCTCATTTCTTTCACCTTGCAAAATAATTTCGTAACTTTTCAAACACATTGTTACATTTTTATTACAGAAGTATCTTAACATTATCTTACAAAGGTGTCAATAGTTTGTTACATATTTGTTACAAATGCAATCGCTAACATACCAGAACCGACATGCGTACCAATGATCGGTCCAATTGGCGCAATCATCAGATTGTCCGCCTGCATACCAGCGTCCACCGCCATCTGCTTTAATTTTTCTGCTTTCTCAATGCAGTCCGCATGTCCGATCACAGCGCGGAGTGTACTTAAATCGCCACCCTCTTCCACGGTCTTTGCAATAAGGTATTCCATCGCCTTATTTGTTCCACGCGCTTTAGAACGGATGACCAGCTTACCTTCCTCGTCCACGCTCAGGATTGGCTTGATTTTAAGTGCACTTCCGACCATCGCTTCGACAGTCGACACACGTCCACCACGTTTTAAATGGAACAGATCTTCCACCATAAACCAGTGATGCACATGTCCACGTGTCTGCTTCACCCACTCTGTAAGTGCATCCAGATCCAGACCTTCGCGTTTCTTCCTTACGATCTCATACAGAAATGCGCCCTGTCCCACAGCGGCTGACCGGGAATCCACACATACAATCTTTGCCTCCGGGTATTTGTCCAGCACCATATCTGCACCAAGCACAGAAGACTGATACGAACCACTTAAACCAGAAGAAAAACTGATATATAGAATATCCTTTCCTTCTTTTACATATGGCTCAAAGAAATCCTGATACATCACCGGGTTGATCTGCGATGTCACAGGCATCGCTCCCTTACGCAGCCGCTCATAAAAGTTTGCAATGTCTCCATCGCGCTCATCCAGATAATACTCGTACACCTGTTCCTCGATTGAATAGGAAAAAGGTACAATCGGAACTTCTAATTCCTTTACAACCGAGATTGGCAGATCGGCTGTTGAATCACTTATAACGATATAATCTCGCATACAATCTATCCTCCAATTTAATATCCATAATACGCATCCAAGCCATCTGCAAGTCCCTGAACGATTTCTTTCTGATAATCCTGATCGATCAGTTTGGATTCCTCCTCTTCATTACTCAGATATCCAAGCTTGATCAGTGCGACCGGCTTTTCACTCCAGTTGATGGCTGTCATCTGGTCTGTCTCGTAAATTCCCTGATTTGTACATGCCGTATTATCCAGAACACCCTGAATCAACCGCGTCGTCAGACGGTAACTGTCATTGTACAAGTCACTGTTAAATTCGCTATCTGGCGTCATACACACACCCATCACACCAGTCAGGGAACTGTTCTCACTAAAATTCATCTGAATACGCACATACACGGTTGCCTCTGAATCATTCGCAAGCAATGCACGATCCTTGTTCGACAAATTGATCTCATCGGTATCTCTTGTCATCAGCACCTGATAACCACGGCTTTCCAGCTCTGTCTTTAACAACTTCGCATAAGTCAGGTTCAGTTCACTCTCTTTTGTTCCAAGTATCGTTCCAACATTTCCCGTAGAAGCACCCTGCTTGGTCACATCGGTATTCGGTCCAATCTCAACCTGTTCGGCATTCACAACTGCCTGATTGGCTGGATCAAGCATAACGATCTTCTTTACCTTCTCGGCATCGCTTTTTGTCGCCGTATCCGTCGGTGTCTCTTCCTCGGTTGTATCTGGCAGAGTTCCGGCTGGCGGTTCGGTCTGAATCACATATTCGGAATACACGTAAAATGTGCTGCCATCCACGATGACCTTTGTCCACTCTTCATTGTAACCGACACGATTCAATACTTCTCCGCCCGGAAGCAGCTTGTAAATATCCGCATCCGTGGACGCTGCCACGCGGACATTGATCGTCTCTCCCAGTGTTTTCACATAATCATTTGTAATATAGTACCCATCGGCATCCATCGGAAGATCCGGTTCCTGCGTTGCATCGGCATTCGTTGCCACAACTGCCGGTTCTGCTGTCGTAACCACCTCGGTTGTTCCATCCTGTTTTTTTCCACAGCCACCAACCAGCATCATACAGACGGCACCAATCAGCCAGCCTGCGAGTTTATTTCTTCGATTTAATTTTTTCTTCATAGCTTGTTACTCCCATTTTCGTATCTCAATTCATCTGTAAAAAGCGTATTTATAAATAGTATCATTCCACGCCAAAAAAGACAAGATGTTTTCCACATCTTGTCTTTTCCAATCTCTTGAATTTGTATTTTAGAAACAAACTATCACGCCGCCACGGCTCTCGTAAGTGGTACTAATCCCATTGGCATCAAGAATCTTCACATCTGTAAATCCAAACCGTTCCATCAAAATCTTTCTCACGTTCTTACAGCGTTCCATGCTTCCGCACTGTGTAATCCGAACCGGCTTTGTATTGTCATAGCCTTCCTTCTCAATATGTGACAACAGCTTATTTAACGCTTTGTTCATACCGCGCGCCTGATCGAGCTGCTGGATTTCTCCATCCACTCCATGCAATACCGGCTTGATATTTAACATATTGGCTGCCAGCGCCTTTACCTTCGTAATTCTTCCGTTCTTCCGCATCGTGTCCAGACTGTCTAATACGAAAAGTGTACGGATTTCTCCAACATATTGCTCTGTCTTTTCTACAATCGTCTTGAAGTCAAGGTCCTGCTCTATATAGTTTTCCAAACGTTCACAGATCAGATGCTGTGCTGCGGCTGCAGACTTGGAATCAAATACATGGATCTTTACATTCGGATGATTCTCCTGATAGATCTGCTTTGCAAGCATCGCACTGTTATAGGAGCCGCTTAACTTGGAAGAAAGTGTCACTACAAATACGTTTTCCGCCCCTTCAAAATGCTGCATATAATTCTCCGGGGACGGGCAGGAAGAGCGCGGACAATCCGGGCAGCGATCTACCATATCCAGATATTTCTCCTGATCAAATGTATCATCATCAATCACATCCGTATCTCCGACTGTGAGAATCAACGGTACCCGGCTGATATATTCCTTTTTCAAATCCTCGGCTGTAAAATCACAACAGCTGTCTCCAACAATCTTATATTTCATAGTTTTCGCCTTTCAATTCTTTCAGAACTATTATACGTGGTTTTTAATACTACATATGATAGCATGTCAAAACATGAATTGCAACCTATTCTTATACGAATTCATAAGTTTTTCATGATTTATAAAATATTTATCTTTTATTTACCTTTTTCAAATTGTATTTTTATACCTTTCATAGTATAATTTCAAAAGTTTGTATTATACATTCAATATAATAATGAAGGAGTACGAAAACGTCAATTTTTTAGTTGATCTGATCAAAGGTGTTTTTGTCGGTATCGCAAATGTTATTCCGGGGGTCAGCGGAGGTACGATGGCAGTTTCGTTCGGCATCTATGACAAGCTGCTGAATGCAATCTCCAGCCTCTTGAAAAGCTTCAAGAAAAGCTTTTTTACCCTGCTTCCGATCATACTCGGAATGGCAATTGGAATTGTTGGTTTTACTTATATCATTCCGTGGCTGCTTGCAAACTTTCCATTTGCAACTTCCTGTGCATTTACAGGGCTGATCATCGGCGGTATTCCAGCGATCTTACGTTCCCTGAAGGACGGCTGGCAAAGTGAAGAGAAGAAATCTCTGCTTGTGAACATTCTTGTATTTTTGATTTTACTTGCCGTAGCAATGGCAATGGTATTTTTAAATGGTGACAGCGAAAGCGGCATTGCACTGACTGCAAGTGCCGGTATGATCGTGAAGATCTTCTTCATGGGAATCATCGCAAGTGCAACTATGGTAATCCCCGGTGTCAGCGGTTCTCTGGTGCTTATGATTCTCGGATATTACTTCGGTGTTATCAATTCTGTAAAACAGTTTGTAGAGGCACTCCGCGCACTGAATCTGCAGGGCATGCTGAATCAGCTTTTCATCCTGATTCCTTTTGCGATTGGCTGTGTACTTGGAATCTTCTTTATCTCCAAGCTCATAAGCTACCTGCTGAAGCATTTTGCATCTGCGACGTTCAGCGGAATCTTCGCACTTGTAGCATCTTCTCCGATTTCGATCTTCTATAAGGTAAATCAGGAATACAGCATGAATGGAACTTCCGTCGTATCCATCATCGTCGGTGTGGTTCTGCTGGTTGCCTGTGTAGCATTAACCTTATTCATGGAAAAACTCGGAGCACCGGAATCTACGGTGTCCGAGTCTTAGTTACGATTCCTTTCTCCACAAGGCTGTCCGGCTGATAGGACAGCTTTGCCTGGCGAAGTCCGGGAATTCCCATATCTTCTTCCCGATTTATATAGGTATAGTCCGACAATTCCCGTCTGACAAATTCCCGATTGACCATGGCATACGCACCTTGTACATCTGCGTATGCCTTTTCAAAATGCACATCAAACGTATCTTCTGTCAATCGTTCTCCCAATGTAAATGCAACAACCTTGCCCTCTGCACGGATCAGTCCGCCAATCATGCCAAACATCTTCCGATGCTCCAGCGCATAGGCAATAACTGCTTTCTCATTTTCTTTATCCCCATCGTGTTCCGGGTTGTTCTCCCGCGCCCATGCTTCTTCTAATTCCAGACATTCCTTCCAGTTTTTCCCATTGATCCTCTCATACTGATAATCCGGGTAATTCTCTAAAAACCGGTTGATATGGTTTCGCTTTGCATGCAGCTTCTTGCCTGCAAGTGTCGCAAGCGACTCCTGTCTGTACAGATAATCGGCGCTGTCTCTGTCATATTCAATCTGATACTGTCCCGGATACCAGCGTTCAATCATCTCGAACATTTCCGGCTCCACCATATACATAGCAAATGGCAGATTACTTTCTTCAAAATAATCTACCACTCTGTCAAATGCATCCTTCGGATCGTGTTCCCCGATTGGAAACGTAAATGAAGTCGGAATGCCATCCTCCACTCTGCAAAACACAAGCATATCCTCTAAAATCGTGAATTTCGTCTGATAAAAATCGCACCAGAACAGGCTGTTTGCAGCAGAGAATTCACATCCTCTGTAATGATTGTACTGTAAATAATGATCTAACAACTCTTTGGTCTCAATACTCGGTCTGATAATATCCATGTTTGTCTATTTTCCTTCCAATAATGTATCGACGTCATTTCGTCCGTACGCACATAATTGTTTGCGGATTTCCTGAATTGTATACTCATCTGCATGAATTTCTACCTTATCCAGCAAATGATCCACATAACCACACCACTTCTCGTAGATACGAACCAGATCCTGCTCGGTCGGCTCCTTCTTATGATCGTTCAAAGAAACTGTACCTGACATAATCTCCTTCATCGTAAGTGTCCGTGGCTCAATGCCATATGCGATATAGCGGATTTCCTCGGTACGAACCAATGCGCAGTCATACATCTCTACCAGCAGATCCTCGATACAGTCATCTGCAATATTAAAATGATGATAATATGCTTCGATCGGACGGCGCGCTGGACGTTCTGCTGCATCCTCTTTGTTATACCAATAGAAATCCTCGTCACTTGCAACCTTGGATTTTGCACGTTTATTCTTCTTAGAACCATAGGAGGAAAGTTCTTCATTGATGCCAAACATCGTCTCGACCGGCACCTTTGCTGCCTTCAGGTCTCCCATGATGGCTGCACCCATTGCCTCTGCTTCCCGTACAGATGCAGCAAGCGCTTCGTTGCTGATATTGATCTCTGGAATATCCGGTCCAAATGCAGAATCTGTAAAGTCATCATTTACAGCCTCCGTCTTCGGTTCCGCAATCGCTTCTGGCTGTTTCTTCTGCTTTCTTACATGCTTTTTCTTCTGCTTCTTTGGAGATTCAACCGGCGTCTCTGCTTCTACCGGTTTCTCCGCCACTGTATCAGCTTCCAGCTCCTGCTCCGCAGGAATTTCTGTATTCATCGCTTTCTGATCTTCTACGGCATCTGTGGATGCAGAAACCACATTTTCTGTGGAGTCTGACTCCTCTGGCATAATCGATGTTTCTTTCTCATCCGTTTCCACAGTCTCTACTGTATCTTCTGATTCATTCTGTACCGATGTCTCAGTCTCCGTCGCAATCTCCGGAATACCTGCATCTGCCTGCATAATATCCTCTGTCTCCGGCTTTGGATTCCGACGTTCTTCCTTGACTGCCTTCGTATCGATCTCCTGTGTCGGCGCATTTGCCTGAACCGGATCGATCTTCAGCGAACCAGGTACATCAAATGCACTGTCAAGCTCTGCATCATACTCATCAACTTCTACATTCTCATACTCTTCATAGGAATCATCTGCATCCGCTGTATCGACGTCATCATAATCGCCGTCCTCTGCATATTCATCCTCGTATTCATCATCATAACCGGTGTCTTCTGATGCAAACGCAGAATCCTCCCCCGGCATATCCAGATTATCTACATAGAAATCATCCGATAACATGGCATCCGCATCATCAAATACCGTTTGCCCTTCGTCTGGCTGTTCGGTATCTTCATACTCTGTGCCATCCTCAAACTCATCATCGTCCTCGTCGCGTCGTCTTGATCTGCTTGCGATTACCGCAATCGTCGCAATAATCATAATCAGAAACAGCGCAAGCAATGCGACAAAATATATCATTGAAATCATTGATCGATCCATATCATTTCCCAGCTTTCTTATAAAATAACCACTCCCAAAAACGAGAACAATCCTTTTGTAGTATACTAAAAATAAATTCAATAATCAACATTATGTTGTAAAATGATTTTTCCTTTGTTATAATTTCCTAAGAATTTATCTGTTATACAGGAGGCTATCATATTAAAATGGCAAAGATTAGAACAAGATTTGCACCGAGCCCGACCGGCCGGATGCATGTAGGAAATTTGAGAACTGCTTTATACGCATACCTGATTGCCAAGCATGAGGGTGGCGATTTTATTTTGCGTATCGAAGATACGGATCAGGAGCGCGAGGTGGAAGGTGCTGTCGACATCATCTACCGTACCCTGAAGGAAACAGGACTTGAGCACGACGAAGGTCCGGACAAGGACGGCGGCGTTGGTCCATACATCCAGAGTGAGCGTCAGAAGCAGGGCATCTACTTAGAATACGCAAAGAAGCTGATCGACAAGGGTGAGGCATACTACTGCTTCTGCGATGAGTGCCGTCTGAAGACACTTGTCACAGAATTCGAGGGAAAGACCATCTCCCGTTACGACAAGCACTGCTTACACCTTTCGAAGGAAGAGGTTGAGGCAAACCTCGCGGCTGGCAAGCCATATGTCATCCGTCAGAATAATCCGGAAGAGGGCACGACGACATTCTCGGATGAACTGTACGGCGACATCACCGTTCCGAACATCGAGCTTGACGATATGATCCTGATCAAGTCCGACGGTTTCCCGACCTATAACTTCGCAAATGTTGTGGACGACCATCTGATGAACATCACACATGTTGTCCGCGGAAATGAATATTTATCTTCCTCTCCAAAGTACAACCGTCTCTACGAGGCATTTGGATGGGAGGTTCCAACCTATATCCACTGTCCACTGATCACGAACGAAGATCACCAGAAGCTCTCCAAGCGTAGTGGTCACTCATCCTTCGAGGATCTGTTGGAGCAGGGATTCCTGACCGAAGCGATCATCAACTTCGTTGCACTGCTCGGCTGGAGTCCGGAGGATAACCGTGAGATCTTCTCTTTGCAGGAACTGGTAGAAGCATTTGACTACCACAATATCTCCAAGTCCCCGGCAGTTTTAGATATGACAAAGCTCAAATGGATGAACGGCGAATACATCAAGGCAATGGACGATGAGAAGTTCTACGAGATGGCACTTCCTTACATCCGGGAAGTCGTTGGCGACAAGATGGATGCGAAGAAGATCGCCGCTATGGTAAAGACAAGAATCGAAGTATTCCCGGACATCAAGGAGCAGATTGATTTCTTAGCAGCCGTACCGGAATACGATATCGCAATGTATACACACAAGAAGATGAAGACAAACGCAGAGAATTCACTGCAGTTATTAAAAGAAGTTCTTCCGGTTCTTGAGGCACAGGAAGCGTTCGACAATGACAGCCTGTTCGCGGCTCTTTCTGCATTCGGTAAAGAGCACGAGTACAAGACCGGCTTCGTCATGTGGCCGCTTCGTACCGCTGTATCCGGCAAGCAGGCAACACCGGGCGGTGCAACCGAGCTTATGAGCATCCTCGGCAAGGATGAGACACTGGCAAGAATTGAGGCTGCGATCGCGAAACTGGAGAATGCATAATTTCTTTGAAAGACAGAAAGACAGGGACTACCTCAAAAGGGTAGTCCCTGTTTTTATTTAATCCAGTACATCCTTATCTTGAAAATATAAGGTTCCACATACAATCACACAAAGTAACCCGAATACAGCTATCACGAATCCACTCATCGGTTTTACGCCTTCATAATTGATATAGGAACTTCTCTGCCACATCGTATAACTTCCCGGCAGCCACCAGCAGGTATAATAAGCAGACAGAATATAGACCCCACACGTTGCAGCAAAGCTTATAACGGGTGTAAACAAAAAACTGAAAAGCATCTGTACTTCTGTCATCAGCACAGATATGGCAAATGGCAGCAAAACGGAAATCAGAATCATATCGGACTGGCTGACATAATTCATAGAATCTCCATACAAATGTTCCAACAGATCCACTGAAAAATCCACACTTAGCTTTGCACCATGCACACAGGCACTGATCGCGCAGGTTATGGCAATTCCAATATAGTATAGAAAAACTGTCATCAGGCACCAGAACATCTTCGCAATCCACCAACGAATGCGGGAGCCGCCTGCCGGAAGCACAATCGCTCCATACTCATTATAATCCTTACATGGATAATATGCAGTCAGATATGCCAGCCCGATGTGAAGCATAAACCACGAAATCGGAATCACGAACGTCGAATCGGGACTGAATTTATAGATATACATTCCCTGCATAACACACAGATAATAATCTGCTGCTGTTCCACTTCCGGCAATCGTCCCCGCATCGTATAGGTTTGCAGCATATTCCGCAAAACCGGCAGTCATCAGCACGACAACAAGAGGGATGATCAGAAATCGGGCACCATGCCGGAACGTCCCAAGACACATATCCCGCCAGAACATCTTTGCTGTTCTCATGCCACTCCCTCCTTCTGCTTACACACAACTGTACCGTCCTTGATCTCAATGATCTCATCACTCAGATACTCCAGTTCTTCCCGATCATGACAGGCAATGATAATCAGATGATCCCGTTCCCGCAAATCCACCAGCACTTTCTTTACCTGCTCCACGCTTGCTTCATCCAGCGCATTGATTGGTTCATCTAATACAATAATATCCGGCTCTCCCATAATTGCATTTGCGATTCCAAGCTTCTGTTTCATTCCGAGCGAATATTTCCGATAAACACGCTTATCCTCCGGATCAAGCTGCACCCGCCGCATAGCTTCTGCTACATCCTCTTTATCTATATCCCTGCGAAGCGATGCCAGCATACACAGATTCTTATATCCCGTATATTGCGGCAGAAATGCCGGATTCTCAATCAACGCCCCAATGCTTTCCGGAAACTCGATATCCTTCATAAGTACTTTCCCATTGATACTGACCGTTCCTGCGCTTGGTATCATCAATCCGCAAATAGTTCGCATAAGCATGGTTTTTCCACATCCATTTTTTCCTTTCAGACCATAAATCGCTCCCGAATGGAATTTCAGATTGATATCATGCAAAATCGGTGTTTTATGTATTGTCTTCGATATATTTTTTAATTCAACCTCTATCATAACACGTCTTTTCTCCTTCCCTTTAAGAACAGCCAGAGTATAATAACCAGCGTTCCACCGACTGCCATAAGCACGACCTGCAGCCTGCTGAAAACAACCGATTGTCGCGGATTTAGCATCTCCATCACAGAAAATCTGCCATCATTGTTTTCCATCATAACAGTGCTCCACATGATATAGAAAGCAAAAGGAATTACAATCGCACTAAACATACTCTCGACCCGTTCTGCCACACATACAGAAACAAGTGCCAGAAGTCCTGCAAACAAACCATCTAAAAGGATAAATGCCAATGCATACAATGCACCGTTTGTCTCATACAGTCCGGAAAACAAATTCACATCCAGAATTCCAGCCGACAGAAATTCCAGTCGTTCCGGCATACGAAGTGGATATATTGTCATAACCGCCATCAAATCTAACAACAACGGAATCATCACAGTGATTGCTGCCATCACAAACACAACAAATGATTTTGCCATATAGTACCCACGTCTGGAAGTGTGCAGTAAAATATTCTTCAGATAACCTGTTTTGATGTCTTCATAATAAGTTCCCGCATATGGTAATGCTGCCAGAATCGGAAGCAGCGCATAAAACAGACTGTTCGTCACGAACTGATAATCTGTCCCAATCCATGTCTGCATCACAACTTTTGTATCTATCGTATCCCGAAATGCATTATGAAAGAGTACGATATCGCCAATTGCCAGAGCCGTTCCTAACAGCAATGCCACATAAAATCCAACCGACCGAAAAGCTCTGTAAAACTCAAATTTAATCACTGGTTTCATAGGCTCGCTCCTCCATAATTCCCCCTGTTTTTAACCGGATGCGTACGGCATCCGGATACAGCGACACCACATATTCAAACTCCATGTCTGAAAGATTCTCCCATGTTTTCTCACGAAAGCAGGCACGGGACATCGTAGTTGCAATCCAAATATCCTGTTTCTTTCCCGTATCTAGCTGTTCACCATAAAATTTATTCAATTTAGCCCCCATATACGGATTATAAGCACTTCCCCACCCCCTGCAGACAAATCCTTCTCCTATCACGGAAAATATATCGTCCCAGGATATCGCTTCATCCGAATCATTTCGAACCATTAATCGCACACAGACAGCCTTCTCACTATCTGCCACATCATTCTCCATACCAAAATAAGTACCATATTCATCCGAATCCAATAGCAGAAACTCATCCGCCTGAATTGCAAGCCCTCCATAATAAAATTCCTGTCCCTGTTCCACATACATTACATTGTTTTCCTTCCCACGATTCAGGTTCACAACTTGGATTACCCATAGCAAGAGTCCAAACATAATCAGGAACACGGTTATCTGATTTTTCATATGCACACGCTCCTCACTGTTGCTTATATCTATTCTGACTCATTCCCCATAAGATCATACAATGGCACAACCGTCTTGGATAATACCGGATTTACCCACGAATCCAACATTTCCACACTAATAGTTCCTATATACATGAGTCTTTCTTCATGTAAATCATATAAGGAATGTTCATCTATCTCATATCCAATGACACATTCCAATACCTCTTTCGGTTTCATTGTATACCATGTAAACCAACTGAGTCGATCTGGATTTTCTACATATTGCGTTTTATCAAAATATATTATATTATCAGTCGTCACAGCATAGCTTTTCGCTCTATTTGTTTGAATCAAATATAAATCGCTTAAAACAATTTCTCTTGATTCGACCGATTCATTTTCTATACGCATTTTCACAAAATAATATCTGGATTTTGGATGTCCTTCTATCCGATATTTATCACCTGCATCCTGTCTTGCATATGGATCTGTCAACGCATTATATTCTTCCTCTGTATAATTATAGGGATTTAATACAATTTCTTTTATATCCTCCAATTCAGGGATTTCCTCATACATTTTCTCATAATCCCATAACAGATCCGTCTGATAATTTGCATCAGGAAGTGCACTGTCAATAAAAAACTCTGCCGGATAACGTGTCTGCATTTCTATTTCTGTATCTTCAATCATATCGCAATCTACAAACTCATATGTTATATTATCAATAGTCACACTATGTGTCACATCTTTTTCCTCAGCATCACGATCTGTTTGTGTATCATCCCCAGATGTATTCTGTTGCTTTTCTTCTTGTTCATCCCAATATCTCTCAACCGGATACTTCTTATCTTTTTCATTTTTCACAATGTATCGTAAACACGCAATTCCAACAATGCCAAGCAAGCATCCACTTATTAACTTTTTGCGATTTTTCATACTTCCTCACATTCCTTTTATAGGAGGAAACAATTCACCTAGTTTCCCCCTATTTTCTATCTTTCTTCTAGCCAAAAATAGTGTAATTCCTTGTTGAATCCGGGCTCCATACTCCACTAGTGTCAAGTCGCGAATATGAAATTCTTGACATTACCAATCTGGCCTCTGTCCCTCCCTTTTCATTTATCCAATTTGTAATGCTTCCCTGTGTTCCTGTTGGAATTGCATAGGAATATGACCCTGCAAATTTTTCATACTGACCTGTAATGCTGTTCTTTTTTCTTCCATTAGCCTCATAATATATCTTAGGTCCTGCAGTTGGATATACATAAACTTTAGTAGCATTATTTTTAGTTCTCCATTCACAACTTCCTATAGGATCTATATTACTATACGAATACTGTTTATTACCTGTATTACCTGCCGCTGCTTTTGCATTCGTTCCAAATCCCACTACGGCTGTTACAGACAGCATCATTGCCATCGCTATTGTTACAATTGAATTTTTCATTTTTCCTTTTCTCATAAGCCCCTCCTTCTCTTCTGTTTTCCATCAATATGGTAATCGCACTATAACACGCTTTTATGATTTTCTGTTGAAATCTGCTACGAACGGTCAAAAATAAGGGATGAATGTTCGTTCATCCCTTATTTTTGACCGTTCGTATCCCTTTTTCTATCCGTCCGACATTCTCTGCTATACTGTAAAAAATGAAAGGATACATGAAATGATACTCTCTAAAAAAATAAGTAAGAAGATAACTGATACACTTGTAACAAACGAAATTATAGAACCGCAAAAGGAGGGCATATATTTCTATTGCCTTGATTTTTCACTCGATCTGATTTTGTTTAATTGCAGTCTGCTTACTGTTATGATCTGGGGGCTGGCTCCAGTTGGAAATGCACACAAGCACTACACCACTGCCGAAAGAACAAAAATCAAAAAAATATTATTTTTTCTGTTATTCTTTATTTACGCATTTGCGGTCCTCATGCTATCATGGAAACAGCAACTCTATTATCATATGATATTGATTTGCATGTGCATAGTTCTTATCAATCAATGTATCGCACTTTGCTTGAATCATAGGACATTACATGTTTCAAGGGGGGGGAAATAAATGACACTGAACATAGCCATCTGCGATGATGACGCAGAAGAATTCGAGCCATTATGTCATCTTTTAGATATATGCTCTTTCCAATTCAATATTGATCTGCACATTGATACTTATACAAGTGCACAGGCACTTCTGACTCGCTACCGGGAATCCACAGGAGCGCCCTATCAGTTGCTCTTTCTGGATATCGAGATGCCGGATGGAAGCGGAATCACGCTTGCAGATGTAATCAAGAGAAATTTCGACCATCATGTAATGATTGTCTTTGTCAGCAACTATCCAAAATATATGCAGGACAGCTTCGCCGTCCACCCCTACCACTTCCTTCAAAAGCCAGTCCAGGAAGTCGAGATGAAGCAGCTGATATCAGATATCCTCGAAGAGTACACGAAAAATCTATCGTTGATTTCCGTTGTAGATGGCTATGACCGGGAATATACATTGAACTTAAAAGATGTCTATTACATCAAAGTGAAAAATGCGAAGTCCAAAGAATTATGCTTTCATATGCGGGAGGATACGATTCCTGCGAAAGGGACAATCACTACCTGGAGTTCCATGCTGGATGAAACGATGTTTATGATGTGTTCCCGCACAGTTCTTGTCAATCTTTCCCATATTCACTATCTGAAGGATTGCTCGATTATTTTTGACAACGGTGCCACCGTCTCCATGAGCAGGCGGAACCGGAAACTGATCACGGACCGCTATCTGAATCAGGTGGTTGCCATGCACTCGGATTTTTATACACACCAAGGAGTCTAATATGCAGTACGCACTTACGATACTTACATATCTTTTTGATATGTTCATCTTAACTACATTTCTGATGAACACATTACATCATTTCAAGAAACGTTATGCCCCACTATATCTTTGTGTCCTTGTCGGTTGCGAATGCTGTCTGTATGGATGTGAAGTATTAAACAGCCATTTCCCTACCATACAATCAGAAATTACCGCAACGCTTATCAGTCTGGGTACAACGTTTATCCTCTGCTTATTTTTCACAAGCAGTCTGAAAGCAAAGCTATATGTGGTACTGCTGTTCCAGATCCTTGCATCACTTGGAGAAGCCATCTTTACTTTCCTGTTTACAAAACTAAATCCTGACTTCTATGCAGAAAATGACACTGCTTTTTTATACAGTGTTATGAATATCGGTTCCAAGGTCGTCCTGTTCATACTCTGCCTGCTCATGTCATTATTGTTTCGGATGCAGACACCTGCGCACTCTCTGGAATACAAGTTTTTGATTTTATCTACACCAATCATATCCATCATCATTTATGTATGCCTGCCGCTTCAACATCTGTTTCTGATTGATAACATACTTTTCTATGAGCTTTTGATTTTCTGTCTGGTGTTGTTAAATATCATAAACTATATTCTGATCCAGAAAGAATATGCATCGACCACATTAAAATACACAAACGCCCAGATGGAAGATCAGATTCGCTTTCAGAAAGAAAAATACGAACAGCTCAGTGAATCCTATCGGCAAAGCCGCCGGATCATCCACGACCTCAAAAAGCAGTATTTCTGTATCAACGAATATGTCGACAACAAGGAATACGATAAACTGAAAACCTTCACCAGTGAGGCAGTCAGGGATATCGAATCCACTTATTCCAAATACAATACCGGCAATCTGGTCATTGATTCTTTCCTGACAAACTATGATACACTTGCAGCGAAAAATCATATTCAATTTGTTGCTAAGCTTGGGGTAACGTATAACCGGATTCCGGTCAATGATTATGATTTATGCGTGATTCTCGGCAATATGCTTGATAACTGTCTGAAAGCATGTATTGCCAATCCTTCCAGTGAGAATTTTATCCATATCGCGATTGCGACTACTGAAAACGATAAATTCACGATTCACTGCGAGAACACAACCGCAGAGGGAACATCCCTGGAGCACATACATGCCAGCCGGCAAAATTCCCTCTATCACGGATATGGTCTCACCAATATACGGAATACAGCAGAAAAATATCATGGTTTCTTCACTTACAGTGTTGAAACCCTCTTCTATATGGACTTGATGATTCCGATTATCGAAAAAAGCAAACGCATTATGCACTAATTCAACTCATCGAGTGTCTTCGCATAGGCCGGCAGGAATTCCTGCACGAAGTCCTTTACTTCCGGGTAGCTCTTTGATAGCTCCTGCACCATCTGTTCGGTGCTTTCCTTCGCCTTGACGAATTCGCGGTTGCCGGTTTTTTCTTCCTCCATACACTTGATCAATGCAGAAAGTTTATCTGCCGCTTTTACGAGCTTCCAGAGATACTTCGTCTCTTCCGTATCATCGCCCTGCTTGAAGAAGTAGTCCCGGTAATATGTCTGCAGATCTTCCGGAAGCTGTCCGATCAGCTTCTCGCACGCTTCATCCTCGATAGAATGAAAGAGATCCTTCATCCGGTTATTGTAATATTTGATCGGTGTTGGCATATCTCCGGTGATGATCTCGGACGCGTCGTGATACAGTCCGATCACTGCCGCCTTGTCGGCATCTAAATGCTTGCCATACCGCACATTTCCGATCACGCAGAGCGCATGCGCCAGCATGCTCACTTCCAAACTATGCTCGGACAACGTTTCCGGGTATGTGTTCCGCATGAGCGCCCAGCGCTCAATGTATTTCATGCGCGCCACCGTCGCAAAGAAATTGTATTCCATAATTTTCTCCATTCTCTCTTATCAGTATCATATTCATGAAACGCATTTGTGCTTGGGATATATTTGTCAATATCAGCTTCCGCAAATATACATATGTTTGGAACTTAGAAGTACTTGATGTTCTGTAAATATCCAGCAATGTTTGAACACGAT
>OOAC01000401.1_pt1 | contig 40740 bp, 35 predicted proteins | sample 1671041 | NCBI WGS metagenome assembly OOAC01 (sample SAMN06348116, study PRJEB24527) | human gut metagenome | biome: human gut; feature: ankylosing spondylitis patient; material: feces | host: Homo sapiens | place: China | collected 2015-10 | reverse complement strand
GGCGAAGCCATGTACACCGCACCCACACTGCGCAGCGCGTGCAGTCATTCAAGCTAAAAACTGCCAATGTGCGGGGTCAAGGGGGAAGCCCCCCTTGCCTTTCTCTGGGGGTTCCAAAGGGGGTGTTCTCTTTGGAAAGAGAATACCCCCTTTGCTCCCGCCGCCCGCAGGCGGCATTCCCCTCCGTGCTGTGCGCGGAAAAAACCATCCCGCCTGCAAGGCAACCACCCTTTACACCCCTTGGTGTAAAACAATTTAGAGGAGTTTTATGTCAGAAAAACTCGTGACCAAAGGCATCGTCCTTCGCGCGACGGCGACGAAGGAGGCCGACTACATATTGAATATTCTGACCGACTCGCTCGGGCGGATCGCGGTCGTGGCGCGCGGGGCGCGGCGCAAGGGAAGCCGCATCGCCGCGGGCAGTGAGCTTCTGGCCTTTTCCGAGCTCGTACTCTATCAGCGCGGGAACTGGTACTACCTCGACGAGGCGTCGACGATCACGCTGTTCGACGGCATCCGGCAGGACATTGAGCTACTGTCGCTCGCGTCGTATTTTGCCGAGATGACCGAGTGCGTCACGGCGGAGGACGAGCCCGTGCCGGAGATTTTGTCGCTGCTGCTCAACTCGCTCTATGCGCTCGACACGCTGCAAAAACCGCAGAGCATCGTCAAGGCGGCGTTTGAGCTCAAGTTACTCGCTCTTTCGGGCTACGAGCCGCTGCTCGACGGCTGCGCCGTTTGCGGCACGCACAACCCGAAAGAGCCGGTGTTTGACGCGCAGCAGGGCGTGCTGCTGTGCAGGGAGTGCGCGGACCACGGCGGGGGCGGCCTTCTGCCGCTGGACGCGGGCTCGTTCGCGGCGATGCGCCATGTGCTGTTTTCCGAGCCGAAGCGGATGCTGTCGTTCTCCCTCTCGGGCGAGACGGAAAAGCGCTTTGCCGCAGCGTGCGAGGTGTTTGCGCAGGTGCAGCTTGACCGGCGATTCAAAACGCTGGACTTCTACAAAAGCATGAAAATTGACAACTAAACGAAATATCTGTCGAAAGAAATACGAATCGAAATCAAAATTTCGGAGAAAACTATGAGTGAACTGTTTGAAAAATCCATCCGCGTGCTGGAACTGCCGCGGCTATTGGAGATGCTCGAGCATCACGCGGTGAGCGCGGAGGCCAAGGCGCGGGCGCGACGGCTGACGCCATCGGATGATTTCGGCGAGGTCAACCGCCTGCTCGACGAGACGGACGCGGCGCGCAAGATGATCGTGCTGCGCGGCAGCCCTGCCTTTGGCGGCGTGCGCGATGTGGGCGAAGCGCTCTCCCGCGCCGAGCGCGGAGGCATGCTCAACACGCGGGAGCTTCTCAACATCGCGGGGCTTCTCACGAATGTGCGCCGCGTGCAGGATTATTATAAGGAGGACGAGGAGGGGACGGTCATCGACAAGCTATTCCTCTCGCTGCATCCCAACCGCTTTTTGGAGGAGAAGATCACGACCGCCATCCTCGACGAGAACGAGATCGCGGACAATGCTTCTCCCGAGCTTGCCGAGATCCGCCGCCACAAGCGCGCGGCGGCGGCCAAGGGCCGCCAGATCCTGCAGCGCATCATTTCGTCCCCGAGCTACCGGAACGTTTTGCAGGACGCGCTGATCACGCAGCGCGGCGGGCGCTTCGTCGTGCCGGTGAAGGCCGAGTGCCGCGGCGAGCTGCCGGGCCTCGTGCACGACACGTCCTCGAGCGGCGCGACGATCTTCGTCGAGCCGATGGGCGTGGTGCAGGCCAACAACGAGCTCAAGGAGCTCGAAGCGAAAGAGGAGAAGGAGATCGACCGCATCCTCTACGCCCTCTCGGGCGAGGCGGCGAGCTTCAGCCGCGACATTCTGTGGGATTATGACATTCTCGTCCACCTCGACCTCATTTTCGCGCGCGGCGAGCTGAGCTACCGCATGAATGCCATGCGCCCCGAGCTCAAAAAGGACGGCAGCGTGTATCTGCGCCATGCGCGCCACCCGCTGCTCGACCCCGCGAAGGCCGTGCCCATCGACATTGAGCTCGGCCGCAGCTTCGATACGCTTGTCATTACAGGCCCGAACACCGGCGGCAAGACCGTGAGCTTAAAGACGCTCGGCCTCCTCTGCCTGATGACGCAGTGCGGCCTGCATATCCCCTGCGACGACCGCAGCGCCGTGAGCATCTTTTCCTCGGTGTTGGCCGACATCGGCGACGAGCAGAGCATCGAGCAGAGTTTGTCGACCTTCTCGGCGCATATGAAAAACATCGTGCAGATCTTGGACGAGGCGGACGAGCACTGCCTGATCCTCTTCGATGAGCTGGGCGCGGGCACCGACCCCGTTGAGGGTGCGGCACTGGCCATCGCCGTCATCGAGCAGGCGCGTTCACAGGGTGCGAAGATCGCTGCGACGACGCACTACGCCGAGCTCAAGACCTTCGCCATGACGACCGCGGGCGTGGAGAACGCGAGCTGCGAGTTCGACGTGGAAACGCTCTGCCCGACCTACAAGCTGCTCATCGGCATCCCCGGCAAGTCGAATGCCTTTGCGATCTCGAAGCGGCTGGGGCTTTCCGAGGCCGTCATTGAAAAAGCCAAGGCGCAGATGGACAGCGAGAGCATCCGCTTTGAAGATGTGCTGACGCAGCTGGAGCAGAAGAGGCAGCAGTTAGAGAAAGAAAAAGCCGAGGTCGACCGCCTTTACGCCCAGCGCGAGGAGGACGCGCGCAAGGCGCGCGAATTCCGCACGCAGATGGAGCGCGCGAAGGAGAACGCGAGAAGCCGCGGCGAAGCCGAGGCCAAGCGCCTTTTGGCTGAGGCCAAGTCCGTCGCGGACGACACGTTCCGCGAGCTCGACGCGCTGCGCAAGCAGCAGAAAAAGCTCGATGCCCAGCAGATGAACGCCCAGCGCGCCGAGATCATGCACAACATCAAGCAGGCGCGCGACGCTGCGGGCGTGCGCGACGAGAGCGCGGAGCCCATCCCCAAGCCCTCGCGGCCCATTGAGGTCGGAGACCTGGTCGAGATCCCCGGTACGCGCCGTCAGGCCGAGGTCACAGCTGTCAAGGACGGTACGCTGACGCTCAAGGCAGGCGTTTTGCAGATGAAGGTCAAAGCCGACGAGGTCCGCCTCATTGAGGCGGCGGAGCGCGCGGCGACTGCCAAAAAGCAGCCGCAGTTTGCCCCCTCGCAGCGCATTCTGCGCACGGCGTCCGCTGCGCGCGAGCTCGATATCCGCGGCATGGAGACGCTGGAGGCCGAAAGCGTGCTCGATAACTACATTGACGCTGCCGTCATGGCGCATCTCGAGACCGTGACGATCATCCATGGCAAGGGCACGGGCGCGCTGCGCAAGGCGGTGCACGCGAGCCTCCGGCGCAACAAAGCCGTCAAGAGCTTCCGCCTTGGCAACTATGGCGAGGGCGAGTCGGGCGTCACTGTGGTCGAGTTGAAATAAATGCCCGCCCGGGGAGACGCTTTGTCTGTGTTTATTGCCAAATCCGCGCCATTTCGCGCGAAATGGCATTGACGAATCGGCCCCCGATGGTATATGATACGATAAAGTCCGAAAGATTTTTTTGGAGAGGGAGTAGTAACGATGTATACTCAGAATGTTACGATCAACAATGAAGTAGGCCTGCATGCTCGTCCTGCCACGTTCTTCATTCAGAAGGCCAACGAGTTCAAGAGCGGCATCTGGCTGGAGAAGGATGAGCGTCGCGTGAACGCCAAGAGCTTGCTGGGCGTGCTGTCCCTCGGGATCGTCAAGGGCACGACCATCACGCTGCTGGCCGACGGCGCGGACGAAAAGGAAGCCGTGACCGCTCTGTGCGAGCTGGTTTCCAACAATTTCGGCGAATAACAAACAACCAGGAAAGGCGGCTTCCACAGGAAGCCGCCTTTTTCCATTTTACCGGCACCGTTCGACCGGATATACTATTATATATTATAATGTAGAGATGAAAAGAAAGGAGGGAATGTCCCGTGACAAAGCAGGAGCTTTTGGACAAGGCAAACGACCTGCCGCTCGCGCCGGGAGTCTATCTGATGATGGACAAGACCGGCTGCGTCATTTATGTCGGCAAGGCGAAAAAGCTCAAAAACCGCGTCAGCCAGTATTTTCAGGAGAATTCCTCCCACAATGAGAAAACGCGCCGCATGGTCTCACAGGTCGACCACTTTGACACGATCTTCGTCTCGACCGAGTTCGAGGCGCTGATCCTTGAAAACTCGCTCATCAAGCAGCACATGCCGCGCTACAATATCTTGTTAAAGGATGACAAGGGCTATCCCTTTGTGCGCCTCGGCACAGAGCACTATCCGCGTTTTACGATGGCCTCTAAGCCTGCGGACGACAACGCGCTGTACTTTGGCCCGTTTGGCGGACGAAACGAGACGCGCGCGGCCATCGACGCGATCTGTGCGGCATTCCGCCTGCCGACGTGCAGCCGCAAATTCCCGCGCGACATTGGAAAGGAGCGGCCCTGCCTCAACCATCACATGGGGCGCTGCGACGCGTTCTGCCGCGGCACGCCGGATGAGGACGAGTACATGCGCCGCATCGGGCAGGCCGAAGAGCTGCTGAACGGCCACTACCGCCGCTTAACGCGCGCGCTGCGCGAGGAGATGGAGCAGGAGGCCGCAGATCTGCACTTTGAGCAGGCGGCGGCACTGCGCGACCGCATCCGCGCCATCGAGGTGCTGGGCAAGCGGCAGAAGGTCATCGCCGGCATCTGCGCCGACACCGATATCTGGGGCGTTTACCGCGGCGCGCTCAAATGCGGCAGCGCTGTGCTGCACATCGAGGACGGCAGCGTGACGGGTCGCGACCTGAATCTCTTTGCCGCGCCGCAGGACGAGAGCGAGCAGATGATCTTGTCTGCACTGCTGCCGCAGTATTACCTCAATAAGAGCGTGCTGCCGCGCGAAATTTTGCTGCCCTGCGAGATCGAGGGCGCAGCCGAACTCGCACAGATCCTGACCGAGCGCGCGGGCCGCAAGGTGACGCTCCACGTCCCCCAGAGGGGCGAGAAGGCGGAACTCCTTGCCATGGCGCAGCGCAACGCGCGCGAGGACGTCGAGCGCGTGACGACCGCGCAGGAGCGCGAGAACCGCACGCTGACGCAGCTTGCGGGGATGCTCTCGCTCCCCGAGCCGCCCGGGCGTATGGAGTCCTACGATATCTCGAACACCGGCGCGAGCGACATCGTTGCGTCGATGGTCGTCTATGAGGGCGCAAAGCCCAAGAAGAGTGCCTACCGGAGATTCAAGATCAAGAGCCTGTCGGCCCACCCGGACGACTATGCCTCCATGGAAGAGGTGCTCACGCGCCGCATCCAGCGCTATCTGGACGGCGATGAGAAGTTCAGCCCCCTGCCGGACGTCATGCTCATCGACGGCGGCATCACGCACGCGGGCGTCGCCGAGCGCGTGTGCGCGCAGATGCACGTGCACATGCCGATCTTCGGCATGGTCAAGGACGACCGCCACCGCACGCGCGCGCTCGTCACCGCACAGGGCCGCGAGATCGACCTGCACGCCGCGCCGAACGTCTTCGCCCTGATCGGTCAGATCCAGGAGGAGACGCACCGCTTTGCCATCACGTTCCACCACGAGAGCCATTCGCGGTCCTCGACCCGCTCGGCGCTCGACGGGATTCCGGGCGTCGGCAAGGTGCGCGCTCAGGCGCTGCTCAAGACGTTCAAGAGCGTCAAGGCGATTCGGGAGACAGACATTTTCGCCCTCGAACGTGTGCTGCCGAAAGACGCCGCGGCGTCCGTTTACCTTCATTTTCACGGGGAAACGGACGAAAAAAAGGATGAAATGTAACTTCCACTGCGATCGCCCATTTGACGGGAAAAGCGAAAAAGAATCGCGATTTTTGTGACCTTTGCCAACAAAAATCAAAAAATCAGGTTGACATAAATGAATTTCAATAAATGAATTTTCAAAAAGTCAAACTTGCATATTTTGGCATCGCGACACGCTGTTGAGGCGGCTTTTCGTCCCCTGCGCCCGGAAAGGGCGCAGGGGGCATTCCTTTGCTGTCTGAGGGGATAGAGCGTGCGGCGGAGAAGCAAAAAAGCCAGTGTTTGCAGGGCTTTCCGCGTTTTTGCCGCCTTGCGGGGCGGGAGCGGGACACACCCGGCCTGCTCCCAAGAGTTTTTTGCCCGCTCGGACGGGACAAAGAGCGTCGGCAGGTGCGCCGCCTCTTCGACGCCGAGATGGCGGCGAGGCGGGGGAGAGGGGTGACGATGGTTTACATAAATCGAGAAAATCACGAATTCGATGACTTAAATCGCAACTTTTAGAAGATGAAAATAAGAAAAATATCGAAAATTTTATAAAATACAGAACTTTTGGCGAACAAACGGCGGAAACTTGACAAATCCTTTTTCAGGCGGTATACTGCCAGCAAGTTTTGGAAAAGTTACATTTTGTAATCTTTTCCGGACGCAGCGCACTTCCTCAGCTGCGCGAAGCTGCGGCGGCTCACGCCGCGAAAAAAAGGAGTATCCCATGCAGAAGTTTTTGAAAAATTTGTTCACAGCCCAGCGCTGCCGCAGAGCGATGTTCTTTCTGCTCTTCGCGGCTGTGATGCTGCTGAACAGTTCGCCCGAGCTGCGCGCGGACGCGCTGTACCTCATCGCCGACGGCGATACGGTCAGCGTGCTTGACGGCACAACGGACATCCCGCAGGAGCGCGTCATTGTCGCCGGCGCGCAGAGCGGTGACGCGGAAGTCACGCTCCCTGCCGGTGAAAAGGTGACGGTGACACACGGCGACGATATCGAGTACGCCACCACGAGAAACGGCGAGCGCGTCAGCGAGCTGCTGCGCCGTTTGCAGATCTCGGTCAGCCCGCTTGAGATGGTGCTGGTCGACGTCACGGAGGAAGAGGTCGAGATCACCGTTGCCTCTGACTTCACCTACTATGAGACCGCCACCGAGGCGGCTCCCCACACCACGCTGACCTCCACATCGTACCGCATCCCCAAGGGCGAGACGCGGGTCGTCCAGCAGGGCATCGACGGCACGCGCGACATCGTTTACGAGGTCGTGTATGCCGACGGCCAGTTTGTCTCCCGCCAGGCGGTGGAGGAGAAGAACGACACCTCCGTCGCGGAGATCACCTACACCGGCACGCTCGTCGACAAGGCGCAGAGCGGCGACACGGTCAAGTCCGTTGTCACCGAGAGCGACGGCAGCGGCTATCTTCTGATGAAGTCCGGCGATTCCGTCCACTTCTCCGGCTCGATGAAGGTCACCTGCACGGCCTATACCGCGGGCTACGGCGGCGTGGGCACCAGAACGGCCACAGGCACGACGGTCCACGTCGGCACCGTCGCAGTGGATAAGAAGGTCATTCCCCTCGGTACCGAGATGTTCATCGTCGGCTCGTCGGGCTACACCTACGGCAACGCTGTGGCTGAGGACACCGGCGTGCGCGGCGCGGCGATCGACCTCTATATGAATTCCTATCAGGAGTGCAAGCAGTTCGGCCGCCAGAAGAACTCGACGGTCTACTTCCTCGACTGAGCGGGGCGGTTTGTCGAATAGTACGATAAATGTATGTTCCGGATGCGTATGTTGCGCATCCGGAACATTTACTTTATTGCAGTGACATGATACAATTACCGGCAGAAACCGAAAGGAGAACACAGGATGAAAGCCATTATCACGGTACTGGGGAAAGATCAGGTCGGTATTATCGCGGGCGTCAGCTCACTGCTGGCAAAGTGGAACGTGAACGTTCTGGATATCAGCCAGACGATTTTGCAGGAAAATTTCACCATGGTCATGCTGGCGGATCTCGAAAATTGTTCGCTCTCTTTTACGGAACTGACGGAAAGGCTGAGCGCCCTCGGCGTGGAGATGGACATTGCGATCCGCATGCAGCGGGAGGACATCTTCAACGCAATGCACAAGATCTGAGCGGGGAGGGAAAGAATCATGCTAAGCCGCAATGATATTCTGGAAACGATCCGTATGATCGACCAGCAGCACCTGGATATCCGCACGATCACGATGGGCATCTCGCTCCTCTCCTGCGCGGACAGAAGCGCAGAGCGTGCGTGTGAAAAGATCTACGACAAGATCAGCCGCTATGCAGAGCGCCTGGTCGCAACGGGAGAAGAGATCGAGCGGGAATTCGGCATTCCCATCGTCAATAAGCGGGTTTCCGTCACACCCATCGCGCTGGTCGCCGCCGCGTCGGAGACGGAAGACTATGTCCCGTTTGCCAAGGCGCTTGACCGCGCGGCCAAAAATGTCGGTGTTAACTTTATTGGCGGTTTTTCGGCGCTTGTGCAAAAGGGCATGACGGACGCCGACCGGAAGCTGATCGCTGCGATCCCCGAGGCGCTGGCCTGTACGGACCTTGTGTGCTCATCAGTCAACGTCGGCTCGTCCAAGGCGGGAATCAACATGGATGCTGTCGCCCTGATGGGGCAGACGGTGAAAAAGACGGCGGCGCTCACGGAAAAACAGGGCGGCTTTGGCTGCGCCAAGCTTGTGATCTTCTGCAATGCGGTAGAGGATAACCCCTTCATGGCGGGCGCGTTCCACGGCGTGGGCGAGCCGGAGAAAGTGATCAATGTCGGCGTTTCCGGGCCGGGCGTTGTGTATCACGCGCTGCAAAGCGTCAAGGGCCAGCCGTTCGACGTGGTGGCGGAGACCGTGAAGAAAACGGCGTTCCGCATCACGCGCATGGGTCAGCTCGTCGCGCAGGAGGCGAGCCGCAGGCTCGATACGCCGTTTGGCATTGTCGATCTTTCCCTTGCGCCCACGCCCGCCGTCGGCGACAGCGTGGCCCGCATTCTGGAGGAAATGGGGCTTGAGGTTTGCGGCACGCACGGTACGACCGCCGCGCTCGCCCTGCTCAACGACGCGGTGAAAAAAGGCGGCGTGATGGCGTCCTCCTCGGTGGGCGGCTTATCCGGCGCATTTATCCCCGTCAGCGAGGACGAGGGCATGATCGCCGCGGCGTCGTCCGGCGCGCTGACGCTCGACAAGCTGGAGGCGATGACCTGCGTGTGCTCCGTAGGACTTGACATGATCGCGCTTCCGGGCGACACGAGCGCAGAGACCATTGCTGCCATCATCGCCGATGAGGCGGCCATCGGCATGATCAACATGAAGACGACTGCGGTGCGCGTCATCCCTGCGCCTGGCTGTAAGGTGGGCGACACGGTGGAGTTCGGCGGACTTCTCGGCTCGGCACCGGTGCAGGCGGTCCACCCTTATTCGAGCGCGGAGTTCATTGCGCGCGGCGGCAGAATTCCCGCGCCGCTGCACAGCCTGAAGAACTGAAAAAAGCGGACAGCCTTGACTGTCCGCTTTTTTATATAGAATTCGTCTTTTCAGAACAGCAGCTCGTAGCCCATCTTGATGAAGAGAAGCCCCAGCACGACAAAGATCATGCCGCGCACGCGCTTGCTGCCACCCTTCATGGCGTAGCGCGCGCCGCAGTAGGCGCCCAGCATATTGCAGGCCGCCGCGGGGAGCGCCAGTAGCCACCAGACCTTGCCGCTGAAGATGAACAGCACCGCCGAGGCGACGTTGGAGCAGAGGTTTGCGATCTTCGCGCAGCCCGACGCCGTGAGGAGGTCCATCGAAAGTGCCATCGTAAACGCCATGATCATAAACGTGCCCGTGCCCGGGCCGATGAGCCCGTCATAGCAGCCAAGACCCAAACCGATGAGCGCGGCGCGCGTCAGCTCCTGCTGCGGCGTGTACTCGCGCGCGGGTGCGTCATTTTCCTTGCCGAAGTCCTTTTTGAGCATCAGCAGGATCGCCGCGCAGGGCAGCGCGACGAGCATCATGATCTTCAGAATGTCCTCGTTGATGAGCAGAGCGATCTTTGTGCCGATGGCCGCGCCGAGCAGCGCGCCGATCCCCGAGACGATGGCGGGACGCAGCAGGACCTTGCCGCCGCGAAAGTATTTGAACGAGGCGAGCGCCGTGCCGGTGCCGTTGACGACCTTGTTTGTCCCCATTGCAAGATGCGCGGGGATACCGGCCATCAGATAGGCGGGAAGCGTGATAAGTCCGCCGCCGCCGGCGACGGAGTCGACAAAGCCGCCAAGAAAGATGAGCGGCAGAACAACGATCAGAATTTGCGGTGTGAGCTCCATGAAAGTCTCCCTCTTTTTCTGAGATTTCTGCATTTTATCATACGGGAAAAATTTTTACTACTCTTTTGCGCAAAATATGGTAGAATCATTTTACAATTTTTTACGCCCAGCGCGCAGAAAGGAACCACGCTATGGAACGCAATGACAAAGCTGCCATCGAGGCGCTCTTAAAGCGCCACGGTTTTCATTTTTCAAAGTCCATGGGGCAGAACTTTTTGATCGACCCCGCCATCCCCTATGAGATCGCCGAGAGCTCGCGCGCAAACGAGCAGAACGGCGTGCTCGAGATCGGCCCCGGCATCGGCGCACTGAGCCACGAGCTCTGCGAGCGCGCGGGCAAGGTGGTGGCCGTGGAGCTTGACAAGACGCTGCTGCCGATCCTGGACGAGACCATGGCGCGCTTTGACAACTTCGAGGTCGTGTCCGCCGATATTTTGAAAACCGATATCCCTGCGCTTGTGCGTGAAAAATTCGCAGACCTCACGCCCATCGTGTGCGCAAACCTGCCCTACAACATCACGACGCCCGCCATCACCGCGCTCATCGAGTCGAAGTGCTTTGAGAGCATCACGGTGCTCGTGCAGAAGGAGGTCGCCGAGCGCCTCTGCGCCGCGCCGGGCACGAGCGCCTACGGCGCATTCTCCGTCTTCATGCAGTATTACACCGAGCCGGAGCTGTTGTTCGCCGTGCCGCGCGAGTGCTTCGAGCCGCAGCCGAAGGTCACGTCCGCCGTGCTGCGCGCCGTCGTGCGCAGGGAGCCTCCGGTCGAGGTCGAGGACGAGAAGTTCTTCTTCCGCGTGGTGTACGCCGCGTTCGCCCTGCGGCGCAAGACGCTTGTCAACAGCCTGATGACGGCGTTCGGCAGCCAGCTCACAAAAGAGCAGGTCACGCAGGCGGTCACGTCCTGCGGTTTAGAGGCCAACATCCGCGGCGAGCGGCTGGGGCTCAGTGAATTTGCCGCGCTGGCGAAGGCAATCCATGCGTTAGTGTGATAACGCAGTATCATCTATTTAAAAAATTGATAAGCCATATGGTTGCTATTGATAAGACATTCTGCTACAATTTTCGGCAGAAAGGAGTCAAACTCAATAGCAGCCATTTTTCCTGTGCATCGGTTAGCTCCCTGCCGCCCCAAAGCGGCACAGCACACCACACAAGACGCGGTGCAAAATTTTTCTTTTTCATTACACCGTGAACATGCTACGAGGGAAAGAACAAATGACGAATTTGACGAACAACAAGGCCGTTTTGTCGTGGATCGACGAAATGACCGCCATCACCAAGCCGGACAAGATTGTCTGGATCACGGGGGAAGAGGAACAACTCGACGCGCTGCGCGAGCAGGCCGTCAAGGAGGGCGTCCTCATCAAGCTCAACCCGGACAAGCTCCCGGGATGCTACCTGCACCGCACCGACCCCGACGACGTGGCGCGCGTGGAGGACCGCACGTTCATCTGCTGTGAAAAGGAAGAGGACGCAGGCCCCACGAACCACTGGGTAGAGCCCAAGGAAATGTACGAAAGGATGTACGCTCTGGCCGACGGCGCCTATAAGGGCCGCACCATGTACATCATCCCGTACTCCATGTCCATCATCGGCTCTCCGTTCGCCAAATACGGCTTTGAACTGACCGACTCCATTTACGTCGTGCTCAACATGCACATCATGACCCGCATCGGCAAGGCCGTGTGCGACGCGCTCGGCGACGATGAGGGCTTTATCAAGGGCCTGCACTGCCAGTGCAACCTCGACAAGGACAACAAGTACATCGTCCACTTCCCGCAGGACAATACGATCATCTCGATGAACTCGAACTATGGCGGAAACGTGCTTCAGGGCAAGAAGTGCTTCGCGCTGCGCATCGCTTCTAACCTCGGCCGTCAGGAGGGCTGGATGGCCGAGCACATGCTGATCCTCGGCATCCAGAACCCGCGCGGCGAGATCAAGTACATCTCCGCCGCCTTCCCTTCCGCCTGCGGCAAGACGAACCTCGCCATGCTCATCCCGCCCGAGGGCCTGCAGCGCTGGGGCTGGCGCGTCTGGTGCGTGGGCGACGATATCGCGTGGCTGCGCGTGGGCAAGGACGGCAGACTCTGGGCCGTGAACCCCGAAAACGGCTTTTTCGGCGTCGCGCCGGGCACCTCCATGAAGTCGAACCCCAACGCGCTCATCTCTACGCACAAGGACACGATCTTCACGAACGTCGCGCTTGACCTCAGCGACAACACCGTCTGGTGGGAGGGACTCAACAAGACGCCGCCCGCGCGCGCCATCGACTGGCGCGGCCGTCCCTGGACGCCGCAGAGCCCTGAAAAGGCCGCGCACCCCAACAGCCGCTTCACCGCGCCCGCGCGCAACTGCCCCTGCCTGAGCCCCGAGTTTGACAATCCCGAGGGCGTGCCCATCAGCGCCATTGTCTTTGGCGGCCGCCGCGCGAAGACCGCGCCGCTCGTTTACCAGTCCTTCAACTGGCAGCACGGCGTGTTTATCGGCTCAATCATGGCGTCGGAGACCACCGCCGCGGCGACGGGCCGCGTCGGCGTCGTGCGCCGCGACCCGATGGCGATGCTGCCGTTTTGCGGCTACCACATGGGCGACTACTGGCAGCACTGGCTCGACATGGGAAAGAAGATCCCCAAGCCGCCGAAGATCTTCAACGTCAACTGGTTCCGCACCGATGAGGACGGCAACTTCGCCTGGCCCGGCTTTGGCGACAATATGCGTGTTTTACAATGGATCATCTCGCGCGCCGACGATGAGATCGGCGCGGCGGAGACCGCGCTCGGCTACGAACCCAACACCCACGATATCGACATGGAGGGGCTTGAAATGTCGATGTACGACATGCGCCGCCTGCTCTCGGTCGACCGCGAGCTCTGGCTCCAGGAGTGCGAGGACGCGCGTGAGTATTACGAGAAGATCGGCAAGGTGCCGCCTGAGCTCTACGAAGAGCTCGACGCGCTCGAAATGAGATTGAACCGCGGCTATAAGGTCAAGCACGAATAAAACGAAGCAATGCAAAAAAGGAACCGCTCGAAGAGCGGTTCCTTTTTACGTAAAGAGCCTCGCAGAGTTTGCGCCGCGCACGGCGCAAATAAATCGAAATTTGTTTTTCGCCGCGACAAGTGCGTGGCGAAAAACACTTTGCGCGGAGCGAGCGTCGAATTGGCCGCATTATGCGGCCAACCGAGGCGCAGAGCGCAGCGAAACTTTCTCAAGAAAGCGGCTTCACCGCTTTCTTGAAGCTATCTTACGACGCCGAACTCAAAGAGATAGTCTCTCCACATCGGATAGTACGCGGCCTTGACGTGGACGCCGTCGCCAGAGTATTCCGGCGTCAGCGCGCCGGTAGAGTCGTCGAAGACGGGATTGCAGTCGATGTAGAAGACCGTTTCGTTGTCGGCGAGCTTTTGGAGTTCGGCGTTGCGTGCGTCGATGGTCGAATTCTTAAAGAACGTCGCGTCGGACTTTTCCTGCGTCGTGTGGAAGATGGCCTGCAAAAAGATGATGGCGTCAGGCTGGAGCTCGCGCACTTCGTCGAGCAGGACCTTGTACTGTGCGGCCCAGCTCTCCGCCGTGCCGGTACCGAGCTCGTTGATGCCGAGCATCAGGTAAATTTTGCCGTAGTGCTTGCCGGAGAGCGCCTGCGCAAGCGTCTGCTTGCCGGGGAACTCCGCCTTTTCGACCGCCGACCAGACCGTCAGGCCGTTGTGGCAGAGGTAGTCGGCGTTATTGAGGCCCGCATAGTCCTTGAAGCCGTCGGTGTGCGAGTCGCCGATGAACAGCGCGTCGTCAAAGTAGCTCGCGTCCACCGTGGTGAAGGGGGAGTCGGGCTCTTCCGGTTCGGGATCCGGTTCCGGGTCCGGAAGCGGAGCGGGGTCTGGGACGGGAGGAGGTTCGGGCGCTTTGGGCTCGCTCCACGGGTAGACCCCGTCTGCGGCCGCTGTGGCCATTGCCGCGACGGGCGGCGTCGCGGCATCCAGTTTTTCAAGATAATCCTGATACACGCCGGTGGGATCGAGCGCGGCGTAAGCGTTGAGCGCCAGCGCACTGACAAAGCACAGCGGCAGCAGGAAAAAGGGACGAGAGGACATGAAAGGTCTCCTTAGAAACGGGAATAGAGGAAGGCGTTGCCCGACGAGGTGGCGATGAAGTACACGCACACCCAGAAGAGCAGAAACAGCGGGAGCTGGACGAGTAAACTGCCGCGGTGCTTTTCATAAAAACGGCGCGGCTGCGGCAGGCAGAAGAAGACGGCGAGCAGCAGCAGCCACCAGTAGGACGAGAGCAGCTTGAGCACATCCTGCGCGGAGATGGCGCTGTGTGCGCCGAACAGCGGGAACAGGCGGGAAAAATACGCGCCGATGTCCTTTAAGCGCGTGATGCGGAAAATGACCCACGTCTGCGGGATGACGAAGAGGAGATAGACGTGCGAGAGCACTTTATGCTCCTTGAGAAAATCGCCGATGCAGAACTTTTCGAGCAGGATGAATCCAAGCAGCATCACGCCCCAGAGGACAAAATTCCAGCTCGCCCCGTGCCAGAGGCCGGTGAAAAACCACACGACCGTGAGCGAGAGCACCGTGCGGGCATTGCCGTTGCGGCTGCCGCCGAGCGGGATGTAGACATAGTCGCGAAACCATGTGCCGAGCGTGATGTGCCAGCGGCGGTAGAACTCGCTCACCGAGCGCGCGGTGTAGGGCAGGTCAAAGTTGCGCGGTACAGGCAGCGCGAGCATCTGCCCGAGGCCCATCGCCATGAGCGAATAGCCGGAAAAGTCGAAATAGAGCTGCAAACTGTAGCTCACCGCGCCGAGCCATGCGAGCGGCGTCGACAAATATTCGTAACCGATGCGCTCGAGCGATGCCCACAGCGGCGCGAGCTGGTCGGCGAGCAGCACTTTGAAGCACAGGCCGACAACAAAGAGCTCAAAGCCGGAGAATACGTCCTCGCGCGTGATCGTGCGTTCCTTCAGTGCGCCGCGCCATTCGCGGCAGCGTAAGATCGGCCCCATCGTGAGCTGGGGGAACGCGATGGTGAAAGCGGCGTAGTCGATGAGGTTTTTCTCCGCCTCCTCGCCGCGATACACGTCGATGAGGTACCCCGCGCTCTGGAAGAGGTAGAAGCTGACGCCGAGCGGCAGCGCAAGCTCGACAAGGGAGAACGCCGTCCCCGTCAGTTTGCCCAGATTTTCCAGAATAAATGCGGCGTACTTGAAATACACGAGGCAAAAGAGGTCCGCCGCCAGCGCGATGATCAGCAGTGCTTTTCGCGTGCGGACTTCTTTCCCCGCCATTGCGCGGGCGAGGGCGTAGTGCAGAAGCAGCACGCCGGACAGCAGCAGTGTGTCGCGCGCGCCCGCGCCGATGAAGTAGAAGGCAAAGCTGCCCAGCACGAGCGCAGCATTTTTGAAGCGAAAGGGCAGAATGTAATAGACCGCGAAAAACAGCGGCAGAAAATAAAAAAGAAACGTAAGGTCGGAAAAGCTCACGGGGAAACTCCTGTCATAATTTGTCAGCGTCTTATTGTACATGCCGGGGCGGAGCGCGGCAATGGAAAAATCAGGAATTCGTCAAGAAACCGCCGGGTAAGCCAAAACATGAGATTTTGGTTTACATGCGGCGGCAAGCGTGCTACAATCCTAAGACGGCGGCTGCGAAAAACGCAGCGTTTGATATTTTATGTCAATCGTAAGCGATAAGCCGCCGACTGTCAACCTCAAAAGGGTAACAATTTCGGTTACATTTTGTAACGGAGGACGCTATGGGAAAAGAGACTGTTTTGGCGCTGCTGCTGCGGGAAAAGGGACACTTCGTCTCCGGCGAGGCCGTCAGCGCCGAGCTCGGCATCACGCGCGCGGCCATCTGGAAGAGCATTTCCGCCCTGCGCGCGCAGGGGTACGAGATCGACGCCGTCACGGGACGCGGCTACTGCCTCAAGTCGCTGCCCGACACGCTGACCGAGCAGACCGTGCGCAGCTACTTGGGACCTGTCGAAACCGTCGGCAAGCGCATCGACTGCTTTGATTCCATCGACTCGACAAACGCCTACTTAAAGCGCATCGCGCTCGACGGCGCGCCGGACGGTACCGTCGCCGTCGCGGCGGAGCAGACGAGCGGCCGCGGTCGCCGCGGCCGCAGCTTTCAGAGTGCGGCGGGCAAGGGCGTTTACCTGTCGATCTTGCTGCGTCCGAAGCTTGCGCCGTCGCAGTTGATGCCGCTCACGGGTCTCATCGCCGTTGCGATGAGCCGCGCGGTCGACCGCGTGGCGGGGACGCACTCGCAGATCAAGTGGACAAACGATCTCATCCTGAACGGCAGAAAGCTCTGCGGCATTTTGACCGAGCTGAGCGTCGAGGGTGAGACCGGCGAGCTCCAGTACGTCGTGGCGGGCATCGGCTTCAACGTCAGCCAGCGCGAGGAGGACTTCGTCGGCGAGGTCTCGAAGATCGCAACGTCCATCCTGCGCGAGACGGGCAGGCTCATTTCGCGCGCGGAGCTGTCCGCGGCGATGATCGAGGAGCTCGATGCGCTTTATACGGCGCTCAGATCCGGAGAGACGAGCGGGTATCTCGACGAATACCGCCGCCGCTGCGTGACCATCGGGCGCGAGGTGCAGCTTTTGTGGCAGGATACGAAGGAAAAAGTCACGGCGCTTGACGTGGACGAGGAGTTCGGCCTCATCGTGCGCCGCGAAAACGGGACGGTCGAGACCGTCCGCACGGGTGAGGTGTCCGTGCGCGGCCTTTACGGATATGTGGAGTAAGGAGAAAGTGTTTTGAAGGAACTTTTGGAACTGTTTCTCACCTTTGCCAAGATCGGCGTGATGACCTTTGGCGGAGGTATGGCGATGCTGCCGATCCTCGAGCGCGAGGTGGTGCAGAATAAGCACTGGGCAACGGAAGAAGAGCTGGTGGACTATTTTGCCATCGGTCAGTGCACACCGGGCATCATCGCCGTCAACACGGCGACATTTGTCGGACAGAAGAGAAAAGGCGCGATGGGCGGCATCACCGCGACGCTCGGCGTGGTATTCCCCTCGCTCGTCATTATCACGATCCTGGCGGGACTCATTACGAACTTTGCCCACCTTGCCTGGGTGCAGAACGCCTTTGCAGGCATTCAGGTGTGTGTATGCGTGCTCATCCTGAACGCTGTGCTCAAGCTGCTGAAAAAGTCGGTCGTGGATAAGCGCACGGCGGTCATCTTTGTTATCGTGCTGCTGGGGAATATGCTGCTGAGCGTTTCGCCGGTGTGGTTCGTGCTGCTCTCGGCGATGTCCGGCATCGTGCTGAAAAATCTTGAGGGGAGGGCGGCAAAATGACCTTGTATCTTCGCTTATACTGGGAATTTTTCAAAACGGGCCTGTTTGCCATCGGCGGCGGCATGGCGACGCTGCCGTTCCTCAAGGATATCGGGGCGACCACGGGCTGGTTTTCGCAGACGGACCTGATGAACATGCTGGCTGTGTCGGAATCGACGCCGGGTCCTGTCGGCATCAACATGGCGACCTATGTCGGCTATACGGTCGGCGGCGTGCCGGGCGCGATCGTCGCCACCATCGGCGAGGTGACGCCGTCGATCATCGTCATTTTGATCGTTGCGGCGATGCTCGCCAAATTCCGCGACAGCCAGTATGTCGCCAACGCATTCTACGGCCTTCGTCCCGCCTCCACCGGCCTGATCGGCGCGGCCTGCGCGGGCGTGATGCTTCAGGTGATCGCCGGGATCACGAGCGCGTCGCAGGAGGATTCCATCCTGATGAAATTCTCGTGGGACGGCGCGATCAGCTGGCGCGGCATCATCCTTGCGCTGGTGCTGCTCGTCTTCACGCGCTACATCAAAAAGACCAAGGACCTGCACCCGATCGTCTTTATCGGAGTCTCCGCGGTGATCGGCGTCGTGTTCCACTTCGCGGGAGTGTAAAAGATATTCAAAAAAGAGGGACGCAGCTGAAAGCTGCGTCCCTCTTTTTTGAGAAAGATGCGTTCCGCTTTGTGCCTTGCCGCCCGAAAGGCGGCTGCGACACGCGCGGAGAGAGAAGTGTTTTTCCGGCGTACACGCCGCCGGAAAAACGGATTCCAATTTATTTCGCGTCTGCGGACGCCTGGGCAGCCGTTGGCGGCTCTGCCGCCTTACGGATGCCGCGTACCCCTTGCGGGTAAATCTCTGCGAGACTTTTTTAACCGCTGCGTTAGTCGGCGGAGGCGATGTGGCTGGCGATGCGCTGCATGATCATGTCGAGGGCGACTAAGTTGTGGCCGCCTTCAAGCACGATGATATCGGCATATTTGCGGCTCGGCTCGACGAACTGCTCGTGCATGGGCTTGACGGTCGTCAAATACTGCGTGATGACGCTCTCGAGCGTGCGGCCGCGGTCGCGCACGTCGGCGTCGGTCTCGACAAAAATTTTGATGTCGAGCATTTCGCGCAGCCGCGGGTCCTGGAAAATGAGGATGCCCTCGACGATGACGACCTTGCTCGGCCGGATGAGCTCGGTCTCGCTTGTGCGCTGGTGGTCTGCGTAGGAGTAGACAGGGCAGCGGATGGCCTTGCCCGCCTTGAGCTCCTTAAGCTGCTCGACCATCAGATCGGTCTCGAAAGCGTCGGGGTGGTCGTAATTCTGCTTGCAGCGCTCTTCAAAGGGCCTGTCCTGATATTTATAATAGCTGTCGTGGTGCACGACGCTGATATCGTCGCCGAAGTGCTGCTTCAGATGCTCGGTGAGCGTCGTTTTGCCCGAACCGGTGCCGCCTGCAATGCCAATGAAGATGGTGTTCATCGCCAGACCCTCCATGAATCGTTTGTTGTTAAGTCGATTATAGGAAGACTTTGGCGAAAAAGCAAGGCCGCGCGGCGGAATGCGGCAAAAATTTGCGTGTTTCGGTTGACGCGGGACAAAAAAGCAAGTATTATGTAAAGGAACGCGGCACCGTGTGTGCTCGCGCGCAGAGACTCTATTTTGACAAAAGAAAGGAGCGTCGGCATGAATCTTCTCAAGTGCCCGCGCTGCGGCGAAGAATATTCCCCCAGCTATCGCAGATGCCCGTTCTGCGAGGAGGGAGACCATCCCCGTAAGATCAAGTACAACTCCAGCAAACAGAGCGGCGGCCGGCGCGTTTCGGATAAAAAGCAGACGCAGTCCGTCCGCGGTGCGATGGCGGCGGTGCTCGTCGTCGTGCTGCTGCTTCTGAGCTGGTCGCTCTTTGGTGACAAGATCGTCGCAAAGATCACGCCCGCCGACGACGATACCCCCGGCGTGCAGGACGATGTCAATACGCCCGACGACAGCAATACGAACACGGACGATCCGAACGCGAACAACGGCGGCACCACTGACCCGAACACCGGTGATGAGCCGAACGCAAATGATCCCGCAAACGGCAGCGACACAACTGCCACCAATCCCGGCACCACGACAACCCCGTCCACCCCGACGGTGGATGCCTCGGCCCTGAGCATCAAGACGAACGTCGGCACGACGCTGCCCAAGGACGGAAACGGCAACTTTGACTGCACGATCAAGCCGAGCGAGACCATCCGCCTGAGCGTTTCCGGCACGGACGCGGCCGCGACCTGGGCGGTGGCGGACGCGAGCGTCCTGTCCATCTCGGCGGACGGCTTGATCACGCCTGCCAAGGTGGGTACCACGACCGTGACGGCCACCGTTGGCGGCGCGGTGCTGGCCATCACGGTGCGCATCAAGTAAAGAGAAAAAGAACGGCCGGGGGCCGTTCTTTTTTTACGCAAAAAGGGGCGGCTTTCCTTGCAAGCACTGCCCGCCTGTGCTACAATTACCTTGAAAAAGTATTTGCAGGAGCTATCGACCATATGACGACCCGTGAATTTCAGCAGAAAAAGCCGCTTTCCATTCTCTTCACCTACTTCAAGCCGCACCGCGGCCTGTTTATCCTGGACCTTGTCTGCGCGACGGTCGTTGCGCTCATCGATCTCGCCTTCCCGCTCGTGACGCGCAAGTCGATGTACGACCTTTTGCCGAATCAGCAGTATCGCACGTTTTTTATCGTGATGGGCGTGATGATGGCGGCGTTCATTGTGCGCGCGCTTTTATACTATGTCATTTCCTACTGGGGACACACATTCGGCATTCTGGTGGAGGCGGACATCCGCCGCGACCTTTTCACGCACGTGCAGGAGCTGGACGTCAGCTTCTTTGACCACAACCGCACGGGCCAGCTCATGAGCAGGCTGACGAGCGATCTCTTCGAGATCACGGAGCTCGCCCACCACGGCCCCGAGGATCTGCTCATTTCGACGCTGACGATCGTCGGCGCGCTCGCCATCCTGTTTTCCATCGAGTGGCGGCTCGCGCTGGTCGTGGCGTGCATCCTGCCGGTGTTCATCGCGGTCATCATGTCGCGCCGCAGCAAGATGACGGCAGCCTCGCGCGGCGAGAAGCAGAAGACTGCCGCCATCAATGTCGGCATCGAGTCGTCGCTCTCCGGCATCCGCACGGCGCGCGCCTTTGCCAACGAGGAAGAGGAGATCGACAAATTCAACGCGGCGAACGAGGAATTCAAGGTCTCCAAGCGCAAATTCCACCACGAGATGGGTGTGTTCAACGCGACGATGGAGTTTTTTATGACGCTGCTCTCCGCCGCCGTCATCACGGTGGGCGGCTATCTCATCATGCGCGGCGAGATGAACTACATTGACCTCATCACGTTTTCTCTTTACATCGCAACGTTCATCAACCCCGTGCGAAAGCTCGCGAATTTCTCTGAGATTTTTGCTCGTGGCTTTGCAGGTCTTGAGCGCTTCACGGCACTCATGCGCGTCGAGCCGGCGCTCAAGGACGCACCGGACGCGAAGGAGCTCGAACACTGCCGCGGCGAGATCGACGTCGACCATGTGAGCTTTTCTTACGAGGGCGAGGAGAATGAAGGCGTGCTCCACGACGTGAGCGTGCATATAAGGCCTGGCGAGATGCTCGCCATCGTCGGCCCCTCCGGCGGAGGCAAGTCGACGCTCTGCCAGCTCATCCCGCGCTTTTACGAGGTGAGCGAGGGTGCGATCCGTATCGACGGGGAAGATGTGCGCTCTCTTACGCAGTCGTCTCTTCACCGCGCCATCGGCATCGTGCAGCAGGATGTGTTCCTCTTTGCCGACACGGTGCGCGAGAATATCCGCTATGGCCGCCCCGACGCGACGGACGAGGAGATCGTCGAAGCGGCGAAGCGCGCGGAGATTTACGATGATATCATGGCCATGCCGCACGGCTTCGACACCTATGTCGGCGAGCGCGGCACGATGCTCTCCGGCGGACAGAAGCAGCGCGTGTCCATCGCGCGCATCTTCCTCAAAAACCCGCCCATCCTCATTCTGGACGAGGCGACGAGCGCGCTCGACAGCGTGACGGAGGTCAAAATTCAGCACGCTTTCGATGAGCTCGCGCGTGGGCGCACGACGCTTGTGATCGCGCACCGCCTCTCGACCATCCGCTCGGCGGACCGCATCCTCGTTGTCGAGAATGGCCGCATCGCCGAGCAGGGCAGCCACGAGGCGCTGCTCGCGCAAAACGGCGAGTATGCGTCCCTCTGGCGCACGCAGAATGGGAAAGCATGATGGACAGACGGCAGCTTTTGGATCGCGCCGCGCGCAATGGCGATGAGCGCGTGCTGCTGGCGCACATTCTGGACAAGTGTGAGCAGAGCAGAAACCGCAATATCCCGTCGGCGACGGACTTTTTGAGCCCCGCTGAGCAGCGCAGCGCGCAGGACCTGCTGCACGCCGCCGCCATTCATGACGGCTGCGCCTTCTGCGGTGGATTTGAGCGCGCGGAGCGGAGAATGCTCCTCTTTCTGCCCGACTGGCAGGAGGAGGCCGACGAGAGCGAGTACATGACGGCGCTCCGCTGCACGTATCGCAAGGAAGATACGCTGACGCACCGCGACTTTCTCGGCTCGCTGATGGCGCAGGGCGTCACGCGCGAAAAGCTCGGAGACATTTTGGTGTCGGAGGGCTCGTGCGATTTGATCGTCTCGCGCGATATCGCGCCGTATCTGCTGCAAAACGTGACGAGCGCGGGGCGCGTGAAGCTCTCGGTCAGCGAGATCGAGCTTTCAGACTTGAGCGTCCCCGAGCTCAAGGTCAAGGAGATTCGCGACACGGTCTCGACACTGCGGCTCGACGCCGTGGCGGCGAGCGGCTTTTCGATGAGCCGCGGCAAGGCGCAGGAGCTCATTTCCTCGGGCCGCGTGCAGCTCAACTACCGCGAAACGCTCAAGAGCGACGCCCCCGTCGCGCAGGGGGATGTGATCTCCGCCCGCGGCCTCGGCAAGTTCGAGGTCGCCGAGGTCGGCGGCCTGAGTAAAAAAGGAAGAACGGCGCTGTTGCTGCGCCGATACCTGTAAGGAGAATCAAACAATGACGATGGATGAAAAGATCGCGCGCATCAACGCGCTGGCGCGCAAGGCCAAAGCTGAAGGCTTGACCGACGAGGAGAAGGAGGAGCAGGCGCAGCTGCGCCGCGACTACATCGACTCGGTGAAGGCGAACCTAAAATCCCAGCTCAATACGCTCTATGTGCTGGACGAAAAGACAGGTAAAAAGACGAAGATCGTCGACTTTGAGCGCGAGCGCGCCGCGAGAGCGGGCAAGAAAAAGGAGAACAGATAAATGAGCAAGGATTTTGAATACGATCCCGAGACCGGTTCGTTCCGCTTTGACGAGAGCGGCGGAAAAACGAAGAAAAAGAACGATGTCGACGTCGGCGGCTGGATCATCATTGCGGCGCTGTTCGCCTTCGGCCTGTGGCCCATCGGCCTCATCGCGCTCATCTCCAAGCTCTCGGACAAGCCGAAGAAGGTGAATTCCTCGCGCGGCGGCATGCGCACGTCCACAAGCCCGAATGCAAACGTTTCCTCGCGCAGCAAGGTGGAAAAGTCCGTGGTGAAGACGGCGAAGCAGATGAACCGCGCGCCGAAGACTTCCGACAAGACCGCGCGCACGCTGATGATCATCGGCGGCTTTATCGCCTTGTCTGCCGGCAGCGGGCTGATCTCGAACATCGGCGAGATCATCGCCTACGGCTGGTATTCCTACATGATGGAAGAGCTTTTCCCTATGTGCGGCTTTTTTGCCGGCGGCGTTGCCATGCTCGTCGCCGGGCAGCGGATGAAGCGACGCAGCGCACGCATCGCGCGCTATCTCGCCGTGATGGGTGAGCGCGGCTACATCAGCGTGGAGGAGCTCTGCACCGTAACGGGCAAGAGCCGCAAAAAGATCGAGAGTGACCTTGACTACATGGTCGAAAAGGGTCTGCTCGGCGCGGGCGCGTACTTAGACAGCGGCCGCGGCATCTTCTTCCGCAGCGCCGACGCCTTTGCCGACTACGCGAATGCGACCGCGAAAAAGGAAAACGTCACGCCCAAGGAGGCCAACGAGGGCTATGCGGGCGCACTGCGCGCCATCCGCTCGGCCAACGACCGCATCGCCGACCCCGTGCTGAGCGAGAAGATCGACCATCTCGAGACCGTTGCGGGCAAAATTTTCCGCGAGGTCGAGGAGCATCCCGAAAAGCAGCAGCAGGCCGCGACGTTCCTCAATTACTACCTGCCCACGACGCTCAAGCTGCTTGACAGCTACGCCAAGTTTGAGGAGGCGGGCATCGAGGGCGAGAATCTCTCCCGCGCGCAGGAGCGCATCGAAGAGACGATGGATGCCCTCATCAAGGGCTTTGACAAGCAGCTCGACGATTTGTATCGCAACGAGGCGATGGACATCGACAGCGATATCCGCGTGATGGAGAATATGCTCCGACGCGACACGGCGAGCGTGGAGGACGATTTCGGCCTCGGCGGCGCGGCAGTGCAGCGCGCACCGGATGAGGAATAAGGTGCTGCACCGCTCTCATACGCTCTATGAGGAGAAAGGACAAGAGGCATGAAACAAACCGGTAGACGATTTGACACCGCAGCCTTTTACGGCGGCACGAACAGCGAGGCCTACCGCTATCTCGGCGCGCACCGCACGCGGCGGTCGGGGAAAGACGGCTACGTCTTCCGCACTTGGGCGCCGAACGCCGCGCATGTGTCCGTTGTGGGCGATTTCTGCGGCTGGAACGGCTACGCCCACCCGATGGAAAAGAACGCGGACGGCTTCTGGGAGTGCTTTGTGCCGTCCCTCAAGCGCTACGATACCTACAAGTTCGCCGTGACGGCACAATCGGGCGAAACGGTCCTCAAGGCCGACCCCTACGCCTTCCACGCCGAGACCCGCCCCGGTACGGCCAGCAAGCTCTATGACCTCGGCGGCTACCGCTGGGGGGATGACGAATGGCGCGCGAGCCGCGCAAAGGCACCCCTCGACCGCTCGCCGCTCAACATTTACGAGGTCCACCTCGGCTCATGGCGGCGGCACGAAAACGGCGATTTTTACGACTACCGCACGCTCGCGCGCGAGTTGGCGGATCACGTTCTGGACCTTGGCTACAACTGCGTTGAGCTCATGCCCGTCACCGAGTATCCGCTTGACGATTCCTGGGGCTATCAGTGCACTGGCTATTTTGCCGCAACGTCGCGCTACGGCACGCCCAGGGACTTTATGTACTTTGTCGACCATCTGCACCAAAAGGGCATTTCCGTCATTTTAGACTGGGTGCCGTCGCACTTCTGCAAGGACGCGCACGGCCTCATCGACTTTGACGGCACGCCCTGCTACGAATACGCCGACCCCAATAAGCGAGAGCACGAGGGCTGGGGAACGCGTGTGTTCGACTATGGCCGCGGCGAGGTGAAGAGCTTTCTCCTTTCCTCTGCTGCGTTCTGGCTGCGCGAGTTCCATGTGGACGGCCTGCGCGTGGACGCGGTCGCGTCGATGCTGTACCTCGACTATGGCCGCGAAAATGGCCGTTGGACGCCAAACATCAACGGCGGGCACGAGAATTTAGAGGCCATCGACTTCCTGCGCGCGCTCAACGAGACTGCGTTTTCCGTCGACCCCAACGCATTGATGGTCGCGGAGGAGTCGACCGCGTGGCCGCTCGTCACACGGCCCGCCAAGGATGGCGGCCTCGGCTTCAACCTCAAGTGGAACATGGGCTGGATGAACGACATGTGCCACTATTTGAAGCTTGACCCCTGGTTCCGCCAGTTCCACCACAAGGACATCACGTTCTCGCTGATGTACGCCTTTTCGGAGAATTTCGTCCTGCCGATCTCGCACGACGAGGTCGTGCACATGAAGGGGTCGCTTCGCGGCAAGATGCCGGGCGACGACTGGCAGCAGCTGGCGGGGGTGCGCGCGTTTACGGCGTACCTGCTCGCCCATCCGGGCAAGAAGCTCACGTTCATGGGCGCGGAGCTGGGCCAGTGGCACGAGTGGAATTTTGCCTCTCAGCTCGACTGGTATTTGCTCGGAAATAAAGAAAATCAGCAGACCCAGCGGTTTTTCAAGGACATCAACCGCTTTTACCTGTCGCAGAGCCCGCTTTGGGACATTGACTTTTCATGGGAGGGCTTTGAGTGGCTCGTCGCCGACGACAACCACAACAACGTCGTCGTCTTCGTCCGGCGCGACCGGAAAGGGCGCGAGCTCATCGCGGCGGTCAACTTTTCGCCCGTCGGACGCGCGGACTACCGCTTCGGCGTCCCGCCGAAAAAGACGTACCGCGAGGTGTTTACCACCGACCTTCCCGCATACGGCGGCACGGGCGACTGGCGCAACGAAGGAGAGCTTTTGACCGAGTCCATCCCCTCGCACGGCAAGCCCTGCTCGCTGTGCGTGACCATCCCGCCGCTCGGCGCGGTGTTCTTCGCGGGCGAGGGCGAATGGCAGGAAGAGGAGAAAACCAACGAGCCGCCCGAGGTGTGACCGGACGGCAACGAAACAAGGAGGAGAGAACAAGCGTGAAGAAAGAATGTATCGCCATGCTGCTTGCCGGCGGCCAGGGCAGCCGTCTCTACGTGCTCACGGAGAATATGGCGAAGCCCGCCGTGCCGTTTGGCGGCAAGTTCCGCATCATTGACTTTCCGCTCTCAAACTGCGCCAACGCTGGCATCGACACCGTCGGCGTTCTGACGCAGTACCGCCCGCTGGAGCTCAACCGCTACATCGGCTCGGGCCAGCCGTGGGATCTCGACCGCGCGGACGGCGGCGTGCACATCCTGCCGCCGTATCAGAGCGCGGGCGGTGCGTCGTGGTATAAGGGCACGGCCAACGCCATCTTCCAGAACATCGGCTTTGTCGACATGTACGACCCCGAGTATGTGCTCATCCTCTCGGGCGACCACATCTACAAGATGAATTACGCCAAGATGCTCGCCCACCACAAAAAAGCGGGCGCGGACTGTACCATCTCCGTTATGGAGGTGCCCTGGGAGGATGCGCCGCGCTTTGGCATCATGAACGTGGACGAAAACGACACGATCACGGAATTCGAGGAAAAGCCCGCGCATCCCAAGAGCAACCTCGCGTCGATGGGCATTTACGTCTTCACGTGGAAAAAGCTGCGTCAATACCTCATCGAGGACGAGAGCGACGAGGCGAGCAGCAACGACTTCGGCAAAAACATCATCCCCAAGATGCTGCAAAACGGGGAAAAGATGGCGGCGTACCGCTTCTCCGGCTACTGGAAGGACGTTGGCACGCTCGACTCTCTTTGGGATGCGAACATGGATATGCTCGCGACCGGCAGCGGGCTCGATCTTCTCGAAAAGGACTGGCCGATCTATGGCCGCTCCGTCTCCGCGCCGCCAGCGTACTTAGGCGTCAACGCGCACGTGGAGCACAGCGTCGTCGCGCGCGGCTGCACGGTCGAGGGGGAGGCGGAGAACTCCGTCCTCTCTGAGCGCTGCACGGTGGAGGAGGGCGCAAGCGTCCAGTACTCCATCCTGATGCCCGGTGCGGTCGTCAAAAAGGACGCGCGCGTCTCCTACGCCATCATCGGCGAGAACGGCGTCGTCGGCGAGCACGCCTTTGTCGGCGCGCCGCCCGAGGCGGTGCCGCCGGAGCAGTGGGGCATCACGGTGCTCGGCCCCGGCGCGGCGGTCGCGGATGACTATGTGCTGCCTGCCAACCGCATGCGCAGCGTGGACGGAAAGGAGACGGTACGATGAACGGACTGCACGGCATCATCTTTGCCTATGAAAAGGCTCCCGGCCTTCGCGAGCTGACCGAAGCGCGCATGCCCGGCTCTGTGCCGTTCGGCGGGCGCTACCGAGTGGTCGACTTCATGCTCTCCAACATGGCGGGCGCGGGCATCACAGACGTCGGCGTTGTGCTGCACGGCAACTATCAAAGCCTGCTCGACCACATCGGCAGCGGCAAGACGTGGGACATGGCGCGCAAGAACGGCGGTCTCAAGCTGCTGCCGCCCTTTGCCGACGCGCGCAAGTTCGGCGTGGAGGAATTCCGCGGCAAGATGGAGGCGCTCTCGGGCGTGCGGTCGTACCTGCACGAGATCCGGCAGAAGTACGTCGTCCTGTCCGACAGCGACCTTATCATCAATCTGCCGCTGCAGAAGGTGCTGGACGCGCACATCGAAAGCGGCGCGGACATCACCTGCGTCTGCACCGAGAGCGGCCAGTTTGTGGAAAACGCCACGTATTTCACCGTCAACGAAGCGGGCCGCATCACCGAGACGCGCTGCGCGCCGCACAAGGCGAGCGGCTGCCGCAGCATGGAGATCTACCTTCTGAGCCGCGACCTTCTTATTTCCCTTGTGGACGAGTGCGCCGCGCAGGACAAATACAGCTTTCGCAGCGATGTGCTCTGCGCCATGGGCGACAAGCTCGACCTGCGCGCTTTCCTGTGGGACGGATTTGCCGCGCAGCTGCGCACGGTGCAGGAATACTATGAGCGCAGCATGCAGCTCTTAGACCCCGCCATCCGTTCCGAGCTCCTGTGTGCCGAGCGGCCCATCCTCGCTAAAGAGGATGACGAGGCGGCGTCGTACATCGCGCCCGACTCGCGCTGTGTCAATTCGCTGATCGCCGACGGCTGCCAGATCGAGGGCAACGTAGAGGGGAGCATCCTCTTCCCGGGCGTCAAGGTCGGCAAGGGGAGCCAAGTCAAAAACTGCATCCTCTTTAAGAATACCGTGGTGGAGGACGGCGTGACGCTCGGCTGCGTCATCGCCGACAAGGACGTCCACATCCGCCGCGGCGGCACGCTGATCGGACACGAGAGCTACCCGCTTGCCGTGAGCAAGGGCAGCATTGTATAAACGCAGCAAACAGAAGAAAGGAGCTTGCAGATGAACATTTTGTATGTGACGAGCGAGGCGGTCCCCTTTTGCAAGACGGGCGGCCTTGCCGATGTGGCCGGCAGCCTTCCGCAGGCGCTCGCGGCAAACGGAGACCGCGTGAGCGTCATCCTGCCGCTTTACGAGCGCGTGAAGGACAAGTGGGGCGAGCAGCTCCACTTTGAAAAGTGGACGTTCGTGCGCCTTGCGTGGCGCAGCGTCTACTGCGGGCTCTTTTCGCTCGAGCGCGACGGCGTCACGTGGTACTTTGTCGACAATGAGACGTATTTCCGCCGCAGCGAGCTCTACGGCTACTATGACGACGGCGAGCGCTTTGGCTTTTTCTCCCGCGCGGTGACGGAACTGCTCAAGTCCCTGCCGCAAAAGCCCGACGTTGTCCACTGCAACGACTGGCAGAGCGCGCTTGTGCCCATCTACATCAGGGATGAAGCCGTGCGCGACGACTTTTATAAGGGAATCCGAACCGTCATTACGGTGCATAATATCGAATATCAGGGCCGCTACGGCAGCCGCACGGTCGAAGACCTGTTCGGCCTGGACCATGGCTGGTTCGACGGCGGCACGATCGAATTCGGCGGCGATGTGAACCTTTTAAAGGGCGCGATCGTCACGGCGGACGCCGTGACCGCCGTGAGCCCGACCTACGCGCAGGAGCTCAAGTACGCGTACTTTGCCCACGGGCTGGAAAACGTGATGAGCATGAACGCGCGCAAGCTCCACGGCGTGCTCAACGGCATCGACATGCAGCGCTATGACCCGTCGCGCGACAAGAGCCTCGCAGCGGCGTATTCGCCCGATGACCTTGCCGGAAAGAAGAAGGACAAGGCAGCGCTCCAGCGTGTGCTGGGATTGCAGGAACGGCCCGATACGCCGATCCTCGCGATGGTCACGCGCCTTGTCTCCCACAAGGGGCTCGACCTTGTGTGCGAAACGCTCGACGCATTTATGGGCAAGGACGTACAGTTCGTCGTGCTCGGCAAGGGCGACGCGAAGTACGAGACGTTTTTTGAGTACGCCAAGCAGCGCTACGGCGGACGCATGGCCGTCTACCTCGGCTATTCCGAGCAGCTCGCCATGCAGATCTACGCGGGCGCAGACCTCTTCCTGATGCCGTCGAAGAGCGAGCCGTGCGGGCTCTCGCAGATGATCGCGATGCGCTACGGCGCGGTGCCCATCGTGCGCGAGACCGGCGGATTAAAGGACACTGTCCATGCGTATGAAGCCTGGAACGGACAGGGCAACGGCTTCACCTTTGCCAACTACAACGCTGGCGACATGTGCCACGTGATCTGCGAGGCCATTGACCTTTACCATGACAACAAGGGCGCCTACGCGATGCTCCAGCAGCGCGGCATGACCGCAGATTTCAGCTGGACGCGCTCGGCGCAGGAATACCGCAACATTTACGAATCTATCTGCCGATAAAGAAAAGGAAAACGATCTATGACCATTGACTCTGTGAAGAAAATGAAAGACGCGCTGTGCGAAAAGCTGAAGGTCAGCTTCGGCAGCACCGTGGAGGAGGCGAGCGACGCGCAGATGATGCGCGCGAGCGCCCTTGTCCTGCGCGACGTGATGGCCGAGCGCAGCGTGGACACCATGCGCGAGACCCGCGAGGAACACCGCCGTCAGGTGCACTACCTGTCGATGGAATTTCTGATGGGCCGCAGCCTGATGAAAAACGCGTTCAATTTAGGCGTCGGCGAAATTCTGACCGAAGCGCTCGACGAGCTGGGCTTCCGCGCAGCGGACATCTTTGAAAGCGAGCCCGACGCGGGTCTCGGCAACGGCGGCCTCGGCCGCTTGGCCGCGTGCTATCTCGACTCGATGACGACGCTCGACATCCCCGCCGCGGGCTATTCCATCTGCTATGAGCTCGGCATTTTCCGCCAGCGCATCGTCGACGGCCAGCAGGTCGAGCTGCCGGACAACTGGAAGGACCTCGGCGGCGCGTGGCTGCTGCCAAAGCCGCAGGAGACCGAGACCGTCTGCTTCGGCGGCACGGTCCGCCAGTTCTGGGACGACGGGCGGCTGCATGTCGTGCCCGAGGGCGCGACCGAGGTGCTGGCCATCCCCTGCGATATGGAGATCGCGGGCTACGGCACGGATCATGTGAACACGCTGCGCCTTTGGGATGCAAAGTCCCCCGTGCCGCTCGACATGTCGCTCTTTTCACAGGGCGAATATCTGCGCGCGCAGGAGCAGCACGCGATGGCCGAGACCATCGCAAAGGTGCTCTATCCTGAGGACAACCATCCCGAGGGGAAGAGCCTGCGCTTAAAGCAGCAGTATTTCTTCGTCTCCGCGACCGTGCAGTCCATCGTGCGCAAGCACATCGAGGTCTACGGCACGGCCACGAATTTCCACGAAAAGAATGTCATCCAGATCAACGACACGCACCCCGCGCTCGTCATCCCCGAGCTCATGCGCGTCCTGATGGATGATGCGGGCCTCGACTGGGACACGGCGTGGAACATCACGACGCACTCCGTCGCTTACACGAACCACACGGTGCTTTCCGAGGCGCTGGAGCGCTGGCCGCAGGAGTTGATGCAGTCGCTTCTGCCGCGCGTGTGGACGATCATCACCGAGATCGCGCGCCGCTATCAGGAAAAAATCGAAAACTACTACCGCGACGAGGCCAAAACGCGTGAATTGGCCATCATCTGGGACGGCCAGGTCCGCATGGCAAACCTGTGCATCGCGGGCGGCATGGCCGTGAACGGCGTGAGCGCTCTGCACTCGGACATCCTGCGAAACGACGTTTTTAAATACCAGTGCGCGATGGAGCCGGAGAAGTTCAAGAATGTCACCAACGGCATCGACCACCGCCGCTGGCTCGCGCAGATCAACCCGCGGCTCGACGAGCTCGTGCGCGCGCTCGCGGGCAGGGATGAATACCTCCTGCACCCCGAAGCGCTTAAAAAGCTCGAGGCCTATGCAGACGACACCGCGGTGCTGAACCGCCTCGGCGAGATCAAGCGCGCGAATAAGCTCGATTTTGCCGCCTACGTCAAAAAGACGCAGGGCATCGTGCTCAACACCGACGCGATCTTCGACGTGCAGGTCAAGCGCCTGCACGAGTATAAGCGTCAGCTTTTGAACGCGATGCATATCATCTACCTCTATCAACAGCTGCAAAACGACCCGAACCGCGCCATGCAGCCGCGCGTGTTCCTGTTCGGCGCGAAGGCCGCGCCGGGCTACGCGGTCGCCAAGCGCATCATCCGCCTCATCAACTCCCTTGCCGCTGAGATCAACGCCGACCCCATCTGCCGCGACAGGCTGCAGGTGGTGTTCCTTGAGAACTACCGCGTGTCGCTCGCCGAGCATCTGATGCCCGCGAGCGAGGTGAGCCAGCAGATCTCCACCGCTGGCAAGGAGGCCAGCGGCACGGGCAACATGAAGTTCATGATGAACGGCGCGCTGACCGTCGGCACGCTCGACGGCGCGAACGTCGAGATGCACGAGAGGCTCGGCGACGAGAACATGTTCCTCTTCGGCCTGCACGCCGACGAGGTCGTGCGCCTCAAGCGCGAGGGCTACGCCCCGCAGAAGCTCTACGCGCGCGACGAGAACCTGCGCGCGGTGATCGACAAGCTCAAGGCGGGCTTCTCAGACGGCGTTTCCTACGACGATCTCGCCTCGCGGCTGCTGATGAACGATGAATACATGCTCTTGCAGGACTTCGCGTCCTACTGCGCCGCCGAGCAGCGCATGGCAGACACCTACGCAAGAAGCGAGGAATGGAACCGCATGTCGCTCATCAACATCGCCCGCAGCGGCATCTTCGCCGCCGACCGCGCTGTCGCGCAGTACGCGGATACGATCTGGCATGTACCGCACAAATAAAGATTTCAAAAGAGGGACAGCTTTGCTGTCCCTCTTTTGATTTTTACAAAGAAGTGGCTGTGCCACTTCTTTGTAAAGATTCGCTTCGTTCTGCGCCTCGGTTGTCCGATTTAAGCGGACAATTCGACTTTGCACCGTCGCGGCGTTACGATTCCCGCGCCCTTACAGGCGCGCCGATCGTGCCGCTTCCTCGAAACTGGCTCGCTTCTTCCGCCACCGGCGGCGCTTCGCCAATTTCCACTCCGCGCAAAGTATTATTTCTGACGCGCACGCCCCAGGGCGGCTTCTCTTGCCGCGCCGCGGCAATACACCTTTTGACGTCAGAAATAACGATCAGGATCCTTTCACGCCTGCGGGCGTGAAACTCTGCGAGGCTTTTGGAACTTTTTTGATGGTTCTTGCGTCTAAAGGAACAACTACTGATGAGGAGGACTCTGTCATGAAGAAGTTGTTTTCCCTAACTCTTGCGTGTTTGCTGCTCTTTTCGCTCTCGGCCTGCGGGCGGGAACCGAAGGAAGAGGTGAGTAACGAAAAGCCTGTGATTTATCTATATCCCGAGCAGGAGACGGATGTGCGTGTGACGCTTGATCTTGCGGGCGAGCTGACGTGCGCCTATCCCGCCTACGGTGACGGCTGGAGCGTCCGCGCCGCGCCGGATGGCACGCTGACGGACGAGAGCGGCCAAACCTACCGCTACCTCTACTGGGAGGGCACGTCGGGGACAGATTACGACTTTTCCACCGGCTTCTGCGTTTCGGGGGAGGACACCGCGGCGTTCCTCGAGGATGCACTCGCGCAGCTGGGCCTAACGCGCGAGGAAGCGAACGAGTTCATCATCTACTGGCTGCCGCAGATGCAGGACAACGCCTACAATCTGATTTCGTTCCAGCAGAACGTTTATACGGATTCTGCCAAGCTCACGGTCGATCCCGCGCCTGACACGCTGCTGCGCGTCTTCATGGCGTGGCAGCCGTCGGAGAAATTTGTTGACCTTCCCGCGCAGGGGCTTTCCGCGCCCGAGCGCACGGGCTTCACGGTCGTCGAATGGGGCGGCTGCGCGGTACAGTGATAAGAAAGGAGCGTGGGAGATGAAAAAGAGACGCTGGGCGATCATAGCGTTTGCCGTGATCTTTGCCGCGGCGTATGTTGCGATGGGCTATTGCATTCCGGCCTTTCGCATCAAGCTGGAAGCCGACGGCTGGACGTATTTTCTCGCCAGCCTGCAAGCGCTCGCGCCGGTGAAGCTGATCTTTTCCACTGTTCTGTCGCTCATTGCGGCGTTGGCCGTGTACAACAGCAGAATGTTTCGACAATAAAAAAGAGGGCTTGCAAAGCAAGTCCTCTTTTTTTATACGATCAACTGTTTACAGATTCTTGCCGAGCTCGTAAGCGGCGGTCAGGTCTTCTTCGTGAAGATCGCCCGCCGTGGAGCAGCCGCCGACATTCAGCCTGCCCACGATCTCCCAGCCGAGATAGTCGGCCATGAGGTCAAACGAAGCGCTCGCGCCGGAGGCAGTCTTTTGATCCTCATCGGCCATCGCGGTGAGGAAAACGGCCTTCTTTTTGCCCATCAGCGCTTCATTGTTGGCATAAAACGCCCTGGCATCCTTTGTGTCGTATCCTGAAAAGCAAGATCGGCATAGCGAGCTGGCAGTTTGCCTGCAAGTGCAGGGATTATCTTTATTTTTTCATCAGCGGTGCGCCGGTGTGCCATGCCTGACCGACCTTTTCGCCGATGGCATAGTAGCCGCTGCGGAACTGGTCGAACACAAATGCATTCAGCTTTGCGGCGTCCACCTTGCCTTTTTCATCCAGCACGGCTTCATCCGCCAGCACGCCGACGATCTCGCCGATGATGTGGTGGCCGTAGACCTCCATCTTGTCCTCAATGACCCTGCACTCCAGCGTCAGCGGGAACTCCTGCACAATAGGAGCGTCTACCTTTTCGCTTTTTACAGCACTCAAGCCGCTGCGCTCGAACTTGTCCGGCATCTTGTTGCCGCTGGCGATGCCGAAGAAATCGGCGGCTTCGATATGGGGAATGTCCGCAATGCTCAGCGTGAACGCACCGCGCTTTTTGATGTTCTCTGAGGTCTTGTGATCCTCGTCAATGTTGAGAGAAACCATGTTTTCGGCACAGATACCGCCCCACGCCATGTTCATCACATCGACGACATTATCGTCGCCGTAAGTGGCGATCATCAGCACGGGCATTGGAAACAGATAGGGATGGACACCCAATTCTTTTTTCATTATTAACGACCTCCATTTGCATTTTGGATTGACTTCATATGGTCATCCTGCTATCATCATAGCATGCATCGGAAAAAACACAAGTACTGTTAATAAATACAGGTACTTTCTAAAAGGGAAGTGTAAATATGTCCTGTATGGAGAAGTATATCAAAAGCGCAAATTTTGCCGACACCGGATTCAGCTACACGATGTCGCTCATCAGCGGCAAGCACAAGATGGTGATCTTATATTGCCTGATGGAGTATGAGCCGGTGCGGTTCAACGAGATGAAGCGCTATCTTGGGACGATCACAGATAAGACGCTCAGCAGCAACCTCAAGGAGCTGGAGGCTGATCGTCTCATCGTGCGAAAGGAGTATCCGCAGATTCCGCCGAAGGTGGAGTATTCGCTGTCGGAGCGCGGAAAGTCGTTGATGAAGGTCCTTGACCAGCTCTGCATCTGGGGCGAGGAAAACAGGTTGACAGCCATGATATAATCATACACGACTGAAAATATGAAAAAACAGAGGAAAACGCTATGGAATTCACACAGGGCGTGCGCTTTGACTCTTTGGGTCTGACCGAAGAGGTCCAGCGCGCACTGAAAAAGAAAAATATTGAAGAGAGTACCCCCGTGCAGGCGGGCTGCATCCCGCCGATGCGCGAGTGGAAGGACGTCATCGCCAAGGCGCCCACCGGCACGGGCAAGACCTTTGCCTTCGGCATCCCCATCATCGAGCACATCGAGCCCGGCAGCGAGGAGACCGAGGCCGTCATCTTAGCGCCCACGCGCGAGCTCGCCATGCAGATTACGGCGGAACTGCGCGACCTTTGCGTCTATCTTCCGGGCGTGCGCATCGTGTGCCTGTACGGCGGCGCGCCCATCGGCAAGCAGATCGAAGCGCTCAAAAAGCACCCGCAGATCGTCGTGGCGACGCCGGGCCGCCTGAGCGACCACATGAAGCGCCGCACCGTCAAGCTCGACAACGTCAAGACCGTCGTGCTCGACGAGGCCGACCGCATGCTCGACATGGGCTTTATCCACGATGTGACGCGCATTCTGGACAAGTTGTCCTCCCGCCGCAATCTCGGTATGTTCTCCGCGACGATCTCGCGCGAGGTCATGGACATCAGCTGGATGTACCAGCGCGACCCCGAGGAGATCACCGTGCAGGCCAAGGAGGAGAATAAGCCCGATATCGCGCAGTACCGCATCGACGTGGGCCAGAACGACAAGGCGCATGTCATGGCGCAGATCATCCGCGCCGAGGGCCACGAGCGCGTGATGGCGTTCTGCAACACGAAGGGCATGACCGAGCGGCTCAAGGCGTTTTTGATGATGGAAGGCCTCGAGGCCGACTGCATCCACGGCGATATCCCGCAGAAAAAGCGCGAGGCCGTCATGGCGCGCTTCCGCCGCGGCGAGCTGCCGATTTTTGTCGCGACCGACGTGGCCGCCCGCGGCATCGACGTCGACGACGTCGATGCGGTGTTCAACTACGACGTGCCGCTTGAAAACGAGTATTACGTCCACCGCATCGGCCGCACGGGCCGCGCCAAGCGCCGCGGCGTGGCGTACACACTGGTGTCGGATTATCCCTCCGGCATGCGGCTGGATGGAATCGCCAAGTTCACCGGCAATGAGGTCAAGAAGGCACATCTGGATGCGGAGGGGAAGTTAGTCGAAGACTAACAGAGCTTTATGCCCCTGCACCGTGCAGGGGACGCGAATAAAAGGGGGATATTCTCTTTCACGAAAGAGAATATCCCCCTTTTGAACCTCCAAGAGAAAGGTTTGCATTGCAAGCGAGCAGCTTGAAGAGCTGCGGCGCTTGCCGAATCGAGTGCCTGCTATTTTTGTTGCTATACGATTTGACTTTCTTCTATCTTCGCTGTCGCTTTGCCTGCGATTCGTTACCCTTGCGCAATTTCCGTCTACTACAGATTTTCACTGTTTTGTTTTTGCCTGCCGAGACGGCCTTGCTGGCACTCGCTGCAATATGGAGGCTGACGGTAGACGGAAATTAGTCCGCACTTCTACAAGCTGGGCAGAGCGGCAGCGGATAATAGAAGTAGGCCAAATCGTCTAGCAATGCTAACGCGGCGACGCCGCGCGCAATCATCTTCATTCCGGAGGCATAAAGGTCGTTCGAGCCCGAGACTGCCAATCAAACGCCTTTCTTTTGGACGGTGTGGTGCTGCGGCGTGCATGCCGCATACCCTCCGCACCTGTGCGGAAAAGCAGCTGCAATTTGGTAACAAACTGTAACTTTTATGCCCCTCACCTTTACAAGGCGAACGATTTTCGCTATAATATCTCCGTATTACAAAAACCAAGCAGCCTTCGCTGCGTTTTGCCAATGGGAGGCATGATGAAAGCAATAAAGAGGATCACAGCTCTGGCGCTCTGTGCGCTGATGCTGTTGGGCCTTCTCTCCGGCTGCGGGGAGAAGAAGCAAGGGGACGAGAAATTCGTCCTGAACGTGAGCGTCTGCAACGTGATCGACTCGCTCGACCCCGCGATGAACACCGACACGGACGCCGACAGCGTTTTCTACGCGCTCTATGAGAACCTGATGCGCGAGAGCGACGACGGCAGCGGCGAGGTGACGCTGACGAACGGCATGGCCAAGGAGTACACCGAAGAGACAAACTACGACGGCAGCGTGACCTACCGCTTCACGCTGCGCTCGACTGCGCGCTGGTCGGACGGGGAAAAGGTGACGGCGGATGACTTCGTCTATGCCTGGCAGAGACTTGCCGACCCCGCGACGGATTCGCCGAACCACGCGCTGATGAGCGTGGTGGCGGGCTATGACGAGGTGCGCGAGACGGGCGACAAGACGAAGCTCCAGGTCTCGGCCAAGGATGAATCCACGTTTGTCGTCACGCTGAGCGCGCCGTGCGCCTATTTTATCGAGGGCATCTGCACGGCGGTCGCCACGATGCCGCTGCGCCGCGATCTGACAGAGAACGGCGGAGGCTTTGACACGCCGGACCTTGTGAGCAACGGCGCGTACCATGTGAGCGCGTGGACGAAGAGCAGTGAGCTGACGGCGGCGCGCAGCGACGAGTATTACGAGGCGCGTCTCGTCGGGCCCGACGAGCTGCACTTCATCTTCACAGCGGGCGCGGACGAGGCGTGGCAGCTTTACGAGGCGGGCGACATCGACTATATCGCCCACCTGCCCAACAGCGTGATCGCCGAGCTTTCGCAGGACGAGAGCTGGAAGCCAACGGCGGTGTACGCGACGACGAGCGTCCTTTACAACAACGAGAGCGACACGTTCTCGAACGAGCACATCCGCAAGGCCTTTGACCTTGCCATCGACCGCGCGGCCGCCACGGCGGCGGGCGGCGCGGAGAACAGCCCCGCGACGGGCCTTGTCCCCTACGGCATTCCGGATTCCGGCGAGACGGAGGACGATTTCCGCACGACGGGCGGCGAACTCTGCGCCATCGATGAAGAGGGCATGAGCGCGCGGGCAACGCAAGCGCAGGAGGAGCTGACCTACGCGGGCTATTACAGCACGAGCATGTTCCCACCGGTCGAGCTTCTGTACGTGACCGGCACGGAGAAGGACGCCGTGGCGAGCGCGCTGCAAAGCATGTGGAGCACGACGCTCGGCGTGAACGTGATGCTGCGCGGCGTGACGCAGTCGGAGTACAACGCGCGCATGGAAGCGGGGAACTACGAGCTCGCACTGCAAAAGGTCACCGCGCTCTACGACGACGCGATGGGCTTCCTCGACCGCTGGTGCAGCGAGGATGAGCAGAACCTGATCGGCTATGAAAACGGCACCTACGACGTGCTGATGGGCGTCGCCAGAGCGTCGGAAGATCCTGTGGCGCGCACAGCGTTCCTGCACGATGCGGAGACGATGCTGCTCGGTGAGACAGCGCTCTCGCCCGTGTATTTTGACGGCACGGCGCACATGCTGCGCGACACGCTGCGCGGCGTCTACACCGACGGCTTTGGCAACAGCTACTTCGCCGGTGTGCGCGCGAACACAGACTGAATTGTGTGAAACGAAACAAAATGGCAGCTTTTGCCCAAAAAGCTGCCATTTTTTCTTGCTTTGACAGGAAACTTGCAAAATAGTGCTTGCTTTTTGCGAACAAACAGACTACAATATGAGCCTTGGGCGGCTTTGTTCGCCCGTACTTTTTCTGTTGTGAGGGTATTACCATGACTGCGATTTTGAATCTGGCCGTTGCGCTGCTCGCAGGGCTTTTGATGACCCGTATTTTCAGCCGCTGGCATCTGCCTGACGTCACGGCGTTTCTTGTGACGGGCGTTCTGATCGGGCCGTTCGTGCTGGGCCGGCTCGGCATTCCGGGCCTCGGCTTTGCAAGCTACGACCAGGTCGAGGCGCTGAGCATGATCTCCGATGTGGCGATGGGCTTTATCGCCTTTTCCATCGGCAATGAATTCCGCCTGAGCCAGCTCAAAAAGACTGGCAGGCAGGCGATGATTATCGGCGTCTTGCAGGCGCTGGCCGCGCTGGCCTTTGTCGACGTTGCGCTCGTGATCTTCCACTTCCTGCGCCCCGACGTGCTGTCCGTCCCTGCGGCCATCACACTCGGCGCGATCGCCACGGCCACCGCACCTGCGACGACGCTGATGGTCGTGCGCCAGTACAAGGCCAAGGGCGAGCTGACGGATCTGCTGCTGCCGATCGTCGCGCTCGACGACGCGGTGGGTCTCATCGCATTTGCCGTATCCTTCGGTATTGCCCGCGCGATGGACAGCGCACAGTTCAGCCTCGCAAGCATTTTGCTCTCTCCACTCATTGAGATCGTCGGCTCGCTGCTGCTCGGCGCGCTTGCGGGTTTCGTGCTCACGAAGCTTGAGACGATGTTCCGCTCGAACTCGAACCGCCTGTCGCTGAGCATCGCGTTCATCTTTCTGATGGTCGGCCTGTCCGCAATGGACTTCACCGTCGCGGGCGTGGACTGCGGCTTTTCGCCGCTGCTCGTGTGCATGATGCTCGGCACGGTGTTCTGCAACATCTGCCCGCTGTCGGACGATTTGATGAACCGCGCGGACAAGTGGAGCACGCCGATGTTGGCGGTGTTCTTTGTCGTGAGCGGCGCAAACCTGCGCTTGAGCGTCTTTTCTCAGGGAGTGCTCGTGCTCATCGGCGTTGTGTACATCATCGCGCGCTCGGCCGGTAAGTATTGCGGCGCGCGCTGGTCGGCCAAGGCGGTGGGCTGTGACCACACGGTGCAGAAGTACCTCGGCATCATGCTGCTGCCGCAGGAGGGTGTGGCGCTCGGTATGTGCGTGAGCGCACAGGCGCTCGGCGCGGATGGCGAGCTGATCCGCAACATCATCCTCTTCTCCGTGCTGATCTACGAGCTGGTCGGCCCGCTGGCGACAAAGGAATCTCTCAAGGCCGCCGGCGCGATCACCGAAAAGCCCAGGGAAGTCCTCGAGCGCCGCGAGCGCAAGCTCGCCGAGGCCGAGCCCAAGGAACTCCTCGAGCGCCGCAAAGAGCGCGCAAACAAAAAGTAAATCCGCTGAAAGGAGATGGCCTTGGTCATCTCCTTTTTTTGCACCGGGCGGGAACTTTTTGTGAATTTGCGCGTCTAAAGAGGAAAGGCACTTGACATAACTTGTGAAAATTATGTACAATAAAGGCGAACAAACCGATAAGGGGGAATCATTATGGAAGGACGTCGGGTCAGCCGCCGCAAACCGCGGCGCAATCCGCTTTATGTGCTTTTTATGGGACTGCTGGCGCTTTCGCTGGTGCTCCTGATCATGGTGGTCGTGCTGGGCTTCAAGCTCAAGAGCGCGCGCAGCGATCTTGCTGCGGCGCAGACGAAGATCGAGCAGCTGCGCGGCGGTCAGCAGACCGGCGAAGATGGCTCGATCACCGGAGAGAACGATGTGAGCGAACCCACGCAGGGCGATAATATGAGCGGCGATAATCAGACGGGCGGCGACACGATCGACTGGCTCGACCTCACGGGCCATGACGAGGTCTCCGTCAAGCCGAGCTCTGTGTACGACAAGTATTACATCTATTACACCACCGGCGGCGTGAATCTGCGGAGCGGCCCGGGCACGAGCTATGACAAGGTCACGACCGTGTCGCTCGGCAGCGAGGTACAGGCTGCGGCCAAGCAGGATGGGTGGACGTTCGTCAGCGTGGACGGTAAGTTTGGCTGGATCAACTCGGACTTCCTCTCCACCACGCGCCCCGCATCGTAACAATATCAAGCAATAAATATCCCCCGGCCTAGCCGGGGGTATTTCTTAGACGGGCGAAGCCCTATG
>OOAC01000365.1_pt1 | contig 42722 bp, 36 predicted proteins | sample 1671041 | NCBI WGS metagenome assembly OOAC01 (sample SAMN06348116, study PRJEB24527) | human gut metagenome | biome: human gut; feature: ankylosing spondylitis patient; material: feces | host: Homo sapiens | place: China | collected 2015-10 | reverse complement strand
GGCGCGCGGCTTTTGATAAGTTTTGTGAGGTATCGCCGCTGATCGAAATGCGCGGCAAAGGGATGACATTTTTGAGAAAGCACGAGGTTTTTGCCCATATGGGAAGACCATGTCGAAAGAGAAAAACTTTTGTAAGAGACGCGCTCTGCTTGCTGAACCTCTGTAAAGTGAAACTATTTTACAATTCTTCAAAATGGTAGCGCGGCTTGCCGGCGCTTTTCTTGCCATATTCGATGGCTCTTGTCGGGCAATAGCAGATGCAGGCCATGCACTGTGTGCAGTTGGTTCCCCAGACGGGACGGGCGTTTTGCAGTGTGATGTTATTCAGCGGGCAGAGCTTTTCGCATTTGCCGCAGCCGATGCAGACATCACTTGCGGTAAAGGGATTTGCCTTCACAAACAGCGGATAGAAAACCGGGTTCACCGCGCTGCTCGCGATGCGGTCGTAGAGTTTTTTGCGCGGCGGCGAGAACATGTGTCCTGCGCGGATCGCGGCGATCGCGCGGTCGATGAACGGCTCGGCTTTGGCGACGATCCGGCGAGCCTCCTCGACGGTTGGCGCGTTGAACATGGCGATGAAATTCTCCGGCATGACGATCTGCGCCGTGCCCATGTAGACGAGGCCCTTTTCGCGGCAGAGCGCGCGGTTGTACTTCGCGGCGTTGCCGATCTCGCTGCCGCAGTCCATGACGAACCACGTTTCCCTCGCGCCGCGCAGTTCTGTTCGCAGCAGATGGTCGCGCACGATGCGCGGGATGCGCCAGGCGTAGGTCGGCATGACGAGGACGAGCCGTCCATTGACGGCGAGCGGTGTTATGTCGCCTGATTTGATGCGGTCATTCAGGCTGATGAGCGTATCGTTCAGCGCGTGTGCGATGCGCTCGGCAATGTGGCGGCTGTTGCCGGTGCCGGTGAAATAGAGTACCATGGCGACCTCCTGTGTCTTTGCTCGAGCACTGCCCGAATATTGTATTGCCTCTATTGTACCAGCCGTGGCGCGCGCAGACAAGCGCTTTGTGTAGGAAAACCGGCGGAGTAAAGGGACTCGAACCTGAGAGAAAAATCGCCGCGGCTTTTCTTTTTTAACCGAAAGGGGCGAAAGAGGCATATTGCCTCTCGTATACTTGCGTTTCCTGCATTTTCTGCTTGCGGAATGGGGGCGGATATGGTATCTTGAACCATGTGTCCGTCGGCCGTTTTCGACCGGCGGTTCACGTTCTCTAACTGAACGACCACCGAAAGGCAGGGCTTTTTCTTATGATGATCAACAAACGGCTCATCGGCGCGGTGCCGGAGAGCAAAAAATATATCGCGGGCAACGTCGCGCTGCAATGGTGCTCGCTGTGCGCGAACATCGCGATGATGAGCGCCGTGACGGCGCTGCTCGCCGCGCTGTTCGTGGGCGAGGTGACGCAGAGTAAGATCGTCACGACCGCCGTGATCGCGCTTGCAGCTGTCGCCGTGCGATACGGCTGTACCGTCGGCGCGTCGCGCATGGGGTATCTATCGTCCAAGGCGGTCAAGAAGACGCTGCGCGGCGCGATCTATGACAAGCTCCTGTGCCTCGGCGCGTCGTATTCCGAGCAGGTCAAAACGTCGGAGGTCGTGCAGGTCGCGGTCGAGGGCGTCGACCAGCTCGAAACGTACTTCGGCGCGTATCTGCCGCAGTTTTTCTACGCGATGCTCGCGCCGCTGACGCTTTTTGTCGTGCTGTGCTTCGTGAGCGTGCCGGCGGCGGTCGTGCTGCTCGTCTGCGTGCCGCTCATCCCCGTCGCCATCGCGGCGGTACAGACATGGGCGAAGAAGCTGCTCTCGAAATACTGGGGGCAGTACACGGCGCTCGGCGACACGTTTCTTGAAAATTTGCAGGGCTTGACGACCTTGAAAATCTATCAGGCCGACGCCTTCAAAAATGATGAGATGAACGTCGAGGCCGAAAAGTTCCGCAAGATCACGATGAAGGTCCTCACGATGCAGCTCAACTCCATCACGATCATGGACCTCATCGCCTACGGCGGCGTGGCGCTCGGCGTCATCATGGCCGCAACGCAGCTGCGCGCGGGGAAGATCGACCTTGCGGGCGCGCTTCTCATCATCCTGCTGGCGGCGGACTTTTTCATCCCCATGCGCCAGCTCGGCTCATTTTTCCATATTGCCATGAACGGCATGGCCGCGAGCGATAAGATTTTCCGCCTGCTCGACCTGTCCGAGCCCGCACACGGCGGCGTCAGCTGTCCCGCGGGCGACATTGTCTGCCGCGGCCTGCGCTTTTCCTACGAACCGGAGCGCGAAATTCTGCACGGCGTTGATCTGACGATCCCGCAGGGCAAATTCGTCTCGCTCGTCGGTGAGTCGGGCTGCGGCAAGTCGACGATCTCCGCACTTTTGATGGGCCGGAACAAGGGCTACACCGGCTCGATGACCGTCGGCGGCGCGGAGCTGCGCAGCATTGAAAAAGCGAGCCTGATGCGGCGCATCACCTACGTCAGCCACCAGAGCTACCTCTTCAAGGGTACGGTACGCGACAATTTGCTGATGGGCAAGCCTGGTGCGAGCGATGACGAGCTCTGGAGCACGCTCACGCAGGTCAATCTCGCGGACTTTCTCAGAGGGGAAGCGGGGCTCGACACCTTACTTTCCGAGCGCGGTGAGAACCTTTCGGGCGGTCAGCGCCAGCGCCTTGCGCTCGCCCGCGCGCTGCTGCACGACAGTCCCGTGTACATCTTCGACGAGGCTACGTCGAACATCGACGTTGAGAGCGAGAACGACATCATGGCGCAAATTCACGCATTGGCGGGCCGGAAGACGGTGCTGCTGATCTCGCACCGTTTGGCGAACGTCACGGCGTCGGATGAAATTTACGTGCTGGAGCGCGGCGATATCGTTCAGCACGGCACGCACGATGCGCTGCTGAAGCAGGGCGGCGCTTACGCCGCGCTGTGGTCGGCCCAGCAGGTGTTGGAGCACTACGGAGAGGAGGCGGCAAAATGAAAAAAAGAAGCGGTTTTACCGTCATGGCGCGGCTCATCGGCCTCGTGAAGCCACTGAGCGGCTACATGGTGCTCGCCATTTTGATGGGCCTTGCCGGCCACCTCTGCGCCGCGTTCATCACGATCTTCGGCGGCTTTGCCGTGCTTGACCTGCTCGGCTTCGCAACGCCCGTCGCGCTCAAGACGACGTTCGTCTGTGTGCTGCTCTTCGCGCTCATGCGCGGCGTCTTCCGCTACGCCGAGCAGTCCTGCAACCACTTTATCGCCTTCAAGCTGCTTGCGCTGATCCGCGACAAGGTCTTCCGCGCACTGCGCCGTCTCTGCCCCGCGAAGCTCGAGGGGCGCGACCGCGGCGACCTCATCTCCGTCATCACGTCGGACATTGAGCTGCTCGAGGTCTTCTACGCGCACACGATCTCGCCCGCGGCCATCGCGGCGCTGTTCACGCTCATCATGTGTCTGTTCATCGGGCATTATCACGCGTTGCTTGGCCTTCTGGCACTCGCGGCTTACGTCTGCGTCGGCGTGGTCATCCCGCTCATCACGTCCCGCCGCTCGTGCGATACGGGGATGCGATTCCGCACGGAGTCGGGCGCGCTGTCGGCCTTCGTGCTCGACAGCCTGCGCGGCCTGAACGAGACCATTCAGTACGATCGGGGCGCAGAGCGCCGCGCCGAGATGGATGCGCGCACCGATGCGCTATCCAAAGAGGAAGCCAAGCTCAAGCGTCTCACGGGCCAGAACATGGGCATCACGAACACGGCCATTTTGCTCTTCGACCTTGCAATGCTGGTTTCTTCCGTGGCGCTGGTGCAGCGCGGAGAGCTGACGTTCGACGGGGCGCTCATTGCGGTCCTTGCGCTGTTCTCGTCGTTCGGCCCCACGGTCGCGCTGGCAAATCTCGGTGCGACGTTGCAAAACACCTTCGCCGCGGGCAACCGCGTACTCGACATTCTGGATGAAGAACCCGTGGTCGACGAGGTCAGCGGACAGAAAGAGGTCGAATTTACCGGCGCGGAGGCCGAGCACGTCACGTTCTCCTACGGCGGGGAGGACATTCTCTCCGACGTTTCCGTCCGCTTCCCGGAGGGGAGCGTCGTCGGCATTGTGGGCCGCAGTGGCAGCGGAAAATCGACGCTTTTAAAGCTCCTGATGCGCTTCTGGGATGTGCAGAAGGGCCGCGTCCGCCTGTCAGGCACGGACGTTTCCAGCATCAACACGGGGAATCTGCGCGAGATGGAGAGCTTCGTCACGCAGGAGACGCATCTCTTCCACGACAGCATCAAAAATAATCTCCGCATCGCAAAGCTCGACGCGACGGACGACGAGATCGTCGCGGCCTGCAAAAAGGCCGCCGTGCACGAATTCATCATGACGCTGCCGCAGGGCTACGACACGCCGGTCGGCGAACTCGGCGACACGCTCTCCGGCGGTGAGCGCCAGCGCCTCGGACTCGCCCGCGCCTTTCTGCACGACTCGCCGCTGATGCTCCTTGACGAGCCGACGAGCAATCTCGACAGCCTGAACGAGGCGGTCATCCTGAAATCGCTGCACGAGCAGTGCGCGGGCAAGACCGTCGTGCTCGTGTCGCACCGCGCGTCGACCATGCGCATCGCCGACACGGTCTACTCCGTCGAGCACGGGAGAATGAGCTGATGAAGGATATCGAAACCAAGCGCGAGCGCGAAAAGAAGATGATCTCGCAGATGATCGCCCTCTACTGCCACCGCAATCACCACACAAAGGGCGTGCTCTGTCCCGAGTGCGCGGCGCTGAACGACTACGCCCGCGCCCGCTCCGAGCACTGCCCGTTCATGGAGACGAAGACCTTCTGCGTCAACTGCCGCGTGCACTGCTACAAACCTGACATGCGTGAAAAGATCCGCGCCGTGATGCGCTTTTCCGGCCCGCGGATGATTTTCTATCACCCCGTCGCCGCAATCCACCACGTGGTGGAGACAAAGCGCGAAAAAAAGAGACTGGAGAGAGAAAACCGATGAAGCTGAAACGCCTTTTCTTCCTGATCCTCGGCTGCGTGTGCCTTGCGCTCGGCTGCGTCGGCATCGTGCTGCCGGTGCTGCCCACGGTGCCGTTCTTCCTTGCGACGGTGTTCTGCTTTGCAAACTCGTCGGAAAAGCTGCACACATGGTTTCTCGGCACAGAGCTCTATCAAAAGCACCTCGACTCATTCGTGAAGAAAAAGGGCATGACCGCGCAGACCAAGGCCGGCATCCTGATGTCCGTGACGCTGCTGATGGCCGTCGGCTTTTTCCTGATGCTGCGAAAAGCGCTCTACATTCCCTGCACTATTCTCGCTATTGTGTGGCTCTGCCACCTCGTCTACTTCCTCTTCGGTGTGAAGACGATCAAGACAGAATGCGAGGAGCAGATTTGAGTAAAAAAAGCGGCAGAGCCACCGGAATGCTCCGGCGGCTCTGCCGCTTTTTTGAGAGAGGGAAAAATCATGCTTTTTCGGGGCGCAGCGGGCCGTAGAAGTAGCTCGCGGTCGCGCCGCCGTCGATGAGGAAGGTCGAGCCCGTGATGAACGCGCCCTTGTCGCTCATCAAAAGCTTGGCGACGTTTGCGACTTCGTTCGCCGTGCCGGGGCGTCCCGCGGGGCACTTAGCGAACATGTTCTTGTAGTAGCCGCCGCGCGGGCCGTTGAACTCGTCGAGTGCCAGCGGCGTGACGATGATGCCGGGGGCGATGTCGTTCAGGCGCGCGCCGCGCTTGCCCCATCCGACCGCCTGCGCCGTGACGCGCTTCTCGTTGCAGCACTTCGCCATCTGATAGGCATGGAGCGTGTCACGGATGTTCTCGGGCTGCAAAAAGTCGAGGGACAGCAGATCCTCCGTCGGCGTGGTGGCGAGCTTTTCGCCCTGCTCCGCCGTCAGGGCGGGCATGCGCCAGCGGGACTGGCTCGAGATCGTCACGCCCACGCCGCCCGGTGCGATGACCCTGCCGACCTCTTCTAAAAGTACCGCCGTACCGTAGAGGCCGACCTTCAGGATCGCCTCGATGGACGCCTGACTGGGCGACACACCCGCAGCGTTGACGAGCATCTTGATCTCGCCGTACCTCTGCCACCGGCAATGAGGGCCTTGATGGACGAGCGGCTCGAGAGGTCCATCTCGACGGGTGTGACATCGAAGCCCGCCTCGTTCATTGTCTTAGCGATGGCCTGCGCGTTTGCGAGCTTTTTGTCGCCGACGACGATCTTCAGCCCGCGCCCATGCGGCGGCCGATGGCCATGCCGATCTGTCCGGCACCGGCCCATAACATGACGTTTTTCATCGTTTTCCTCCTTACAGCAGCGCCTTGACGCTCTGCGCCCAGGCGTTGATTTTGCTTTTCGGCGTTTCCAGACGGTCGCCGCCGGTGACGCTCTGCAAGGACTTTGCGATGCGCTCGGTATTGCCGCACGACCAGGAATAGTAAACGATCAGGGGCTTTTTCATTTCGTTACCTCCTCGACCCAATGCGCAAGCGCGCTCTTTGCCTCTGCAACGTGGCTGCCGTGGATGGCGAGGCCCTTCGTGACCGCCGCGCCATGGGCAGCCTTGCGGATGTCGTTTTCGGTATCGGAAAGGCCGCTGCCCTCGTGCGTGCAGAAGGGGTGGATGGTCTTGCCCGTGAAGTCGTAGTGCTCGAGGAAGGTGTAGACCGCCATCGGCATCGTACTGCAATAGTTGGGGTAGCCGAGGTAAATTTCATCATAGGCGTCGAGGTCATCGGGCAGATCCAACACCGCGGGACGGGCGTTTTTCTGCCAGTCCTCACGCGCCTGCGCCACACAGGTCTTGTAGTCGTCTGAATAGGGCTCGGCCTGCTCAATTTTGTACAGCTCGCCGCCGGTCAGATCCGCGAGCATCTCAGCAACCTTTTCGGTGTTGCCGACGGAAATGCGGCGGTACGCGCCGCCGAAGTAGTTCTCTCCCGCGCGGGAGTAAAATGCGATCAATGCTGCCATTGTTTCGCTCCTTTCTTATCTCTTTGCGCCAAAAGCGGCGCACGGTTTTTGTTGATGCTACCATTGTAAACCGCCGCGCCGCGGGTATCAATTCCGGTTTTGCGGCTTTTCTATAAGAAAAACTGATATGAAAAAAGGCGGAGCCGTCGGTTACGCCTTCCTTACATGGTCAGGTATCGAATTGTTCTTTCGGCAGCCGCGCGAATTCCGGCACGTAGGGGTTCACGTTCTCCTTTTTCCAGAACGCGCAGTATGTGCGAAGAAGCGGCGCACCGTTTCGCACGAGCGGCACACGGGCAAGCGGTTCGGCTGCCTGCCTTTCGCCGCCCTCCAGCGGAAGAAATCCCCTGCTGCCCGCGACCAGAAGGCGCGCCTCCTCCAGATTCTCGGCATACAGGAATTCACTTGGAAAGCCGAGTACAATGCGGCTGAATTCCTGCTCCGCCTCCCGCTCCGGCGGCGGGGCGATCAGAATGCAGGGAAAATTCTTGAGCTCTGCCGGTGCGACCGCCTCCATTTGCGCGATTGGGCTGTGGGCGGAGACTTCAATCAGGGTGGGCCGGGCTGCAAGGATTAGATTTTCGTAGGCGTCGGAAAACAAGCGGCGCTGATCGTTGAGCGTGATCTCGACCCGATCCTCGCTCAGCATATCACACAGCTCCCCATGGCTGCCGTACGCGATGGAGACGCTGACGTCGGGATACCTCACCGAAAAGGCCGCGAGCGCGCGGTGGAACTCTCCCCCTGCATAGGTGTGCAGGTAGCCGATCTTCAAATTCGCCGCCTCGCCCTTGGCGATCTTCGCCGCCTCGGCGCACATGCGGTCGCAGTCCGCTGTGAGCAGCAGGCTCTTACGGTAAAAGTATTCGCCCGCAGGCGTGAGCGAAAATGAGCGATTTTTGCGCGTGAGCAGCGCAAAGCCCAGCTCACGCTCCAAGGACTGCACCTGCTGAGAGATGGCTGACTGCGAGATGAAATTTTCCTCCGCCGCGGCGGAAAAGCTCCCGAGACGCACGACGGATTGAAAGTATTTGAGCTGCTTGAGCATGATGCACCTCCTGATGTCTAAATGACGATCCCCTCGCAGTGGTCGATCTCGTGCTGGATGATCTCCGCCGTCCAGCCGGTGAAGGTCTTGAGGCGTGTTTGGAATTTTTCGTTCTGCCACTGGACTTTGACGGTCTGGAAGCGCTTTGCCTTGCGCGTGCCGGTGAGGGACAGGCAGCCCTCCTCGGTGTCGTAGGGGCCGGACTTTTTGACGATGACGGGGTTGAACATGAGCATGTATTCGCCGTCATTTTCAAAAGCGATGATGCGCTTGTTGACGCCGATCATGTTCGCCGCCATGCCGACGCAGCCGTCCTTGTGGGCGATTAGCGTGTCGAGAAGGTCCTGCGCGGTGTTGAGATCGTCCGCCGTGGCGGCTTCGGCCTTTTGGGCGAGGAAGACTTCAGCTTTGCATATTTCACGAATCATGGCGTTCCTCCTGAATCTCATGCTGCGGAGCAAAAAAGCGGGCCTGCGCGTCGGCGAAGCGCGTGTTGAACGCCTCAGCCGCCTGAATGCTGAGCACATCGTCGGGGCGCATCATGTCGAAGGCGTGCATGTCAGAATGATAAACGTCCAGCTCTGCCGGAACGCCTGCGGCGCGCAGCCGCTCGAAATAGCGGACGGCCTCGGCGTAGAATGGCTCGCCGTCGCCGACGAACGAATAGGCGGGCGGCAGATGAGAAAAATCCGTCAGCCGCGCCGGAGCGGCGTAGGGCGAGAGCTGCGCGCGGTCCGTGCCGCGCAGATAAAGCCGCCACGCAAAATGGTTGCGGCGCGTATTCCACACTCTGCCGCGGTTGTCGCGCGAAGATTCCGTATCGCGGTCGTCGAGCATGGGGTAGAGCGGCATTTGAAACGCGACGCTGACCTTACCTTCGTCCCGCGCGCGGATGCAGACGGCGGCGCCCAGCCCGCCGCCTGCGCTCTCACCGCCGACCATGAGCTGATCGCTGCGGACGCCGAACGCCGCGGCGTGCGCTTTCAGGTAAAGGAGCGCGGCATAGCAGTCGTCGATCGCGGCAGGGTAGGGGGCTTTCAGCGCCAGCCGGTATCCCGGCGACAGCACGACTGCGCCAAATTTCTTGACGAGGTCGACCGCGCGGGAGGCGTGTACCATTTCTTTCATCCCTGCGATGTATCCGCCGCCGTGCAGCCACAAAATGCCTGCGGCGTTTTTCGGCGCGGCGAGCGGCGAGAGCAGGAGCGCGGACATGCCGCCGTTTTCCGTCGGGATGCGGACAGCCTGAACGCGGATGCCGGGATCAGGCTTCATCGGGCGCATCGTCATCCTCCATTGCCGCGGCTTTTTCCTTGTAATGTGTGCCCCAGACGACCATGGAATCGAGAATGGGCTTTAGGCTGTAGCCGGTCTTGGTCAGCGTGTATTCGACGCGCGGCGGTACCTCGGCGTAGACCTTGCGGGTGAGCAGGCCCTTGGCCTCCATGTCGCGCAGCTGCGCGGTCAGCACCTTCTGCGTCACATGGCCGATGGACTTTTTAAGTTCACCGAAGCGCTTGGTGCCGTCCATCAGGTCGCGCAGGATGAGCACCTTCCATTTGTCGCCGATGAGCATGAGCGTCGTCTCGACGGGGCAGGCGGGTAATTCCAAGGTATGACCTCCTTTGTGTTACAGATATTGACCGGTGATGCTGTCGGGGTTCAATTGAATTTCCTCCGGCGTGCCGGAGGCGACGATCCTGCCGCCGGCCTCACCGCCGCCGGGGCCCATGTCGATGAGAAAGTCCGCGTTGCGGATGACGTCGAGGTCGTGCTCAATGACCACGACCGTTGCGCCGTTGTCCAAAAGCGCCTGGAAGACGCCGAGCAGCACGCGAACATCCAGCGGATGCAGGCCGATCGACGGTTCATCGAAGACGAAGACAGAGTCGGTCTGCGTGCGGCCGATCTCGCTGGCGAGCTTTAATCGCTGTGCCTCGCCGCCGGACAGGCTCGGCGTTTCCTCGCCGAGCGTCAGGTAGCCGAGGCCGAGCTGCTTCAAAATGCCGAGCTTCTGGCTGACGGTCTTCCGGTCCGCGCAGAATTCAACGGCGGAGTTGACGTCCATGTCCATGAGTTCAGGAAGCGAGGCGTTTTCGCCCGCCTTGTTCATGAGCTTCACGCCATAGGCGGCTCTTGCGTAGCGCGAGCCGCGGCAGTCGGGGCAGGGAATGTTGACGTCGGGCAGAAACTGCACGTCGAGACTTACAACGCCCGTGCCGTCGCAGCCGGGGCAGCGGAGAGAGCCGGTGTTGTAGGAAAAATCGCTCGCTTTATAGCCGTGTTCCTTCGCGTCGGGCGACTTGGCGTAGAGCTTACGCAGCTCATCGTGCACGCCCGCGTAGGTCGCGACCGTGGAGCGGACGTTGATGCCGATGGGCGTCGCGTCGATGAGCTTGACGTGCGCGATGCCGTCGGCTTCGACCGAGCGAATGTGCGCGGGCAGGGGATTGCCGTTGATCTTCGCTTCCAGCGCGGGGACAAGGCTCTCGAGCACCATCGTCGTCTTGCCCGAACCGGACACGCCGGTGACGACCGTGAGGCGGCCCTTGGGGATGTCGACCTCAAGCGGCTTGACAGTGTGGATCTGAGAAGTAGACAGATGAACCGTGCCGTTTGCGAACAGTTCGTCCTTTTTGGCGCGCTCGCGCAGCTTTGTTTCAGCCTTGCCGGAGAGAAACGGCCCAATCTGCGAATTTGGGTTTTCTTCGATCGTTGGGATGTTCCCCTCGGCGATGACATGGCCACCCTTAGCGCCCGCTTCGGGGCCCATTTCGACGATCCAGTCGGCCTCCTTCAAGATCTGTGTGTCGTGGTCGACCAAGATGACGGAGTTGCCGTCGGCGACGAGATCGTGCATCACACCGGTCAGGCCCACGATATTCGACGGGTGCAGACCGATCGACGGCTCGTCGAGCACATAGAGGACGCCAGTCGTGCGGTTGCGCACGGCGCGGGCGAGCTGCATGCGCTGCCGCTCGCCGGTGGAGAGGGTAGAGGCCGAGCGGTCGAGAGTCAGGTAGCCGAGGCCCAAGTCGATGAGCCGCTTTGCCGTGCTCTCAAACGCCTCGCAGATGCTCTCGGCCATCGGGCGCATCTCCGTAGGAAGGCTCTCCGGTACGCCGCGCACCCAGTCGACAAGGTCCGAGAGCGTCATTGCGCAGGCCTCGTCGAGCGAAATGCCGCGCAGCTTCGACGCGCGGGCGGCAGAAGAGAGACGCGTGCCGTGGCATTCGGGGCAGGTCTCTTCCTTGAGGAATTTTTCGACGCGCTTCATGCCCTTTTCGTCCTTAACCTTGGCGAGTGCGTTTTCGACGGTATAGACGGCGTTGAAGTAGGTGAAGTCCAGCTCGCCCGCCTGGTTGGAATTCTTGTTGTGGTAGAAGATGTGCTTCTTCTCCGCGGGGCCGTGGAAGACGATGTCCTTTTCGCTTTTGGTCAGGTCGCGGAACGGTACATCCGTGCGCACGCCCATCTGGCGGCAGATGTCGGTCATCAGCGACCACATCAGGCTGTTCCACGGCGCGACCGCGCCGCCGTCGATGGTCAGGGAATCGTCGGGCACGAGTGTGTCTAAGTCGACGGTGCGGACGATGCCTGTGCCGCTGCACTTTGGGCAGGCACCCTGTGAGTTGAACGCCAGCTCCTCGGCGGACGGCGCGTAGAAATGCGCGCCGCACTCGGGACAGACGAGCTCCTTGCCCGCCGCAACGAGCAGAGAGGGTGGGACGTAGTGCCCGTTCGGGCAGCGGTGGCTGGCTAAACGCGAGAACATCAGACGCAGGCTGTTCAAAAGCTCTGTGCCCGTGCCGAATGTGCTGCGGATGCCGGGCACGCCGGGGCGCTGGTGCAGCGCCAGCGCGGCGGGAACATACAGAACCTCATCCACGCTCGCCTTGGACGCCTGCGTCATGCGGCGGCGCGTGTAGGTGGACAGCGCTTCAAGGTAGCGACGCGAGCCCTCGGCATACAGCACGCCGAGCGCCAGTGAGGATTTTCCTGAGCCGGACACGCCCGCGATGCCGACGATCTTACCGAGCGGAATGTCGACGTCGATATTTTTAAGATTGTGGACCTTTGCCCCACGAATGAGCATTTTGTCGATCATGGTATCACTCCATCAGCTGTGAAAAAAGTGTTGAAAATATACAATAGTATCCTTTTGGTAACTACGCCACAATATTGTGCTTACTTTACGAAAGTTCTCTATGGCGCTATGATAAGGCCAACGAAAGAAAAATGCAACCTTTCGAGTACAAAACATTTTGGAGATATTTATCATGAACAAGACTGCTGACCGTAACGAGATATAACTCTCGCATATAATAATAGGGCCATCGCAAAATGCGATGGCCCTGATCTCTCAATCCATATTGCACCACTATGTGCAACGCCCCAAATTCAGTTAAGCACATGTGATAGACACTTTGTCCTGCTGAATTGCCGATTAGAAGGCAGTTAGAAAGTGAGGAAACAATAGAAGTAATGATGACATTTAATGTATTTTCAGGAATGCACATAGCGACACCTTCTTTTTATCATATAAAAATATCATATACTGTCGCAAATTTCAATTAAACTAAACGACTTCTCCTCTTTATCTGACGGAATGTGTTAGAAAAGTGTTAGAAAGCGTTATTTTGTGCTTTATAATTACTGTCGAAAGGTTAGAAAAAGTCCTGAAATCTTACGATTTCAGGACTTTTTTGGCCGCGGAGGCAGGACTCGAACCTACGGCCTCCGGGTTATGAGAGCGCCGAGCGGCCGCTCAATCGATAGCAAGAGCCTCCTGGACAAAGCAGGAGGCTCTTACTATTGTGTGGAGTATTCAGGAGAGATCGCTCTGAAAAGCGTTTTATGCGCCGTAGCCGAGCATCACGCGCGGCAGCCAAAGCGCCACATCGGGGAAGAGCGTCAGAATCGCCAGCATCGGTAGCCAGACAAACAGGATCAGCGAATATGTGGACGGCAGCATCTTCGTCAGCGAAGACTTACCGACGCGGGCTCCCATGAAGAGGACTGACGCGCACGGCGGCGTGATGCAGCCAAGGCCGAGGTTCACGATCATGATCGCCGCAAAGTGAACGGGGTCAATACCGAAGTTGGCAAGCACCGGCGTCAGAATCGGTGCGCAGATGTACATGGCGCTGGAGTCATCCAGGAACATACCAAAGAGGATGAGCAGGATGTTCACGCACAGAAGGATCACGTAGCGGTTGCCGCCCATAGCGTTGAGCAGAGCCTCGACCGCACCGTTGAGGTTCTCGACCATGAAAATACGGCTGACCATGGAAACGCAGAACACCATGAAGCCGCACACGCCAGCCGTGCAGCAAGTCTTGACGAAGATCTGCACACAATCCTTGAAATTGATTTTCTTGTAAACGAAAAGGCCGACAAACGCCGCATAGAACACGGACACAGCCGCCGCCTCAGAGGGCGTGCAGATGCCGCCATAAATCGCGCCAAGTACGGCGCTATCTCTTCCGTCTCGCTGACGCATCACGGTGGCTGGAACACGCTCTCCGTCGCACCGGATGGCAAGCTCTACGCGCCCAGCGCATTCAAAAACCCCTATGGCATCATGACCACGGAAATGACCGAAGACATTATGTTCGAGCTCATCGAAGCCTATGCCCGCGCCGCCGAGATGGCGCAGTACGGCGGGCACGACATGGTCCAGATCCATGGCGCGCACGGTTGGCTGCTCAGCCAATTCATGTCCCCGCTCTATAACCACCGCACCGACAAATACGGCGGCAGCCTTGAAAACCGCGCCCGCTTCCCGTTGATGATCGTGGACGCCATCCGCAAGCGCTGCCCTAAGCTACCCATCGAATACCGTTTCTCCGCAAACGACTTCATGGAAGGCGGCTTCGGCCCCGAAGAGGGCATTGAATTTGCCAAGATGCTCGACGGCAAGGTTGATCTGATCCACATCACCTCGTCCTCGTTCTTCGATCCCTCCTGCGGCAAGCTCTTCCCCAGCATGTTTACCGAGCGCGGCGTCAATATCCCCCTTGCTGCCTCCATCAAGGCCGCTGTCAAGACGCCCGTCTGTACTGTTGGTCGTATCAGCGACCTCAAGCAGGCTGACGAGGCCATCGCCCGCGGCGAAGTTGATATGGTCGCCGCCGGTCGTGCATTCTTTGCCGACCCGAGCTGGGGCGACAAGGCCTACCATGGCCACGAAGATGAGATCGTCCCCTGCCTGCGCTGCGGCACCTGCGTCCCCTGTGCATACGGTCCTGCGCACTATACTCCTTTCCACGCGCACATCCGCAAATGCGCCGTCAACCCCGTGCTCGGCCGCGAGTGGCAGGTCAACATTATGCCTCCCGGCCCACGCAAGAAGGTTCTCGTCATCGGCGGCGGCCCCGGCGGCATGCAGGCCGCCCTCACCGCCGCAGAGCGCGGACACGATGTCACGCTGTGCGAAAAATCCGATCATCTCGGCGGTCTGATCAACGTTGTCGTGGAAGCGCCGTTCAAGGATGAATACCGCCGCTATCTCAACCTCAAGATCCGCAAGGTCAAAGAGAGCAATATTGATCTTCGCATGAACACTTTCATGTCTCCCGAAGATGCAAAGGCTTTTGGTGCCGACGTCGTCATTCTTGCCATCGGCGCACATCCCATCAAGCCCCCCTTCCCCGGTGCTGATCTGCCGATGATCCACACCATCGACGAAGTCCGCTCCATCGAAGTCGGCAAAAATGTCGTCATCATCGGCGGTGGCCCGCAGGGTGCCGAAGAGGGTCTCGTTCTCCAGCAGGAGGGCAAAAGCGTCACGGTCGTGGAAATGCGCGACCAGATCTGCCTTGGCGCACCCTACCTGCACTACACCGCCGTCAACAAGGAGTATCTCAAAGAGGGCGCCCCCAAGGCGCTCGTCAACAGCAAGTGCATCAGCATCTCCTCCGAGGGTGTACTGATTGAGAATGTCCAGACTGGTGAACAGACCCTCTGCCCTGCGGATACCGTCCTGCTCGCTATCGGCATGCGCGCTGATCTCGACGAGGTCGAGGCCTATCGCGACTGCGCGCTTGAATTCCGTAAGATCGGCGACTGCAACAAACCCGCCACCATGACCGAAGCTGTCCGCCTCGGCTATGACGTCGCCTTTGGCCTTTAAAATCAGATCCTTTCTCTTCATTTTTGCTCCTACCTAAAAGGGGGCGTTGCAAAATAGCGCACGGAAGCTGAATAAAAAAGATGAGCAGGTCTCCCCGAAAAAAAGGGGTTGCCTGCTCGTCCTTTTGCTTTATGATTAGTTTGTGAGAAAAAACCAAAAGCAAAGCCAGTGTAGCGTAAATGAGAGAAATGGTCAACTGGTCTTTGCATTGAACAACGAAATTTTGTTGCCAGAGAACGCCCCCGTCCGACTGACAAGCGCCCAGCTTGAGGAACTGGACTACAGGAAACTGTATCGCGCCTATTCTGCCAAAGGCAGAAAATCGAAGGTCGACCCACGAGTGCTGTTCAAGGTAATGGCGTACGGATACCAGTGCGGGATCTATTCCAGTCGAAAGCTGGAGGAGGCCTGCCGGTACCGTGTGGACTTCATGTGGCTTTTGGAAGAAGAGCCCATACCGGACCATACAACGCTGGCACGCTTCCGGACGGGGCGGTGTGCAGAGGCCGTGGAAGATCTGTTTTACCAGTATGTGGCTCTTTTGGAACAGCAGGGAGAATCAGATCATGAAACGGTTTTCGTGGATGGACCATCATGGGGGCGAGGAAGAAGCTCGCCTTGGACAAGTGCTACCAAATTTAGAACCTACTGGGCCGATGTAAACGCTGTGGGAGAAAAGAACGCAGCGTCTTCAAACAACTTAACATTCTCGATTGCATCCTTGTCCAAAAGCATATCCCTGAACAGGCCGGAAAACTTCTCAGCTCTCTTATGAAGTTCGATATCCTGCTTCGGTGTGCTCTGCCGCCATTCAAAAAGCGCCTCTGTCTGTTCAACATAACACGAAGAGTAGTCTTCTAAGTATTTACCTTCTGATTTTAAGTATAAACCTTTTAATCTGCGAACTGCCATGTTACTTCTCCTTTTTCTCTCTAATGTTCAGCCCCAACGCGGACTGCACGCGCGCGGAGATCGTGACGTTGAAAAATCTCATTTTCTAACTTTTTGCAGCGAAAAAACTGATAAATATGTGAAAACACCGCGCTTTTGCGCGGTGTTTTCTGTGCTGCATCTTTCATCAACACATTCTGGCCCGAGATGGGAGACTCGAACTCCCGACATCTTGCTCCCAAACTTATCGGGAATACTTTTTTCGCTCGTTTATAGCGGTTTTCGGCACTTTTTAATTTGTTTCACTTACTCTTTGACGCTCTTATCTCCACTGTTTCCGGGTGTTCCAGCGCCGTCTGTGGTAATCTATGTGGTCAAAAACGCTTCCCGCCCGGTTTCCGGTGAAGATTCACCGGTGCCGGACGGGAAGCGTTTCTCATTGCTGTTGGCTGCATTGTAACTCTGAGCAGGGTGTTATGCAAGTGGTTTCTGCGCAGAGAGTAGCTCAAAGGTTGAGGCGCTATAGACAAAGAATTGGCGGGAAGATAGGCAGAGGTACTTTTCTTGCTTCCTGTGTATAAATCCCTTAATACAGGCATAATAGTAAGGGATTTACGGCACAGCCTATTGACTATTCCCTTATTCTGTATTATCATTTAAGGGAAAACGAATGGAGGTGAGGGGATGAGAATCTTCAATTACTCCGCAATCAAGGAGCAGAAGTGGGACTCGGATGTTCTTGGCCTGATTGCGGCCATATACAAGGAAGTCGGCAAGCAGGAACTGTATTTGAAGCAGCGCCCGGAGGAACTCGAAAAGCTCGTGGAGATTGCCAAAATACAGAGTACTGAGGCATCGAATGCCATTGAGGGCATCGTTACCACGAGCACCCGAATCCGGCAGCTCGTCGAGGAGAAAACCACGCCGAGGAACCGAGATGAGCAGGAGATCGCCGGATACCGCGACGTGCTGAGTATCATTCACGAGAGCTTTGACGCGATACCAATTACGCAGAACTATATCCTGCAGCTTCACAAAATCCTCTACAGCCACATGAATAACCCGCTTGCGGGCCGCACAAAAAGCGTGCAGAATTATATCACTGCCACCTATCCGGACGGTCATGTGGAAACGCTGTTCACGCCGCTTGCTCCGTATGAAACGCCGGAGGCACTGGACAGGATCTGCGAGGAATACAACCGAGTGATTGGAAACATGGAACTGGAGCCGTTGATTGCAATCCCGGTATTCATCCATGACTTTCTGTGCATCCACCCCTTCAATGACGGCAACGGAAGAATGAGCCGCTTGCTCACGACGCTGCTTTTGTACCGAAACGGCTTTTATGTCGGCAAGTATATCTCACTTGAAGCCAAAATCGCCAAAAACAAGGACCTGTACTATGATGCGCTTGCGCAGACGCAAACCGGCTGGCGCGAAGGCACGGAGGATGTAGTACCCTTTATCAAATATCTGCTTGGAACAATCCTTGCGGCCTATAAGGACTTTGAGGATCGTGTGGCGCTTGTGGAAACCAAGCTGCCCGCATTGGAAATGGTTCGCAGAGCAAGCAAGAATAGAATCGGACGGTTCAATAAGCAGGACATCCGGGAGCTTTGCCCGACGATTAGCGACAGTTCCATTGAGGGAGCCCTCCGCAAGCTGGTCGCAGCCGGTGAGTTGAAAAAAGAAGGAAGAGGAAAAAATACCTGCTATTTCAGGCTGAATTAGATGTCCTTCAATAAAAGCAACATTTTAGAGGAGCGCACCTGTTCATACGAGCAGGTGCGCTCCTTTTAATCGCTTTACGGAAGTTGGCGTACAGTTCAAGGTTTGAGCCGCTATAGACAAAGAATATACTCAAAGCCTCCTACCAAAACATAAACTCGCCTTACCCGAAGAAATACTGCTTCATATCTGAGACACCGCCATCCTTATCACAGAACCATTCATAATCAGAAAGACAGTTACGGCAGTGGGCAATTACATCGAACCCACCGGGTGAATGCCTGTTGTCGGCAATGCTCATGACCTCCAAGGGCTTCCCGCAGGCTGGGCACAGTCTGATTTTTCTTGCCTTACGAGTGGCACGTGCTCCCTGCTCTGTTTTAAGTGCATCTAAAAGACTTTGCCAAAGATTCGGATTCGGCTCATGATCTGCGTAGTCTTCAAGGTGCCGACTGATATCATCGGCAGCCAGTACGAGAAACTTATCATCCAGAAGCTGAAGGTGACGCTTGATATAATCAGCGACTACCATGGGCATACAAGTATTCCTGCCCATCGCATATCGCATTGCCGACAGCAGGATCAAGCGAAAGTCAGAATCGCAGATGGGAGCGAGCAGATCCTGAGGGAACAGCAGAAACTCCTTGCCGTTATTCATGCATACGCGCAGCGGCCGCTGCTCTTCCGTTACCAGATTCAGTAGACTGTTAGCTTGATCCTTCAGCTCATCAATGGTGATCGATTCGTAGTCCTGAAACGGGCTTGCTTCGTAATTCATCATTTGACCTCCAATCAGTTTGTCCTCGTTATGAGGTGTTGGCATTGTAGCTCTGACTGCCCAGAGGTTCAACCGTTTCTTTCGCACTTGAAAAGAAATTGAATAGAGTCGGAATTCGTGCGGATTTATCATTTTCTTGCTTTTCTTGCCCAAATGTGCTATCATTATAAACAACGCTGTCAAGTGTTGGAATAGGCCTTGGCAGTATGGCTGCAATAGACCGAATGCTCTGCCAAGCGGCAGAGCATTTTTGTATATCGGTACGGAGGAGATATTTTATGTCTGTGAGTTATAAGAAACTCTGGAAGCTGCTCATCGATAAGGACATGAAGAAAAAGGACCTGTGTGAAAAGGCGGGCATCAGCCCAGCATCTGTCACCAAGATGGGACGGAACGGACATGTCACCACGGAAATACTCGTGAAGATTTGCGCAGCGCTGGATTGCCGGATAGAAGATATCGTGGAGATTGTGCCAGACAATATATCTGGCAACACTCTGATGTAGGGATTGAGTCCGTTTTTTCGTACAGCTGCTTTGCTAAAATGACTGGAGGATAGATATGGCGAGAAAAAACAGTGTTCCTAACTATAGTGAATTAATTACTGTTACATATGCTGCACTCAAAGCCTTGGGCGGTTCCGGTAAGAATGATGAAATAAATAATAAAGCTGCAGAGATTTTAGGATTATCCGATGATGTCCTGGAAGTTCCCCATCTTAACAGCAGTAGCCTAAGCGAGATTAACTATCGCTTAGCTTGGGCAAGAACTCTATTGAAAAGATCTGGAGCTATAGCCAATAGTGCCAGAGCCGTATGGGCGATCAGTCCATCGTTTTCAGATGTGGCCGAGGTTGATGGTGCAGCGATTAACAAAGCGTATCATAAGTTAAACGCACCTAAAAAGGATATTCCTGCTGACGCTGATCCAGAAGACATGCCCGAAGAGGTTCGCCCCTGGCGCAAAAAACTGTACGAGGTACTGATACATATGGATCCATATGCATTTGAACGTCTTACACAGAGAGTTTTGCGTGAGTGCGGATTTACACAAGTCGAGGTTACTAAGAAGTCTGGCGATGGTGGAATCGACGGTACAGGAAAATTGAGAATTAACGGAATTTTTAGTTTCAATATAGCTTTCCAATGCAAAAGATACCAGGGTATTGTCGGTTCGGGAGATATCAGGGATTTTAGAGGATCTCTGACAACGAATATTGAAAAAGGTGTATTTATTACTACAGGATCTTTTTCAAAGGCAGCTGTTGAGGAGGCGGCTGCTCCAGGAAAGCAACAAATTGATTTGATTGACGGAGAAGAGTTTATCACAAAGCTCGCCGAGTTCGGTATCGGTGTTAAAGAAGTTAAGGACTACGATATTGACGAAGAGTTCTTTGCCAAACTCTGAGGTGCTTGTGATGGCAAAAAAGACACCTGAACAGATCAGCTATAATATGAGTCGAGTAAAGAATAAAGACTCAGCAATTGAAGTCGCTCTTCGGAAAGAACTATGGTCGCGAGGACTTAGGTATAGAAAAAATGTGAAGACCGTTTTCGGGAAACCAGACATTGTTTTTGTGGGAAAGAAAGTCGCGGTTTTTTGTGATAGCGAGTTTTGGCATGGGTACAACTGGGAAGTGAAGCAAGATGAGATAAAAAGCCATCGCGATTTTTGGATTCCCAAGATAGAAAGAAATATGAAAAGAGACAAAGAGGTTAATGCTGCATTAGAGGCGGAAGGATGGAAAGTTCTGCGTTTTTGGGGCGATGAGATAAAGAAAGATGTAAAAGCCTGTGCGGATTTAATCGTTGCTGCTCTCAAGGAGAGAGATAGATGAATTTGAAAACAATCGACCTGTGTGCAGGCATAGGTGGTATACGAAGAGGATTTGAGTTAGCTGGAGACTATAGGAATATAGCCTCGGCTGAAATCGATGAAATGGCTTGCAAAACATATGAGCACTTATTTCACGAAGATCCTCGAAACGATGTGACAAGTGAAGAATTCAAAAAGCATCTTCAGACACTCCGCTATGATGTGTTGATGGCGGGTTTTCCGTGTCAGGCATTTAGTAGCGTCGGTTTGCAACAAGGATTTGAGGACAAAACAAAAGGCACCATTTTTTTTGATATTGCAAAAATTATTAAGATGACTCGGCCAAAAGTAATTTTCTTGGAAAATGTCCAAAATCTTCTTTCACATGACAAGCAGGCAACTTTTAAAACCATTATTGATACTCTTGATCGGCAGCTCGATTATCACATAGTAGGGGTGACGCATGATAAAAACGGGAAGCCACAATATGAGCGCTCGGCTTTTTTGCGTAATTCCAGAGATTTTGGCGTTCCACAAAACCGACCTCGCGTATACATTGTTGCGTTCAGTCGAGCCTATTTCGGACAACACATAAACCTTCTGCCGAAAGAGGCTCCGGTAAAAAGATCAAGAACGCCTGTTTTTGAAAGCCTTAAAGATGTGCTGGACAAAAAAGTCGATTCGCGTTTTTTCCTTTCATCAGGATACCTTGAGACATTAGAAAAGCATATAGTTACACAGCATAATAAAGGATATGGCTTTGGATATCGCATTGTAAATGCACCGGATATTGAAAACCCGATTGCTAATACCCTGCTTGCAACCGGCGGCTCTGGACGAGAGCGAAATCTAATATATGACCCAATCAATGGTACTTCCTGTGCGGGAACGAGTATAAAGGGGAAGTATTCTCCGATAAATGATAAATTCGTCCGAACAATGACTCCGAATGAATGGGGGCGTCTGCAAGGCTTTATCGGGTATGCCTTTGTAGATGAAAATGGCACTGACTACTTCTCGTTTCCAGATGACATCCCCAATGTGCAAAAGTTCAAGCAATTCGGCAACTCGGTTACTATTCCTGTCATTGAGGAATATGCTATTTTCATTCAGCATTGCTGTAATACAATGTATAATGCTTTTTCGCCCATTGAAAGGCGAATATTTAGCATGTATGGAAACGAGTTTTTGCTTTGCAGTTTAATAAACCGAGAATTGGCGCATCGGCTGAGAACGGATACATTAAATCGCTACTTTAGCATTGTTTATCACTACAAATTGGATCGCTTTCGTGTGAAAGAGTTAGCGAACTACCTTGATATGTCTGCGGCGCGGGCATCACAGATTGTAACTCAATTGGCTCAGATCGGGTGTGTGCATCAAGAATCTGACGGCGCATACCGGTTTGAAGACTTGCTGTCTTTCAGCAAATGAAAGGAAGTGCATCAAAATGGATTCGATACGCAATGCGATGAAAAGAATAATTGACAAATGCGATGTCTGCATAGATGGCAATGTCATTTCCAAAGAGTTACTTATCAAAACTCTTTCCGGTTTCATTTCATCTACCATAGAGGATAAGCGTCACAATGTCGGAATTATTTTGCATACGGGATCAATTTGCTTTGATGCAATTCTTTTAGCTTACGCAGCTATTTCAAACATTCTTTACAATGAAACGAATGCCACCGATCTTATTTATTCCCTTCATGTCGGTGATGTTGTTTTGTGTTATAACGGAAGTAGGGGCAAAACAAAACCGTCAAAATGGGTGTTTGAGGGCTTTGTTAACTCAACCGACGAAACACCTCAAGAGATTTCCGGTACATATATTGTGCTGCAAAATGATAAAAAGGGTTATAGCTATTTACCCGAAAGAAGTTGGACTAAGATAGTACCGTACTATGGAACATCGAAATCCATGGACAGTCGAGGACTTCGGCAGGAAGACGGCAAGCGGTATGACTTTTTCAAGTCGGTTTTGGAAATGCAAGATACAGAGATTCCCCGCACCATAGACACATCCACTGTAATTGTAATGTCTCGTGAGGAAGCAAATATGCTGGTCGGAAGTTTATCGTTTTGCTTTGGCAAAACGGATATTAAACTTACCGATTTGGTACCGGTATCCTATTATACTGAAAGTGATCAAGAATATCAGTATGGTATAAATCCGTCAAAAAATGAGCCGGTAATTAAATTGACAGGGAAAGTCTCCGTTGCAAGGAAGCTTCTGCTTCGCAGGGGCGGTAACAGACATATTGGATTAATTGTTTTGGGCGAAGATTTATACCGCCGTGGTGAGTCTGAATTGCCTGAACTGCTTGACCGCCAATCTATTCAATATGTTTATCTGTGCATGCATCTTGACTCAGAAGTTTCTGCAAATTTGATTACAAATTATGAAGACGCAAGCCTGTTTGCCTGCACAAAAGACTTCTTGCTGTCAAACAGCCGCCCTCCGATAGTGTGCAATCCATATACGCAACAAATGGATGCTCAGGCAGGAGCAATCATCGATAAGGAAGTTACTGCTAATGTTATTTCTGGCTTTATAAATTGGGAAAAGTACAAAGCGTTCAAGAAAGCAATGTATTCGGTGAAGTCCTCAGAGTACGATTCTGATCAAAAGGACGATTTCATCGTGCAATCCTATTCGTTGATGAATCTGTTTATAACTGCTGTTTTTCCGATTAGCCTGTTGGAGGAACTGATTGAAAGCGGGACTGTAGACAGTGTTGAAAAGCCGGAATTACGATTACATCGACTCGAAGAAACTGTAAAGGGTTTCCCTGATTTTCTGAAAGAGTCAGCAACTTGTGTAGTAGGCATCTTAGAAGATGCTTATTTAGAGCTTTACGATAGTACACCAAAAGAAACAGCGTTTTTGAAAGCGCTTGAAGATCGGCGGGGTAAACTTGCGGTTGTTGTTCCCAAAGCTTATTTCGGTATTGTGATCGAAAGATTTTTGAGCCTACATAAACTTGGTAACGGAACAGATATATGTACGATGACAGCGAACCGATTCGACAATACGCAATTGTATAGTGCAGTTGTTGTTGTCGGTAATATTTCGGGGAAACGATTTGACGCTCTTCGCTGTCGTTCGTCACAAGAAATTGACTTGTTGCTTTACGAATGCGAAAAATATCGATACAAGAAGCAGGCACGTGATGCAAAAGCTGCCGAACACTTGCTGAACAAGCGGTCCACGATCCTAATCGATGACGAATACGAAGAAGATTCGATAGGAATTGATGAAGATGACCTGAAGGAAGTGGACAACATCGATACAGAGATTACGGACTATATCAGTTCGGCTCCGATTAAAGCAATTCGTAACAGTTTCTCCAGTGGTGACGGAAAAAGTATGGCGGAGATTGTTGCAGTAGCAAAATTTGACTCGGATGAGATAGCTTTCTTTACCAAGAACTATAAGGCTTATGTTTTGGATGAAGCTGATAATTCGGTTAAGGAGGTCGTTGCATCAGATCTCTCAGACGGTGATGTCATTGTATTTACGCGGAGCACATCCAAAACGAGGGATATAGTTGAAGAAATTCTGCGGGATATGATTAACAACAAACTTGTTCCTCACGAAATTGAGGATGCATATTACAAATCCCGCGAATGGAAGAAAACGCTTATTGACTATATGAAACAAACTGGAAGTAGCCCAAAGGCAATTGCGGATGAAATGATTTCAAACGGAGTAAGCGTTCAGGAAATCACGATTCGGGGGTGGCTGGACGAAGAATCTCATACAGTGCGTCCGAAAAAGCTCGATTCTATTCAGCAGATTGCTTTGATTGCTGGGAACGATGAATTGTTTGATAGTGCAGAAGTCTGCTTTGATGCTGGCGGACAAATTTATAAGATTCGTCGCCAGATATTGAAAGCAATCGGTCAGGCGATTTTGGGTGAAGTGACCGGAAATAGTGATGCTACAGGTTCAGTGACCGCAGCTGTTGCCGATAGAATTAAAGATGCCGCGGTTACGCTCCAAATTGAAACTATTACTTTTGTGAACGATGAGGTTCCGATAAACACAACAAACCGTCCCATTACTATCGACCAATAGGAGGATACGCTATATGAGCTCCATCAACGAGTTTCTGTCGGCTCGGGATGAGTATATCGCTCGGGTAAAGGAAGAATTGCTCGGTCCGGGATCGGAAATATCAATTCCCGACGCTGAGCATGAGCTGATAACTAATTCCCCGGATGTTCGTTACTCTATAGGGATACTTTTCCCCAAAAACAACAAATTGAACGCAGACAACAATGACCCTTCACGAGTAGAGGAATCCAGCGAACCGTCAGAGGATTTTTTGGAAGAAGAGGAAGAAGCTGGCGGGGAGGAAACCGAAAAAACAGATCCGGTAACCCCAGCAGAGGAAGAAAATCTGGACGAAGAAATCAGCTTAGCCGCGCAGAATATGCCGTCCTCTCTTGGCTTTACTTTTCTTGCATCGTCTGATCTGCAAGTGCTGAAATGTAAAGTTGCATTTGCAACTTACAGGAAAGCAAGGATGCCCGATTGTCGGATACCTTTTTATCCGGATTCTTCGGAGCAGTACTCAGTACCGGCCCAACTGTCCTCATACGTGGTTTATGACAGTGAAGAAAGGTGTCTGAAACTTTGTACCGGCTTAAATAGAAAAACAGTTCATGATCTATACGAGCGAGATTTTCTTGACGGGGATGAGTATGGTATTTTTCCTGCAATGTATAAACTTTGCGACCAATTAAAAGGGGGATATGTACGAGTTCCGCATAATGTAGAAGTTGTAATTGATTTTTTATCAGGCGATTATGTGGATGATAATAAGCACCTTGATGAGACAAACGCAAAAATCACAGCGCTGAAAAGAAAAATTAATGACCACTTATATTCGGTTACGGTCATGCTTGTAAACGATGACGAGGAGAAGTCCAACGGAACCCGTTGCCTGTTTCAGCCAACGGTTAAGGTTGAGTCCGAAGCGAATGGGTTCAGGTTTTGTGAGTATTCGGCGCTGGTCGATTTCGATGTATTAGACTCTGAAGAACGGTCGTTGGAACTGCAATACCGAAATAAGCGTGTTTACGGAACCGGACTTGGCACATCTGTTAATTGGAATATCGATACTGACGGGAACGGAGAAATATACAATGACTTTTTCCCGGAAGTGGAAGTGCCCCAAATGGATTTCACTATTCCGAAGAGTTTTGGGATTAAAGAGGAAGCTCTTTCCATGCGCCATTTGTCGGATTTAGACAAGACAGAGAAATCTCAAAAACTGTCGGAACTCAGGAGCGTAGTAGATGCCTATGGCCGTTGGATAGATACGCTGGTCGAAACGCAGAAAGACCTACCTGCGCACCATCAATCTGCTGCCAGCATTAATATTTCCGGTTGTTTGAAAGCGAAAGACAGAATGTTAACCGGACTGCGGATTTTAGACGAAGATTCGGTTGCCTGGGCTGCGTTTTCTCTTGCAAACAGGGCAATGTTTATGCAGCGAGTGCATCTAAAACTGCAATCCGAAACAGGAAATATTGATCGTTATCCCGGAGATGAAAACCTCACCAAATTGCTTGATTTCTTGGATTACACTGAACCTACCGGAATAACCGGGGACAAATATGCTTGGCGTCTGTTTCAGATAGCGTTTTTGCTGATGAGCATTGAATCAATTACAAATGATTCGGCGCGCGATAGGGATATTGTGGATTTGATTTGGTTTCCCACCGGCGGCGGAAAAACAGAGGCCTATCTTGGATTGACCGCTTTTACTATATTCTTCAGACGCCTTGCCCATCTTCCTGATTCAGATGGGACAACTGTTATTATGCGCTATACCTTGCGACTACTGGCTGCACAGCAATTTACACGGGCATCTACTCTGATATGTGCCTGCGAATATATTCGCAGTGATGCAGTGTCGCGTCGTCCCCAATACGGCAAATATCCGTTGGGAAATACCGAAATAACAATTGGATTGTGGATCGGGCGGGAACATATACCTAATACTAATGCAGATGCAAAAAAACATTTGAAAGAACTTACCGATGCCCGAACGGATACCCTTCAATACGCGAAGGAGCAGCACAATAAATTTCAGGTATTGAAATGCCCTTGGTGCGGAACCAAATTAGTCAAAGACCGAGACGGAACGAAAATGATTGGAACTTTCGGTTACCGCATGAGAAACAATCGGCATTTTGAGCTGTTTTGCCCGCAGGAGAGTTGTTTCTTTAATCAACAAGGGAAACTTCCGATTCAGATTATTGATGAGGAACTGTACGCCAGCCCGCCGACGCTTCTTTTCGGCACAGTGGATAAGTTTGCAATGATTCCGTGGAAAAAGGAAATCGGTGCATTCTTTGCCGCCGGGACCGATAATCGAGCACCTGATTTAGTTATTCAGGACGAGCTGCATCTGATTTCCGGTCCGCTGGGTACAATGGTTGGTTTGTATGAGGCGGCAATTGATGCATTATGCACACGAAACGGCATCCACCCCAAAATCGTTGCATCTACGGCAACTATTCGCAGAGCCAAAGAACAGTGCTCGGCTCTGTATAATCGCGAGGTCAGTCAGTTCCCCCACCCCGGTCTGGATGCAGAAGACTCGTTCTTTGCGAGAGAGTCAATCATCGACTACGATCATGGTGTCTATGGTCGGAAATATGTTGGCCTTATGCCCTCCGGAAAAACCAAAGCCATGATGGAGGTTCGCTCAATTGCTGCGCTGATGCAGGAAATCAATATAATGGATCTCTCTGATGACATTAAGGACAAGTTCTGGACGCTTACGGTTTATTTTAACAGCTTGAAGGATTTAGGTAAGTGTTCAACTCTGGTGGACGACGATGTTAAAGACTTTATTAAGAGGACTGCGTTCCGCCTTGGAAGTGCAAAAGATGCCAGAATGATTGCCCGCGCAGACGAACTGACAAGCCGGGTAAATACAACCCAATTAAATGAAACTCTGGACAAACTCGAAAAGCATTGCTATTCGAAAGAAAACATTGAAAATAAGCGTTACCCATCAAATGTGCTGTTGGCTACTAATATGATTTCAGTGGGTATAGATGTTGCTCGGCTGAATGTTATGCTTTTGGTCGGGCAGCCAAAGTTAACCAGCGAGTACATTCAGGCTTCGAGCCGAGTCGGGCGCTCGTTCCCAGGTGTTGCCTTTGCGTTGTATGACGGCTCAAAAAGCAGAGATCGTTCGCATTATGAGCAATTCAAGCCTTATCACGAATCATTTTATAAGCATGTCGAGCCGACAGGCGCAACGCCTTTTTCAAAACCTGCGAGAGATCGTGCCCTTCACGCCGTAATGATTGCGATGGTTCGTGTTCTTGAAGATGAACTCAGCGCAGAAAAAGGCGCAGCTAAGTTTAACCGCAAAGACTATGCGGCACGGATTGCAGAGCTTAAGAAATACATAACTGAGCGTGCATCGGATATTTCTAAACGGATGAACACAGAAATGGTTGATGATTCTTCGGAAATTGCGCTTGAGATTGATTCGGTGTTTGAAAAGTGGGAACAACTTGCAGAGAACTTTGATGAAGAACACTTTTATTACGGAGAAAAATTCCTGATTAAAGAACCTGACGACGGCGAAGGGCGCTTGATGAAACCTTTTAATACAAGCCGTAACGATCCTGCGTTCGATACAATGACATCTATGCGGAACGTTGATTCAACGGTTGCAGGAAATGTTCTGATATGGGAGGAGGTATAATCAATGGATATGGAATCGGCTAAGAAAGTCCCATTGAACAGAATTACTCATTCTGTCCGTGCATCACAAGCGGTTCTGCAATACGGAGTGGGAGCAATGATTGATTTTCCCAACCAAACTTTGATGACTGCTGCTCCGGAATATTGGCAGGAGCAAGTTGTTCAAATACATGATGAGCGTCTTGAAAAAGTGCTTCGCGTTGATTATTTCGGCCTTCCCGGCGGGCAGGATGATCCTCACTGTCGCGAAGGTATCTCGTATGCCCGTTTTCCGGAATGGTATTTTTGCCCGAAATGCAGACGATTTCAACCAATCAGCGATTGGGTTTCTGATTACAAAAAGTCAGCAACTCAGAAAAGACTCAATAGTGATCCAGATATGGTTAAGTTCATGCAATGTCCGAAGTGCAGACAAGATCTTGTGGTCACGCGTATCATCACGGCCTGCGAATGTGGGCACATCGATGACTTTCCGTGGGTAAAATGGGTCCACTGTAAAAACATGTACGGCGGAGCGAAACCGATTTGTGCACATCCAGCCCTGACATTTAAGACCAGTGCATCCTCCACCGAAGGGCTTGAAGGACTTACTGTTTCGTGTGAGTCTTGTGGCGCTAAAGCCACACTCAAGGGCGCGTTTGACAAAGACGCCTTGCAAGAGCTGGATCAGAAATATGAGGGGAAATACAATTTTCACTGCACAGGAAGACACCCGTGGAAGCATACAAAAGATATGTGCGGAGTATATCCGAAAGTGTTGCAAAGGGGCAGTTCTTCCGTTTACTTTCCGATCACAGTCAGCTCACTTGTCATTCCGCCGTACTCAAGCCTGATTACAAGGAAAATTGAGGATAGCGCAGCTTTTGCAAATTGCAAAAATGTTATTGCTGGTTACAAGCGTAATAATGCTATTCCAAAGGAATTATTGCCAACACTGATCCAAGGAACAATAGAAAATTACGCAAAGGATATCGCGAGAGAAAAAGGCATAGCGGAGGAAAAGGTACGGCCGATATTGGAAAGAAAATGGATTGTTCCGACTGGCGAAGATGAATACCTTACAACAAGTGTAAAATATCGGTCAGAAGAATACGAAGCACTCAGCGGTGAAGTGTCAATGTCAACCGATGATTACGGTGACTTTCTGCGCGAAGGAACGGAGATTTCAAATTATGCAATTCCGTTTATAAGAAGCATCTCTTTGATACACAAAGTCCGGGAAGTACAGGCTCTTGTTGGATTTTCAAGGCTTAAACCTGTTGACGCTAATATAGGCGACAACTCTTCGGCGTACGTTGTTCCTGTCAAGCAACAAGATACGAATTGGTATCCTGCTTATGAGGTCCGTGGTGAAGGCATTTTTATAGAATTTGATGAGAATGCAATTTCTGAATGGCAAAAGAACAACCCGGAAATTCAGCACAGAGTTGATGTTCTGAATGAGAATTATCGAAAATCATTTATAGGGCAATCAAAGCCGCGAAAAATAACTGCTAAATTTCTCCTTTTACATACGATTTCACATGCTCTGATTAAACAACTGAGCTTCGAGTGCGGGTACAGTATCGCTTCATTGAAAGAGCGTTTGTATTGCAGCGAAGCTGCGGAAGGAAAGCAAATGTCGGGAATCTTCATTTATACAGCAAGCGGAGATTCGGAAGGCACTATGGGAGGTTTGGTGCGGCAAGGTTATGCTGACACATTCCCGGGTATATTCAAAAAGGCAACGGAAGAAGCAATGACTTGTTCCAATGACCCTGTTTGCAGTCTCAGCATGGGTCAGGGACGAGATTCTCTTAACCTGTCTGCATGCTATTCGTGTTGCTTGATTCCAGAGACAAGCTGTGAAGAGTTCAATATTTTCTTGGACAGAGGAACCATTGTCGGCACTTATGAGAATCGTGAAATGGGGTTCTACAGCAGGCAATTATATGGTGCAGTATCTTGGAAGGATAATAGTGTTTCATCAGCCACCACTGATGCAAGTCTGAAAAGCAGCGTACATGTTATCATTACAGATCAGGGGACGGATTTAAGAGACTCTGCCTATGCCGAAATATGGAAAGGCCTTAGGACTTGGGCTATCGATACGAAAGAAAGAGTGTTACTTTCCGAGTTGGAAAACAGCAGCGATTTGTTTTCACAAAAGGAAAAGCCATATAGAGACTGCATATTCCAAATAGGAGGAAACGAAGAGCAGTATAAATGTGACCTTTTTTGGAAAAAGTCACAAGTCGCACTCTTCACTTCGGATAATGAGGACTGTTATGCAGCAGCAAAAAACAGTAATATCCGATGCATTTATTGCGCCGACGATACGGTTACTGTCAGGAAAATACTTGATATGTTAAAGGGACGATGATATGGCGATAATGATTCCCGAGAAACCTCGGAGCTTTGACCCGGCCAGCCAAGAAGGACTAATATTCGACGCATTAGCGCTTCTTCCGGAAGATTATTATGTATTTCACTCTTTCCGGATCACAGATACGAGAGACGGCATTTTCCGCGAAAGCGAAACTGATTTTGTTATTCTTAATCGTACCAAGGGGGTAATATGCTTAGAAGCCAAAGCAGGTCAAGTGAGGTATGAAAATGGCTGCTGGCTTTATGGCAGCGGCATTCCGATGCATAACGGCGGACCGTTTAATCAGGCAAGCGCAAACAAATACAAACTGATGAGATACATATCTGACAGCAACATGGCATTTATTTTGGAGAAATGTAAGTTTCTTCATGCCGTGTGGTTTCCGTCTGTGAGTAATGATCGCCTGAGAAGTATGACTTTGCCATCGGAGGGCGATAAAGCTCTTGTATTGACCAAAGAAGCGCTGGATGATCCTAAAGAGTTTATTGACAGAATTTACACCCTGCAACTGCCGAGCCGTGTTGAAACAAAGCTGAGCGAGATCGAATGTAAACGCTTGGTTCGAGAAATTTTCTGCCCACAATTCAATGTGTTTCCATCTGCATCTTTTGAAGCGGATTTGAAGAAAATTGTATTTCATCGTCTTTTGGATGAGCAAGCAGGGATTTTGGATTTTCTTGATGAACAGCTGACAGCTGCGATTAACGGAGCTGCCGGAACAGGTAAAACGATGATTGCGGTTGAAAAAGCCCGCAGACACGCTGCTGCCGGGGAACGGGTGCTGTTCCTGTGCTTTAATGCTCAATTAAAAGATTACTTAGAAGAAAACTACGCAAGAGATCTCGTTAGTTACTACACTATTGCCGGATTCGCCTGCAAAATCTGCAATACAGTAAAGCCAAACTATAACGAACTTAAAGCGAAACTTGAAGATTACTATATATCGGATTCCTTTCCGTATAAACATGTTATTATTGATGAGGGGCAGGATTTTGGAAGCGAAGCAATAGAAGAAACCGATATTATTCAACTTATCCATGATATAATTGTTGACGCGGATCAGGGGGGAACATTCTATGTCTTTTATGATCGGTTACAATTGATTCAGGCAAGAGAGATGCCTAAATTTATAGGTGACTTGGATTGCCGACTGACGCTGTATCGGAATTGCAGGAACACCGAAAATATTGCCGTAACTTCTTTGCGCCCGATTACTGAGCGCAAACCAAAAGTGTTTGAGGGGGCAGTTAAAGGCACTCCGGCCAAAATTCACTTTTGTGATTCAGTCCAGAACGAAAGAGAACGGATTGATTCAATAATTGATGATCTCGCAGCTGACGGGTATCGGGATATTGTCCTTTTGACATGTAAAACAGAAGCAACGAGTATCTTGAGCGATTCCGTAAATAACGGAAAGTATCGCAACAAATATTTGTTTACTACATGTCGAAAGTTCAAAGGGCTTGAAGCCGATGTCGTGATTCTTCTTGATGTTGATAAGACTACTTTTGAACAAGGGAATGCTCTGATATTCTATGTCGGCACTTCGCGTGCTCGTATCAAGCTCGAAATTGCTGCCATATTAAGTGATGATGATTGCAAAGAAATACTCATGTCAATCCTGAATTACCGCGGGAAAATCCGCCGAGCCCAAAAGGATTTGGCGGGTGCGCTTAACGCTATCGGTAGTTTGGATTCTTAATAGATACAGGTTACTAAGTGCAATTTCTGCCTAACAGTTCTGAAATTATGCCACCAAGTCGTGCCACTACCCGCATAAAAAGCCTTTGCCGATGCTAAGTCAGGAAACAACAGATTCCCTATGTTCACGTTGTAGTGCTAAAAAACCAGAATCAATACTTATCTATGATTGCGACATGCTTCGGTACTAAGTCTAATAACATATTCTGATTTGGTGACAGCTCAAAGGCTGCACCGCTATAGACAAGGAAAATACTTTCAAAATCCAGGCAAAAATACAGCGGGACAGGCCGTAGAGGCTTGTCCCGCTGTCTGTATCGTAATGGTCAACAGTTTTGAGGAGGGCAAATGCAAACAAACAGGTTGGTCAGGGATTTGGGAGGTTTTTGCTTGACTGATTATCGGTGCACCGATATAATAAGAGCGGTGATGTATATGACAATCCAACAGATACTTCGGGAAAAGAACCTCTCCCGCTACCAGCTCTCCAAGAAAAGCGGTGTGCCTTGGGCAACGCTGGCGGACATTTGTTCTGGCAAGACAACGCTCTCCCGATGCAGTGCCAGAACATTGATGAAGCTGTCCTCCACACTGGGTATCCCGATGGAGCAGCTCATTACGCTGACTGCGGAGAAACCACAAATGAATGGCGGCAAGCCGGCTGACCGAACCTATCTGGAAAAGGATCTGCCCGCCAGTTTGGATAAAGCGCTTCGTGAGTACATTCAGGGCGAAAAAGACAAAGTGTCTTATATGGACTGCCTGTGGGGAGAATTGTATAGTGCGATCAACTCCAATCAGTGGAGCAATGCCATCACGCAGGAGCAGGCAGACTATCTCCGTGCGAAATATTTATGAGAGGTGAGAACCTAATCTTATCATGATCCGATGGCGATGACTAAACCTTAGGCAATAGCTCAACGGATGCACCGCCATAGACAAAGAAAACATTTTTCAGGATCCGGGCAGAGAAAGCAGCGGGACAGGCCGTAAAGGCTTGTCCCGCTGTCTGTGTCTTATGGCAGATATTCTTCCGTGACCCGATACCGGCTGATGCCGAAAGCATTGCTTCGCTCCATGATCTCCGGCGGGATCTTGGGCAGGTACTTCTTGCTGAAGCTGGTGTCCCCGAAGTAGGCGTCAAAGCTTGCCACCGGCAGGACGACCCATTCGCAATCATCCTGCCGGTTGGCGAGATAATAGCGGATCAACGTACAGACAACCTCGGATGGAATTCCCTTCGGAAGTGCCGCTTTCACTTTCTCGGTCAGTTCAAGCGGCAGCTCCGGCCCCTCTCTGCGCAGCGGTCCCAGCTCCAACGCATCGGCAAGGACATCATCAAAGCGCAGTGTCCAGGCACCCTTGGTTTGGGGCGCAAAAATCGGGATCTGATATTGCATCACCTTGCTTCGCCATGCGGCGGCAAACTTTGAGCGAATGACCTCCGCATACTTGAGCGAGGTGCTGCGCACCTTTTCCGGGTGCGTCAGCATGAAGTCCGCCGCGCGGAGAACATGACGGAGGAACCAGCCGACCCCATCCGCATCCACCAACTCCGGGAACTCCGTATGCAGCTCCGAAAAATCCGTCTGGAACTGCCATTCCTTGTCCAGCGCACGCCTCCCGTCCTCCGGCACACTGCACCAGGCGCAGAGCGCACGGCGGGCGTAGTCGACCCGATCATGCGGATTACCCCAAATGACCGCTCCGTCTTTGCCGTGGAACAGGTATCCGCGAGCCAGAATGGTCAAAATCCGCGCCATCCCCTCGAACTCCAGGATCGTGGCAAAGGTGAACCGGCCCAGCCATGTCGTATCGCTCTTCTTACTGGCGGTATAGGAAACCGTTCCGGTATATGCGCGGAATTCCGCCCATTCGTTAATCATCCCACACCTCCAGAACATTTTTCTCGATATACTCCGGCAGCAGCTCCCACAACAGGTCGCGTCTGCCGAGGGCCACCACATAGCGCACGGCCAGAGCCGGTCTTACAATCGCGGTCAGCAGCTCCCGGCACTTGGCCGTTACGGCGTCACGGTAGCTTTGAGAGGCGGACTTGTCCGCAAAGGCTTTCATCATGGCAATGAAGGCTTTCGAGTCGCTTTCACGGAACAGCTGCTTTTTCTCCCTGTTGGTGTTCTCGTCCTCCATATCACAGACGATGTCTCCGAGGATGCGGTAGCCGCCGAGGCGGAAATCGGTCAGCAGATCGTATATATCTTCAAATTCCGGCAGCCATTCCCGCAGGAAGCGCTCCCGTGCATCCTCGTCCATGAGGTGCCAGGCCTGCTCCCGCATGGCCTGCCGCAGAGCGGACACCCTTTCCGGCGGCAGGTTGCCGAACAGGGCGTACAGCTCGTCGGGATCGTATGCATTCTCCTGCCCTCTGGCATACAGAATGCGCTCCACATCGCTCTTCCGCTTTTTCTCCTTCACTGGAACGCGGCAGGCCCGGATGCGGGAAAGGCAGGCGTCGTGATCCCGCAGCAGCGCATCCACCGCCGCCAGCTTATCGGAGTTCAGCTGCTCCCTCCAGTCCGGCTGCCGGGCGAAGGAAAACAGTTCCTCATCCTTGGCGGGCTTTGCCTTGATGCGCGGCGTGTTCTTTTTCAGCTGCTGTGCCAGATACGGCAAACGCTCCACGTTGGAGTCCACCTTGCTCCAATCCGCCTTTTTGAAAAACGCTTTCACCTTGGCGGCATGGGTAGGCTCGTACCAGACGCGCCGGGTCTCTGCCTCCTCTACCAGCGTCTTATATTTGAGGAAGGCACTGCGCTTGACGGTCTTGTGGGTCAGGTACTCATCCAGATCGGGGCGGATGCCGCTCTTGGCTGAGTCGATCTCCAGCCCGGTGAGGATGGCCAATGTCTCCGTTTCCTCCCGGCAGCGCTCCCGCTCTGTGGCGTCGGAGTTCTCGTTGTAGGCAATGATGCTGCGGTCCAGCGCGGCATTACAGATCTGGCCGACGCGGGAGGAGAAGGTGCTGCGGACGGTCTCAAATCGAGCCTCCCAGTCATCAGCGCTGCGGATCTGGGGCTGGACCGTGGGGATCATCAGCAGCGGCAGGTTGTGCGACCGGGAAAATACGCTCCGCGACCGCGGAGGATCGTGATGGATGTTTCGTTTCACGCATTCGTTCAAAATGGGATCGCTGATCGTCTTGATCATGTCGCCGTCGTAGTCGGCACCGCCCAAACGCTCCGCGGCGAGTGAAGTGTAGCCAACCATAACAACATCCGTCAGATGGCCGAGATACTGATCGCGTAGATTTTTACTGTCTTCAAGAGGATAAAGCTGCATCTCTTCGTTCCGGGCAATGTGCGGATTGCGCAGCAGCGTGCAGACATGACCGGGTTGGTAAGCCGCACCCGGAGCAAAGAAATTCTGATGGTTCAACTCCAGCGCCCAGCGAAAATTGATAAAGGTGTTCGCTTTTTTACTTGTTTCGGTTTTCGTAACAGGCAGACAGTTCAGAAAATCCAGCAGATCCCCGGAGAGATACCGATTGTCTCCTGCCACGATCAGGCGGCCGACGGCGTACCGCTCCACGATCTTGTCCGCTTCGTCCTCCAACCGCTTGGTGTAGATTGGTTCGTTGATGAAACGCGGATTCTTTTTCAGCACGGCGGCAAGGATATGGTCTTTGCCCTGATGCCGTTCCCACCAGCTGACCCGCTCAAACTTCTCCAGAAAATAATTCTGCCGAAACGATTCATCAGCGCAGAAGTTGTAATACGTCAGTTCCGTCTGCTTGGTGAGCCAATTTCGCGGGTCTTCCTCCGGGCTGTGGTCCCAGCCGTCCGGCAGATCGGCGGGGCGGAACTCGTCCGCCTTGAGAGACACCGTGTTCAAAAACTGATAGTTCAGCTCCGTCGTTTTCTCCGGTTTTTCCTTGCTGACATTTGTGATGTACAGCGCGTGGTGGTACTTGCGGAACGCCGCCCAATAGTCCTCCCAGCTCATACCGCTCTCATTCAACCAGCCGCAACCCTTGAACATACTCTTGGTGAGGATGATATCGACCTTCTGAATCGGATGCTGCACACCCCACAGATCGGTGATGGTGTCTGCGCCGCTGCGGTCAAGATAATCCTTGAAGTCCACCTCGTGCAGCATACCTTTCACATAGGGCATACGAATTTGAAACGAGGTGTGGACCTTCTTCCCGCACAGCTTTTCGTCAACAAGGCGGGCATATTGCTTGGAGATCAGCCCTTCGCCGTCGAAGCAGATGACCTCGACATCGGCCATCGTCTCCACCCGGTGATATTTGCGGGTGCTGTTCTGTGTCCCGTCGTCCTCCACCGTGATCACCTCTGTGGGCGGGGGCGTTCGTACCGGATTGTCAACGACCACCACCCGGTGAGGTTGGTCGATGCCGATATCGTCGATGCGCACGCCGCTGGACAGCATCAGGCCGTTGTAGGCATAGAGCTTGCTGAGCTGGCAGTCACCGATGGTCATATCCATCATGATGCGGCGGCGCACGGCGTCATAAAAATCTTCCCGAATGAAGGACAGCCGCGCCTGCCGGCTCATGCTGCCCGAACGCTCAAAGGCAAGATAGCGATGCGGGCCGGAGCCAAAATCAAGGCTCACGCCCTCGGGATGGAACAGGGCCTTCGCTTTTTCCTGCCGGATCCGGTATTTCTTTCTGGCACCGCTCCGGTCGAATATGCCGGAGAAGTCCATATAGAAAATGATGTCCGAGAGGTCAGTCACCAGCTGCCCACCGGGTCTTCCGGTGAAGGCATCGCCGTGCAGCACGCACATGATCTGATAGAACAGTGCGTTATCGTCCTGCTCGTGAGGTGCGGAAAGTGATTTGCATTTTTCTGTCTCGGCGGCGCTGAGATGGAAGGTATATGTCCCGTCCTGCTGCCTGCCATAGCTGATCACAGCTCTGGCGGACAGCTCGTAGATCCTGTATTTTACCAGCGGCATCGGCTCACCTCCTGATGCTTCTATTCTATCATGAGGTTCTAAATTTGCAATATGGATACTGCTCCCACTTTTTCAGTGGGAGCTTTTTGCTTGCAGCTCTCAACAAAAAATTATAAAGGAGGAATCCAATGCAAGAATCCACATTCACCAACTATGACCAGCTGCCGCTGTTCCTCAATGCGAACACGGTGGCGCAGGTGCTGGGCGTGTCCATCTCCAGCGCCTATGAGCTTATGCACGAGACGGGCTTCCCCGCGCTGCGGATAGGCAGCCGCATCGTGGTACCCAAAGAAGAGTTCCGCCGGTGGGTAGATGCGCAGACAGGAGGTGATGCCTGATGTTCCAGCGCTGGCCTAAGAGGGATCCGAACAAACACTACTATCTCGTCCCCAACGAAGTCTTCAATCTCGGCCTCAGCTCTCATGAAATCGCCGTCTACAACTACCTCCTGCGCTGCGAAGATCGCAGGACCTACCAGTGCCATCCCAGCTACCGCACCATCGGTCGGGCGGTGCAGCTGAGTGAAAACACCGTGCGGAAGTATGTGGCCGGCCTGGAGGAAAAGGGGCTCATCCGCACCGAGCCCAGCACCATCACCACGAAGGATGGCCGCGTGCGCAATGGCAGTCTTATCTACAGCATCCGTCCCATTCAGGAAGCGCTGGAGCTGAATTATCAGCGGCAGTTCCTGCAGGCGGAGGAGAGTGTGGAGCGGGCGCGGGTGCAACAGCGCCTGGCTGAGCTGGAGCAGCGGAGCAACGTAAAGAAGGAGGAAAGCGCATGATGCAGCAGATTGCAAACTTTATCGTAGACCATGACCCGATGATGGTCATCCGGCGCACACATGACACGGTGCGCTACATTCGGTGGGAGTGGAACAAGGAACATGCCGACCCCATTGATGAAGAAGAACTTCGCCTGTTCCTCTGCGATGAACACTACGGTGATCTGACCGATGAGCAAAGAGCTGTTGCCCGTCGGTGCCGGGACGAGATGCGAGATGTCTATGCGGAGATGTGCGTGCGTTTGCTGCAGAGTGGGATCATGCTGGAGCGTGGCATGGTGCCAGATGTCAGTACCTACCGCAGCGTGTTCTGCACGGAAGGAGGTGATGCGCCATGGATGCTTGACCAAGCGGGATGACTGCCTTTTCCGCAAAGCGCCGCAGAGCGGCTGAAGTGCGCGTCAGCGCCGAAAATTCTCGCTTCGAGAATGACAAGTTTCGCCTTCGTGGTACGGAACGGGGTGATTGCCCCGTTCCGACCCCTTCGGCAGGCGGGCTAAGCCCACACCCCTATCAACACAAAGAAAAATGAATTTAAAGGAGATAAAGATTATGACGAAGAACACCTATAATCCCTATGAAATTATGATGGACAAGTACGATAAGGAAGAGATGCTCAGCGATGTACGGGAAGCCATGCTCTATCAACTCGGCGTGGATGTCTCCTGTGAAGAGTTGAATCACTTTTTCACCGGCAAGGGCAAAGCCGCACTATCTGGCTGTGCGGAGTGGCAGCAGTGCTTTGCAGTCGAAAAGATGCTGGAGTTCTATTATGTGCATGCGCGGGATGAGACGCTGGCTAAGCAGATCGAGACGATGACTATGCTGGCAAGCAGAGATAACGAGCACCATGGCTAAGAATCAATTTATCCGCGCCCGCGTTGCCGGGTGGGAAAAGGACTGCATCCGCCGTAAGGCGGATGCAGCTCATATGACCGAAAGTGAGTTTGTGCGCCGGGCGGCCATGGATCGGGAGGTCACTGTCATTGAAGGTATGGATGAGCTCCTGCGGGAGCTGCGCTATCAGGGAAATAACCTGAACCAGCTCACGGTCATGGCTCGGCAGGGGCGTATCACACAGGTGAACTATGAACCCTTTACGGAGGTGTACCGGAACGCATGGCAAACATTAAATTCATTGCTGTCTCACGCAGTCTGAGCGGTATCCTGGACTATGTTACCAACCGTGAGAAAACGGTGGAGCGTCTCATCTCCGGCGTCAACTGTGTGGCCCAAACAGCTCAGGATGAATTTGAAGCTGTAAAGAAACAGTTCCGCAAAACAGATGGCCGCAGCTACTACCACATCGTCCAAGCCTTCGCTCCGGACGATCCGCTGGACTTTGATACAGCGCATGAAATCGGGTTGAAGTTTGCGGAATACTTCAAGGGCTACCAGTGTGTGGTGGTCACGCATATGAATACAGCGCACATCCACAATCACATCATCATGAATTCGGTAAACTTTGAAAACGGCCAGAAGTTTCATCAGAGCGCCAGGGAAATGCAGCAGGCAAAGGAGTACAGCAACCAACTCTGCCGGGAGTACGGCTTGTCCTTCACCGAGAGCAAGGCGGATCCGTTCCGTATTCCTGCTTGGAAGAAACGGCTGTGCCGTACCATTAAGGAAGCTATGGAGAACTGTGCTACCCGTGAGGAGTTCATCGCATTCATGGCGGAGTACGGCTACAAGGTGCGATGGGAGGCGAATCAAAAATACATCACCTACACCACACCGGAGAATGTCCGATGCAGAGACAATAAGCTCTTCGACCAGACGCTTCTGCGCAGCAGCATGGAAGCCTACTTCGATATGGGCGGCTGTGAGTATCTGGAAAGCCGCATCGATGCCACCGAGTACGGTGAACTCCTGCCTACGGTGGACGATGCCGTCTGCGGTTTGATCTCCATTCTGGATGCGATGAACACCGGCGACAATGACCGCTTCCATCTGGAAACGCTGCATCACAGCAAGCAGGAGATCCGGCGTATTCTGGAACGCGGCGGCAAGATCGACCGCACGGTGGAATACGCCGTAGATGACGAAGATGAAGAGTACGAGCAGTACCACGGGTTTTCTATGCGGATGTAATGACGAACCATTTCAAAGTTCTGATAGCTATTTCCGCAAAAGTGTGGTAGTTGTTTGTGTTGCAAAAAAGAAAATGAATCCAAAGGAAGTGAAATACATGGCAAAACGAAGACCGGCCGGTGACGGCATGGTGCGAAGGCGTGACGATGGGCGCTGGGAAGGCCGCATCGTCATCGGCCACCGGGAAAATGGCGAGCCGCTGTTCCGTCATGTGTATGCCAAGACGCAAAAGGCACTGCTGGACAAGCTCCACCAGAACATCGAGTGCTACCGTGATGTGGAGCTGACCGAGGACAGCCGGATGACGCTGGGCCAGTGGCTGGATCGCTGGCTCACGGAGTACAAGGCGGGTACGGTGCGGCCCGGTACCCTCGAGGGCTACCGCCGCTACATCGAATACTATATCAAGCCGCAACTGGGCGACAAGCAGATCTCCCTCCTCTCCCAGCAGGACATCCAGCGGATGTACCGCCGCCTGAAAACGGAGGGGCGCATCCACGAACATCCTGAGATGGGGCATCAGCTCTCCGACTCCATGGTGCGCCACATTCACTCCACCCTCCACGCCGCACTGAAAGATGCAGTGCAGGCCCATGTCATTCCCAGGAACCCCACCGAGGGGACAACGGCGCCCAAGCCCAACTACAAGCCCAAGCGCATCCTCACCCGTGCGGAGTTGGATGCCTTCCTTACAGTGGTGGAGCAGGATGAGGTGTGGCGGGACTTCTTTCAGACGGAGCTGATGACCGGCCTGCGCCGCGGCGAGATCTGCGGACTGCAATGGAGCGACTTCGACGAGGAGGGCGGCACGCTGAAGGTGTGCCGCACCCTCCACAGCCAGAGGAAGGGTGAGTACACCGTCGGCGAGACAAAAACGGGAAAGGGAATGCGTACCATCCTCCTGCCGAAGACGGTGGCGGACATCCTGCGGCGGCGTAGAGCGGACGCCATCAGCCAATGGATCTTCCCAGACCCGGTGAATCCGGAAGATCCCGTTGATCCGAATGCGGCGTATCGCCACATGAAAACGCTCCTCCAGCGGGCGGGGCTGCCCAGCATCCGCTTCCACGACCTGCGCCACACCTTCGCAACCCACGCCCTCACCAGCGGCGTAGATGCCAAGACACTGTCCGGCATCCTGGGCCACACCAACGCCTCCTTCACGCTGGACACCTACACCCATGTCACCTCAGATATGCAAAAGCAGGCTTGCGGCATCGTAGGCGGCTTCATGGAAGATATCTTCGGAAAGGAGTTGAAACCGTGGCAAGAAAACGAAAAGCCGGAGACGGAACCGTAAGGCAGCGCAAGGACGGTCGGTGGGAGGGGCGAGTTGTCATCGGCTATGATGACAATGGCTACCCCAAGACGAAAAATGTCCTCGCCAAAACGAAGAAGGAGTGCGTTGAGAAACTCCAGAAGCTCAAGGAGGAGTGCGGGGGGCTGAAGCCGGAGAAGGTGCGGCCCGAGATGGCCTTCGGAGACTGGCTGACATACTGGTACGAGAATCACTCCAAGCCTAAAATCCGTCCCACCACGCAGGAAACCTATGAGAGCCGCATCCGCTTGCACATCATCCCGGAGATCGGCGACATCCCGCTGAACAAGCTGACACAGAATGATCTGCAGCAGTTCTACGGTCGGCTCAAGAATAGCGGCCGGAAGCGTTTCACCGACAAGTACGGCGAAGGGCTGTCCGACCGAATGGTGCGTATGTGCCACGCCACCTGCCGCTCCGCATTGGAAAAGGCGGTGCAGGATGGGCTGATTCGTTTGAACCCAGCCATCGGCTGCAAGCTGCCGCCGAAAAAGGCGCGGGAGATGCAGGTGCTGACCCGAGAGGAACTGCAGCGGTTTCTCATTCAGGCGAAGTTCGAGGGTTACTACGAAGTATTCCTTCTGGACTTAGCCACCGGCCTGCGCCGGGGCGAACTCATGGCACTGCAGTGGGATGACCTGAACTTCAAAACCGGCGTGCTGAATGTGAACAAGCAGGTCTACGATGTGCGGGGGCAGCTTCAAATCAGCACACCCAAGACGAAGAACTCCGTCCGCAAGATCGTCCTGCCGCCTGCTGTGGTGGCAGTGCTGCGGGAGTACAAAAAGACGGTGGACTCCCGTTGGATGTTCCCGTCCCCTGTGAAGGAGGACTGCCCCATCACGCCCGGCGTGGTGCGCCGCAGACTGCAGCTCATCTTGGAACACGCAGGTTGCAAGCATGTGCGCTTCCATGATCTGCGCCACACCTTCGCAACCCTGGCGCTGGAGAACGGCATGGATGTGAAAACCCTCTCTGCCATGCTGGGGCATGTGTCGGCGGCCACTACGCTGGACATCTATACTCACATCACCGACGATATGCGGCTCACAGCCGCCGCCAACATCGACCGAAGTATCGGCAAAGCGGTGCCGCAGGAGGACGCTTCGGAGCCGGGGCAGGAAACTGCCCCGGCCCAAGCGGAAAAGCCGAGTATGACCGATTTCAAGCCCTATGTGGGCCGCAAGCGCAGATCCGGCACCGGCTGCGTCACCGAGATCAACGACCACCTGTTTGAAGGACGCTACTCCCCCAAATGGCCCGACGGCAAAAAGCACGCCCGCAATGTCTACGCTCACACCCGCGAGGAGTGTGAGGAGAAACTGAAGGTACTAATCGTAGAGATGAAGGCAGAGATTGCGGAAGGGTCCCGTCAAGATTTATGCGCAAAATTGTTTGCAGGCTCCGGCTGAATAAAGTC
>OOAC01000345.1_pt1 | contig 44287 bp, 40 predicted proteins | sample 1671041 | NCBI WGS metagenome assembly OOAC01 (sample SAMN06348116, study PRJEB24527) | human gut metagenome | biome: human gut; feature: ankylosing spondylitis patient; material: feces | host: Homo sapiens | place: China | collected 2015-10 | reverse complement strand
AAGATGTTGCGTTATGGGATATAAAATGGGATGAAGTTTCTAATGATTATCAACACAAGAAAACGAGAGTTGAAAATTTGGTTTTAGTACATGATGGACTAAAGAAAAAGAAAAATTTGCCTTCTATCAAGGATATGTCTGCAAATGAAGAACATACATTAATATGTGAATTTTTAAAGGATTTTCTGGTAGAAAAGGACAAAGAATTGGATGTTGATAGTCTAATAGAAAAATACAGATTAGAGTTGAGAGATTTATGTTCATATGACAAAGATACAGTTGATGTATTTGGATATGTAAATACATGGTGGGTATTTAGTGAAGTTTCAAGATGCTTTGATTATGAAGTGTTTATGGCAGAAGTAGATAACATTGGATATAAACGTACAAAGCGAGGAGAAAAGGAAACGCAAAATGATTTATATTCGTTAGAATATGCACCTAAAATAATTAATTTTGACTGCATTCAGGAGGAATACCAGAACAAGATAACCGAAGTAGAAGTATTAATAAAAAAAGAGCAAGATAAGCTCAGTAAGGAAAAAGATGGTAAAAAAATTAGTAGCATAAATAAGAAAATACGAAATGCTGTTGATAAAGAAATAAAACTTAAAGATGATTTAAAAAGAATAGAGTTGTTTGTAAATAAATATTATGATAAATATTATGAATTAAAAGAAGAGTACGCGGAAAGAACAAATAAAGATCTTATTGATATGTTTAGAATTGGCTTGTTGAAAAATTATAAAAGCGAAAAAATTGCTTTGCGTGAATCTACTTTATTGACTGTTTTGGATTATCTTAGAAAACTTAATTGGAACTGAGGTGGAAAATGTGAGTGTAAGAATGAAGTCTATTCATTTGTTTGAATTTTCGGATGATTACAAAATGGGATTAAAAGACTATTCAAATTTATATAAGAATGGTATTCCGTTAAAGGAGTTTTTGGAAAATAAAAATTATGAAACAGATATTAAGTCAGGAAGAACCCCATCAAAATTTAGAGTTGATTACTGGGAGGGGGACTATGATTTTATAACATTGACGGATGTTGATACTGACTTATATATACTTAATCCTGATACAGAAGAAAAAATAACTGATGTAGCGGTAGAGGAATGTGGCAATATGGTATTAGTACCCAAAGGCTCATTATTAATCTCAAATGCAATGACTGTTGGATTAGCTTTTATTGTTGATAGGGATGTTTATATTAATCAAAATGTATTTTGGGTAAAGTTGGATGAGACAAAAGTAAATAAAAAGTATTTGCTATGGTATTTCAATTGTGTTATCAAGGATTTGTTTGATAACGTTTTTTCATCGAAATACTTGTCTAAAAAAGAATTATCAAGAATATGCATTCCTGAAATAAATATTAAAAAGCAAAATACAATCGTTAATCATGTAGTGACATTTGAAGAAGAAATTGTAAAATTAAAAAAGTCATTAAAAGATGAAACAGCAGTAATTGATGCTGTTTTTGGTGAAAAGTTTGATTTTGATTATGATACTTTTGAAACATTAAAGAAAAAGAATTCGTATAATTTGATGCAAAGTACATTTTCTAATAACCAAGACATGAGATTCAGTGTTAAGTATCATAGACCAGCTGGTCGATTTGTAATGCAACAGTTAAGAAAAATGAGTGATCTATCAATAAAACACTTCTTAAGTGAGCCGATTGAGCTTGGAGCAAGCATATCAACAAAAGATTACAACGATCATGGAGAATATGCATATATATCAATGGCAACAATAAAAAAATGGAGATTCGACTCGGAAACGGCTGCAATAGTAGATGTGTCATATTCGGATAAAAATTGTAATAAAAGTGTAAAGAAGAATGATATTATTATGGCACGTTCAGGAGAAGGAACTATTGGAAAAGTTGCTTTGATTGAAGATGATATCAAAGGTATATTTGCGGACTTTACAATGAGAATACGATTAGAAAATTATAATCCATATTTTGCATATTATTATTTTAGAACATCTTTTTTTCAGTATTTGATAGAAATATATAAAAAAGGATTGGGAAATAATACAAATATTTTTCCAGTTGTTATAAAAGAGTTACCGATACCTAATGTATCCCTTAATGAACAGGAAATCATTGTTTCAAAAATCAAAAAGGATATGGATCAACAACTCATAATTAGGAAACAGATAGAATCAGTTAGAAATAAAATATCAAGGAATATATGTTGATTTAATGGGATAGGGGTAATCTAAATCTCTACATACTTTTTAGTGAAGACCGATGCCCCCTCTCACGCGTATTTTCGCGAAATTGCAAAGGGGGTATTGTTTTTTGTCTGGTATTTGCCGGAGAGACTTGATTTTAAAGGATATGGGGAGATATTTGTGCGCGAATAATTATGGTGTTTTGTGTAAAAGTATTTCAGATTTGACTTGCTTTATTATTCAGTTAGAGTGATATATGTACATACCAAAAAGAAAGGTGGTATGTGCAATGATTACAGAGATTGATTTTAAGGTTAAAGGAGAGGAACGAAAGAAGCTGGCTTATGCTATAGGTGAATTGTTTGGAATGCAGGTGAAGTATACTAGAACACCCAAGTTTGATTATCTGATTGGGAGCTGCATTCTGGATAAGAACGGAGGTAAGCGCAAAATATCCCCACGGATAGCACATTAAAAAATATTATGCCATAATTAGATTGTCTCAAAAATTGGAAACGTTCACTCCAGTAATCTTGAAGTTTCTTATTCAATATTGGAGCCGTTTACTATAACATTACAAAAAGCGAGGAGAAAATATATGGCAGATAAAAAATATATTATGATAAAATTTATGGTCTTGTCATGCAGTGCCGTAAGAGCGGTTTGTCAGATAAGCAATGGTGTATTAATAATGATATTGCACCAAGTACATTTTATTGGTGGATTAAAAAGCTCAGACAACAGGCCTGCTATGAGATACCAGAACACAGTTTCAAATGTAACACTAATATAGTTACTGAAAAACAGGATGTTGTCTGTGTAAATGTGTTACCAGAAGCAGCAGAAAACATAACATTGTTTGCGGAAGAAAATGATACACAGATAGCACCTATTATGTTTAAATATAAAAATGCAAGCATAACACTCCAGGATGATTTTAATGAACACACATTAAAAGGACTTCTCACTGTATTACAGGAGGTCTCATGTTAGGGGATATATCTGCTCTGGACAATGTTTACATAGTCTGTGGCAGAACAGATATGAGAAAACAGATCGATGGCTTATGCGCAATAATAGAAGAACAACTTAAAATGAATCCACATGAGAACAGCATCTTTCTATTTTGTGGCAGAAAAAAAGACCGCATAAAAGCAATATATCGTGAAAAAGATGGCATAGTTTTATTATATAAACGACTTACAGGTTCAGGCAGCTATAAATGGCCACGCAATCAAAATGAAGTAAAAAGTCTTACATGGAAACAGTTTGAGTGGCTTATGGATGGTCTTGAAATAGAACAGCCAAAAGCGATAAAACCACCTGTTAAAAAATGAATCAACCCCATAAAAACAGGCATTACAGCTATCTTTTTACTCTAAGATATGTTATAATAATTGTATCAAATCGTGGAGGAAAATCTGATGTCTGTTGATGCAAAAGATATATTGATAAGGGAATTAAAAGATTCACTTAATGAACAGAGAGAGTTAAACAAAACTCTCCAGTCAGCTTTAAATATCAGTAATATTCAGGTTCAGGAGTTGACTGTTCAGGTCAAACTTCTTAATGAACAGATTGATTATATGAAAAGAAAACTGTTTGGTTCATCACGTGAAAAAATGGAGCAGCAGACAGATGGACAATTATCATTTAATCTTTCCGATGAATCAGATGAAACAATTGAAGAATTACCGGCAGCTGAAGAAGAGATAGTCGTAAAAAAGCATACAAGAAAGAAAAAAGTTACTTTTGCTGAGAAAACCAAAAATCTTCCGGTTGAAATCAGAGAGATTACTTTACCAGAAGAAGAACAGATTTGCTCCATATGCGGTACACACTTAGAAGTTATAGGAAAATAGACTGTGCGCAAGGAACTTGAATACATACCTGCAACTTTAAAAGTTGTGGAATATGTCAGTGTACATTATGGTTGTCCAAAATGTAAAACAGATGAGGAAAAACCAAATATTATACATGCTCCTGTTCCACCGGCACTACTCAGAAGCTATGCATCGCCATCAATTGTTGCCTGGGTAATTTACTCAAAATATGTTAATGGGATGCCATTGTACCGTCAGGAAAAAGACTGGCTGCAGTATGGTTTTGAACTTAGCCGTGCAACAATGGCTAACTGGGTTATAGAATGTACCGATAAGTATCTGCGTATATTGTACGAATTTTACCACAGACTGCTGTTAAGCAGAGAGTTTGCTATGGCAGATGAAAGCCCTATACAGGTTTTGAAAGAGGAGGGACGCGAAGCAACGGCAAAATCATATATGTGGCTGTTTAGAAGCGGCGAAGATGATACACCACCGATAGTTTTGTATAAATATGCATCAACGCGTAGAGGAGATGTTGCGAAAGAATTTCTGAAAGGTTTTAATGGATATCTTATGGCAGATGGTTATACAGGCTATAACAAAGTGCAGGATATAAAACGCTGTTGCTGTTTTGCACACATAAGAAGATATTTCTTTGATGCCATACCCAAAGGGAAAAATCGTGATATCAGTTATCCGGCGGTGCAAGGCGTAGAGTATTGTGATAAGCTGTTTGCATATGAAAGACATTTTAAAGAAAAAGGTTATTCATACAAACAGATAAAAAATGGTCGTCTCAAGAAAGAAAAACCGGTAATTGAGGCTTTTTTGTCATGGCTTGAAAAGCAGAAACCCATTAAAGGCAGTAAATTTGCCACAGCAGTTACATATGCATTAAATAGAAAAGAACATATGATGACATATCTCGAAGATGGTCGCTGCAGTCTGAGCAATAATTTAAGTGAACAGAAAATGAAATCATATGTTATAGGTAGAAAGGGATGGCTTTTCAGTGACAGTCCTGAAGGTGCAGAGGCAAGTGCCATATCATATAGCATAGCCGAAACAGCATTAGCGAATGGATTAAATGTATATAAATATATAACATATGTATTAGAGAAACGACCTACTGAAGAAATGGCAGACAGTGAATTAGAAAAGCTGTTACCATGGAATGATAAAGTTGTTGAAATATGTAAAATCGAAAGATAGATAAAGACAAAAAATAACTTAGCATAAAGAGTAAAATAATATTTATGCTAAGTTATTTTATAATGTACGCCTGAGTTTTTTGCGCTTACGGAAACTACGAGAAATTAAAAGAGGTAAGGTATCAGGATGTGTACCACAAGGCACTTTGCTATTAACATGGATGAAAAAGGCAGTGACGGGATGGATATGGATGATGAGCTGGAAGCTCCAGAGAGCGAAAAAGAGGTCGCAGACCGTCAGGCGAAGAATATTCCGCTTGCAGAGAAAACAGTGGGTACAGGGCAGGATAAGGGCATCAGACAATATGCAGATGCACCTGCAGAAAGAACATCCCTAAAGGCGAAGCTGGAAACGATGAAAGCAAGGGTTGCAGGAGGAGAAACAGAAAAGTCTATGCCACAAAAGACAAATGGAAAAGAAGAAACTTATAAGATATTTTGAAGTTTTTTTATTTTTATTCCCAACTTTATTCCCAACATGATATAATGAATTTGGTTGGGAATAAAAGTTGGGTAAAGGAGCATACTAATGGATATTAAACAAATTGTTTTAGATTTATGTGCCTTAAGTGATGAACAGGAATGGTTTGAATTTAAATAATGATATTATACATGGAATGAAATGCTACTACTGACGCAGGAGAAAGCATTGGAATTGTTTGACCATGACTTACCTGTGTATCTGTTATACAATGACGGTTCGGAAACCACGGTAGAAGATAGAAAACAGATTACGGAGCATGAAGGAATTTTTGGCATTGAAAAAGGTGATTGGGAAAATGAAAGAAAACTTCGTTCTATGCAGGCTGAACTTTCGGACAATGAAATAAATAAAGAAGCAAAGCTTTTGTACGGCAGTTCTGACAAGTACGGTATTTATCAGTTGAAGCATAATTCGGAATTAGTTCATTTGCGGTTTGAGAGCACAGAGTCTTTAAAGCGTATGGGTATTACAAAGGACAATTTTGATGCTATCAAGCCAGAAAATTATGAACTGATTTATGTAGGAGAGCTTTCTGAACTGCAAGAGCAGACAGAGGGCGAAATGCTGGAAGCAATCTATGAGAAATTCAATATAGACCACCCGGAAGATTACAGAGGGTATTCCCTGTCTGTCAGTGATATTGTGGCCCTGCATCAGAATGGGAAAAACAGTGCTCATTTTGTGGATTCCTTTGGATTTACTGGACTTTCTGATTTTATGCAGACTTTGGAGGGAGTCAAAGAGCAGGAAGCGGAGATTGAAACCTCTGGACAGGATGTCCATAAGTCAGAGTTGGAGAAACAGGAGAAGGAAACTTCGGACTAATTTCCAAGATTCGAGTATCAGATACAAAGCTGTTCTTAATCAAGTTGCAACAGGAGGATGGCAAGAGTTACAGTTCTATCCATACCATTCGAGGGGTGCTTAGACCTGCTTTACAGATGGCAGTGGATGACGATGTTCTCATCAAGAATCCATTCGGATTTGAACTTGCAACAGTTCTGGTTAATGACTCGGTCACAAGAGAGGCAATTACCAAAGATCAGATGAGAAAGTTTTTAAGGTTTGTACATGACGATCTTTTATACTGCAAATATTATGAGGTTGTCTACATCCTTTTCCATACAGGAATGCGAATTTCAGAATTCTGTGGATTGACCTTAAAGGACATCGACCTTAAGAATAATACAGTAAATATCGACCATCAGTTACTTAGGACTTCGGCAATGGAATATATCATTCAAGACACTAAGACCACAGCTGGAACAAGGGTGTTGCCGATAAGCCAGGAAGTAGCAGATATGTTTCGCTCAATAATTGATGATAGATCTAAGTACAAGGTGGAGAAGGTGGTGCAAGGCTGCAGTGGATTTTTATTCCTTGACAAGAACGGAATGCCCCTTGTGGCTATGCATTGGGAACACCGATTTAGGAGTATGCTTGGCAGGTACAATGAGATTTACAAGGTGCAGATGCCTAACATTACACCTCATGTATGCCGACATATGTATTGTTCGAATATGGCAAAATCGGGAATAAATCCAAAGATGTTACAGTACCTCATGGGGCATTCGGATATATCGGTCATAATGAATGTGTACACGCATATCGGATTCGATGATGCTGAGGAAGAATTGAAGCGGATGGAAGAGTTTAGGAAAGCGCAGGCGGAGGTTGAACAGAAGAAAGAGAAGCCGATGTCACAGAAAATGTTTAAGGTTGTTTAATATGGAAAAGAGATGACGCTCTGGCTTAGGCTGGAGCGTTATTTTTTGGTGGAATTTATACGATAACACCAGTATAATATATACTTAGATAAAAGGTGGTGGATTGATATGGCTAAGAAAACTATTAACTGGATTGACAATATGCCCGAATTATTATCAGAGTGGAATTATGAGAGAAATGATGTAGAGCCTATTAATATATCAATTTGGTCAAAAAGAAAAGTGTGGTGGAAATGTAAAGAGGGACATGAATGGCTCTCTTCAATGAATAATCGACAGAAAAAAGTTGGTTGTCCTTATTGTAGTGGCAAGCTTCCGATAGTAGGGTTGACTGATTTGGAAACAACCAATCCTGAATTATTGAAAGAGTGGGATTATAGTAAGAATATTATAACACCAAAAGAAATAAAAGCAGGTAGCGGAATAAAAGTATGGTGGAAGTGTTCACTTGGTCATTCGTGGAGTGCATCACCTAATCATCGAACAAAGGGAAGAGGGTGTCCTATATGTGCTAACAAAGTGGTACTACTAGGGTATAATGACCTAACAACATTAAAACCTAATATTGCATCGGAATGGGACTATGAGAAAAATGGAGAGAAAACTCCTGCTAATTATATTGTCAGAAGTGGAGAAAGAGTATGGTGGAAATGTAAAAGAAATCATTCATGGGAAGCAGTAATTGCTAGTAGAACTGGCAATAAATATGTGGGATGTCCATATTGCTCTGGTTTATTGCCTATAGAGGGAGAAACAGATTTGCTCACAACTAACCCGGAATTAATAAGTGAATGGAATTACGAAAAGAATACATTATTAACTCCAAATATGGTGAAGGCTGGTAGCTCTGATAAAGTTTGGTGGATATGTGATAAAGGTCATGAATGGCAAGCTGTAATAAGTAGTAGAACTGTGAATGAAAGTGGATGTCCGTTTTGTTCTGGGCGATATGCTATTCAAGGCGAAAATGATTTAATGTCGGTCGATTCTCCACTATTAAAAGAGTGGAATTATGATAGAAATGGAAGGCTTACACCAAGTGATTTTAAAGAGCATAGTGCAAGAAAAATATGGTGGAAATGTAAAAAGGGGCATGAATGGTGTTCATCTATTTCTGATAGAAGTCGAGGAGATGGATGTCCATATTGCTCGGGCAAGAGAGTGTTGGTGGGATTTAATGATTTAGCACATATAAATCCATATATTGCAAAAGAATGGAATTATGAAAAAAATGGAAATAAAATTCCACAAAAATATACGTGTAAATCTGGAATAAAGGTTTGGTGGAAATGTGAAAAGGGGCATGAGTGGAAAACATCGATTAGCAATAGAAGTAGGGGAGACGGATGCCCAAAATGCAACTCTGGTATAAGAACTTCATTCCCTGAACAGGCTATATATTTTTATGTAAAAAAGATATATCCCGATGCGGTAAATAGATGTACAGATGTATTGCCTAATGGAATGGAAATTGATATTTTTATACCATCAATTAATGTGGGAATAGAGTATGATGGAAGTGTTTGGCATGAATCTGATAAAGCATTGGAGAAAGAAGTAAAAAAATATATTGAATGTAAAAGGAACGATATTTTTTTAATTCGAGTAAAAGAAAAGGGCGGTAATGCTAGAGAAAATTCATGTGATGTTATGTTACGAATAGATGATAGTTTTAATAATGAGGCATATAGTTCACTGTTTATGCAACTTAGTAAATACATCAAAATTCCGAATGAAATTGATGTGAAAAATGATAGAGTTCATATACAAGAAAATTATAAGACAGAAATAAAAAATAATTCTTTTGGAAGTAAGTATGCTGATTTGGTTGTAGAGTGGGATTCAGAAAAGAATGGAATGTTGACACCATATATGTTTTCGTCAAATAGTGGTGAACGCATTTGGTGGAAATGCTGCAAAAATCATTCGTGGCAAACTACAATATCAACAAGGGCAAAGGGAAGTGGATGTCCCTATTGTTCTGGAAGATACGCTATTAAGGGGGAAAATGATTTGCAGACATTAAGACCAGAAATTGCTAGTGAATGGAATTATAATAAAAATGGAAATTTGCTTCCATGTGAATTTAAGTCTCAAAGTAATAAAAAAGTGTGGTGGAAGTGTAAAGAAGGGCATGAGTGGGAAGCAATTATTGCAAATCGTACTAGAAGAGGAGACGGTTGTCCTGTTTGTGGTAAAAACCCTTAGTAGTAACCCATTCCCTAGTACTACCAATTTTACTACTAACAGGTAGTAGCAACTTGCAGGGTTCTACTCCAATTTGCTACAATCTGTAATTTCAGAGCATTTCATCATAACCCCGGAAAGCCTCGCAAAACAGGGCATTTCCGGGGCAAAACAAGGAGAAACAAAACTATGATAAAAATATTATTCATCTGCCACGGCAATATCTGCCGCAGCACAATGGCACAATTCGTTTTTCAGGACATGGTAAACCATGCCGGTCTTGCCGATGAATTTTTCATCGACTCAAAAGCAACCAGCACGGAGGAAATTGGCAATCCACCGCACCGTGGCACGGTTCGCAAGATGAACGAGCTTGGCATACCGATGCAGCCGCATTTTGCATCGCAGGTCACAAAGAGTGACTACAACAAATTTGATTATATAATAGGAATGGACAAGTGGAACTATAAGAATATGATGCGTATTTTTGGCGGTGACCCGGATGGGAGGGTGTCGCTTCTTCTTGAATTTGCGGGAAGTGGCAGGGATATTGCCGACCCGTGGTACACGGGAAATTTTGATGACACATACAGAGATGTAAAAGAGGGATGCGAGGCACTGTTATACAAATGTGTCGGTGAAATTAAAGCCTGACACAGATTGTCAGGCTTATACAACAGTGATTAGAATTTGCGTGATTACTTAAAATAAGTTCAGCCCGTTGAGTGCCATGATGCATATATGACAGCGTCAAACCTGAATTCTGGTTTATCAATGACGGAAGTACGGATAAAGTCATGCTATATATATGACAACATTAAACCGCCAAAAATTTATCATCTACGGGTGATACGAATCGTTGATGTAAGACTTGTGTTATGTTAGAATTGTAATTAGTGTATTGTATCATTGATACAATATACCAGGTGTGAATGGAATTTTATATGATGTTGGGGCAAAAGGCATTTTGCATCATTATATAAAAGGGTATAAAAGGGTTAAACTTTTTTGAAAGAGAGGAAACTCTTAATGAAATGGAATTATGATTTTTACATAGCATCATCAGTTGTGTTAATAGTTCTTATAATATATTATTACAGGGTTGCTGAACTTAATAAACTTTCACGGAGAATATATGGATATTTTCAGATAATCTGTCTGGCAAGTTGTGTAACGGATATGCTTTCAACAGTAGTTCTTAGAAAGTATTTTCCGGATATGACAGGTCTTAATTATTTTGGTCAGATGGTTGGATATACTTTTCAGCATTTGATACCGTGTATGTACTTTTTTTATATAGTATCAATGGCACGAGATATAAAGACCATAAGAAAAAAGATGCTTTTTTGGGCGATTCCTGCGATAATAGAGCAGGCTATGATATGGACAGATTATTTTACTGATGCCTTATTTAGTTATTCGGTCAGTGAGGGATACCGGCGTGGACCATTTATGCCGGTTCTTATAGTATGTACTGTTTATTACTTTGCAGCAGCTATTGTGCAGGCATTTTCAAAAGAAAGTGTTTTAGAACGCCGTTATAAACTTGTCACAATATGGTTTATGCTTTTAAGTTTTGCAGCTATGCTTACACAGATGCTTAATCCGGAAATTGTAGTTATAGGTGCGAGTAGTGCATTAGGATGTCTTATTATGCAGATGACATTGCAAAACAATATTCTTATCAGACAGGCAAACCACAAGGAGATTGAGGCAAGACAGGCTGCTGAGGAGGCAAATAGAGCAAAGTCAACATTTCTTGCAAATATGTCACATGAGATAAGAACACCTATGAATGCAATATGCGGTATGGCAGATATTCTTGAAAAATGTGAACTCACGCCACTTGAACATGAATATGTAGAAACGATACAGACGGCAGCAGAGTCATTGTTGTCCATTATAAATGATGTACTCGATTTTTCAAAGATAGATGCGGGCAAAATGGAACTCTGTCCTGTTGAGTATCGTTTTGATTCATTTATAGAGGGGATTGAAAATGTCATTTCTGCCAGGATTTTTGATAAAAAACTTGAGTTTGAGGTTTCTATGTCCGAAGGAATCCCAATATATATGTACGGTGACTATGCTAAGATTAACCAGATCCTTATCAATATATTGAGCAATGCAGTCAAATTTACCGATTCGGGAAAGATTAAACTTGATATACGCTCAAAGCAGATCAATAAGAACAATATTGAACTGAGTTTTGCCGTTAGCGATACCGGTATAGGTATTAAAAAAGAGGATATGGGTAAATTGTTCAATCAGTTCAGCCAGGTTGATGCCATGCGTAACAGAAAGCGTGAGGGAACTGGTCTGGGACTGGCACTTGCAAAAAAAATAGCACAGCTTATGGGTGGGGATATTGAAGTCCGGAGTGAGTACAATGTTGGAAGCTGTTTTACGGCAAGGATTAACCAGAGAATATGCAATGATGATAGCGAGGAGTTGAGACGGGAGGCAGCAGATAAGTACAGAAATAAGACTATATTTTTATATGAAAATGACTATAGCAGCAGAACGCATTTGATAGAGATTTTTGAACAGCTTAATCTACATGTTATTTGTATTAATTCCATAGACGAGATAGGCAGAGAAGTGTATAATATATATTCAGATGAACAAAAATTGTTTGTTTACAATTATAATGCTTATCTTAGGGTTAAAAATAAATTTTCAAGTAAGGAGTTGTTAAAAAAGATAAAAAACATTGCTCTGCTTGAATTTTATACTGTTTTTGAAGAAAACGAGATGCCGGGATTATATATAAGAAAGCCCTATGATTTGTTCAAAATTTACAGAGTCTTATTTGAAGAAAAATTGGACGGGTATAATATTAATGCCATTGGAAAATTGTTAAAAAATGGTCATGCAGATAATTCGCTCATAAAGCTTGATAATGCAGATGTTGAAGTTGATAAGTCTCGTTCATATAAAGAAAATAATCAGTCTGAGAGTAGACAAAAGGCTGTCGATGTCAGTGATAATAACATTGAGAAAGCTCAAGAAAGCGGGGATGTTAGAGGAAATACGAATAGAAATATTAAGGAAGAAAATTTTAAAAAACAGGATTCTGCCGTGAAAGTTTCGGGTGATATGTTTAAAAATATAAGAGTTGCAATTGTTGATGACAACAAGGTTAATCTTAGAGTTGCGGTAACTCAGTTAAGGCAGCTGGGTGTTATGGCAGAGGTGTTTTCAAGTGGCGGTGCAATTATTAAGGCACTTGAAAGAGAGCGTAAATATGATATGATATTTATGGATCATATGATGCCTGAAATGGATGGCATTGAGACCACGAAAGTAATACGAAATATGGCTTCGCAAGATTGCAAAGATGTTCCTATCATAGCACTTACCGCAAATGCGGTTACGGGTGTAGAGAGAGAATATAAAGAAGCGGGAATGAACGGCTGGATGTTTAAACCGGTAAAACTTGATGATTTTAAGGAGATACTACTTAAGTTTGTATCAAAAGAAAAGGTGTCTTAGGTTTGAATAAGGGGGATTAATATGGATGGAAAAATTTTTGAAAAGCTTATTGAGGTGTCAGAGTGTGCATTCTTTATTTCAAAGCCGGGCGGCGAAATGGAAATAACATATGCAAGTAAAAAATTTTATTCAATATTACAATACACAAAAGAGGAGTTTCAGGAGAAGTTCAAAAACAGTCTTATGGCTGTAATCCTGCCGGAAGAAAAACAGAAAGTTAAAAATCTTATAGCAAGACAGTTTGCAGCCGGCGGTGCAGTAAACATTGAATGTAGGGTAAAAAGAAAAGATGGGACTACCGCATGGCTTTCAATTTCAGCGAAAACCCTGTTACATATGTCGGAAAACAGATTTTTCTGTTCCTGCCTGGACATAACAAAATCCAGGAACAATGTTGAAAATATGTTTAAGGCAAAACATGAGATTGATGTTATCGCAAACAGTATTCCGGGAGGAGTATTGAAAATCCGTATGAAAGACATGAAGATTCTTTATGCCAATGACGGATATTATATGTTGTCAGGGTATTCGAGAGCCGAATTTCATATAAATTTTGGAGACTACTGTGATAAAATAATTTATCCTGCTGACATGAAGATGGTTAAGAGTGTTTTTGGAACGACTGTCGAGAACAATGGTCTTCTTGGCTTTGAGCATCGCATCGTTGGCAAGACCGGTCATACAAAATGGCTTTATGTGAACGGCCGCAAGATTGATGATGAGAGCGGTGAGGATGTATATTTATGTGTTCTTATGGATGTTACATCCAGAAAAAGCATGGAGGCAGAGTTTGAGGAGAATATCAGAAGATTTAAGTATGTCTCAGAGTATCTAAAGGAGACTATGTGGACATATGACATAAATAATAAAACTTTTACGAGGAGTGGAAGTCTCGGCGAATCTTTTTCAAAAGAAAACTTTTTAAGGACATGGGATGACATGCCTGAGATGCTTGAACTTTTCCATCCGGATGATGCAAAGATATTTGAAAAGAATGTAAAAAACAGAATTGAAAATATCGGAAGCAGCCGCTATATATACAGGGTAAGAGATAACAGTTCAATGTTTAGAAATGTTGAGATATGTGCCGTGTCTGTATCTGATAATGGTAATGATAAGCCGGATAAAATTTATACGGTTACCAGACTTGTAGACAATGCCGAAGAAATTTCATCAAGACTCGACCATGAGAGAGAAGAGATTTCAGAGCGCAACAAGCTTGTAAATATGGCTAAGTCAGCACAGGCACAGGCTGAGGACAATATTACATCACTTATGCCGTATGCTTCATTTATGAATAAGGCAGAAAAAATTCTTAGTGAGAGAAAAGAAAAAGAGCATTATGCACTTGTATGTGCCGATATAAATGAGTTTAGAAAATTCAGCCATCATTATGGTTTTTCAATAAGCAACAGGATTTTGGAAGAATTCTCAAAAACACTTCTCAACAATCTTGCAAAAGAGGGTGTTTGCTCACGAGTTGACGGAGATTATTTTGTATTGCTCACAAAATATGAGAGTCACAAAGAGCTTCTGCGTATGATGTCCGAGATGGTAAGAGCAAGAAATGTTGCTGAGGAAGAAGAAAAGGATGTAAATATAGAATTTGGAACTACCACGGGAATTTACCTTGTTCAGGAGTCAGACTGTGAACTGCTTGAAATGCTTGAAAAGGCAGATATGGCAAGAAGAAGTATAAAAGGGCTTCGTGGAAACCATTATGCGATATATACCGATGACCTTAAGAGTGAGCAGTTCAAGGAAGAAGAAACAATAAGTGAAGTTTATGATGCGGTAAGAAATAATGATATAGAGATATGCTATATGCCTAGAATAAAAGATGACAGGGAAAGTATTGTCGGCTGCAAGGCTGTTCCAAGAGTACAGTTAAAGGATGGTCATGTCCTTGAATCTGATGAATTGACAAGACTTATCGAGCGTGGCGGAAGACTGAGCAGTTTTGCATTGGCTACTTTATCGACCGTATGCTGCAGCGTCGGGGCATGGAAAAAACTTGGAAACAAAATCGTGCCGTTTTCAATAGAAATGACGGCGAGCGAGCTTTCAATACACAATGTTGTCAGAAAAATAGATGATATTGTTGTTGAAAAGAACGGACTTGAACCAAAGGATGTTATCATAGAAATTCAGGAGAGGTATCTTGCGGACATGACAACGGTGCTTGAAATGGCAATAGAGAAGCTGTGCGGCAGGGGTTACAATGTAGTTATAAGCAGATTTGGAACAGACCACACGGCTATCCACTCTATCAGAAAGTTAAATGTAACGGGAATCAAATTCCACGGAGAGTATTTCAATGAATACATGACATCGGAGAAAGAGTGCATTATATTAAGTAAGACCGTTGAGATGGCAAAGAGTCTTGGTCTAACAGTTACCTGCGGAGGAATACACACACCTATGCATGAGGAATTTGCCAAAAAGATAGGCTGCGAGATGTTTGAGGGTGATATGTATTACGGTGCAGTCAGGGCAAATGTATTTGAAAAATGTTTTCTGTCAAATTTATAAGAACTGTAATTTTATAAAAGGAGTTCCTGATTTTACAGAATAGAGCAATAAGCAGTTGGGACTTGTTTATAATAGTGCAGTAGGAAAGAAAAATATTTTTGCTGTTTACATCTGTGGGATGACAGTCAATGTTTCAGGTTGCAATATTTCGATAATATGTGTAAAATAAAATGGATGTCGGGTGACATTTAAGCATGATGCAGCCGGCAGCGAAATTCGTTTATAAACGGCTTTAAAATTTAGCTTTGAAAAGCCGTATGATTATGACTATTAAAATGACAAAAGAAGTAAAAGGAGATAAAAAATGATAGACATAAAATTTCTGAGAGAAAATCCGGATATTGTAAAGCAGAATATTAAAAACAAATTTCAGGATGACAAACTTCCTTTAGTAGATGAAGTTATAGAGTTCGATGCTAAGTCAAGACAGGCAAAGCAGGATGCAGATGCACTCCGTGCTTCAAGAAAATCAATTTCAAAAGAAATCGGTGCACTTATGGCTCAGGGTAAGAAAGAAGAAGCTGAGGCAAAGAAAGCAGAAGTTTCAAAGAATGCTGAAAAACTTGCGGAGTTAGAAGAACTTGAAAAAGAGTATCAGGAAAAAGTAAAAGAGAGAATGATGGTCATTCCAAACATTATCGATCCTAGTGTTCCTATAGGTAAAGATGACAGCGAAAATGTTGAGATTGAGAAATTTGGTGAGCCTGTTGTTCCTGATTTTGAAGTGCCATATCACACAGAGATTATGGAAAAATTTGATGGTATAGACCTTGATGCAGCAGGAAAAGTTGCAGGAAACGGTTTCTATTATCTTATGGGAGATATTGCAAGACTTCATTCAGCAGTTATTTCATATGCCAGAGATTTTATGATTGACAGAGGATTCACATATTGCATACCACCATTTATGATTAGAAGTAATGTAGTTACCGGTGTTATGAGCTTTGCTGAGATGGATGCCATGATGTATAAGATCGAGGGAGAAGATTTATACCTCATCGGAACAAGTGAACATTCAATGATCGGTAAATTTATCGACACTATTGTTGATGAGAAAGAGCTTCCAAAGACTCTTACAAGCTATTCACCATGTTTCAGAAAAGAGAAAGGTGCTCATGGTATAGAGGAGCGTGGAGTTTACCGCATACATCAGTTTGAAAAGCAGGAAATGATAGTTGTATGTAAACCTGAAGAAAGCAAGATGTGGTTTGATAAATTATGGCAGAATACGGTTGACCTGTTCAGAAGTCTTGATATTCCTGTTCGCACACTTGAGTGCTGTTCAGGAGATCTTGCAGACCTTAAGGTTAAATCTATTGATGTTGAAGCATGGTCACCTCGTCAGAAGAAATACTTCGAGGTTGGAAGCTGTTCAAATCTTGGTGATGCACAGGCACGCCGCCTTCAGATTCGTGTTCGTGGCGAGAATGGTGAAAAATACTTTGCACACACCCTCAACAATACGGTTGTTGCACCACCTAGAATGCTTATCGCATTTCTTGAGAACAATCTTCAGGCAGATGGAAATGTCCGTATTCCTGAGGCACTCAGACCGTATATGGGTGGCAAGGAGTTTTTAGGTAAATAATCATAACATTTAGATTTGTTTTATTGCAGACCGTAATGTTACATCTATAAGGTATGTCATTGTCTGCATATACTATACAGCAGATGAATTGGAGGGATTGCACATGACACTTGACAGAAAAGACTTTAAGAAAAAGCTGGATGAAAATGTGCATGAATGTGCACAGTGTGGTCGTATATTAAATAAGGTGTATAAGGATGACCTTTGTCCGGAGTGCAAGGATTTGAATTTGTTTGCGGAAGTAAAAGATTATATCCGGGAAAATGAAGTAAAAGAAATAGATGTTGCAGAACATTTTGGAATACCTGTTTCAAAAGTCCGCAGATGGATAAAAGAAGGTCGTATTCAGTATAAAGAAGGGGAAAATATTACACCAATTCATTGTCAGATATGTGGAAAAACCATAGATTTTGGTTCTGTATGTCCTGAATGTAGAAGGAAAAATGGTCTTCACATATATGCCAAAAAATCTTATAGTGATGATGATATACAAAGTGCAATGAGATTTTTAGGTAAAAGTGAAGAGGGCAAAAGATATTAGTATAAAGAATAAAAAAGAAGCAGTGCGGTTTTTTTCGTGCTGCTTCTTTTTTAATGTAGTAAAATGCTAGTAATGTAATGCCAATGAGAATTGCTTTGCTATTTTATATTCAAATTGTATAACAAATTAAACAAAACAGCACTGATTTCTGTGGCTTTTTATAAATGTAAGAAATGATATGATAGATTTAGATTTCAAATGTTTTGTATTGATTGCAGCAATATTTTGTGGATATATATTGCGTCAAAGTCAGCTTATATATCGTTATAAATAAATAAGCAGGTTGTTTGCTGAATTGATTATATGCTGTGTTAATCATTCATTATGACAGTTTTACAAACACAAAAAAGCATAATGAAAAAAGGGGAGGAGTAAAATGATAAGATTAGAGAATATATACAAATATTACTATTCTGAGTCATCGGTCACACAGGCACTCAGAAATGTAAATCTTGAATTTTCAAAAGGTGAGTTTGTTGCCATTACCGGAGAGAGTGGCAGTGGAAAGACGACGCTTTTAAATGTGATAAGTGGTATTGATACATACGACGAGGGCGAGATGTATGTCAATGGACAGCCTACATTCCAATATGATGATGACGACTGGGAGGCGTACCGCCGAAATAAGATAGGCTTTGTCTTCCAGAATTACAATCTTATAGGTCACTATACCGTACTCGACAATATGATAAGTGCACTCCTTATACTCGGTGTCGGCGAGAAGAAAGCAGAGAAAAAGGCGTTAAAATATCTTGAGAAAGTCGGACTGAAAGGTTTTGAGAAAAGCAGGGCTTCAAAACTTTCAAGCGGTCAGAAACAGAGACTTGCCATCGCTAGAGCACTTGCAAAAGAGACTGATGTTATCATGGCGGATGAGCCTACCGGAAACCTTGACAGCGAGACAGGACTTCAGATAATAAAACTTTTGGCTGAATTATCAAAAGAAAAACTTGTTATCATGGTAACTCACAATTATGAACAGGCACAGGACTATGTGACGAGAAAGGTTAAGATACATGATGGTGAGATAGTGCTTGATGTGGCAGTAAATACGGATAAGAGGATAAATTATAAAGCTGAACAGCCGAGTGATGATAAAAATGCGGATGCCGGGGAAAAATTAGGAAATCAGCCGAAAAACACACAGGCAGATTTAAATCAAAAGAGGAAAGAAGAAAACAGCATCGCAAGGTATTTTGCGTGGAAAAACTTTTCTACCCAAAAATTAAGAGGGCTGTTGTTTATAGTGTTTTTTATGGTTGTTTCAACTGCATCATTCTTGTTTTTAGGTCAGATATATTCCAATATTGATGATTCATCAACAAAAAAATATGACGATTCAGTTTATTATAATGGTGATAAGACGAGAATATCCGTAAGGAAAAAAGACGGAACATCTTTTAATAAGAGTGATATAGAAAAACTGAATAAGATAAAATATGTAAAAAATACAGATATATGCGACAAGGCAGATGATATAAATTATTACTGCGAGGAGGGAAAGGATTATAAATATTCATATGGTGCGGTAGAGTCAGATGGTTCATCATATGGTGCATTGGATCCGGATGATTCATCATCTTCATATAGCATCCGTACACAGTCGGAGAACAACTGGACATTTGCAAAAGGTATTAAAAAAGCTGTAAAACAGGATATGAATGTTAATTTTATCAAAAAAAATAAGTTTATGAGGTCGGTTAGCTGCATTACAAAATCAGACCTTGTGAAAGGAAGTCTTCCAAAGAAAAACAACGAGGTTGTCGTATATTCAAAGGACAGTTCAGTAGTCGGAACGACGAAGAGGTTTTATTTTACGGCAAAAAACATTTGGGGAATGGACGGATATTACTACGAGGATATGAAAATTACAGGTTGCCTTAAGGAAGAGACAGAGCAGGCATATTTTGCAGAAAGTCTTTGTAATATGCTTTCGTCATCAGATGATGGGGCAAAATTTAAGATTGATTTTATGTATGATACAAAGACAGACAGTTATCAGGGAAGTTACAAATTGATTCCGATATACAGTGAAACAAGGGACAACCTGTATGACAGTAGTGCGGACATGACTGAGGATGAGGACACAAAAGACAAAGATTATGATTATAGAAATGGAGTGCCATCCGGCGAAAAAGCAAGAGCTTCATGCAATACACAGGTTACATTAAATAATTTAGGTACTTATGATGAAACATACGATGAAGATGCAACTGCGATGATGGGAACAGACAGACTTACCATAACCAAAAAAGATAAAAATGGTGAGCTGACAGGAGAGAGTGATAAGCTTGTGCTTGAAGTGACAAAAGAAGTGACTGATTATTCGGACAGGTTTATAGAAATCTCAAAGCATCTTTATTATAAGTATTTCAAGAATGAGAGCAATCAGGCAGCGGTTTATATCAGCAATTATGCAAAGACGGATAAAGTTATAAAAAGTATTGAAAAGCTTGATAAAAATTATGAGGCTGTAAGTGCCTATAGAATGTCACTTGGAGAATATAATGATGAAAAAGTATCAGAGCGGCTTGTAACACTTGGAATAGCACTTGGAGTTCTTGTAATGCTTATTATACTTGAAATCTTTATTCTTCGTTCACTCATGAAGATTAAGATTAAAGATTATTTTGTACTTAAATTTATAGGTATGAAGTTGAATACGATAAACAAGATAAGTATTATGGAAATGTTTTCGTATTGTGCGGTCACGATTGTTTTTGTGATAGTGGCGGCAAATATTATCGCATTGTGCGGCAGCCGTGTAATGATTGATATGCTTGCCTATTATACGATACCATTTTATCTGATTTTTATAGTGTATAATCTTATCTTGTGTGGTGTTACGGTAAAAGCGTTTAATAAGTTACTTGTACAACGAATGATTAAGAATTGATGTTTGAACAGGCAGAAGAACGGATTGCAAATATCGGCATGAATTGTACCGGAGGGAGGCTTGAAGGATGATCAGAGTTAAAAAATTAAATAAATATTTTAATAAAGGAAAAAATAATGAACTCCATGTGTTAAATGATATAAATCTGGAGTTTGAAAATAATGGACTTGTCGTAATCTTAGGTGAGAGCGGTTCGGGAAAAACAACGCTTTTAAATACGATAGGCGGACTTGATGTGTTTGCCGATGGTGAGATAGATTATGACGGTGAGACTGTAAACAGATATTCGCCAAAGAAGATAGAAAAAATAAGAAATGACAAATTCGGATATATATTTCAAAATTATTATCTTTTGATGGATAACTCTGTTGAGTATAATGTAAAACTTGCACTTAGCGTTTATGATATGACGGATGAGGAGAAGCAGGAGCGGACGGAGTATGTTCTGGATGCCTTAAATATGGGGCGTTACAAAAAGAAACTTGTCTCGGAACTTTCAGGTGGACAGCAGCAGAGAGTATCTATAGCAAGAGCACTTGTAAAAGCACCATCAATAATACTTGCCGATGAGCCGACTGGAAATCTCGATGAAGAAAACACGATAAACACTATGAGTCTTTTGAGAAATATCTCAAAGGAATGTCTTGTAATAGTTGTATCACACGAAAAACGCATATCAAAATTTTTTGCTGACAGGATAATCGAGATACAGGACGGACAGGTAAAGAAAGATTATAAAAATAAAGCTATAAAAAGCTATGAAAAGGCGGACGACTCTAATATATATTTAAGAGAGCTTTCAAAAGAGAGCATGGAAAATGATGATTTTAGGATAAATATATATAAGGACAGCCGGCAGATAAAGGGTAATGCGGATAAAGAAAATAGTAAAATAATATCCGGAGAAAATATAAGTGAAAAAATAAAAACTGTGGCTGCACAAGATAAGGAAAATCAAGGGAATGAAATAAAAAATGAGACTGACAAGATAGTGCTCAATTTTGCATGGAAAGACGGAAAACTCTACATACAAAATCTTTCTGACACAGAGATAGCCTTTGAAGGGGAGGAGTCAGGTTGTCAGATGGTGGATGACAAAAAGCCACAGATAGACATAAGCAGTGTCGATGAGATAGATTATTCGCTTGAAAAGCCAAAAGCAGGCAGAACTGCAAAGCTTCCGTTTAGGGAGATAGTAAAAATGGCGAGAGAAAATTTAAAACTTCTCGGAAAAAAACAGGCATTTATGATAGGAACGCTTTTGATGGTATCAGTGCTGTTATCCGTAGGTGCGGCGGATTTTACAAATCGTATGTCGATAGATAAACAGAGTGTTGTGAAAAGTGATTCTCATGTTGTTACGGTGCAGTTAAGTCCGGTGGAGGGGGTTTTTGACGATCAGCTCAATAAAGCGGCGAAAGATTTTATCGGAAAAATAAAACAGGAAAACAAATATTCAGATATATTTATTTCTGCAAATTGCGATATGGCGGTAAAATATAACGGATACAGTCAGCTTGGGGGAAGTGTTGCAAAACTTAGCGGATATTCGTTTATTTCAAATAAACATTTGAAAAAATCATCGCTTATATGTGGAAAAATGCCGGAAAACAGGGATGAAGCGGTAGTCGATAAATGGGTGCTTGAAAACTTTATGAAATCGGACAGTGCCATAGCACCGTTATACAAAAAAGTTGATGATTTTATCGGAACAACGATAATATCACCGGCAAATCAGATTGAGTTTAAGATAACAGGAGTGTCCGACACAGGAGAACCGGATATATTTGTTGAAGAAAATAAACTGCTAGGTCTTTCATATTCTGCTATGAATCTTGCTTCACTTGATGAGATGAAACGGATTTATGCGGATAAAAAAGGCAGTGGAATAAAATCAGATACTAAGCTTGAAAGCAAAAAAGTGCTTGCGAGAAAATCCATATATAATCAGGATAAGATGATGGGTTCATTTTTGTTTACGGATCAGAGGTATGGAACATTTGAGATTGTAGGGTATTTCGATGATGATATAAATGTAGATTATATTGCAAATGAGCAGGACTGCGAAAATATACGAACTACATATAATGCATATTCAAAGTCATTTGATGTTTATACTGATGATGTAGACGGTGCGATAAAATATTTAAAGAAAAAAGCATCAGCTTACAGAAAAAAATATTTTACGGCGAGTGTAAAATGCCAATACAATAATCAGCTTAATAAATATAGGGAAAAGCGTAAAATGAATGTTGGTACAAAAAATATTGTCACAATCGCACTTGCGGTACTTGCATTTATAATGATATACTTTTCAATAAAATCAAATGCTGTTTCGAGAATAGAAGAACTGACGGTTTACAGACTTCTTGGAATAGAAAAGGGAAGCATACTACAGGCATATGTACTCGAAATGATGATGCTTTGTGCATACACCGTACTGCCGGGGGCATTGATAACAAGCAGTATTATAAAATTTATGGCACAAGTGCCATCGCTTCAGATAAAAATGATATATCCGTGGTGGGCGGTTCTGCTGCTGATAATCATTATTTTTGCAATAAACATAATACTCAGCATACTTCCGGTAAACAAGATAATATCAAGACCACCTGCAGAACTTGCGGTAAAGGACTGATGGATATGTAGCGAAGAAAGAATAAAGATAAAAGAAAGGAAATCAAAGACATGGAAACAAGAGTAGAGAAAACAATAGAAAGACACAATAAAGGATATAACTGTGCACAGGCGGTTGCCTGCACATACTGTGACCTTGTCGGAATGGACGAGGAAACAATGTTCAAGGCAACAGAAGCATTAGGACTTGGAATGGGCGGCATGGAAGGAACCTGCGGTGCACTTACCGGTGCGTGTGTTGTAGCAGGAATGAAAAACAGTTGCGGAGACCTTGAAAATCCTGTAAGTAAAGGTGAAACATACAGTTATTCAAGACAGATATTAAAAAAATTCCTTGACCAGAACAAAGCCACACGCTGCAAAGACTTAAAAGGTGTGGAAACAGGAGTTGTCTTAAGAAGCTGCCAGGACTGCATAAGAGATGCTGCAAAGTTTTTGGAAGAAGTAGTGTTTGCCGAGTAAGTAAATTACAGATATTTTCAGAACTGAAAATATCGTATGGAAAAAGAAGAACATAAAGATTTTGGCAATTAAGGATGCGAAGCATTGCCAAAATCCTGCTGTCCACAGTTTGTGGACAGTAGTGTTTGCCGAGTAATAGTTAAGTGAGTTACAGATATTTTCAGAACTGTTACATTCAGCCATAAAATAAATTTCTCTCCCCCTTTAAAAATGATAAAAGTTGTGTTATATTATAAAAGAGTACAATTTTTTAGATGAAAATTTTTATCTGAGTTATTATAATAAGGAAAATGAAGATAGTAAATGAAAAAGAAAGGGGATGTTTGAGATGGATACCGCTGTTTATAATCATCTGATGACGCAGTATCGACCAAAAGAGCTGACTAAATATGATACACACAAAGCATCAGAACTTAGAAGTGTTGTAAATCAGATTGCTAAAAAAACAAAGACATCTCCGATATATATGGTTAGGCTTACAGATGCAAAACAGTCATATGCACTTGGTGTCAAAGAGTCGTCCATGCTTCTTGGGACAGGACTTAAAGAGCTTTCAGACACTTCAGCAGATGGTGTTTTTTCTAAGAAGAAAGCATATGCATCTGATCCTGAAAAAGTCGGAGTTGAAATAGTAGATGAGGACGAGGAAAAACTTCCCGATGAGTTTTCACTTAAAGTTGAGAAGCTTGCCACTCCACAGTATAACATTGGAAATCCGGTTTATGGTTCAAGCCAGAGTCTTCCGGGGGGAACATACAAGTTCAGGATAAGTGTTCTTGATGATATGTATGATTTTCAGTATAATATTAAAAAAGACTCGGATAATGCGGAAGTTATGAATGGAGTTGCGTCATTTATAAATAAAGCAAATATCGGTCTGAATGTTGGAGTCGTTCCAAATGATAGCGATGACAGAGTAAGGATGAGTATTGTTTCCGATGCAACGGGAAACAGCGGAGACGAGAGGATATTTACACTCACTGACAGGAACAGTGACGGAAAGCTGGGGATAGTCGATTATTTTGGATTAAATGAGCAGGAAAAGAGTGCAACAAGTTCAAAATTTTATATGGATGGCGTAGAAAAGAGTACACTGGCAAATGAATTTACCATTGGAAAAGCACTCAGGGTATCATTAAAGGGAATAAATATTGACGGTGACGGTATCAGTATCCGGTACAGACCCGACAGTGAGAAGATACTTACGAGCCTAAATAAAGTAAAAGATGCTTACAATTATATGATAGAGGGCTCAGATGAGTACGCAAAGATAACAAACAAGACATCAAAACTTGCGTCAGAACTTAAATATCTTGTCGAGCCGTTCAAGTCAGAGATGGAATCATGTGGTCTTTTATTTGAAGAAGACGGCACGATGAAAATAGATGAATCACTTGCAACTCAGGCGATTAACGATGGAGATATGCAGAAGCTTTTTGCATCAGATTCGGATTTATCAAAACGCCTGCTCGGTAAAAGCGAGAGTGTAAAACTTGACCCTATGGAGTATGTAGACAAACTTCTTGTCTCATACCCAAACTACACAAAAGAAGGTGTGGGTTATTCCTATATCACTTCGCTTTATAGCGGAATGTTGTTTAATTACTATTGCTGATTGTCTGGTAAGATACGAAGAAAAGCCTCATTACCCTTGGGTGATGGGGCTTTTTTTGTTATTTAACTACAGCGTCAGGTGCATCATCATCTGTCTTGTCATTAGAAGAATGGTCAATGGAAATCACGACTTTATGCGGCAGACACACGATAGTCTCGCCCTCATATCTTATACTGTGCTTTTTAACACAGGTCTGGTCAGGGCAGTCGGCTTCGGTCATGTCGGCAGTACCGCTGCTTATTTTAAGAACATTTTTACCGCCGTTTACCCCATTTATCGTAACGGTCTTGTCAACATCAATGGGATAAGAAGCGGTAACTTTGCCATCAACCTTAACTGTGACAAACTTACCTGATTTATTAAAATATAACTTGTAAGCCGTAAAACAAATGACAGCGGCGACGACAACGCATATGATAAGTATAATGTCATTGCGTTTTTTTGCGTCTTGTAAATTCATGTTTAAAATCCTTTCATTATAAATAATGGTAGGTATTTGCGAAAATAATTGTATGTTGTGTTAATTGCACAGCTATAACAAATAATACCGTCGGCACGCTTTCGCTATGTTGTCGTTCGTAGCAGTACATAAATCAGCAAAAAACGCTGATTAAGTGCTGACGACGACAAAAATGCCGACTAACATTATTTGTTATATCTGCACAATTTAATCAAGGTTTATGATAGTTTCGCAAATGCCTATAATAAGTAGATAGGTGCTTGGTGATTGCAAAACTACTTATATATCGTGTGAATTGCAAAAAAATAGCAAATACTATTTTATATATTGAGTGTATAACAAAAAGCAAGTATTATTATATACAAAAAAATATCTATATAAAAGTGTAAAAGAAAAAAATTATACTAAAAAGATAAAAATAATCGTTACTGTTCATACATAAACTTCTCATTATCTTTTAAGTGAAATACTGACAAATGAGTTTGTAATATTAAAGTGTATATAAAAGCAGATACAAAAAATATAAAACATTTTAATAATATAACATTTAGTATTTATTAGAAAATATGTAAAAATATACCACAATCCATTCTAAGCGTCCGTGAACTGTTACAACCAGTTACAAATTCCCCAAAAACCACTTGACGAGGGGTGCATTTTTGTGATATATTTGATAAGCGATGTAACAGGTCTTTTTTTTATGCCTAAAATTCTTTAGCGATATTAAGAAAAAGGTCATGGTAAAAAGCCATGAAAACAGAACTAATCGTAACACAAAATATTATATGGAGGTGAAACCTGTGAGAGTAAAAATTACATTAGCATGTACAGAATGTAAGCAGCGTAACTATGATACTACTAAGGAAAAGAGAAATCATCCTGACAGAATGGAAACAAAGAAGTATTGCAGATTCTGTAGAAAGCACACAATGCACAAAGAGACAAAATAAGTCTTAGTAAATATGCAAGCAATGCTTGTTACAGTAGGAGGCAGTTATGGGAGATTCCGAAAACAAAGAAGTATTACAGAACGAAGCAGTTGCAGAAAATAAACAGGCAGACAATGCTGTTGATACAAAAAAAGCAGACAAGCCTGTAAAAGATAAATCTGCAACAGATAAATCTGTGAGAAAAAAAGGTGGTTTTTTCCGTTCATTAAAGTCAGAGTTCAAGAAAATCGTATGGCCTGACAAGGAGACAACCATCAAAGAAACTACTGCGGTAGTTATTGTAACAGTTATTTTGGGCGCAATCATTGCTCTGCTTGATTTTGTTATCAAGACAGGCCTTGATAAGATTATTCAGATGGGTTAAGGTGATAGATTATGGCAGATACAGAAGCGCGTTGGTATGTGGCTCATACTTATTCAGGGTATGAGAATAAAGTAAAAGCAGACATAGAGAATACTATCGTAAATCGTAATCTTCAAGATCAGATTTTAGAGGTATATGTACCTATGCAAGAGGTTGAAAGGGAAGGAAAGGACAGCAAAAAGCTTGTTCAGCAGAAAATGTTCCCTGCATATGTTTTGATAAAGATGTTTATGAATGATGATACATGGTATGTTGTCAGAAATACTCGCGGTGTTACAGGATTCGTTGGTCCGGGATCAAAGCCGGTTCCACTTACGGATGAGGAAGTGGCAAGCATGGGACTTATGAGTTCGGTAGCTGAAGCTCCATTTAGCATAGGCGATTCTGTAATCGTCACATCGGGCATCTGGGAAGATACGGTTGGTATTGTTCGCCAGATAGATCTCAAGAACAAAACAGTCACGATAAATATTGATATGTTTGGTCGTGAGACACCAACTGAATTGAGCTTTAATGATGTAAAAGTTTGTGACTAATTAAAGCAATGCAGTTTCAGATTGTTACCATGTATTTATTATTTAGGAGGTAAATTAAAAATGGCTAAGAAAGTCGAAGGATATATTAAATTACAGATTCCTGCAGCAAAGGCAACACCAGCACCACCTGTTGGTCCTGCTCTTGGTCAGCACGGAGTTAATATCGTACAGTTCACAAAGGAGTTCAATGCTAAGACGGCTGGACAGGAAGGAATGATTATTCCTGTTGTTATCACTGTATATCAGGATAAGAGCTTCAGCTTCATCACAAAGACTCCACCGGCAGCAGTTCTTATAAAGAAAGCTTGTAACATCCAGTCTGGTTCAGGTGTTCCTAACAAGACTAAGGTTGCTACAATCACAAAGGCACAGGTCCAGGAAATTGCTGAGACAAAGATGCCTGACTTAAATGCTGCAAACCTTGAAGCTGCTATGAGCATGATCGCTGGTACAGCACGCAGCATGGGTGTTACTGTAGAGGAATAATAAGCAAAAATCAGGTATAATATTTAAAAAGAATATCGCATAGGAAGATTTGTTATAGATTGAACGTTGTGGGAGGCGACATACATAAAATTCCGGTATGTCTTAGAACCCGCCGTTACTACCACCAGGAGGTTTTATTATTATGAAAAGAGGAAAGAAATATGTAGAGGCTGCTAAGTTGTACGATAAGACTCAGCAGTATGATGTTGCAGAAGCAGTAGGTATTGTAAAGAAAACTTCTACAGCAAAGTTTGATGAGACAGTTGAAGCTCATATCAGACTTGGTGTAGACGGACGTCATGCAGATCAGCAGATTCGTGGTGCCGTTGTATTACCACACGGAACAGGAAAGAAAGTAAGAGTTCTTGTTTTCGCTAAGGGTGACAAGGTAGACGAAGCATTAGCAGCAGGTGCTGATTATGCAGGTGGCGAGGAACTCGTACCAAAGATTCAGAACGATGGATGGTTTGAGTTTGATGTAGTTGTAGCTACTCCTGACATGATGGGTGTTGTTGGTCGTCTTGGTCGTGTACTTGGACCAAAGGGCTTAATGCCAAACCCTAAGGCTGGAACAGTTACAATGGATGTAACAAAAGCCGTAAACGATATCAAAGCAGGTAAGATCGAGTACAGACTTGACAAGGCTAATATCGTTCATGTTCCTGTAGGAAAAGTATCTTTCACTGAAGAGCAGCTTACAGACAATGTAAACACATTGATCGCAGCTATCACAAAGGCTAAGCCGGCTTCAGCAAAGGGTCAGTACTACAGAAGCTTTACACTTGCTTCTACAATGGGACCTGGAGTTAAACTTAATGTAGCTAAACTTGTTTAATTATAAACAGATTTGAGCGTGCATGGGTTTTGATACCAAAAAAGCATATTTAATATAAAAAAGTACCATCGGGACAGACGGGTAAGTGGTCGTCCTGATGGTACTTTTTTGTTGAGACAAAAGTAAATGATGTATTTTTGTCTTTAGCCGGAAAGTAAGCAAAATCTGAAAGCGATTGGTACTTTTTGAATGAAATCCAATAAGATAAACGAGTCCCAAAAACTTCCAATATTTGTTTTAAATTTTAACTTAATAACCTACAATGTCACATCTATGCGGTTTGATGCACGGTAAATTTTGTTTGCATAGAAGTTTATTTTTTTCGTAAATTCACTGTCTTCTGAGAATAATTTACCAATTTTGGCAGGTTTAGTTTCCATAAGTTTATCCTCGTCCAGTTTGAGCTTGCCTGATGCCGATATTGTAATTCCAATATCAGAAAGAGCCTTTTCCTGGTCTTTTGTAAGACTTTTGAGAAATTTTTCAGGATGCGATATATCATACTCGTTTGATGAGCCCGAACTTTCCATAAGATTGTTGTAAGCATTTACAAAGGATTTTACTGTGTAAAATATATCATTGCCGTTGTCCTGTGAAAAATCCATTTTACGAAGTGTTTTTGAAATCTTTGTCATTGCACTTGAGTCTGCTTTAGCGAGTTTATTTGTTTTATATGAAGCACGCTGTTCACTTTTTGAAGCATTTCTGTCAATCGAGTAGAAATCACGAAAATACATATCATATGACTTTGTAATTGAATAATCTATAGCCATGTGTAAATCCTCCTTATATGATTAAAAAATAAATAGTCATTTGCAAAACCAATTATATGCTGTGTTAATTTCAGTTTTTGATAGTTTCGCAATCACCTGTTAAAAATTTCAATAAAATGCAAAATATAACCTATATATAATATCGGAGAAGTCATGCTATAAGTTTACCATTGGTGTAGATATGCATTGTGCACATGACGGGCATAAATAGCATACAAGTGTATAGTGTCGAAAAAACGAAGTTTTGCACTTGCAAGAATGTGTTAAATGTATATAATAGTAGGATGCAGGGATAAAATAATATAGAAATTTACCAGTAACCGGAAATGGAGATTAGAATGATTTTTAGAGATATAGAACTTAGTGACAGGGATTGGCTTGGCAAAAAGTTCAGGGAAGATAATAAAAAAGCCTGCGAGTTTTGTTTTGCCAACAATTATTTATGGAGAAAATATTTTCCGACCCAGATAGCCACGGAGGGCGATTGTGTCATTTTGAGATATTATGCCGAGAATGATGCTATGTATGTTTTTCCTATTGGAAACGGAGATAAAAAGAAAGCATTGGAGCAGTTGTTTTTATATGGTCAGGCTAAGGGAGAGCAGATACACCTTTATGGACTGCTCGATTACGAAGTTGAACAGCTTAAGGAGTGGTATCCGAAACACTTCAGATACGAGGCTGACAGGGATATGTTTGATTATATCTACGAGACAGAGCATCTTGCAAATCTCTCAGGAAAGAAATTTCATGGGAAGAGAAATCATATTGCGAGATTTATGGATGATGATGATTGGGAATATGAAAAGCTTAACAGTGAAAATTTACATGAATGTATAGATATGAACAATAACTGGATTCAGAAAAAGTATGATGATGATGCATGGAGTCAGGAAGTGCAGGATGAATATGATGTTGTAAAAGGTGCACTGATTGATTATAAAAGGCTTGGACTTGTCGGCGGTGTGCTGAAAAAATATGGCGAGGTCGTTGCATTTGAGATTGGTGAGCCGTTAAATGATGATACATTTGTTGTTCATTTTGAAAAGGCATACGCTGATGTTCAGGGTGCATACCCTATGATAAATAAACAATTTGTATTGCATGAATGTCAGGGTTATAAATATGTAAACAGAGAGGAAGATGATGGAGAAGAAGGCTTAAGAAAAGCAAAACTTTCCTATCACCCGGACATATTACTAGAGAAATACAACGCCTACAAAATCGGGTGATAGTCTTATAAATTTACCTGAGAAAATGTATATTTTTGCAAGCCGATTGCATCCGAAAAAAGAAGAAAAATGTAATATTTTACAAAAACTTGTCTTATTTTACAAAAGGGGTGCAATTTCTGAAAAAATATGTATAATAATAATTGTCAGAGAGATAAGATATAAAAATCTGACATATAAATAAGCTAATGACATAGTTGCAACAGAGCAACGAAGAGATATACCCCTCAACCCCACCCCATTGGATCAAACCAATGGGGACTCTTTTTTATACGAGCAATTCGTTATACGAATGTTTCGTTATACGAACATTTCGTTATACATATGAGTGAAGGGTGTATGATTATTTAAGTCGTTTTAAAACTTCAAGCGTAAATTTCCATGTTCTTATGACACTTTCTATTGAAAGTCTTTCTTTAGCCGTATGAATATCATAGATTGCAGGACCAAATGATACGCAGTCGAGTCCGGGAAGTTTTTCAGAGAAAAGACCACACTCAACACCGGCATGAAGTGCATTGATAATAGGTTTGTAACCGTACTGTTCTTCAAATACTTCAGACATTACATCTCTAAGATGTGATTCCTTTTTAAATTCCCATGCAGGATATTCACCAAAGTTTGTGATATAGCCGCCAAGTGAGTCCATAAGACATGAAATCATATCCATAAGCATAAACTTTTCACTGCTTACGCTGCTTCTGATAGAAAAGCTTGCCTGCATCTCATTTTCAGTGGTTTTTAATATGCCCATGTTAAGGGAAGTCTGAACAAGCCCGTCAATATCGTGACTCATGCGGTGAACACCACCCGGAAGATTTACAAGAGCTGTGATAAACGCTTTAGTAGACTGTTTTGTCATTGCATCGGCGGAAGTGTTGTCGCTAAATGATACCGTGGCTGAAAGTGATGGGTCTGTGACAGCATATTCATGTTTGTAAGTATCGTTCATTTCTGAGACTGAAGAAGAAAAAGCATCTTTTACACCGGCGTCTGTCAGAATAAGAATAGCAGTTGTCTTGTTAGGTATGGCATTATCCTTAAGACCACCGTTGACACTCACAAGACTAAAATCATATTTCTTAGAAAGAGCATATAAAGTTCTTCCCATAAGTCTGTTTGAGTTTGCCCTGTCTTTGTTTATCTCTGTACCTGAATGTCCTCCGACAAGACCTGAAATTGTAATCTCAGCCGTAAGTCCATTTGTTTTTTCAAATGTGAGAGGGAGATGTGCAGTAGTAGAAACACCGCCGGCACAGCTTACAAGAAGTGAACCCTCATCTTCTGAGTCAAGATTTAACATTATTCTTGATTTTAGAGGGGAACAGTCAAGACTTGCGGCTCCGAGCATACCGATTTCTTCATCAACAGTAAAAACAGCCTCGATAGGAGGATGAGGAATATCTGTTGAATCGAGTATTGCAAGTGCAAAAGCGACAGCAATACCATCATCACCGCCGAGGGTTGTGCGGTCGGCATGAATATCGTCCCCATCAACGATAAGGGAAAGTCCGTCTTTTTCAAAGTCTATATCACAGTCATGCTCTTTCTCACATACCATGTCAAGATGCCCCTGGATGATAACGGATGGAGAGTTTTCATACCCGTTTGTTCCGTCTTTCCAGATAATGATATTGTTAGACTCGTCCTGTGAATATTTTAAATTGTGCTCTTTGGCAAAAGAAACGCAGAAATCGCTTATCTGCTTAGTGTTTCTTGAACCGTGTGGTATAGAGCATATCTGTTCAAAATAATTAAATACTGATTTTGGTTCTAAATTTGATAAAATATTATTACTCAAAATGCTACCTCCAAAAAATTGATATATCATTATATTTGTGCCAAAAGGTGTTTTGCCTCTTGCATTATATTACAAATATACCACAAAAATAAATCAAAACAAGTGGATTTGTGCATGATTAAGTAAATATTTGGAATGATAAGAAAAAGTTAATTTTTAATAGTGTTATGAGCAAGCAGCAGAGTATATTATGAAAATCTGACGGACTGCATATGTTCGACAAGATTTAATAGACCTTTTGCTGAAAATAGGGTACAATGTCTTAAAAAGCGAAAAACGGAGGTTTGGATTTTGAAAGTATTGGTCGCTTTTACAGGTGGAACTATTGGAAGTACGATTACAGACGGCTATGCCGCACCTGATGCTGATAAAAAATACAGGCTTATTAATATGTACGAGGAGAAGATAAAAAGCAGCAAGGCAGGAGAAACTAAAGATGATGAATGTGCAGGTTCATTGTTTTCGGGACTTGAAACTGAAAAAATAGAGTTTGTTATGGAGTCACCGTATCAGGAACTGAGTGAAAATAATACCTGCTCAACAATGCTTTTTCTTGCAAAATATATAAAGGAACAGATTGAGTCAGAAAAATACGATGGGATAATTATTACGCACGGGACTGATACATTGCAATACACTTCGGCTATGCTTGGCTATATGTTTGACGATGTATCGATACCGATAGTGCTGGTATCCTCAAACTATGTGCTTGAGGATAAGCGTGCAAACGGACTTATCAATTTCGCATATGCCGTGGAATTTGTCAAAGGCAGATATGGAAACGGTTTATTTGTTTCCTATTATAATACGGGCGATGTACAGCGTATTCACCGTGGAACAAGAGTGATGGAGCATTGTGCGTACACTGATGATGTATTCAGCGTAAAAAATTCTGAGTATGGTTGTTTTAAAGATGGTAAGTTTGTCAAAAATACAAAAGTTGATTTATATAGAAAGAACAAAACATATACGAAAGCAGACTATAAATCATCAGAAAATGACATGACGATAAAAGACGATAAATCAGAAGAATATAGTAGAACATTTACAGATAAATCAAAAGAAAAACCTGCATTGTTTAAAAAACCTGATATAGCCGATATTATATTGAAAAAGGCAGATATTGACAAAAGTTTTTCGGACATACAGATTATAAAGCCTTTTCCGGGGATGGCATACGGGCTTTTGTCTGATGATGTGAAAGCGGTTATTCATCTTACTTACCATTCAGGAACTATGTGCAGCAAAAATCCGGGGCTTGAGGAGTTTGCGGCTGAAACAATAAAGAGAAATATCCCTGTATTTATATATGGGGCGGGTGACAGCGTTGATTATGACAGTGTAAAGATTTATGATAAATTAAATTTTAAAGTATTGCCTGTGTCATCATTAACGGCAATGACAGTAAAATTGTGGCTTGGAAGTATCATTTATGATGATATGGATAAACTTGTGGAATTTATGTTTGCTGATATATCAGGAGATTTTGATTTTTGAGAAGATAAGTTCTGACTGATATTGCACAAATTTGATAGTTGCTGTCAGTTTATGCTTTAATGAATTTATTTTAACACTATCAGGCAGGAGCAGAGCGGATTGTAAGTATCTGCTTAACTTTGATTTTAGGAGGAATTTTATGAATAGAAAGAAAAAAATAATATGCATTGTGTTGTGCATTGCAATGGTCGTGACGGTAAGCGGCGGTTTTAACAAAAAAATATCACCAAAACATATTTTTGCATACTCTGAAAATATGGTAAATACGGCACAGGTGGCAAGTGATGCAGCTATACAGACAGAAATGCCTGTTACAAAGACAGCGACACCGGGGGCGGCAGAGCCGTCTGAAACAACATCGGGCGGTGTCATAATAGCACCGACGATAAAACCTGATTATGTGGTTGCACCTACTATCAAACCGACAGTAAAGCCGACAAAAAGTCCTAACAGCAGTAAGAACGGATTTGTTGTAAATGCAAATGGCAGGTATTATTATAAAGATGGAAAAATGGTAAAAAACAAGTGGATGAAGATAGATGGAAAGAAATACTACTTCAAAAGCAATGGAGCGGCGGCGATAGGCTATAGGAACATCAACGGAAAAGGTTATTATTTTACAAGCAGTGGTGTGATGTACACGGGATTTGTGAATATCAACGGAAAGAAATATTATTTTGGAAAAAACGGTGTCAAGGTATGCAGCAAAAAGAAGATAGGCAGATATATGTGCTATTTTAGAAAGTCCGGGGCATTGTATAGAAAGATTAATACAAAAAAGAAACTTGTTGCACTTACATACGATGACGGTCCGTCAAAAAATACAAATACCATTCTTAATATATTGAAAAAGAATAATTCAGTTGCAACATTTTTTGAGGTTGGAAACAGGATAGCATCGTATAAGAGCATCGTTAAAAAGATTGACAGGATGGGCTGTGAGATTGGAAATCATACATATGGACACAAAATTCTTACCGGATGCAGCAGGGCAGAGATAAAAAAACAGATAAACGGCACAAACAATGTTCTTAAAAAAGTAATTGGGAAAAAGACTATCATTACCAGACCGCCCGGAGGAAATCATAGTGCTGTTATTGATAAGATAATAAACACACCAGTCATCATATGGTCGCTTGATACCAAGGATTGGAAGAACAGAAATGCCGCAATGGTGACAGATGCCGTCTTGAAAAATATTAAAGATGGTGATATTGTTCTTATGCATGACTTATACAAAAGTACGGCAGATGCATCGAAAAAGATAATACCGACACTTGTAAAAAGAGGGTATCAGCTAGTGACGGTAAGTGAACTTTCAGATTGCAGAAAAGCAATGAAAAAGGGCAGTTCCTACAGTGCGTTCAGATAAAAATATTATCAATAAAATTGAAAGGCGTGAGATAAAATGGGTAAGGAAGTTAAGACAAATGCAGTTCGTATTCTAGACAGAAATAAGGTTGAATATGAACTTAACAAATACGAATGTGATGATTTTAAGGATGGCGTGTCGATAGCAGATATGCTTGAACAGAGTTATGATATGAGTTTTAAGACGCTCGTTACGGTCGGAAAAAGCGGCAAATATTATGTTTTTGCGATTCCTGTTGACAAAGAGATAAACATGAAGAAAGCTGCGAAAGAAGTCGGTGAGAAGAATATAGAGATGGTGCATGTAAAAGACATAAATGCCGTTACGGGATATATAAGAGGCGGCTGCACACCGATAGGAATGAAGAAAAATTATCCGACGGTCATAAATGAGAGTGCAAAAGAGCATGAGAAGATAATTGTCAGTGGAGGAAGATTAGGACTCCAGATAATTTTGAAACCGGATGATCTTGTGAAAGTCACTAATGGAAGATATGCGGACATTATTATGCACTGATTTGTATCTGCAAAACTGATTATAGGTTGTGTTATAGCTGCATAATTTAATTTTATATAAAGAAAGTTTCGCAGATATATGAATTTGGATAAGAAGTGTAGTAGGATTTTTAGAAGGAGATTAATATGAGTGATAGAGAACATGTAAGAGGTATGAAGAAGCAGACGGACAATAAATTTTTGAATATGTACGAGTTAAATGCCGTGGATAGGAATGGCAGGGAGCATCCGTATTATTTTGCAACGAGAAGAAAAGACGGTGACCTTATGTGCCAGACGGGTGAACTGAAAGCAGATGGTACGGTTATTTATGCGGTGCTTAAGGATGATCCGGAGAAGATTGTTCTTGTGAGACAGTACAGATATCCTATAAACAAGTATATTTATGAGCTTCCGGCTGGTCTTATTGATGAGGGCGAAACATCTGAGCAGACTGCAATAAGGGAGATGAAAGAGGAGACAGGGCTTACATTTGAGCCGTTTACCGATTATGATGACTGTCTTAAAAGACCATTTACGCAAAATCAGGGTATGTCAGATGAATGTGATACTGCCGTGTTTGGTTTTGCCACAGGCGAGCCGTCTAATTCAGGCAATGAAGCATCAGAGGACATTGAGGTGGTTATTGCAGATAAGGCAATGGTAAAGAAGATATTGAAAGAGGAGATTGCGACTATAAGAGGTGCATATCTTCTTATAAATTTTCTTCACAGTGATAAAAATGACCCGTTTGCTTTTTTGAAGATTTAATACTATTAAGCAGGTCTGCTGCTTCGATTGCAAGCATCTGCTTGATATAAAAATCATAACATTTTTGCAAATGCTAAAATAAATTCAGAGGTGGAAGATGAGAAGTAAAATAAAACAGACGATAAGTGTAATTTTATGCCTTTCTATGATATTAGGTATGACAGGTTGTGGAAAGAAAGTTAAAAAAGAGCCAAAGCCGAAGCCAAAGGTGACAATTTCAACAAAAAAAGGAAGTGCACAGGCGGGCGGAAAAGGTGATGGACAGGCAGATTCGCCTATAGTGATAGGCTGTGATAAGTTAAATAAAAACTTTAATCCGTTTAGTGCTAAAAGTGCAGGTGACAAAGAGGTAGTAAGACTTACACAGGCATATCTTGTCACAAATGACAGAGCAGGAAAACCGGTTTATAAAGGTGTCGAGGGAGAAGTAAGGCTCTACAATGATAATGGGTACACTTATTATGGTCCCGCTGATATATCGGTACAGTATAGAAAGAAGAAAAACAGAACGGTTTATACGATAAAGCTTGATGATGATTTGCTTTTTAGTGACGGCGAAAATGTAACGGCAGATGATGTTATTTTTTCGTTATATGCATTTTGTGATAAATCTTATAAGGGCGATGAGAAGATAGGTAAACAGAAAATAACGGGACTTCAAAAATACAGGAAAAATAAAAAAGTCAGAAAAATATCAGGAATAAGAAAGACCGGAAAATACAGTCTTACCCTGACAACAGACGGTTACAGTGATGATACAATAAAAGCATTGCAAATACCGATATGTCCGCTGCATTATTATGGTGATGAGTCGAAATATAATTATAAAAAAGGCAGATTTGGATTTAAAAAAGGTGATATATCATCAGTTCGTGCGAATAAGAGATCTCCTATGGGAGCAGGACCGTACAGATATGTAAAATACGAAAAAAAGATAGTTTATTACACCTACAATGAGCTTTATTTTAACGGCTGTCCTAAAACGGCATTTGTGCAGATAAAGGAAATGTCAGGTATTCTAAAAAAAGCAAACAAGCGTGTTGCTAAAGTTATAGCGGAGGAAAAAAAGGCAGAAGCAGCAGGTGAAGATGAAAAGACTCAGGACAACAATGAAGATGCCAAAGCAGGAGACGATAAGGCAAAAGACGAAAATGCATCTGACGAAGAAACTGTTAATCATGTTGCGGAAGTGACAGAGGTAACGGAGGGAACAGTTGATGTATTGGACAGAAACATCAGCGGAGATGACCTTGAGTGGATAGCAAAAGCGAACTCAAATGGGAAATTATACGGTTCAGATATAAATACAAGTTTTACTTCTGATAAGAAATTCAGTTATGTAGGAATAAATGCAAAGAATGTGCGTGTCGCAAACAAGAGTGAGTCTGAACAGTCAAAAGCACTCAGGAAAGCGATAGCTTCTGCTATAAGTGCACAGAGGATACAGAGGGCAGAAGAACTTGCAGGTAAGGTAAAGATATTAAATTATCCTTACACATCAGAATCATGGCTTTCACCAAATACAGGTGATGAGGATTATAATAGGGCATACAGTGACACAATAGATGGCGAAGAAATATATAATGATGATATGACAGACGAAGATAAAAGGATAGCGGTCAAGGATGCAGCCACTAAATATCTTGAAAAAGCAGGATACACATTTAAAGACGGTGTTTTGGAAAGTATTCCGGTGGGAGCATCTAAAACATACAGGATATATGTTGAAAATGGAAGAAAAAATATGCTCTATCCGATGATAAAAGAAACATCTGCATTGCTTAAAGATATAGGGGTTAACCTTAAGATTGTATCAGTAACAAAAAAACAGATGAATTCAAAGAAATTTATAAATAAAGCACAGTTGTGGTGTGCTGAAACAGATACATCATACGGATACAGCCTCTATAAAAAATATATGTCAAAGACAAATATGTTTGGAATTAAGATACCTGAATTTTCAACATATCTTAAAAAGACCGATGCCACCGTAAAAATGGGGAGAAAACAAAAGCTTTATAAAAAAGTCTTTAACAACATACTTGAGCAGGCAGTAGAAGTGCCGGTATTTCAAAAACAAAAAGCCACATTGTTTAGTGCAAAGAGAATAAAAATGAGCACTGTGACAAAAGATACAACGGCTTACTATGACTGGATAAATGAAATTCAAAATGTTGAGATGAAGGAGTAGTAAAGATGGCAGACAAGGTTGAACTTAAGATAGGCGACATAATAAAGATGAAAAAGCCGCATCCCTGTGGAACAAACGCATGGGAGATAAAGCGTGTCGGAATGGATATAAGACTTTGCTGCACCGGCTGCAATCATCAGGTTATGCTTCCGAGAAAACAGGTAGAAAAAGGTTTTAGAGGTTTCGTATGAAAAAATGCTTGCATGAGATAAAAAAATGTGGTATGATAAGAAACTGTGATACGTTAAATTTTTCCTTGCTCTTTTCTGTTAGGACAAAGTGTGTTGAAACACATCGATTTTGAATTATCACACAAAGTCGGCGTCATGAAGAGAGCCAGAGACCAAAAGGAGGTACAGACAGCTATGAACAAATATGAATTAGCATTAGTTGTCAATGCAAAGATCGAGGACGATGCAAGAGTAGCTACTGTCGAGAAGGCAAAAGAATATGTCACAAAATTCGGCGGTAACATTACAAATGTTGAGGAATGGGGCAAGAAGAAACTTGCTTACGAAATTCAGCATATGAAAGAAGGATTCTACTACTTCATCCAGTTTGATGCAGAAGCAGATGTTCCTGCACAGCTTGAGCAGGCAGTCCGCATCATGGACAATGTTCTCAGATACTTATGCGTTAGACAGGAAGCATAAGAAAGGAAGGTGTTTCCTTCATGAATAAGGTTATTTTAATGGGACGTCTGACAAGAGATCCTGAGATAAGATATTCAGCGGGAGAAAATCAGACAGCCGTTGCAAGATATACACTTGCAGTAGATCGTAGATTTAGACGCCAGGGAGATGAGCAGACAGCAGACTTTATCAACTGCGTAGTATTTGGCAGAGGTGCAGAGTTTGCAGAGAGATATCTTCATCAGGGCACAAAGATTGTAGCAACAGGTCGTATCCAGACAGGAAGCTACACAAACAAAGATGGCAATCGTGTTTATACAACAGATGTAGTTGTAGAGGAACAGGAATTTGCTGAGAGTAAGGCAGCAGCATCAGAGAATGCAGGCGGTGGATACCAGCAGGCTGGGGCCGCAGCTCCAACAAGACCGGAACCTACTCAGGCAGCAGGTGACGGATTTATGAACATTCCGGATGCCATCGAAGAGGAATTACCATTTAAGTGTTAATGTTTATCAAAACATTACGGAAAAATTAAGGAGGATTTCGACATGGCTTACAATAAGAGCGATAGAGATGGCGCAAGAAGAAGACCTATGCGTAGAAGAAAAAAGGTTTGTGCTTTTTGTGCAGATAAAGAGCATGATGTAATTGATTATAAAGATGTAAACAAGTTAAAGAGATATGTCTCTGAAAGAGGAAAAATTCTTCCTAGAAGAATTACAGGAAACTGTGCTAAGCATCAGAGAGCTTTAACAGTTGCAGTTAAGCGTGCAAGACACGTTGCAATTATGCCTTATACAACAGACTAATTTTTGTGTGATTTACACAATTGAAAAAAGAACCATTGTATCTTTTGATATGATGGTTCTTTTTGATTTAATGATAAAGTTATATTATAACTCTATTAAAATGCTTTGATAATAAAAATATTATTGAAAAAGATTGATTATTAATGATATAATTAAAGCGTTGCTTAAAGATATTAACAGAATTTTGAGGGAGGGAGAAGCCATGTTTACGATTGCGATACATCCACCGTTGTTTTGTGTAGCGTTTTTGGTTGTTTTTATCATAACATTTTTAGTCAGGATTATAAAAAGAGAACACAGGATTAGACTGTGTTACATAGGGATTATTGAGTTATATATCATGTTGCTGATAAGTGTAACGATTTTTCCTATCAGAATAATTCCGTCTGAAATGAGAACTGGTAAAAACAGCATCTTGGATTTTTGCCAGTTAATACCCTTTAAAGATATTATTGATATTGTTAAGAATAGTGGAATTATAAATATACAGTTGATAGGAAACATTATACTGTTAATGCCAATGCCTGTTCTTATAGGGTATTTAAGTAAAAAAGTTAATTATAAAGTATTATTTTTTAAATCAATATTATTTTCATTTGGGATTGAGATAATACAGCTTATCATTGACACACTGCTGTCTTATCCGAGCAGAATATTTGATGTGGACGATATTATACTTAATGGAATTGGAATTTTAATAGGTATGATTATTTTTAAAATATTAAAAGAACAGCAAAAAATTTATGATTTCATAGGGGAGAAAATTGTCTGGAATACACAAAAACAATGATAAAATACACGAAAAATTAAATGCATAATAAAATATTATGGCATTGTTCACAAACTACATATAATAAATTGATAGTGTTATGAGCAAGTCGTAGAGCGTATCAGAAATATAAGCTTGATTATAACCAGCCCGGCGGTTTGTCTGCCGGGCTGGCTTTTTAAGTAATAGGAAATTGCTTGGATCATAGAGCGATTCTTGCAGAGGTAAAACACTGTTTTTGCCTTTTTATACATTATCTTGGAATTCCTATAGCACCTCCCTGAAGATTGCTTTTTACTTTTGGATGTGCGAAATAATAGCTGGATGCAACCAATTTTGAATATTCCTTGTGTTCATCAGTTTTTTGTTTGCGTAAATCATAATCGGTAAAAGGTTCATCAAAAGTGCTGAGGTCATAATCGGAAAAATAGTCATCAAGTATAGTTTCACGGCGGAGCATTTCAACTTGTTCAGTAAGGTCTTTGGCTTCATTTATATGGCTAAAATCAACATCATCAAGAAGTTTGCATATCTGAGTCATAACGCCGATTTCACGTTCAAGATTATTTCTGTGCGTATTGCATATTTCAGCAAGCTTTTCAGGTTCAGCAAATAAAGCTTTTATTTCATCAATGGAAAAACGGAGCTTGCGCAGTCCGATAATTGTTTTCAACTGGGTTATTGCTGCTTCGTCATAATCTCTGAAAATTCTGCCTGATTTATTTTGTGTAAGTGGCATTATAAATCCACAATCTTCATAGTAGCGTATGGTTTTCTGACTGACATTAAGTAAATTTGATAATTCTTTGATTTTCATAATAATCCCTCATTTCTGACTGATATTAAACTGTTGTTTTTGGTATCTGTAATAAAATTACCATATAACCTTAGGGAATAAGCAAGCTTTTTTTGAAAAAAATTGAAAAAGTTCGTATCAGACAAAAGTTTGAACTGTTGCAATCTCTTTAGAAAGTAAAAAAATGAGATTAAATACACAAAAATAATGATAAAATACACAAAAGACAATATCTGTAATAAAATGTTATGCTAATGTTCACAAACTATTAACAAAAACAACATTGCATATTCATAATAGTTAGGTAATATATAACCATCAAATGAAACGGAATCATTTGATAAGTGCTTAAATTTTTTTCATACCTTCTCCTTTAAGAATCGCTTCTCCAGGCGATTCTTTTTTTTATGTTCCAGGAAACGAGAAGTTTCCTGGAACATAAAAAATACTTCGTGAGAGTGTCAGTAATAAAAAATTGCACATAGCTTTGTAGTCAGTGATATAAAGCTATGTGCAAATGAACAGCGATAAAATGAAATGTTTACTCCTCGTTTTGTTCTTTTAAACTGTGAAAAATCTTATCAACGCCCAGTGACATATTTTGATAAGTTTCGTATAGTTTGTTGTAGTAGTCCCGCCCCTTATCTTCGAGATGGAAATAAATCCTAGTGCGTTTTTTTCCAACCTTTACATTTTTTTCAGTAACAAGACCGCTATCAATCATCTTGCAGGTTGCAGCATATGTTGTGTTATATGAGAGAGAGATAAGACCATCAGAATTTTCTTTGATAATCTTGCAAATCTCATATCCGTAGCTGTCTTTTTCATTTAATATAGATAGTATTAATAATTCTGCAATGCCGGTTGTAAGTGTATTCTTTGCAGCCATAAAATCCCTGCCATTCCTTAAATAATATTTTTTAATATGATACAATGAACGCTTATGCGTTCATATTAAGAGTTTCTTTGAAACTCTGCTGTGTGCAAAATTTATGCACATACATTATGATACAATAATGTAATATAAAAACAAGCATAATGTCAATAGTTTTTATGAGATTGTACCATTTTTAGAACAGGTTATCGTAACATTTTTATTTATGTTAGTTTTGCAAGTATTATTGTATGTATGAACGACAACAGCATTTACAGTGGCAGAGTTATCTTTTTTTGATGATGATATGGATTTTATAGTCCAGTTTGTGGTATAGGTTTTTGAGCTATGTGAACATGATACACATTTTGCACTTGAACCATTGTAGGTAAATGTACCTGTAATTGATACTGACCACATACTTTTACCGCTAGCTGATTTATATGTGCTGGTTTTTGTCTTTGTAATCTGTTTTGTGCTTCTTGTAAATAAGCTGATTTCAGAAAGTGGTAATTTTGTTTGCTCGCTTTGAATTTTTGTTTCAAGATAGTCACCATTTTCTAAATATATGATTTGAGAATTAAAATCTGTGCTGTTTGTCATTTGTGCAGAAACATTTACCGGTGCAGTTAATATAATGGCTAAAGTGGTTATAATAGTAATAATATTTTTCATGATTTTGACTCCTTGTAATTTATTTGTTGTTAAGTTGTTCAATTAAATTTTTTTCATATTCAAAAATTTGATCGGCTCTGTGATAGTACCAAATTGACGCTGAGGTGACAATTAAAAATGCAATTAGCGAAAATGTCAAAATTCTGATTATCCATTTTTTAACATTTATTTTTTTAAAATATGGTACAATATTATCTGGATTTTCAGACATATAGCTGTTGATTGTTTCCTGTGGAGAACCAAAAATATTGTATAAATCTTCTATAGCAGCATCCGGATTATCAATACAGTAATCATTAACTGAAGTTGAAATGTAATTTATGTATTTCTTTTCATTTTGACGAATTACAGGAAAAAAGCATTTTATCTGCGATATATATTCTTTGCATAGTTTAGTCTTTTTTTCGGAATTCATATTAACCCTCCTTATTATATTGTGTTATTCTATGGTTTCTTCGTAATCGTAAATGGCTGTATCTTTTAAAGTCTTGTAGTCATTATGCAGTTTTATTACTTCGAGAGTTGAAGCAATCATAATAACGGCTATAAGGATGATTGAGATATATCTAAAAGTTCTTGCCC
>OOAC01000343.1_pt1 | contig 44554 bp, 32 predicted proteins | sample 1671041 | NCBI WGS metagenome assembly OOAC01 (sample SAMN06348116, study PRJEB24527) | human gut metagenome | biome: human gut; feature: ankylosing spondylitis patient; material: feces | host: Homo sapiens | place: China | collected 2015-10 | reverse complement strand
TCCCATGTCTTGCCTCCGGGTCACCGCCTACTGCCAGTGGCTTTCCTGCAAGCTCAGGATGATGCAGATGTTCAATCGAAGCATAACAACAGTTGATATCTGAATGAAGTATTACCCTGTCTGCCATCATACCCACCTCTTTTCGCCCATAAGCAAACGTTTGTTCCTTTCGACAGGTGTTATTATATATCTCTATTATAGAGACTGTCAAGAGATACTTATGTCCGCTTTTCTCTTATATGGCGAAATTGTGCTTGATTTATTTATTCATGCAATATATACTATATGGGAGAACAAGACTCAAAAGATAAAGTATTAATAGTAGAAAAGAGGCTGATTATGAACTCAGTTGGCGAAATTATAGCAACAAACAGGAAACGACTAGGCTGGTCACAGACCGAGCTTGCAGAAAGGCTTCAAGGCGAGGGCTTTAACCTGACCAATAAAGCCATCTCCAAATGGGAGAAAAACGACACTGAGCCAAGCGTGACAATATTCCTCACGCTCTGCCGTATCATGGGTGTCACTGATATATACGAGGCATATTTCGGAAGTAATCCGGACAGTCTGGTAAACGGACTCAATACTGCCGGACGTGAAAAAGTGCTTGACTACATCGAGCTGCTACACGATTCAGGCAAATACAAATCACATATATGTGAAATACTTCCATTTACGCGCAGTATAGACGTATACTAGACTCCGGTATCTGCCGGTACCGGAAATATGTTCCTTGATGGCTCCAAAGCAACAGTCAATATGGACTCATCTGTCATTCCAAATGAAGCATCATATGGTGTAATTGTCAGTGGTGACAGTATGGAACCGGAATTTCACAGCGGAGAGATTGCGTGGGTATCACAGCAGGATACCCTATGTGATGGTGAGATAGGTATATTCGGACTGAACAATGAGGCTTATATTAAAAAGCTGAAAAGATATGCAGACAGACTCTATCTCGTATCACTAAACAGCAAATACTCTCCTATTGAGATAAAAGAGTCTGACCGTCTGGATGTATTCGGAAAAGTGGTCGGCAAAATTAATTCTAATGATGTACCAGATTACCGGTTTTAATGAATTATAACGAAAGAAGTGATTAAATGAAAATAATTAATAATCTTAAGGGAATACGGACACAGCGAAAAATCGCCCAAAAGCAGCTTGCCATGGACACTGGATATGATCCGCGAACTATCCGCCGCGTTGAGCTGGGCGAATGCTGCCCGTCCGCAGAATTCATGTTTGATATGTCCGACTATTTCGGAGTCCCGATTGAAGAAATATTTGCACTTGATAAATCTACAGAATCAGTACAGAGAGGAAAATAAAGATGAGCGATGCAGAGGTCAAAGATTTAAACCAGATAAGTAAGAAGGATATCTACCACACTCCATCCGGCAAATATATCCAGTTCATCCATGATCATTCGGAAAAAACATTTGATGCGTGGGAACTCCTACCAGACGGAAGTCATCGGCTGCTCGAGAGCCAGAGCACTACTATTGAGACTTTTGATGAATTTAAAGAAAAAATTATAGGTAAAAACTAACATTAATCGTTATTCTTTGCTTATTCTAAACTCTAAAATGTATATACATGTGTATATCAATATTAATACATATGTATATACATAAATTAACAAATAACAGAACATTAAAGCAGTCGATTAGTGGCAATCGGCTGCTTTAATGATTTTTTAGTATGATGTCTTTTATAGTTACAATAATTTTTTGTATGAAACAAGTATAAATAAAGTAACTGTCTCTTAGTATATCACTTTAAATAGGAAAAACAAATAATTTTATTTAAAATAAATACCAGCCTTTTGCAACCGACTGGTATTGGGGTACACATTGGATATGTGAATTGAATAAGATGAATGATATGGGTACTATTTCGTTCCACCCACATATATAACCTTAGCACACTGTGATGAAAAATTACAACTAGGCAATAATAACAAATTTCATGACGTGAATTTGTGCGTTATGACAAGATAGAATCATTCAAAAATTTTTGTAGATAAGAAACACAGAAAAATCATTCAGGATTGTACAATATATATTGAATTTTATATGTGTTTAAGCAATAATAAAGATAAGGGCAGAAATTAGGGCACTAGAGCCATTTGCAAATCGAACAGACAAGAAAATCATTAAAATGTTCGACAGCGGAGCATTTAGCGATATTTTAAAAGCATACTGCAAAAAAGCAATGCAAAACTGCAAGATTGATGATGACACCATCGACAGGGTAATGAGTGAGATAAAATGGCTGCTTGATACAGAGAAGGCAGACCAGATTATAAAATAAAATATGGGAGGGGGTGTAGGTTATGTGTGATTATTGTAATGGGGAAGCTAAACTGTTTGGTTCACATGATTACGAATGTAAAGACCGGACCACAGGAGAGGTAAAGACTGTGATGAATGTTGATGCGGCCGTGATACCGGATATGATGTATAACGTAAAGAGGAGCTTTTAGATAAATACGAAGCTGGTCCTGATGCTCCATACGAGGATTTATCCGATATCGATAATTTATCCGATGAAGAACAATCTGCAATGATTACGGAGCATAAAAAACGCATTTCAAATGTATATAATAAGATTCAGAAAGAAAGGGAAGCATTTATGAAAACAGTCGGCTAATGTAGTCTTGCACATTTTCTTTACTAATGTTATTATAAAAATGTGAGTGGGAACGAAATAGCACTCACTATCCCTTTTTTCTACTGGCTATACACTTATTATACGAGGAGACCTATTATGAAAATACTAATTGTAGATGACGAAGATATCCAACGTCAAAAACTTGTTCAGCTTATTTCCGAAAGCCCGCTTTCTTTTTCTGATATTTTATGTGCACCTGAGGTACCGACTGCCATAGATATAATTGAAACCCATCATCCTGATATCGTGCTGTCTGATATATGCATGCCGGTAAAAAACGGACTTGATCTGGCACAGTATGTCAAAGAAACATATCCTAAAATACTGGTGATTATAATTACAGGTTACTCTGAATTCAAATATGCCCAGACTGCCATCCGGTATAACGTATTTGATTATATTTTAAAGCCTATAGATGCTGAATCAACATTGTCCTGCATACGCCATGCAATAGCAAAACTTGAAGCTGACAGACGCCAGGAAAGTAACTATGAAGTTCTTCGTAGCTACTTCAATGAAAATGAATCTTATATCCAAAAACAGTTTTTACAGGAGCTGCTTTTCTGGTCCTCTCCTATGTCTGAAGATCAATTACTTGTGCAGAAAAATCTGCTTCACATAGATATCAAGGACTTCCGGCTCGTTGTTATCAAATGCCATTTTTACATTGATTCAATTTCTAATCAGATTGAAGAAAAATACTATTATTCCCATCTGGCAGAATTAGCCATAAAAAAGCGGGACAACAATGCTCTTCTATATAATATTGGAGATGCGATATACTGGATTTACCCTTCAGAAAGCGACGGGTTTTCTAATTATGCCATGATGAAGGATATGGAACTTCTGCTAAATGAACTGAAAGAAAATGATGTAATTTTTCAGATCAGCATAAGTAGTCTGTCTAATAATTTTAATCATCTGAATACCCTGCGCCGTCAAATAACGATATGTCAGTCCCATTACGAAAATCACCCTAACGATTCCATTATATTTTATGATGATTTAAGCACGAAATCATACTGCCTGTTCAATCTTCACGAAAAGGCGCAGTTCCTTTCTACACAGATCTTAGCCGGCAATGTCAAGGAAGCGGCAAAATGTCTGGATAGCTTTTCATCTGATTTATCAGAAAGTAAAAGCATCAGCGAAGAAATCTTTTTCTTCCTACTTTCTTCCCTTTCCTTTACCTTACGGGAAATAACACAGATTCATGAATTAAAGGATGAGATCCTTAATGAATTGAGTACATTAAAAAGAACAATCGGGAAAAGCTATTCTATCAATCCTTTTTTTCCAATTGTTACATCCATGTGCAGGCTGGTCAATTCCCAGTATCAGGCGAATGGCAATACAATTGTTGAACTGGTACTGAAATATATAAAACAGAACTATAATCAATCCATCAGCCTGACCAGTGTATCTGAATATGTACAGCGTAATCCCTCTTATGTAAGCCGATTGATTCGCCAGCATACAGGAAAAAACTTTACCATCATCCTGACTGAGCTCCGAATTGAGGAATCCAAACATCTTCTGAAAGAAACCAATAAAAAAATAACTGAAATTTCTGATTTAGTAGGATATCCTAACCAACGATATTTTAACCGAGTTTTTTCATCCTACATAGGAATGTCTCCGAATGATTACAGGAAGATTACACAGACATTTAATTAAAACTAACCGATCTGATTCCATTCAGACCATATTTTTATCCAACAGAGGTGACAAAGTATGTCACCTCTGTTCAGACTGTAGACAAAGTTCCTTCCTGTGAGGGAGCTTTTCTTGTGTCATGACTGCAAAAATTATGTACTCTATGGGCCAAGGCTGTCACCCTGCCCGGCGTGTCCACAAACAGGCCATAGGTTTCATGCACTCCGTCTCCCACCATAATGAAGTTGTGTGCTCCATACAGGGAATTCGTGTTCTCGCAATGATTCGGATTATCGCTGCAATTGCTGATGTAACGCCAGCCCCTCTTATTGATGCCACGCACATTTTCTCCAAGCCCGTACACGATTTCATCCTCTTTCAAGGAATAATGAAAACCGTCTTCTTTTTTCTGAAAAACACCATCGCACCATGCAGAGGATGCGATCTCCTTTACCACAGCATCTGTTTCAACCGGTTCTCCAAAGATATAGTTCCTTACCATCGTTCCTGTCTCTGACTAGACCTTCACTCCACCAGTCATTAATCCTTCCTTTATAATATTTTTCTAAATAAAAGGGGGGTTATCAGCATGTTCGTTTCCAGGAGTGTTCCGAATTATCTTGGTAATCTCGCTTCCCTTTCTGTAAGTTTTGCCTCAAAACCACATGGTGAATCAAGATACCAATATGCTACAGAACACACATCATCCTGTCGTTCAAACAATCCATATGGAGATAACCCAATTTGCTGCATTGTTACACGGATATCTTTTTCAAAGCATATAGGATCCATAATATGCCACCTGTATAGTCCACGCATAGGAGGACAGTCATCATTAAAGTAACAGGATTGATACAGAGAATCATTTTTTGAATAAAAAGGATAGCCTATAAACGGAGTACAAAAATTCTGTTCCTGGAATTTTCCATCTTTAAATCCGGCATAGCTCCATGCACCTCCGAAATAATCTTCCGTTCCTGTACCACAGATCGTAGGATATTCCACATCTCCATCAAGGTAAAATTTCATTTCACCCTCTCCCCACCAATAACGTTCCAAAGCAGCAATTCCAACATAAGTTCCTATATATTGTCCCCGTCCACTTACATTGTCAAGAATTGTGTAATCTTCTGCCTTGATTGTCAATGGCTCACGTCTCCATTGTGCATAAAAATATCCGGCATTTTCAGGTACCTCCTTCAGGTTATAATCAATCTGATAAAAAAAGCCTCCAATATCCGCTGGATGTTGATTTTCAATTGTTATTTTTGCGTGCTTTTTAAATGGCATTGGAAAATAACAATGAAATCCCCTTACAGGATTTACTACTATCGGTAAAGAATTTACTGTACAATCTACGCCAAAGCCACAGCAAAAGAAATCTCCAACCGGACACTCTACAGATGGCTTTTCTTCTTCATCCCAATAAACACGCAGAACGAGGTCTCTTAAAACAAAGCATCCTTTCTCTGTTTTATTTGTTACCGTAAAAAAAATATGCTGAATGGTTCCAGGACCTTCAATATCTGCCAGGACTGTAGTTTTTCCCATAGGAAGTGATGTACAGGGTGAACCTTTTCTTCCCTTTCCCAGATCTCCTGCCGCCTGTCCTCCGGCTCCTTTTTTCCCTTCCTTGTTCTCACCTGTGATTGATCGTGACTGACCACCATTTAATATCATAATCTGATTTAATCCTAACATCATTTATTCCTCTCTTTCTATTGCGATACCTCCTGCAAATGGTATGTTTTCCCACCTGAATCTTCCCAGAAATTTCATTGGAGATACCTGTGTTTCGTTGTATATGCCATTATGTCTGATTCCAAGAAATTGTGTAATATACATCACTGCAAAGACCCCGGATGCCCATGCACACTTTCCACATCCATTGCTTCTGCCAACCTCGCCTTTTTGACTTTCCACACTATATGGCCACCACCACCAGCTTCCGTCAACATCTGCCAAGCGAAGGAGCTCTGTCATCCTGCCTTCTCTTCCTCTGAAGGATTCCTCATCTTCAGCAGCGGACAACGCACTTATAAACCCCGGGAAGGTGGCACCTGACATTCCACCCCAACGAATGCCTTTAATCTCTGCATCATAGGTGGGATTCTCCGTCACTGTGAAATTCACGAAATTTCTATAGGATTCATCGAAATAATCACAATATCCATAAAACGGCATTAAGGTCGTATCGCTCTCTTCTCCATCATGCATGAGAAGATTAATTTTTTTATCCCTGATGACATCCTGCAGGAATATAAGCGCTGTATCAAGAAAGGGCTTTTTATAATTCTCTTCTGAAATCCACCTCTTCTGTGACTCTTCAACGCCTCCAATACCCTCAAGATATTGTCTTTTCCCATCTACCATTACTGTCATTTTGTCTTCAATTGCAGCTTTTAACTTTTTTGCCTTTTCTGCATAATAAGCCTGTTTTTTTCCGTCATGAAAAACATAACCATATATCTCAGCCATGCTTTGAAATGCTTTCCAGACACAGATGTTGCTTCCCGTATGATATTTTCCCAATGCCAGTGCATCTGAAATCCAGATACTCGGATATAGTGAATCTTCCGCATTCTCTACATGTTCTACCTCATCCATAATCTGATTCATTTTTGAAAACATTTCCGGCTTGTTTTTTAAAAAATCTGCCTTCCCTGTGGATTCAAAGATAATACCTGCTAAAAGTATCCCAGCCAGTGAATTTCCCAATGAATGTGTGACTCCACCTTCACATTTATCGCCTTTAGGTCTCACACCGTAATGAACGAACCACTCGGCACCTTTCCAGGCCAGGTCAGGCTCCAACAGGCAGAAGGGAAGGAATGCATAATACATATCCTTCATCCAGATCTGGCAGGTTGCCGGAAAGGAACCCCAATTAGAACCAACCACTTCACCTTCTGCATTCATTGCGATAGCGTTAAAACACTGCATTACAGATCTTTCAAACAACGCACCTTCCACTGGATTTTTTTCCACTATCAGTCTTCCTATTATATTTCTGAAATAACTGTGAGTCTGATCAAACCAATACTCACTGTTTAATCTGATGCTTTCAGCCTCTTCATATCTTCCAGGTGCATAAATAACCGATGGAATCCATATTTTTTCCAAAGGATTCAGGGTAAACTCTGATTTTTCTCTTCCACTCCCCTGCAAAATACTGACTTCGTTTCCAAACAGTTCCTCTTCCGGAGCAATTTCCTTAAAAATACGGGCTGTCCCATTGATCTGTCTTGTACTGAGATTTTCAATGCATATTCCATATACAAAAGCATTGCTTCTCTCATTTCCATTTTCACTTACAGGCGCATAAGAAACAACAGATACCTTTATGTCTTCAAAGCTTAAAACCGTTCTGGGAAATATATTATCAACGAAATCCATAATGTATTCTGTCGCTTCCTCCGGTATTTGCTTATGTCCATTGATAAAAATTTCATAAAACAGCGAAACCGATGAAAAGTCTTTATGCATCCACACACCGGGAATGTCATCCGTCAGATAACATCCCCTGTAGAAATTTGCTGCTTTGATTTTACCAAATTGCTCCATATTAATAAGTATTTTATTATTTGAAATATCAAAGGTACATCTGTCATCCTGTGGAATTTTACCATAATAGCTTTCCTTGTTTCCCGTCTCAGTCTGCCCCTCTTTTACCTTTAAATAAAAATATGGATTGGCAGAGGATAATATCGCATTATATGGTTTATCACCCATATTTATTTTACCGCTCCTGTTGTTAATCCTGATGTTATATGCTTCTGTGCAAGTATGTATATTATCACAATGGGAATCAGTGATACGGTAAGTCCTGCAATAAATAAGTCCCATTCAGTATTTGTGCTGCTCCTGAATACATAAAGGTTCATTGTAATCGTTCTGAGTTCTTCTTTTCCTAGCATAATATTAGGGAAAACGAAATCATTCCAACACCATAAAAAATACAGCACTCCTAAAGTAACCGTTGCCGGTTTAAGCAAAGGGAATACAATCTGCATCATAATTCTGTATGCCCCACATCCATCAATCATTGCTGCCTCTTCCAATTCCTTAGGAACACTCTTAAGAAATCCCATGTAGGTCATAATTCCGAATCCACAATTCAGTCCTCCATACATAAGTGCCAGACCAAGTAATGAATTATTCAGATGCAGGGTTTTAGCCATAATGGTAATTGCAATCATAACCGCATGAAAAGGAATAACCTGACCCAGAATGAAAAAGATGTAGAAACCTGATGACAGTTTTCCTTTTAAATGTAAAATTCCATATGCCGCCAGAAAGCTGACGGTTAATGAAATAATAACGGTTAAAATTGTTATTATCGCAGAATTCATAAAAGAAGATGCATACCGCATCGTCTTCATTGCCCGGGTAAAGTTATCCAGATAGAGCGATGTTGGAAAGGATACAAAATTAGTAAGAATTTCCTTTCCTGTCTTAAAGGAATTCATTACAATCAGTAATACGGGAAGCATAAAAATAAAACCCAATACCAGCATAATTAAGCCTTTCCATCTGCTTCCTTTTTTTTCTTCTTTCATGCCTGAACCTCCTTCTTTCTTGTTATCCAAAGCTGTACAAGAGTTACTGCTGCTACCATTAGAAACAGGATAACTGACTTTGCCGATGCATATCCGTATCTGAAAGATCCGAATGCATCATTATATATATCCAGTGCAATTGTCTGTGTACTTCCTCCCGGTCCACCTCCGGTTAACGCAAACGGAATATCAAAGGCTTTGAAGCAATTTGCAATGGACACAAACAAATTAATCGTGACTGTTGTCATTAACAGCGGCAGTTCAATATAAGCAATTTTTTTAATACCCACGCATCCATCCAGCTTAGCTGCCTCCAGCACATCCTTCGGAATTGTCTGAAGACCTGCAATGTACAGAATCATCAGGAAACCCGTTCCCTGCCAGACACTGACAATTGCCGTTGCAGCAAAAGCCCAGCCCGGTGTTCCAAACCAGCTTATATTGGACAGAAAATGATTCGAAAGCATTTTTCCCACATCCGGTATGGCTCTTGTAAAAATGAAATACCAGACATAGGAAACCATTACTCCGCTGATGATATTAGGCAGGAAGAACATTGCTCTTGATATACTTCCTCCAAATATTTTTTCACTAAGAAAAAAAGCGGTAATAAATGCCAGTACATTTGTAAATATAATAGTGACGATCCCTAATATCAGTGTAAACACAATTGCCTGCTGAAAGTTTTTATCCTGTAACAGATGAATATAGTTATCCAATCCTACAAACTGCTTCGTCCCTTTCATAAGATTCCAGTTTGTAAGTGCATTTGGAAATGTACCTCCCAGCAATGGTATGACTAAGGTAAACGTGTATAAAATAAAAGCTGGAAGAATTAACAACAAATACCTTTTTCTATTTTTTTTATATATCAAATCCGACATAGTATTTCTCCTTTCTCCCATGATAGATAAAGAGGAACATAATGTCCTCTTTATCTTATATTTATATTAATTATGGGTTAATAAGCTCCTGATTGCTTTCATCCAATTGCTGCAGCGCCTGCTCTTTATCTACAGAACCGGCCATATACGCCTGAATAATGTTTCCAATCTCGGTATTGCTTCCTGCCGGTAGCTGCTGATATACCCACGGTCTGTGTGCTCCATTGTTCATATAGGCTTTATAATCATCCATGTATTTTGCTGAATATTGTCCTTCATATGGCATACATGGAACAGCCTCTCCCATAGCATCGTTTGTATTGGCAAACCAGCCATCCTTACTGGTATTATCACTCAAATACTCAAGTACCTTTAAACAAGCCTCTTTGTTTTTCGTCTGACTGTTGATGACACAAGCAACACCAACATCTACATCCAGCTTGGTATCAGACGGATCGTCCGTAACAGGCGCTGCAAACAGTCCAACCGGAAGATCAGGATTAATCGTAGCTGTGTTCAACAGTGAAAATTCGCCTGAAAACAGCATGGCTGCATCACCGTTAGCAAAAGCTGTAAATCCGGCTGTAGAATCCGAATCCATATAATTACTTCCGGAGTTTTCTTTCATCAGATCCAAAAACTCAAACACATTGTCGGACTTATCTGTCTTATAGCTTCCGGAACCATCATTCATGGATGCAACCCAGCTCTTCATATTATCATTCTTATCAACAGCTGCTCCTTCCAGACAACTGAATGCATGGTTCAGTGTCCAGGCATCTTTATAGGTAGCTGCAAAAGGTGTAATCCCTGCATCCTGAAGCTTCTGGCAATCCTCTTTTAATTCTGTACGTGTAGTCGGAACTTCAGTAATTCCTGCTTTTTCAAATAACTCTGTGTTATAAAAGACTCCAAGGAACTCCTGTCTGAGAGGATATGCATAAACCTTGCCGTCATAACGGACTGCATCCAAGGTATAATCATAGACCTTGCTCGTAAATTCCTGATCACTCAGATCCATAAGATATCCATTTCCTGCAAACTGCTGTACCTGTGCGTATGAATTGAGCCAAAACATATCCGGCAGGTCATTGGATGCGGCCCTGGCACCCAGATACTGGTTGTAGTCACCGGTTGCCGGCTGAATGGAAAGTTCAATCTCATCCTGCATCTCATTAAATTTAGCCGCAGCATTATCAAATGTATCCTGTCCGCCACCACTAAAAATAACCATTGAAACCTTTGTTTTTCCTGTATCATCAGTTTTTTCAGGTGTTGATGATGCACACCCTGCTACCCCAATTGCCAAAGTGGCAGTTATTACAGTAGCCAGAATTTTTTTTACATTCTTTACCTTCATAATATTTACCTCCTGGTACACTTTATTTTTTTATATGTTTATGATAACATGTATCATATACTAAATGTACTGCACACTATTTTACATTCAGGTCACAAGTTTTGACATCTTCCGGATAAATACATACAAAAATCAGATCCCCTGAATGAGAAGGAGCATTATGAAAACCGCAAAAGAAAAGATTAATAATTTACTTAAATCATTCAGCATTAAACAGTTATACTTTGCAGCTGTACTTCCTTTATTAATACTCGGATATATTCTTATTGCATTTTCTGTCTGGAATGTTTACCTTCATCAGATGAAAAATACGCTTGCCCTGGAAACCCAAAATGCCATTATGAACAAAGCCGATAATTTTAACGGTTATTTTGATTCCCTTTATTATGCAACCGACTCCATCATCTATTCAGATATTACCCAACAGCTCCTTCAAAAGAACGTTACTCCCCCATCTCCGGATGATCAGTCACTCTTGACCGATATTTTATACAACTATATGTATCATTCTTCCTCTTCCTATGTTATAAACAGATGGACAATCAACAACCCGATCGTTACTCTCTCTCTTCAGAATGCCGCTGGGGATCTTTACACCACAAGTGCAATTTATAACACAGAGAAAAAGCGTACAAATGAATTATTCGGACTGCTGAAAGACAATATCACTGCTCTTCACGGACAGGGATACTTATTTTGGGATACCCAGAGCCGGAGTCTATACTTCTTTCGTGCCATATATAACAATCAGATATCCCAGACGGATCAATTTCTCGGACTGCTTTCCATTCGGTTAAGCAGCCGGGTCTTTGCGGATTCTATTGGTTACCATTCTTCATCCTCATCAACATCCTATTGTTTTGTTACCACAGATGGGGAAATTGTCTCGAATTGTTCCCTTTTGTCTGATTCTGACTGTCAGGAACTTTTTAATAACAACAGACTAACCCTGCATGCTTATAATTATCATGCAAATTCCCAGGAATTAAAATATGGTAACTTTGTACTTATGGGAATTATCAATGACTCAAAACTATATGCCGGCTCCTATCGTCTGCTTCGTCACTTACTTATTCTTATCAGTATATCTGTAATATTGATTACCGGATCTATTATTCTTGCCTACAGAGTCATCTCTGGCCGCTTTAATCAATTTATCAGAAAGATCAGCTCTACAGACTCTTTAGGCAACGCCGCGCTTATCCATATGAATGTAAAAGGTGAATTTGAAGAACTCGAAAATGTATATAATTCCATGCTCGTCAGAGTCTCACAGCTCACCTCCTCCCTGCATGCCCAGGAGCTTGCTACCAAAGATGCGGAATTAGCTTCTTTATACGCACAAATCAATCCTCATTTTTTGTACAATACTCTTGACTGTATTAATGGGCTTATTTCACTTCAAAAAAGCAGCGAGGCACAGGCATCCATCGTCTCTTTGAGTAAGTTTTTAAGATTTGCCATAAAAGCAGATAATATTGTTTCCCTGCAAAAAGAATTGGAATATGTGAGAAATTATTTATTTATCGAAAAAATCCGATACCAAAACAGGCTGCTTGTCCTGATTGATGTACCCGAGGAGCTGAACTCTTATGCAATTCCCAAGCTGACGCTTCAGCCTTTAATTGAAAATGCGATTATCCATGGATTCAATGATTCGTTCAAAGAAATGCTCATTGCAGTTACTGCTGCCTCTGACGATTCTTCTGTTATTTTACATATAAAGGACAATGGCTGCGGAATTTCAGAAGAAATTATAGATAAAATCAATCATCTGGATCCTTCCATTGATATGGACGATAAGAATACCGGCTGCAATGGTATCGGTCTGATGAATATACAGAAAAGACTTCGCCTCACTTATGGCAACAATTACGGTATCAGCATACAGAAAAATTTCAAAGATGGAACCCATATTTTAATATGTATACCCAAAAAGCAATCTGGTGATATGTCAAACTAATTTTTAAAATAATTTTGATATGTATTTCAGAAAAAAGGGTAACTTTAATAGACCTATGATTCAAGCAAAACATAAGTTTGACCAGTTAGAATCTTTAATTGATGTATCCAGCGATACGCCGGAGTACAGTTGGTTTCTGGCCAGCAATCCATAAACCAAACGAACGAATTTACGTGAAGTCAGCGCGAGTGCTCTTTTGTGTTGATGTTTCGGAACTTCATTGTACTTCTTTCGATAGTACGCTCCGTACTCAACGTTGTGTTTTCTCATACTGTTGGCGACTTCGCCAAGATAGTATCGCAGATAACGATTACCGGCTTTTATCATGGGAGTATCTTCTCCGTCGAAATCACCGGACTGGTTGGATTTCCATGTGAGACCGGCATACTTGGCAAGAGCATCAGATGAATGAAAAGCGGTTATATCGCCTATTTCTGCAATTATGCCACCAGCAAAGACAGGACCGATGTCATCAATAGATTGAAGAATATAAAGGCATTTGGGTTCAAGTATCCTATACAAATACACTTTCCTCTTTTGCTTTCAGCAAATCTTTTAACACTGTTCCTATATCTCCCAAAATAGCAATCCCCTTATCTTCAATGAATTCCGGCAAAAACTGATATTCTGAATTTACGGAGATATAATATGCATCTTTCAAGCTGTTTGTCAGTTCCCAAAACGGTTCCTGTATAAACATCGGTGTCATGCGCCCTACTCCAAGTTCTATAAAGAGAATTTTTCTATCTTTGTTCTTTTGAATGTATTTTGAGATTTTCTCATATTCTTCTTCGTATTTTTTCCCTTGCAGAAAATTCCCATATCCTCTTACCCACGGAAACATTTCCGCACCACAATGAGGGCAGCGAGGAATCAGTTCATCCGGCACCATTGTCCCCTCTCCCATAGCCGCAATCATATCTGCCACAGGTTGTACGGCATCCCATGTTTCATCCTGACAACACTGGGAACACTGGAAGAAACGATGATCTCCCTGAATCTCACTGACCTTTTCTTCCGGATAAATCTTTACAAACTGTGTATCCTGATTAGTCGTTAAGATATGAAAATCCTTTCCCTGCAAAATTTTATCCAAATCCAGATATGGCTCTCTGATAGGAGCATTTTGTGTAGTATTTAAAAAGGTTGCCACATATCCCCAGTGTTCATTTCTTGTAGAAAACCGATGCATCATTCCGCTAAAAGCACCTTTGAATCCATACTTATCTGCAAATTTTCCAAAATGCTCACGAAAAGAAGGGGTATCACTATAATAAAAGTCACCACCTCCAGCCGCTGATAAACCGGATGCTCCGCCTACTATGATACACTCTGCCTCCTGCACTCTGCGAACAAATTCCTGAATCTGTTCCTCATAAGGAAGTGGTTTTTGTTTGCTCAACACTACAGCAGTACCGCCGGATGCATAGGTACTATAGTGTCTGGAATAGTTCATTTGTGTTTTCATTACCAAATTTTCATAACAGCTCATTTTTTTCATTCTCCTATCTCACAACTGTAATATCTTTAACCACCTTACTTAGTCTATCCTTCCCTTTCTGATTTCCTTTAACGCTACCGTAAGATTACCATCCACACCGATGGATTTTTCTTTGATTTCCTCTGGAATGTAAATTTCGCCCTTATTAAATGTGATATATCTTGCCTGTGGTTCTACTGCTGCAAGCTGCATCAAAGGAGCTTTAATCATCTGATTTCTCCAACCAATGCCAAATTCCAGAATTACCAGCTTCTTTCCATGTAAATTCTGAATAAATTCTTGATAGCGGGCAGCCTTTTCCTTCCAATTTTTCGTTTCTGTAAACGAGGACATCTCACCCCAATTTACTTCCATATCTCCACCGCATTTTGGACATTTCGGCAGTAACTCTTTGGGTACTCTTCCGTTTACTTCCTCTTCTGTCATGGCGAGAACTGCTTTTTGATTAGGATAGACCTCGTCATGACATCTGTTCTTGCACCGCATCTGGGTTAATTTCCCTTCCATTTCAAAAACACGGTCTGCCTCAAAACCTGCCGGCACAAAATGATCCTCCGCATTGGAAGTTACTACGAAATATTCTTTATCCTTTACTAGTGCATAGATGTTTTTCATAATCTCACTCGGCTCATCCTGCATAGCTTTTGCCTTAACAAGTCTGCTTACAAACGCCCACTTTTCTTCTACCTTCATTGGCACTGAAAATCCGTGTAAAACACAACGCAGTCCGTATTTTTCTCTGAAATCTCCCATATTTTCCTGAAACCATGCGTCATCTGCAAAAATATTATATCCCTCTGCGATAGACAAACCATTACTGGCTCCAATCAAAATACCATCTGCTTCTTTGATGATTTGACTTATCTCTTGATATACATTCATCTTCATCACATTTCCTTTCCCGCTATGTTTTCTTTTAAATCCCGCAGGGTTTCTGCCAAATCTCCTGCTATATAAATGCCTTTGTCTTTTATATGTTCTGGAGTTGAGGATTTCTTCTGATTCAGACAGGCATAAAACACCTTTTCATTTTTGTATGTCATTTCCCAAAAAGGAAGTTTAATAATACTGGGTGTCATCTCACCAACCCCCAGCTCCAGCAGTACAACATTCTTATCTGTTCCATTCATGAGATATTTTTTTAGGAAATTCTCATATCGCCTTACACCTTCCCTCCAGTCTTTCCCCTCCAAAAATGTATCATCCCTTACCCAGGGAACCATGATTCTCCCGCATTCATTACATCTTGGCAGAAGCTCGGAAGTAACACGCAGCTCCCGGATATTTTCGTTCATCCTGCGAATCATTTCTACATTGGAATAAATTTGGTCATGGCAAGGCTGACTGCATTGAACATAGCCGCTGTTACCTTGATAATCGCAAATCCTTTCTTTCTGAAAAATCCGTTCAAACTGCATATCTATATTGGTTGTTAAAACAAAGACTTCTTTTTCCGCCACAATATCACGCAGGTCATAGTATGGCTGTCCTGTAGGTGCATCCCACATACTTTGTATGTAACGTGCATAATATGCCCACTGTTGTTCCGGCGATGAATAACAGTAGTAAAAACCATCAAAAGGAGATTTCAGTCCATACCACTCCTTGAAATCTTGTAAGCATTCCTCCATATAGGGTAGCCAATGATAATGGTTATATCCCGCCGCACTGGAAAGACCAGAACCACCGCCTATCAAAACGGCATCTGCCTGACGGATTTTTTCTGCCAGAAAACTGACTTGTTCCTCCTTTTGCATACACCACTTTATCTCCTTTTTTATATCAGATTCCACACTTTTTATTTTGCTTGACTTTTATTTTTTTACTTGTTAAAATTAAATTTACATCAAGCATTAAAATCATATTATCATGTAAGTTTAAAAATTGCAAGAAGAAAATTCGAGGTGACAAATGAAATATTCCACAAAGCTTAGTGACACCATTCATATTCTTATATTTATTGCTCTTGGAGATGACGAACAACTCTCCAGCACAAAAATTGCAGAAAGTATCAAGACAAACCCGGCTTATGTCAGACAGCTTATGGCAACCCTGAAAAATGCAGGCATTGTTGTCAACACACAAGGTCATGCGAATGCCGCTCTTGCAAAATCGGCAGATAAAATCAATATGTATGACATCTACCGAGCCGTAGAGGGCGATAAGCCGCTGCTTCACCTGGACACAGATACCAATCCGGATTGTGGAATCGGTATCAACATTCAATTCGCTATTGGGGACTTCTATCATGAAATTCAAAATATGGTAGATGAAAAAATGAAATCCATTACATTGCAGGATATTATTGATCGGTATTATTTTAAAATCAGGAAAGTTAAAAGTCTTTAACTAATCAAGAGTAGCAAGCACTGCCTGTGTCATGACACAGGCGAAATCCCCCACACTTTCCTATCGTCTGTGTGGTCGAATTTCCATAGGGAAGTATCCCTAACCCTCTCTCGATTTTTCTTCGGTTATTCTTCATTTTACCGTCGAAATGCATTGACCTTTCCTGCCGTTTTTGCTACAATTTTCTATGGGTAATTACACCCAAAATTGAATAAAACATGAAACAGACTGTTGTAAAAATCGAACATTTTACAGCAGTTTTTTTGTACCCAAATTTAGAAAGGACGTGGCACAATGGCAAACCGAAACCGCACCCATCCGGTGCAATTTTATCTCAGCGATGATGAGCAGTACATCCTCAACACCAAATTCAAAGCATCCGGCATGAAAAGCATGTCAGCTTTCTTACGCAAGCTGGTTTTATATGGATATGTGTATGATGTCGATTACAGTTATCTGCGAAATTATAATACGGAGTTGGGACGTATCAGCTCCAATTTAAACCAGATCGCAAAGAGGGTAAACAGCACCGGAAACATTTATCAAGAGGATATAAACGAAGTAAAGGAGTTGATGAATAAAGTATGGCGTACACAAAAATCCATGCTATCAAAGCAACCGTTGATAAAGCGATAGACTACATCTGCAACCCTGAAAAGACCGATGAAAAAATGTTCGTTTCCTCTTATGCCTGTTCTCTGGAAACCGCAGCTTATGACTTCAAATATACCCTCGACCACTGCCGGGAAAACAGTCCCAACAAAGCCTATCATCTGATACAGGCTTTTGCTCCGGGAGAGGTCGGTTTTGAAGAAGCGCACCACATTGGAAAGGAGCTTGCAGATAAACTTTTAGAGGGAAAATATTCGTATGTTGTTACCACCCATATTGACAAAGAACACGTTCATAATCACATCATTTTTTGTGCCGCTGACAACATCGAACACAACAAATATCACGACTGCAAACAGTCCTATTACCACATCCGTAAACTGAGTGATGAACTGTGCAAGGAACACAATCTTTCCGTCATCATTCCGGGTGCCCAGCGTGGCAGAAAATACGAAGAATGGCAGTCCGACAAGGACGGGACTTCGTGGAAACCTGTAATGCGAAAAGACATCAATCTGTGTATCAAAGCGGCTTCCACTTACGAAGAATTTCTGCTTCTTATGCGGGCAAAAGGTTACGAAATCAAAGGGGAAACTTTTGGAGAAGATGCTGCGAAATATATCTCTTTCCGCCCTCTGGACAAGGAGCGTTTTGTGCGTGGCAGTGCGAGGTCTTTAGGGAAAGAATACACGAAAGAACGCATCCGGGAACGCATTGAAAAGAAGCGGGAACGAAAGGCAGTTATTCCGAAAAAAGACTACGGTTCACGCAGGCTCATTGACACTTCTGGCGAAAAATTCCAGAACAGTCCCGGACTGCAAAGGTGGGCTGCCATTGAGAATTTAAAGATAGCTGCAAAGAATTATAATGAGGTTGGTTCTCTGTCTGATCTGGAACACCAGATTGCAGTCAAAACCGAAGCGGGCAAGTCCGCCAAACAGAGCGTTGTGGAGCTGGAACATCACATAAAAGACCTTGCGGAAATCATCAAATATGCCGAGCAGTACAAAGCCAACCGTTCTTACCATATCGCCTACAAAAAGTCAAAAAATCCGGACGCATATTTCCGCAGATACGAGAGCAATCTTATCCTCTATGGCGGTGCTAGGCGTATGTTAGAGCAGGCAGGTATCAAGCTAAAAGGGTTGAATATCGGCAAGCTGAAAGCGGAGTATCAGACATTGGAAACACAGAAAAAAGAGCTGACGGCAACCTACAAGAGCTGTGAAAAAGAGGTGCGGGATTTGAAACGGAAACAGGAAAATCTTGACCGCTATCTGGGACGGGAAGTGCAGGCAGAACACGATATGGAGCAGATAAAAAAAGAGCAGAAACATGAATTGTAATTTTTCATTTTTTCTTGACATAGAACTAAAATGATGACACAGAAACCGGGGAACGGGCGGCGTGAGCACAAGCCTCCCGTTTCCCATTCCAATTCACCCAAAAAACAATAAAACTGCCAAAATGCTTTTACTGTTACGAAAATAGTATTTCTCTTAACTGTTCAATGGTTTTGTCAATATACTCAAATGCAGCTTCTGGGGAGTCATAACCATAGTATTCATATTTTTCCACTACATCGCCAATACTTTGCCCTTCAAGCACATTACCTAAAAAATAATCAATATCTGCTTTCACTTTAGGATCTTTATTTGACGAAGCATAACGATAACCTAAAGCAAAATTTATAGGACTTTGCCAATCATAGCGAGTTAAATTATCATTTGCTTTCACGCCAAATTCAGTATAGTCACATTCAAGATAATGACGAAGAATATGCTCTAATTTGTTAGCATACTCAAGAACTTTATTTTGATTATCCATAATATATTACCTCTTTTCTATTACTTTATAATGTTTTCAATATGCATTTTCATTTTAAATCTTATATGTTCAAAAATCAAGGAGGAAACCTATATGCGTTTGCCCTGCAACAGAAAGATTTCCGAGTTGTTTTAACCTTGAAAATAAGTTATAATGAGGATGTGGTCAGATACCTCTTGTAGATGGCTATATCCTACAAAAAAGGAGGAAACCTGTGAACACAGAATTAAAAAATGCAATAGCATCAACGGATAAAGATGCCCAATATGATGCCAGTGCCAAGCGTTTACTGGGACAGAAACACATACTGGCACATATCTTAGTAAAAACAGTTCCTGAATTTATGGGAATGAACCCAAAAGACATTGTTCCGCTGATCGAGGGCGAGCCTTGTATTAGTACCGTTCCGGTTGAGCCGGGACTTACCAATACTGTCACCGAAAACAGCGGAGAACGCTTAATCGGTCTGAATGGGGAAAACGCAGAAATCAACGAGGGACTGATACGATTTGACATTATCTTTTATGTCCGTATGCCATCAAAAAGTGGCATAAAAGGCGAATTATCGCAGATAATCGTAAATGTGGAAGCACAGAAATCAGAACCGACGGAATATGATATTTTAAACCGGGCAATCTTTTATGTCAGCAGGATGATATCCTCACAAAAAGGGCGGGATTTTGAAAATTCAAACTATAATGACATACGCCGTGTCTATTCGATCTGGGTATGTATGAATATGGACAAAAACAGCATGAGCCATATCCACCTCACCAAAGATGATATTATAGATACTTATCACTGGAAAGGAAATCTCGACCTGTTAAATATCGTCATGCTAGGTCTTGCAAAAGAGCTTCCGGAACACGATGAAATGTATGAGCTGCACCGTCTGTTAGGGGCATTATTATCCAAAGAACTGACGATAAATGAAAAGCTGACGATCATCGGTAACGAATATGATATTCCTGTCGAGGAAAATTTTAGAAGGGATGTGAACATTATGTGCAATTTAAGTCAAGGTATCAGAGAAGATGGCATTGCCGAGGGCATTGCGATCGGGCGTGCCGAGGGCGAAGCTCGTGGACGTGCTGAGAGCGAAGCTAGAATTATTCTTAATATGCACAAGAATGGGCTTACGGCAGAACAAATTGCCACATATACAGGTGCAAATATAGACGATGTAATTGCTATTATTGAAAAAGATAAAAAGGTTGTGCTTGTTTAAAAAATTAAGGAGTCGGAATGATGATCCGGCTCCTCTTTTATTTTCCTTATCTTTATTGATAAAATCCAGCTAAATCTCCCTGTGTACCTTTTTCTCGGTATCCTTTTCCGGACAGTTTTTCTCTGCCTTATCCCACTTTTCTATGACCGCTTTTTTCTCCGCCAGCTTTTCCTTGACGGATACTCTGGTCTTTGCCTTTTTATCTTCTTTCTGTTCTGCACCGTTATTTAAGACATTATCTATCATGTTATAATTCTGTTCTTCCAGTTCCTCGATTTTTGCCAGCGGCTTATATTCTGCCAGCTTGTCAAGCAGTTCCTTTGCCTTTCTTGCGGTCTGCACCGCTTCACTGTCTGAAATCTCCGTCCCCTGTCCGAAAATGTCTGTAATGCCCTCCCTGACTTCTTCTGCAATGATCGCATTTAAAAAGTCATTGAGGTATCCCACATTGCCGCTTCGTATATCCTCTGTGATATTGGCTACCTGTGCTTCCCTGTCCTCTACGGTGTCTTTATACTGGTAGGTATCATAGTCGTAGGAAAGCTGGTCAATCTCAGCAGCAAGAAAACCCGCCTGCCATTTTTCCAGTGAGCCACGCACCTCAATGTCCGGCAGCTTGTCGATCAATTCCTGTATCATTGCAACTGCCTTCGGATCGTCGGTTATGTCTGGTACATATTCAAGCATTTCAAGGTCTGCCACCCCACCGGAAAAGAGATCCATCTGCACATCCTCGTATTCTTCTGTTCCCTCTGTGTGCATCCGGATACCAATGCTCGGAATGCCATGCATCCTCTCAGGCGGGATTTTGTTGTAAAGGTCGATTGCCTGCTCTACCGTTTCAACATTTTCATGCAGTTCTCCCAGTTCGTGAAATTCCCCACATTCCGCAACTGTCCATGTAATCGTTTTTTCCGGTACTTTTTCTGTTTCGGCAACGGCATTTTCCATTTCCACCCGTTTCTGCTCCAGATAACTTTCCACACCCGGAAGATAGGTTTCGAGTGTGCCTGTCTTTCCCTCTGTGATCGGGTTGATGTCCACCCTGACACCGCCAATCTTAAAACCATCTTCATGCAATGCAGCAAACAGGGTATCTTCGTTCTCACTGCCCTTATATTCCACTACAATGTCTATGTCTGAACCTTCATGCTCCAGACCTCTGCACCGGCTTCCTGATACCACAACATCTACGATCTGTGCGTCAAGCTCATAATCATCCAGCTTTGACAGGATATACGCCGTCGCCGTCATTTCCATATCTTCCGCATTCAGCCCACTGATCTCATGGAACATTTCATTTGTTTTTGCCTTGAAGTCCGAAACGATATTGTCGTGTATCTGTGCCTGCTCTGCCGCTTCTGTTTTTTCCATGAGTTCGTCATAGTCCACCGTGACAAGCTCTTTCTGATCTTTAACCCCTATATCTTCCAGAACTTCCTTTAATGCCGCATGAATGGATATTTCCGTATCATCATACACGCCGCCATCAAACAGTGTATAATCTGCGTTAAAAATGGAATAATCATATCCATCATCACAGATCTGTATGCTGACAAACTTATCCCAAGCCATAAATGCCAACTGTTCCGGTTCTTCCATCTGGAAATAGGGATTGTACCATTCTGTATATGGTACATCTTCCACAAGCTGCTGTTGATTGGCTGTCGGCATAAGGTCATTCATTTTTCCCTGCTCATACAGCATATCAAATCTTGTCATGTAAAAGCTGTCATCCTCAATCCCACTCCGCTTTAACTGGTTTTGGAAACGCTGTTTTACAAACTCTTTCTTTTCCTCCGGTGTCATCGTCCTATGCACACGCACCTTGTCTACCGGAAGTTCTGCACATAAGGTCTGCAAGGCTTCCATGAAGTGGCTGCTCTCCTTTGCTGTCTGACTGTGTGTAAAATCAAGGGACAGGACATTTTCACTCTTTATGGCATAGGCTAAATCAAACTCTATGCCGTTTACGCTTGCTCCGAGCGTCGTTTTCGCCCTGTCCTCGCTCTCATCGGTAACATCTGCCCTATATTTTCCAAACTGCTCCATTGCGTCCGAAAGACTGTCGTAACGCTCCAGTTTACTTCTGTTCTGGCTGTTATCTGCCCATGTAGAAATATCTGCTATCACATAATAAGATACCTGATCTAAATCCATGTTTTCTCCTTCCTTTTCCGCTGTATTTTGCTCTAATTCCTGTCCTCTGTCCCTTTTTAATTCCTGTAACCGTTCGGAAATGCCTGTAATCAGTTCCGATGCGGTTTTTCTGATGGTATCAAGGGAAGATTTCAGTTCTTTCATGTCTTTTCCGCTGCTCCAGCCTGCGATATATCCAAACGAATAGTCTGAGGTATCTATCCCGAAGTGCTGGCATACCGTATAGGCAATGCTCTCCGCTTCCACCTCTTTGGTGTTACGGTCTTTTGGTATGCTTTCCTCTAAATCACTGTTTAATTCCCTGTCATGGAGTTTTGCATGGGCTACCTCATGGACAGCCGTTTTTACGGTCTGGCTCTGGCTCATGCCCTCCTGCAACACAATCCTGTGTTCCTCTGTATCGAAATATCCCTTTGCATCCCCGTCGATCTGCTCATATCCAATCGACACAGGTGAGATTTCTGTGAGTGCCTGCATAAAATCCTCATAATCTTCCACGCTTCCGGACAATTCACTTACACCAATGTCCGGCAGTTCCTTCCCTTCTGTCTGCGACACATCAAAGACTGGGACAACACGAAAAGCAGGGATTTTTATTTCCACTTCCTCGATCACCGGCATCCCATTTTTATCCAGCACAAGCTCCCCAGTCACCGGATCAGTCTTTTCCTGTTCTTCCTTTACCTTATATGGTGCGGGTGCAAGGATACGGATACCCTTTTCCCCACGCTTTACATGGCGGTCAAAGTTTTTCTGCCATGCCTGATAGCTTGCAACAAGTGTGGCATCCGGCTTCTGCATGGCGATCAGCATGGTATTGTTAAAACTGTAATGATGAAATTTTGACATGGTGGTAAGGTATTCCTTATATTTTTCACTCTCAAACACATCTTTGATACCTTCCTCCAGCTTTTGCGTGATCTCCTGTACTTTCTGCTTTTCTGCCATGATAAAGTCCCTCCTTTTTCCCACAGAAAAAGCAGATAGATTTCTCTACCTGCCTTCTCCAAGCTCTTATAAACATTCTTCTTTGCTTTTCGCTTTCGGCTTTTCCGGTGCTTTCTGCTGTTGCGATTTTGCTTTCATCTGCGATAATTTTTCCTTTACGGATACCCTTGTACCTTTTTCTACATCTTTTCCGGCACTGAGGGAAGATGAAATACCGTCTATCTTTTCAATCGTCCGATCAATCCCATCCATCTGTTTTTTTAATTTTGCGATATGCTTTTTGACTGGTGCATTGATGGCTCTGGTGACCGCAATCCCTGGTTCTTCCCCGGAAACCTCTTTTGTCCCTTTCCTGGACAGGAGTCTGCCCACATTGGCGGCACTGTTCCCGATCTGCTTTAATTCATCACCAATGCTGTCAATCTGGTTTGCGGTCTGCTCATAACTGGTCAGTGTGCCAAGCAGACGCTCCCGGTGTCCCAATAGTGCCTCTTTCACGCCGGAAAGTCCTTTCTGAAGCACCTTGTTCATTTCTTCCCTGCCCTTTTCCTTAAAGGCAGACACCGCCTGTACTGCGGTGTCCACCAACTGATCTTTTATCTCTGATAAATGTGTGGCAAGATCTGTTACCTTCTCCTGCAGGTGGGATATTTTTTCCAACAGGGGATGCTTTTTTTCCTCCGGCTGGCTCTCCTGCATCTTCCCAAGCTGTTCTTTTACGCTTTGCAGCTCGTTTACCATTACATTAAGCTGCATCTGCATCCCTGCGACATACTGCAACACTTCCATAAAGTTCTGTGACGGTTCTTTCTGCTGTTCCAAAAGTTCTAAGAGCAGTCTGACCGCATCATTTTCTGCGGTGTCCTGCTGGTTTGTTGTCTGCTCCTCGACTGGCTTGTTTGTTTCCATAATGACCTCCTGAATGTATGATTTTTCTGGTATGAAAATGGGTTAGCGGCTTTCCTCTTTGCCCTTTTCCTTTGTAATCTCCGGTTTCTGTATGGGTTTCTGTCCACACAGCTTCTGTTTCATTTCCGCAAGTTTTTCTTTTACGGAAATACGCTCATGCCTGCTGTCTGCGACACTCTGGCTGCCTGTTTCTCCCATTTCCGGCTCGTCCCCGCCTAGATCGACCATGTTATCGCCTTTTTCATCTATATTTAACAGGGCATTTAATTCCGTTAAACGCTCCAGCTTTTCAGAAAGCTCCTGTTCCTGTGCAAATGGCTTCTCTACCTCGATTTTGGCGGTTTCAAGCTGGTGTTCCACATTGGAAAGTTTCTGCTTTACAGCTTCCATTCTCCCCGTCATGCCCTCTAAGGCATTGGAAAGCCTTTGCAGATTTCCAAGCGGATCAGCACCGATCTCCACATCATGGCTCAACTGCCCTTTGAGATTGATGGTAAATTTCGAGAAAAAAGTATCATAAGACACTTTCATGCGGAAACCCTGATATTCCCCGATGGTCACTGCCATGTTCGGCTGTTTCGCACTCCGGCACATATCAATCAGGGCTGCCCCTGCTTCTTTTTTGTCCGTATAGATACGGTTTCCGATTTTCATGGAAAAACTGTCTTTGTCCACAGGTTTATGTTCCTGATAGGTCTGTATATCCGCACGATACCCCTCGATCCGTTCTTTCATGGTTGCGATTTGCGTCGGATAATTTTTTGTGATATTATCTTCTAAACGGTAACACTGGCTGGTATGGTTGGCTTTTAAAAGTTTGAGTTTCGATACCTGAATATCGAGATCCATCTTTTCCTTTATGTAGGGATTGCCTGTGGCAAGTGCCTTTACTTCCGCATATGACAACGCAGCTTCATCAATATCCTCACAGCTACGCACAGGGGATTTGCTCGTCATGATCTGACCGATAAATTTCTGCTTGTTCTCTATAAGCTGCCATGAATATGAGTCGAAGGTATTTTCTGTCACATAGCGGAAAATCTTTACTTTCGGGTTGAGATTGCCCTGTCTTAAAATACGTCCTTCCTGCTGTTCAATGTCCGAAGGTCTCCATGGCACATCTAAATGATGAAGTGCAATCAGCCTGTCCTGCACATTTGTCCCAGCTCCCATTTTTGCGGTTGATCCCAATAAAAAACGAACCTGTCCGCTTCTTACTTTTGCAAACAGCTCCGATTTCTGGTTTTCTGTATTCGCCTGATGGATAAATGCTATTTCTTCCGGTGGCACTCCTTTTTCTATCAGCTTATCCCTTATATCCTCATAAACATTGAATGTCCCGTCCCCTTTTGGTGTAGACAGGTCGCAGAAGATAAGTTGTGTTGAACTCTGCTCTTTTGTTTTCTCCCAAATATCAAATGCCTTACTGACACAGGTTGCAGCCTTTGAATTTTCTTCATCCGGCAGCATATCATTGATTAAACGCTGGTCAAGTGCCAGTTTTCTTCCATCGTTCGTAATCTTTAACATATTATCGAAATGTGGCTCTACCTCTCTGTTACGAACTCTTTCGGCACGATCCGCAAGGGACTGTACCATTTCTTTCTGATACTCACTCGGCTTTAAGACTACATTTTCATACTCTGCTTCCGGTACTGGAAGTTTTAACATATCCGGCGTTTGAATGTCAGCACTTTCTTTAAAAAGACTGATTAACTCCGGCAGATTGAAAAATTTTGCAAATCTCGTTTTTGCCCGGTAACCTGTCCCCTCCGGTGCAAGTTCTATGGCGGTCTGCGTTTCCCCGAAAGTAGCCGCCCAACTGTCAAAATTGCCAAGTCCCAATTTCTGGAGCGTATCATACTGTAAATACCTCATGTTGGTGTAAAGCTCCGTCATACTATTCGAGATTGGCGTTCCTGTTGCAAAGGTAATGCCCTTTCCACCCGTCAATTCATCCATGTACTGGCACTTTGCAAACATATCCGAGGATTTCTGTGCTTCCGTCTGTGCAATGCCCGCCACATTCCGCATTTTGGTATAAAGGAACAGATTTTTGTAATTGTGCGACTCGTCTACAAACAGCCTGTCCACGCCCAACTGCTCAAAGGTAACGACATTATCCTTGCGGGAACTGTCATTCAATTTTGCAAGCCTTGTGGTCAAGGATTTTTTCGTCTTTTCCATCTGTTTGATGGTATAACGCTCCCCTTTTTCTGCTTTTGCTGTTTCTATGGCAAGCTCGATCTCTGAAATCTGCCTTTCTATGATTGCAGTCTGTCTTTCAATGGAAAGCGGGATCTTCTCATACTGGCTGTGACCGATGATAACGGCATCATATTCCCCGGTTGCGATACGGGAACAGAACCTTTTCCGGTTGGCTGGCTCAAAGTCCTTTTTTGTGGCTGCAAGGATATTTGCACCCGGATAAAGCCTTAAAAAGTCCCCTGCCCACTGTTCTGTCAGGTGGTTTGGCACTACAAACAGGCTCTTTTGGCACAGCCCAAGCCGTTTGCTCTCCATTGCCGCAGCAATCATTTCAAAAGTCTTTCCAGCACCCACACAATGGGCATTTCCATACAACTGATGTGCCACTGCATTAAGCTGATGCGGGCGGAGTGTGATGTCCGGTGTCATGCCAGGAAATTTCAGGTGCGAACCGTCATATTCCCTCGGTCTGGTGGAATTGAATAATTCGTTATATTTTTTACAAAGCACCTGCCTGCGGTCAGGATCACGAAATACCCAGTCCTTAAAGGCTTCCCTGATGGCTTCCTGTTTCTGGCTGGCAAGCATGGTTTCCTTTTTATTTAAGACTCGTTTTTCCTTTCCATCCTCATCAATCGTATCAAAAATACGGGTATCACGCAGATTTAAGGAGTCTTCCAAAATCCTGTAGGCATTTGCCCTCCCAGTTCCATAGGTCATGTTGACAAGGGTATTGCCAATGTCTGCATTTTTTCCCTTTACATTCCACTGTCCGGTCACATCGGAATACTGTATGCCTACAAGGTTGCGGTCAAACAGATACTCCGGTGTCTGAAAGGTTTCACGCATGAAATCCTCGATGTACTTTGTATCAATCCATGTTGCACCGATACGCACCTCGATTTCACTTGCGTCCAGTTCTTTCGGCTGTACGTCCTCTAATGCACTCACATTGATCGCATACTCCGGGCGGTTTTCGGCAAATATTTTTGCAGTAGCAAGTTTCTCCCTGACATTCCCGCTTAAATATTCATCTGCGGTTTCCCATTTTTCCGTCACCGGATTTTGAAAAATGACTCCGGCAAGCTCCTTTGTCACTTCCTCCTCGCTTTTGCCGGAAAGCTCCGACATATAGGCAAGGTCTACTCTTGCTTTTTCTCCCAGTGATACCGCCAGTGCTTCACTTGCTGTGTCCACGCTTGTGACCACTTCCTGCTTTTTTATGGTACGTCTGGTAAACATATCCGCCTTGCCCTTGAAGTTGCCCTCATCATCTATTTTTTCCAGTGAACTAAGCAGACTGTAACTCGCATCCTGATTAAAAGCCCTCTTGTTTGCTGTGGCATTGAGCAGACCATATTTTTTAGAGAACGCATCATAAAGCTGGTTCAATTCTGCCTGCTTATCTTTTATCGTGCTTTCCGGGTACTCATCAAGCTGTAAATCTATCAATTCCTGTGTGCAGTCACGAATCTGCACCATGCCCTTGATACGCTGTTTCGTGGTTTCCGGTACATCCACTGGCTTCATTATGGAATTTTCCCTGTAATACACACCGTCATCCACAACGGTATAACTGTAATTCTTCACTGACGGATCTGCAGGGATGCTCTCATTGTTCTGTTCCTCTGTCAGATCGTCCCATTCAATTTCATCTATGCTGCCCTCGATGTTTGCGACAGCTTCCTGCAACTGTTCCGATAACGATCTGGAAGTATCCGGCATACAGGTACTTTCCATGCCATACGCCCCGGACACCATTTCCATTTTTCCCATGACCATTTCCGGGTGGTCTGCAAAATACTGGTTCATGGCAATGCCATCGTCATTTTCCGTCAGATACACCCAGTCCGGCTCAATGTTCATTAACCTGTCACGCTTTTTCAAGAAAAGAATGTCCGAAGTGACCTCTGTTCCTGCATTTTCCTGAAACGCTGTGTTCGGAAGCCGGATCGCACCCAAAAGCTCCGCCCTCTGTGCAAGGTATTTTCTGACTTCCGGATTTTTCTTGTCCATTGTCCCCTTGCTTGTGACAAAGGCGATCACACCGCCCGGTCTGACCTTATCCAATGTTTTTGCAAAGAAATAATCATGCACAAGGAAGTTGTTTTTATCATACTGCCTGTCTGCAACCTTATACTGACCAAACGGCACATTTCCCACCGCAGCATCAAAAAAATCGTTTGGATAGTCCGTCTTTTCAAAGCCTGTGATCTTAATGTCTGCTTTGGGATAAAGCTGATTGGCAATACGTCCGGTCAGTCCGTCAAGTTCCACACCGTAAAGCCTGCTCTCCTGCATGGACTGTGGAAGCATCCCGAAGAAATTTCCGGTTCCCATTGCTGGCTCTAACAGGTTTCCTTTGGAATACCCCATCTTTTCAAGGGCATCATAGATTGCCTGTATGATAACCGAGCTTGTATAGTGGGCATTTAAGGTACTCTCCCTTGCTGAGTTGTATTCTTCCTCTGATAAAAGACCTTTCAATTCCTGATATTCTGCCGCCCAGTTTGCTTTGGTTTCATCAAAAGCATCTGACAGACCGCCCCAACCAACATACTTTGCCAAAATTTCCTGTTCCTCCGGTGTGGCTAAGCGGTTTTCACCCTCAATCTTTTCCAGTGTGCGGATCGCTTCGATATTCTGGCGGAACTTTTCTTTCGGTGCAAACCCTTTTCCAACAGCTTCCTCCGTCTGTGGTGTGATATGGAAGTTGACCGCATGGCTCTTATCAATCTGCGGTTTTAGGGACTGCTCTGTTTCTGTTTTTTCGACCTCATCTGCCGGTATCTCTTTTGCAGTATCTTCTTCCCCTTTGATATAGTCCTCGGATGGCTCAGTGAAAGCATCTGATGTTTCCGTTACCTCCAACTGTCCCGGCTGAGGTATCTCCGGCTCTGCATTGGCATTTTGTTCGTAAGAATCTGACACATCTTTCTGCGGTTCTTCCTGTGATATTTCTTCTGTAACAGACTGCTCTACTGTATTTTCATACCGTTTGGCATATTCCCTTGCGACCTTCAGCAACACATCCATATCCAACGCTTTTTGTGCTTCCCCGCCAAGCGTCTGCAACAGCACATAATCTGCCGCCTGTGGCACGATCAGGTCATAGACTGCTTTCCCCTCAATGGTCTGTCCGTCAGAGGTAAGTGTGACCGCCTGTGCTGCTTCGTTCCAGCCGATCACTTCCTCCATGCCCAACGCACCGCAAATTTGTACCACAATCCTCATTTCTTCCACCTGTCTGTTGATGGCTTCCAAAGATGATGTATCCTGTTGTGATGTTTCTTTTATGGTATCTTTTTCTCCACTTTCCGGTACAGGCTGTTTTTCCAGCTCTTTTTCAAGTTCCTGATAACGCCTTGCCTGATTGGTAAAGCCCTCTAACACCGCAGGGTGCGAGATCACGATCAAGTCCCTTGTTTTCCAATCTGCATCGGGTACAATCCCCTTTGCCCATTCCTTATTATTTACAGAAAAACGTCCGTCATAGGATAAATGCGTAATGGTATTTGCAAGAACATATTCCACCCTGTCCTTTCCATACTGCTCAATGACGGATTTTGCAGTATCCCTCGGCAGGGTATAACCGTCAAAATTGTCTGCTATCGCTTTCTCAATGGCTTCTTTACACTCCATGCGGACACCATGCTCCAGCTTTTCCTGTTCCCTTCGCATGGCTCTCTCTGCCTGTTCCTGCTTATATGCTGCATAGGCTTCTTTTCCCTCCAGTGAAAGGTATTTATCCGCTTTTACAAGCTCCCTGATACGCTTTTCCACCACACTCCAGTTTAAAAGCACCTTTGCATAAGGATTTGTGTAACTTCCTTTTTCCAGACGGATACCCCTTGCATCGTGATCCTCATGTCCGCTGTCACTTCCCGGAAGTGCATGGGAACTGCCGCCAGTGCCATATTCATTTTTTAGGAAAGCAATATTGTCCTTTGGCTCATGTCCCTCCATGAAATACTCATAGATACGGAATTTTCCATGTTCGATCCCGCTTCCTCCTGTCAGCCTGTAATCAATCTCATCCTGTGTGATAAAATCTTCTGTCCTGACTTCTACATTATCCTGTACCGGAAATTCCTGTTTTGTGGCAGACAGGTCATCAAGCTGTTCCAGCAGATACTCCGGCGGCTTTACATACCGCCACGCAAGCTGTTTTTCCCCGCTTTCAAGCTGTGCTTTGGCTCTTTCCACTTCCCCGCCGATCAGCTCTATTCCTTTTTCATCGGATAAAAGTTCACACAGGTGGGAAATACTGTCCGGATAGTTTGCAGACTTTAATTCCAGACTTTCCGGCATTTCCTGTACGCCGTCACGAAAAAAATTGTAAATATGGTTTGCAACCCTCTCACGCTCCGCACCATCGACCAGAAATACCTCATTGGCACTCATATATGTGCCTTGCTCGACCATAGAACGGATCTGGCTCTCTACCTCTTGCCAGTCCATGTGTGCCACCGGATTTTCCTTTGCCGATGTTCCATAGCCGACACGCATCCCTGTTTCATCAAACCATAAGGCAATCGGGTGGTTGTCAAATTCAAATCCTTTTCCTGTTGTCTGGTACTCATTCTTCAGGAAATCCACCATTTCCTCTGCATTTTTGCCCTGCTGGTACTTCGCATAGATACGCTTCCTGCTGTTATTCCTGCCGCCACCGCTTCTTAGAATGGCTTCAAGCTGTTCCTGCGGCAAAGAAAAAGCAGCGGGCATGGTATATTGCATACTTGCTTCCGCTGCTGCGACTGTTCCGACCTGTTCCTCGAAACTGGGGAACAGGCTTAGTTGGTGATAGCCTTCCCCGGTATTTAGCTGTAAATCAGTTCCGTCAGCACGATCTCCTCCGCTGCCTGTCTGATATTGTTCATTTTGGCTACCCAAAGCATCTGATCTTCCTCTTTGAGCTGTTCCGTCACTCCCTGGCTCTGTTTCATCTGCTCGGTCAGTAACTCCATTCTCTCCTCCGCCTGCTCCTGTATCATCATCAGATGTTCTTTCAGTTTCCCTTCCAGTGACAGTGCCGTGTGGACTCCCTTCCGGTGTTCCTTGAGAAATCTCTCCCTCATGCGACCGTACTTCGTCAGTGTTCCCTCCGGCTGTTTGTCCATCTGTAACATCGGTATCAGGTAATCCCCGTTCTGTTCGTAATCTAATTTCATCATTTTTGCCCCTTTCCCCGTCTTTTCCGGTCTGTTCGATAGATTGTTCGTCCTGCGCATCGCTTTCACGCTTTAACGCATTATAGCGTGTTTCTGAATCATTTGCAAGTCCTTTCTGGTGGGAATTTTGTCTGTCATAATTTCTGACTGCCCTGCCTACTTCCAAAAGCATGGCTTTTGACATTTCTGCCACGTTCTCACCAAGATGTGACAGCACTCCTATTGTGTTAAAATCATGGATATATGGGAAACTGGCTTCCTCGGCAATCTCTTTTTCATCCAAGCCGCAGCCTTTTAACACCATATAGGTGATACTGTCCGCCAGTGTTTCCCTGATCCGAACCTCAAGGTTTAAATCATCCAGATCCTCCAGAAAGCTGCCTTTGACACTGTACTGGATATTTGCGGCAATCTCACCGGCATAATCAGATGCCATTCTTCCGGCGATCTCACGGATACGCCCGATAAATCCGCTGTCCTTATCCGTTTCGCCGTAAATGCGCTCCAGACGCTTCATAACGGTATCTATATGCTCGTCACGCATTTTCCACTCATTCGGAAAACGTCCGATCCTTCTTGCCTTATGCACATCGGAAATGTCAAAGACATATTTCAGTCCCGAATGTGTCTCCTCATCAAGCAGTGCAATTCCCTTTGCCCCCCTGTTTACCCAGCAGTGCATCTTCTGGTTCCAGATTTCTATCGAAGCACAGGCAGTTGCATCCGGTCTTTGGGCATAGATCAGAAGCTGTTCCTTGAATGGGTACTTGTAAAATCTGGATGCCGTATTTAAGTATCTCATCCAATTTTCTTCATTCCGCACGACTTCTTTTGATGTTTCCTCTGCCAGTGCGGACACCATTTTATACTTTCTCATGCAGTCCTCCATTTTCATTTAATTTTTGACAATAAAAAAGGTGGCTATGGTTCATTTATAATCCATTACCACCAGTAACAATAAACTTTGTCTGCCCTTTTCTTTCTGATAAAAAAGCACTTACGCTTTTCTCATAAATGCTCTAAAGCATCATATATTTTTTCTATATAGAATACTTTTTAAACAAATTCTCAAAAAAATTACGAATCATTTGTTTCACATTTTTACTTCCCCAAAATTCATATCCACCAAACCTATATACTTCATATCCTTTTAATTGTAATTCTCTTGTATTAGCCATCATTTCTGCATATAACTTTGGAGATGCAATATCATTTTTCGAGTAATGTTGCTTACCATCAATTTCAATAACCACTCTTATTCCGTTTGGTAAAAGCATTAGAAAATCCATACGTTGATGTGTATATACCACATTGCTCCCCCTCCATGTCTTTGCATGTGGATCATAATGTAAATATACTTGCGGAATCAGTGCTGGATATTTGTCAATATTTTGATGTATTATATAATACTGTTTTAAAAAAATTTTTTCAGGTTCTGAATCCAATGAATTATACAAACGCTTAAATAAGTCTTCGGGAATATTTGGACTTGGATGTGCAGCTCCCCACCACTTTACAAGAGTACTCCATGATAATCCATCTATATCAACATTAGGCTCAAAATTATACATCAAACAATCACCTGTATTACCCACAATTTTTATATTATTTGTAATAGCGTCATCAATAACTATATCTGGTTTTTTACTCAAAGAAGCAAAAATAAGATTTTTCATATTATTGTTTACTACCTGTTGCTTACATATTTTATAAATGGGTTCATTGGATACTTTTCCTACCACAACTAACTCAAAACCATCTGCACTTATAATATCATTAATTCCGTTTACATATTGAATTTGTTCTTCTCCAGTTCTAACTTCTGGATTAACCATTTTTTCAAGAAATTTTTTAAGTGAATTATCACTAATGTATTTTATTTGCAAAACATCAAGCAACATCTCTTTATATGATATATCATCATTTATTACCACATGTTTAACAATATATTCCCCAATAGTTATTATATCAAATGTAAGTAACGGTTCATCCTTTGTATAAATTTCATCCATATTCCAAATACCTTGTAATAATTCTTTTAATTGCAACTTACCCGTAAAATCAGGACATTCATCAAAATATTCTGCTAATTTTTGTCTAGTAATATAGGTAAATTCAAATATATCATTACCCAAATATTTTTCCATCTGTTTATTAAAAGAAATATTATCTGTTTCTCTTGCAATCAATTTGGATAATTCCATTATTTCCTCCTCTTTCATTTTTGCAAGCCCAGATTGAATATACATTTTTTTACTATTATTGGGATCTAATGTTTCATCCGGAGATATTCCATATTCTTTCAAAACCCCATCTAACTCATAACTTTTATAATTCCCAAAATACTGCCAAAGAATTTCAATAAGTTTATCCTTATTTTTAGTCATATTGTCAACTCCAATCTACGAAATACTCCAAATGCAACACTAAATCTATTTTATATCAAAATTATACCTCATTTCTTATTATTTTTCTACTGCTCACCAAACTTTCATATACTGTTTATTCATAAAAATTAAACTCAACAATGCCCTTCTCAGATTCTCAAAAGTAAATCCTTCAAGTTCCATTTAATCTCTGAACAAACTGAAGCCTATGCGATGCTGCCAGATTTCTTCTTTGGAAATTCCATTGTAAACTTATACTGGACACTGGATTTTACCTCTCCGTCTTTGGTATAGCTGTATTCTTCTGTTCCCTCCGGAATGATATAGGCATCATATTTTTTCCCGGCTTTACTGGTAAGCCCTTTGAGCAGGGTTTTCTTTCCGGCAAGCAGACTTTCCACCTGCTCCTCTGTCAGTACCTTTCCCATGATCCTGTTTACATTCATGCCGCATTTTCCGGTGCAGTAAGCCCCGTATTTTCCACTCACGACATTTTTTCCACAGTGCGGGCATTTTCCGAACACTTTCTGTTCCTGTGCAAACATTTTTTTCTGCTCGTCACTGACTTCGTGGTAAGTATGGATCAGTTCGGATACCATCTGCTCAATCTCCGCCATGAAATCTTCCCTGTCCAGTTCTCCCTTTGCAACAAGCGTAAGGGCATTTTCCCAGTCAGCGGTCAGCTTCGGGGACTTTACCACATCGGGAAGCACTGTAATCAGCTTCATACCATCTTCCGTCGGTATCAATCTGTAAACGGAACTTCGTTCCGTTTTCTCACGCTTTACAAAACCGTCTTTTACCAGCTTCTCAATGATGTCTGCTCTGGTGGCAGGTGTGCCAAGTCCCTTACGCTCCACATCATCGCCCATATCCTCACTTCCGGCTCTCTCCATTGCGGATAAAAGGCTGTCCTCTGTAAAGTGTTTTGGCGGCTGTGTGGTATGCTCCGACACCTTTGTGTCCACACCCTCAAAAACCTGTCCTTCAGAAAGTTCCGACAGTTTCTTTTCTTCACTTTCCTTGTTGTCCACTGTTTTATAAGAACGCTTAAAGGCATCTTCAAAATCTTTCCAGCCGTTTCTTACTACCGATTTCCCCGATGCCAAAAATACATGACCGTTGCAGGTAAGTTCTGCTTTCACAGTTTCATACCGATGTGTTTCCCCGGTTGCACATAAAAGTCTGTTTGCAATCATGGAAAGTATCTTCATTTCTGTTTCCGGCAGTGCTGAGAGGTCAGTTTTTGTGATCTCCATTGTCGGGATAATGGCATGGTGGTCTGTCACTTTTTTACTGTTTAATATCCTCTTTGTATAAGGACGAAACATGACATTTTCCTCAAACAAGATAGAGGAAAACACTGCTTTTATGACATTCTCCGCTGTCTGCTCCATATCGTCGGATAAATACTGGCTGTCAGTTCTCGGATAGGTCGCAAGTTTCTTCTCATATAAACTCTGTGTATATTCCAATGTCTGTTTTGCGGTAAAACCAAAGATACGGTTGGCATCCCTCTGGAGTGTGGTAAGGTCATACAGTTTTGGCGGTGCTATGGTCTTTTCTTCTTTTGCCACAGATGTGACAAGAGCCTGTCCGTTCCGACAAGCTCCTGCAACTTTCTCCGCTTCTGTTTTCTCTCTTATCTTTCTCATAGCTGCATCCATGCCGCCACAAAGGATATGTGCCACAAAATAAGGCTCTTTCTTAAACTGCATAATCTTTGCTTCACGCTCCACAAGCATTGCAAGCGTCGGTGTCTGCACTCGCCCAACCTTTAACACCTTTCCACCATACAGCACCGTAAAGAGCCTTGTGCCATTGATACCGACAAGCCAGTCCGCTTCCTGTCTGCACAATGCGGAGTCATAAAGGTTATCATAATCACTTCCCGGCTGTAAATTTGCAAATCCATCCCGGATCGCACTTTCTTCCATTGAAGAAATCCATAAGCGTTTCATCGGCTTATGGCAGTCTGCCATGTCATAGACAAGGCGGAAGATCAGTTCTCCCTCACGCCCTGCATCCGTCGCACATACAACCTCGTTTACCCTGCCATCATGCAACAGATCATATAAAATATCATACTGTTCTTTCGTGTCCGGTTTAATCTTATAGTTCCACTCTACAGGGTTTACCGGAAGGCTCTCATAGTTCCACTTTTTCCACTTTTCCCCATAGCTTTCCGGCTGTGCCAGCTCAATGAGATGTCCGACACACCAACTCACCAGATACCCGTTTCCCTCAAAATATCCGTTCTGTCTGTCCTCTGCATCCAACACTTCTGCGATGCTTTTCGCCACACTCGGCTTTTCTGCGATTACTAACTGCATTTACTCGTCCTCCTCAATGTCATCTTCTGCAAAGAAATCATCTTCATTGTCACTTTCGTCCTCATCATCTTCAAAAACTTCTTCTTCCTCATCCTCCTCGTCATCTTCATCTAAAAACAACTCTTTCTTTTTTCTTACCACCTTGAAATAATATCCGGCTCCGATTGCCACAACCGCAAGCCCAACAAACATAAGATATGTCATTGTGGAATCTTCTCTTTTAACTGTCTTTTTGTTTTTCTTTGTGTCTTTTTTTGTATTACCCTCCTGATCATCTTGCTGTTTTCCCGTATTATTATTTGATAATGCTTCATCTGTCACCGGAATTGCAGATTCTAATGCAGCAGAGTTTTGTGGAAGTGTTTCACTTGTATCTGATGTTGTGTTAAGTAAGTCATTTTCACTCACTTCCGTAAGGAAATACACTTTTTCTTCATCACCATCCCTGTCAATAACAAGGTAAAATATTTTCTCATTGGCTGTCTGAATTGTATAAAACTCTTTGCCCTGCTTACTTTTTTTGCCTGATTTATTACTGATGGATTTTTTTACTGATGCTGCCCTCTCCATTGCCTGTTTCTTTATATCTGCGATACTGGTTTGTGAAATAGTATTTCCATTGCCATCTGTTTTTGTATGCTCCGTCACCTGTGCAGTTGCAGAACTTGTCTTACTTGCCTTTGCATCAGATGGTAGCTGTCCTGTTGTATTCTTTTCATTACTGTCCTTACTTTTTGGATCTGTATAATATGGATTTGCTGTCTTATAAACTTCCGACATATTTCCAGCTTTATCCATTGCCTGAATAGTAAAATACTGATAACCTGTATCAAACTTCTGTAAACGTATATTTAGCACTCCATTAGTTAATTTCTTAAATTGGTAACCATTTACATACACAGCCTTAATACCCGAGTCTGTATCCTGTGCCTGCACACTTAACAGACCATCATTTACTGCCGCATTTAAAGTAGGTTTATTAAAGTCAAAACACTTTATGTAGCGGTTTCTCTCATAAGTTTTTCCTTTCTGGTCTGTAACTTGCACATAAATAGTACTGTTTTCTGAAATCTCTACATACATATCCTCTGTAATGTCAGTCCAACTACCATTCTGTGCAATCTTTGCCTGCACTTTCTGAATCACAAAATTTCCTGATTTTGTTGTATCTTCAACATTTACATAAACTTTTGTTGTATCTTTATGCCATCCTGATGGCGTGTTTATCATGATTTTTATACCCGGTATTACATAGGCACATTTCGTATAATCATTTCTGCACACTTCACAGTCATTGTCATACTCATACTGACTGCATTTGTCCTCACAGATGCAATCTGATGAATGTGTTTCTATAGTATCAAGATCTTTCGTCTTTTTGTTCCCACCGTTTTTTGCAGCCACTTTTTCCATATCTTTAGCATGGACATCCACTACATTTTCCTTGTTTGATACAAATGCCCCTATCGGCATGGTAAATAAAACTGCTGATAATACAAGGGATATAATAACCTTAATGGATAACTTTTTCTTCATGTTCGTTCTGCTCCTCTTCCTTATCTTTTTCTTTTAATAACTGCCTCAACTCATCTTCACTAATACGAATCAGTAATTGCAGTTTTTCTGATGAAATCTTATGCTTTTCAATTATCTGCATTTTCTCGGCGGTCTCCGCCATTTTTCTTTGCTCTTCCAAATTTTTCAGCTTATTATGCATTGTCGCAATCTGCTCTTTTGTCTTGGAAATTTCTTTTTCTATTCGCTCCAGCTTAGTCATAAAACCTCCTAATCAAATCTCCGCCTACTATATTTCACTATCGTAAGTTAGTCCTATTTTTCCACATCAAAATAAAATAACGGGTTATAATACTTCCCGTTATATAAACATTCAATATGTAGATGACTTTCTTTACATTTTCCAGAATTTCCGCTTTTACCTATCACATCTCCTTTTTTTACTTTTTGTCCCATATTTACCTGAAAACTATCCATGTGTGCATATTTTGTGGTATATCCATCCTTCTCAATCACAACATAGTTTCCATAATAATTGTCATATGCTGCGTCGGTCACCACGCCATCATGTGATGCATAAACAGTTGTCCCTATCGGAAGTGCTATGTCTACACCCCTATGTAACTCCTCAGTGCCTGTATTTGGATTTTTTCGGTAGCCATAATAACTTGATATATGATTATACCAATATAGATCAATCGGTGAAGCAAACTGTTGTAACAATCCGCCCGTTTCCATATATACTCCACAAGTTTCTTTCTGCTCTGCATTCATTTTTGCAGCAACGATACTCTCTAATGGCTTAACAGTAAGCACTACTTTCAAAATCGTGACTTCATATTTCTCCTGTGATGTCTGCCCATTTGAATTTGTAACTGTTCTTGTCCTCGTTTCCTTATATGATGTTGTAGTAAGTTCATACATCTCATTAAATAGTTCCTGTATATCACCTGCCACTTCATTTGCAGTAAACTGTGTATGAACAGCAGACAGATAACTGATAAGTACAAATGGATCATGTCCAATTTTTCCAAGATCATATAAATACTCATCATATCCTGGATAATCGATTTCAATATTGTCAATCTTCTTCTGCAAATCCAGCTCCAGACGGGTAAACTGCAAGTCTGCCGCATCTATTTCTTTTGGCTCACTTAAATAACTAGATGCAAGAATTGTAGTTTTTGTACCTGTAAACATTGCACCACATGACACCATAGAAGTCATAATCATAAGCAAAAGCAATGCTATGATACCCGCCATAATAAAAACACTGATATTCCTACGGGCAATTTCCTGCAATTTTCTTGCTGCTACAGTTAATACATTGTTGCTTTTAAAAATTGCTTCCTGTGCTGTCTTTGTTGCAGCCTTCTTTTGTCTTGCTTTCAGGTATTCACGCTTAATACGATGTTTCTGCACCCTTTTTTGCACTGTCTTTTTCTTTATCTGTGGATTTTCCTCAAGAAATTTCTGGTATCTGAAATTTACCTCTTTTTTAAATTGCTTCTTCTCCAGATTTGCTACTTTCTTTCTCTGTCTGTATTCCCGACCTCTGTACTGCCTATAGACAAATGCAAACAAATCCTCTCCACACTGTTCAATCTTATGAAAACCTTCTACCGCAGCATTTTCCTTTTCATTCTCGGCAATCTTATCATGAATGAAATTTCTGCCCTCCATTTGTACTCTATATAAGGCTTTTTTCGTGATTCCATCCGGTCTATATGGCTTTTCAATTTCTAGTGGCACAATCACATATTTTGCCTTTCCAGTTTTCTCATCAAAAACTCTCTTTAATGTATATTCCCGTTTTTTCGGCAGCTTTTCCCTTGCCCGTCTGACTTTCTCGGCGGCTTTTTCCGCCTGTTTCTGTTTTCTTTTTAGCTTATCACTCCCTATAAACTCAGATCTGCTGTCATTATTAAAACTATCCTTGGAAAAATCATTTTTATTATTCCCCGTAAATGTTTTGTTCCTCTCTTTACGACTGCCCTGCTCTTTCTGCACCCGTTTTCTATGAACATCCTTCTTTTTCTGTGACTGTCTGTAAGTATCCCTGCGGTGATAATCTGCTTTTTGCTCTTCTCCTGACTTTTGGACAATTTGTCCAAAGGTTTCATTTTTTGATTTATGGGACTCTTTTTTCTCCCCAGTAAATGTTTTTTCCTCACTAAAAACATCACTTCCAGCCTGCTCTTTGTTTTCTGTTTCCAACTTCTGGACTTTTTGTCCAAAAGTTGATTGATGCGGCTTGCGTGTTTCCTTTTTTACTTTTTTATCTGGCTTCTTGACTTTTACTCCAAAAGTGTTAAGATTGCCATCTCTGGCTTTGAAATCAGCCTGTTTCTTTTTTTTCTTCTCTGCCATTAACTTACCTCATCTTTCCTAACAGCCTCTTCCGGTTTGGTATTCATAATGGCATAAGTCTTTGTGTTTGTCGGATATTTATCTACAAATGGAATTACTACATTGTCAAATAGTATCAATCCACTTCCTGGCTCAGAATTAGTCACATGGGATAACTGTTTATCTGAAAGCCCTAATTTATCCGCCAATATATGCTGGTCTTTTGCATTTTGATTTAACAGATACACAAAGTCACTGTTACCTAAAATTCCCTCGATTTCCTCTGAACGCAGGAAATCACCAACATTCTGAGTCAAACCTGTCGGAATACCGCCCCATTTTCTAAATCTCTTCCATATCTCTACTGAATAAATAGCAGTCTGCTTTTCTTTTAAGAGTAAATGGAATTCATCACAGTAATAACGAGTTGCAATCTTTCTCTCCCTGTTCTTTGACACCCTGTTCCATACTGCATCCTGCACGATGAGCATACCAAGTTCTTTGAGCTGTTTTCCCAAATCTCTTATATCAAAACATATAATACGGTTATGTGAATCTACATTTGTACGATGGTTAAAATAATTTTGTGAACCACGCACATACAATACAAGACTGTTTGCAATACGCACTGCTTTCGCCTTTGCCTCTCTGGCAAGATCACTTTCCACATCTTTTGGTTCATATTTTAAAAGAGCATTATATAAATCTCCCAAAATCGGCATATTTTCCGGCACAGGATCTTCAAAATAGGCATCATAGATATGACCTATACAGTCATCAATAATACCTTTTTCATCATTTTCTAAGCCGTCCTTCCCTCCAGCAATCAGGTCACATAGCGTAATCAAAAAATCACTTTTTAACTTCAATGCTTCTTTGTCACCTTTATGCGACAACTGAATGTCCATCGGGTTTAAGAAATCTTTGGAGTCTGTCGCAAGCCTTACGACCTGTCCCTTTAACGCTTGCACCAATGGAAAATATTCTCCCTCTGGATCACATACAAGTATGTCATCCCTTGTAATCAGGAAACAAGATAAAATCTCCCTCTTTGCACTAAACGATTTTCCACTTCCCGGTGTTCCGAGTATGACTCCGTTTGGTGTACGAAGTCTTTTGCGGTCTGCCATGATCATATTGTTGGAAAGGGCATTTAAGCCGTAATAAATGGCGGGGGCTGGCATAAACAATTCCTGCGTGCAAAACGGCACTAAAATTGCAGTGCTTTTTGTTGTAAGGTCACGGGAAATCCCAGTATCATTGCATCCAATCGGTGCAGATGCCATAAGTCCCTGCTCCTGTAAATATTGCAGACAACGCAGATTACAGTTTGCCTGCTGGATAATGCCTGATACTCTCTGCGTTATATTTTCCAACTTACTCTTAGACCTGCCATAACAAGTAATAAGAAATGTCATTTTAATAAGTTTCTGATTACTTGTATTCAGATCATCTAAAAGTTCTAAAGTATCTCTTTCATAAGTGACAATATCCGTTGGAAGAATATCCATGTCATAGCCACTTCTAACGGCTTTTTTCTGTTCCTCAATTTTCATTTTCTGAATGTTTGTCAATGCCGCTTTTAACATTTTTATAGCTTTAACCGGATCCATCGTCTGCATATGCATTGTAATTGTAAGGTTATCATCAATATCCAACAATTTTTTTATCAATTCATCGCTAAATCTAGGTGCGATCATGTCCAAATAAGAAACGCACCCATACATATTCCCCGATTTAAATCTTGTCGGATAGCGAAAGTCAAACCCAGGTGGTGCAATATAATCCTTGACCGATTTTCCCGACTCTGCCAGTTCTTTAAAAGAAAAACTGAAAGGTTCCATTGTTCCCTGATTGAAATATTCATGCAATATACCCAACCTTTCCTTACCATTTAAAGAACGGGCATTTGTTCCGATATTATTCAAATTGCGTATAATATCTCTTTCAATATTACACAATTTATTCTTCGCTTCCTTATAGCTGGTGCTTTCCACCCCAAAAATAATATATTTAGATTTTATAATGCCGTTATTCCCTTTTGCTGATTGATGTTTTAACATACGCATATACTCTTCACGAATATCATCAAATTCATCATCCTGCAAAGGAATATCAAACTGATTTATAAGTGCCTGTTCATTGACCTGCCGGTTAAATAAAAATAATTCAAATTTAATGGATGGATCAAAATAATTGATAAACTTACTATATTCCTCTAAAATATCACCCTGTTCCTCCACCTCCAACAATTCATAGTTAATGTCATAAAACTCAACCATCTTTGTATAAAATCTATGTGTAACCTGACAAATACCATCACGAAACATCTTTTTGAAAGTAATTGTTTTCTGTGCTGTGTCTGGCTTTTTCTGGTCTTTTCCATTCCCTGCAAGAATATGATTTAATTCCACAAGCCTTCGTTTCTCCCAAAAAGTAAGCCCACTCCCTGTTTGCTTTTTATTTTGAATTTTCTTTCCTGCCTGTTTAGATTTTTCCGGAAGCCTTTTCTTCAAGATAATGTACCTCCTTCCTTATTTTTTCATGTTTTTCTAATTGTTCATATAAATTTTCTGATTTATATGGACGGATACCCGGCATAAGAAATTTCTGTCTTATCATAAAGTACACAATCTTCTCTGCCGGAAATCCATCTCTTTCATACATAGCCAAAAAGAAAAAAGGCAGCATTACACCAACCATTAGAAGTGCTGCACCCTGTGTTCCAATTATTCCTTTAGTAAAAAAATATAACGGAACACCTACGATTGCTGCACCTGAAAAACAGATAAGCTGTCGTTTTGTAAGGTTTAATGCTACTTTAGTCTTAATACCACTCAAATCTTTCGGTACTGGTACAGATATAGCCATTGTCTGCTCCTTTCTTATATATGCCCCTTTTTTGAGGAAAGTCCCACAAAATATAATATTTCAGATATTCTATTTTAGTGAGCATGAAAAATTGATTTTGATAATGAACCTGTCTTAAATAAGCTGAAGCACAAAATAATAGTATATGCTGCTACAGACCATAATGCACTGTGCAGATTTCCGGCAACCGCCACACCTGTCACAAGCACTGCATAAATCGCCACACATACCATAATAAAAAATCCCTGAAATGCTAAAGCTACAAGTCCCTTTAAATAATTTGTACCGACACTTCCCCATTCCCTGTTGGTAACGGTTGCTGCCGGAATTGGTGCTACTGATACATAAAGATATATTTCAATCATGCGTCCATATAAAATGACGGTGATAAGGACAGACATGATCTTCATACAAAGGCTGATTATCATTGTTTCCATTCCAAGACCAATAAGCTCCCCGATTCCCATACTGTCAATCTGATTGTTAAACATCGTTTTAAGCGTCTCCTCCACATTCAGGTTTGTTGAACCGGATATAACAGATGCTGCCTGCAATACCACATGATTTCCAACATCAAAGACAGCCATTACAATGTCAAATGTTTTTGAAAGAAGGCTGACCGCAATACAAGCCTTCATTAAAAAACGAAAGAACAGACTTGTATCAAAGTCATGCATATTGTTCTTGTCAATAACCATTGTTATCAGCTCATATATCAATACAAAACTGATAACCATTCCAGCTATTGGAATAACAACATTCTCTGATAAATTTTTAATCATATTGAAAATGCCCGTATTCCATGTACTAGGTGTTTTGCTGACCTCACCGGCAATCGTGCCTACCTTTTCATTTACATCAGTAAACATATTGTCCAGATTGGACAGCACCCACCCCTGTAATATTTCCTTTATGAACTCAGTAATTTTATCTATAATTCCGCCCATCTAAGGCTTTCTCTTATGCAGTAAAGAGAGTAGCAAGCTGTGGAATCACCGTCTGAGCCACAATGATAATGCCACCACCGGACATAAGCTGTTTTATCCCCAATTAGGTGTAAAACTCTGCTCGATGGCGGGCGGCGGCGT
>OOAC01000339.1_pt1 | contig 44938 bp, 40 predicted proteins | sample 1671041 | NCBI WGS metagenome assembly OOAC01 (sample SAMN06348116, study PRJEB24527) | human gut metagenome | biome: human gut; feature: ankylosing spondylitis patient; material: feces | host: Homo sapiens | place: China | collected 2015-10 | reverse complement strand
CGGGAACTTCCATTGACAGAACGGGCTTATCAAGCAATCCAAAGAATACTAAAGAACAGAGGAAAGGCACAACCGCTGATTGTAGGTGGTTACAGCAATTTCCTATTCTTAAACCGTGAGGGCTTGCCTAAAGTTGCAGGAAACTATGAGGGTATGGTGCGAGGATTGATTAAGAAATATAACAAGTATCACACGGATAAGTTACCGAACATCACACCACATTCATTCAGGCATACTTATTGTACGAATATGGCAAATAGAGGAATGAACCCAAACACCCTGCAATATCTCATGGGACACGCTAACATAACCATGACACTTGGCTATTATGCACACGGTACATTTCAATCTGCAAAAGCAGAACTGGAAAGACTGGCTTGTTAATATCGGAGCTTATATTTACTACTCATTTACTACTTTTGGTTGCATTTTCATGCTGGTAAATGCCAGCTTATGCAAGGTATCTTCCAAAAAGAAAATACCGATAAAGCCCTAAAATACGGGATATATCGGCATTTACCAACTTATGAAAAGATAATCAGAAATTTAGTAAGTTTTTCAAATAATAAGTTAAGCAAAAAGCAGTAAATCAGCTTTGATTTACTGCTTTTTATATTTTTACATTGACACTATATAACGCTTGATTTTTTCGAGATAATCAATATCGACAAGGGCGTCCAGCTGCGTTCCGTTCTCCTTATAGCTTTCGGAATACACGACTCCCGTTTTTCGAATTTCTCCGAGTATATGTCCCTCGCTGAACGGGACTAACAATATCGCTCTCGCCTTGGTTTTCGGCAGCGAGTCCTCAATAACCTCAAGCAGCCTGTCGATCCCCTCGTTTTTAACTGCGCTTATCATAACGGTTTTGCCGATTACCGGCATATCGTATGCGTTTTGGAGCTTGTCGCACTTATTCATTACCGATATAACCGGTATATTATCCGCTCCGAGTTCCTTTAAGACGGACGATGTAACGCTCAGATGCTCGGCACACTCGTCGCTTGACGCATCACAGACGTTTAGTATAAGGTCGGCGTTTTTCGCCTCTTCGAGAGTTGATTTGAAAGCGTCGACAAGCTGATGCGGCAAACGCCTTACAAGCCCTACCGTATCAACGAGCATAACCTCTCGCTTTGATGGCAGCGTAAGCCTCCTTGCAGTCGGGTCGAGCGTAGCAAAAAGCTTGTCCTCCGACAGCACGCCCGCACTTGTAAGAGTGTTCATAAGAGTTGACTTTCCGGCATTGGTGTAACCGACTATGGCAACGGTAATTACGCCGTCCTTTTTTCGCCTTGAACGAATGAGGTCACGTCGCTTTTCAACCCTCTTAAGCTCCTCGGACAACGAATGTATCCTGCGTCTTATATGGCGTTTATCGCTCTCGAGCTTGCTCTCGCCCGGACCTCTTGTGCCGATTCCGCCGCCGAGACGCGACATGCTCTTGCCTCTGCCCGACAAAAACGGAAGCGAATATTTAAGCTGTGCCAGCTCCACCTGCAATTTACCCTCGCTCGACCTTGCCCTTGCGGCAAAAATATCGAGTATGAGCATGGTTCTGTCAACAACTCTTGTGTCGGTTTTTGTCTCTATATTATTGATTTGCGACGGTGTAAGCTCGCTGTCGGCTATTATAAGGTCTATATCGTTATTTCGACAAAAGGCGGCAACCTCCGCCATTCTTCCGCTGCCGATATATGTTGCCGGCGACGGAGCTTCAAGCTTTTGTATCACCGTTCCGATTATCTCGGCTCCCGCGGTTTCCGAGAGAAGAGCCAATTCCTCCATAGAGATTTCAGCGTTGTATTCGCCCGTGTCCACACCTATCAAAAGTGCTCTTTCGGGACTTTGACTGTTTTCATAAAACTCCATAATTCGCCTTTACCGTTTGTTCTGATTTAAAAATGACAGCGCCTTTATAAATCCGGCGTTGCACTTCGCATAATAATACTTATAAGAATCGCAGTAGTAATTTTTGCCTATAATACCGTTTTCCGAGGATCTGTCGCGGCGGCAGCCGTTGCGGCAAACACAATAGAACGGACACGCTTTGCATTCGTCGGGAACATTTTGCGAATCCTTTATAAATTTAACCGCGGTTTCGCTGTTTCGCATTTCCTCAAACGTATTTTTGCCTATTTCGCCTATCTTATAGCCGTCGAGCACATAGAAATCGCACGGATAAACACTCTTGTCGCCCTCAACAACATACTGAATATTACAGCAGCCGAACGCGCTGCACATTTCGGGAGGTCTGCCGAGCATCACGGACAGCTGATTGTCTATATGGCGTATACTTATATAATTCCCCTTCAAAAGGTCGGAAAGCCAAAGATTAAATATCTTTACAAGAAACTCGGCATAGTCCTTGGGCGACAGGCTGTATGCGCTCTCGCCGCGTTCCGATGAAAACGGCTCAAGGCACGGAATAAACTGCAAATATCTGAAGCCCTGCTTTTTCAAAAAATTATATATTTTCTCGGCGGAGCGTGCATTTTTGCCCGTAACGACCGAGAGCACATTATACGCCGCCCCTTGACGATCCAAAGCATCCGCCGCCTTTATTACCCTGTTAAATGTACCCTTGCCGCCCACATCGACGCGGTTGAGGTCGTTTATCTGTGCCGGGCCGTCAAGCGACAAACCTACAAGATAGTTGTTCTTTTTAAAGAATTTTGCCCAGTCGTCATCAATCAAAAGGCCGTTGGTCTGTATGCTGTGGTGGAATATGAGCCCTTTTTTCGCATATTTCTTTTCGATTTCCGCAAAGCCCTTATAAAAATCAAGTCCCACAAGCGTAGGCTCTCCGCCCTGAAACAAAAACGTACAGCTGCCGCTTGCGTATTCCGCGGCACTTTTAATTATCTCCTCGGCGTCCGACAGCGACATCATACCGCAAAAAGCAGTTTCGCGGCAATTTGCCTCATCCTTATAAAAACAGTATTTGCAATTCATATTGCATGCCGAAGAAGCCGGCTTTAGAAGAACACTTACCTGTGGCATTTTCTACCTCCGCAGCTTTATGTAATATTTATTATATTAGCACACTCGTCTCGGAAACTCAAATTTTTCTCTTCGGGATGATAACGTAATGACAAAACAATCAGTATGTGATATTATGACATAAAAATAAAGAAGGAGCAGTAAAATGAGTAGGAATATAAATAAGCTGATTCGTAAAATCAGCGGCAGCGAGCTTGCTCAAAAGCAAAATGCGAGCATAATAAAAAACGGCAAGCCGAATGAAAAAATAATCCCGTTTTTACGACAGGCAGCGGCAGACGGCTGCGTATTGCTGAAAAACAACGGGGCTTTACCCATAAACGGCAAGGATAATGTCGCGCTGTTCGGCAGAGTGCAAAACGACAGCTTTTTTGTCGGCAACGGCTCGGGTGGAGACGTATGCGCGCCTTATAAAATCAGCTTTGCCGACGGCATAGAAAAAAACGGAAAAATACATATAAACGAAGAGCTCAGAAAAATTTATAATGATTGGTGCGGCAAGCGCAAAAATATACCGGATCCGGGGTTTTGGGGACATTGGCCGAGATTTTATCCGGAAATGCCGCTTAAAGGCAACATTGTAAAAAGTGCATCCGAAAAGAGCAATAAGGCCGTGGTATTCATAGGCAGAAGCGCCGGAGAGGACCGCGAAAACGTTCTCGAAAAGGGCAGCTATTACCTCACGAGCAGAGAAAAGGAGATGTTAGACCTTGTCACGGCTCATTTTGACGACGTCATTTTGGTTCTCAATATAGGCAGTCTTATTGATTTTGAAGAGATAGATGCATATAAGGATAAAATAAGCTCGATACTTATAGCTTGGCAAGGCGGTATGGAGAGCGGAAACGCGCTTTCGGATATACTCTCCGGTGAAGTCACTCCGAGCGGAAAGCTCAGCGATACAATCGCAAAACGATATGAGGACTACCCGAGCAGCGACAACTTCGGCGCAAAGGAATACAACAACTATGTTGAGGACATCTTTGTGGGTTACCGCTATTTTGAAACCTTCGCCCCCGAAAAGGTGCTGTATGAATTCGGATTCGGTCTGTCTTATACAAATTTTAAAATCGAAACGGAAAAAGCGAACTATTCCGAAGGCAAAACAGAATTCAATGTTAAGGTGACGAATATCGGCTCGGTGCCCGGCAGAGAGACGGTTCAATTTTATGTTTCCGCTCCGAACGGCAAGCTCGGAAAAGCAAAAAAATCACTCGTTGCTTTTCACAAAACAGAGCTTTTGTCCCCCGGCGACTGTGAAACCTTCGTAACGGTGATTTCAAATGACGGCTTTGCTTCTTACGACGACTCCGGCAAGGCCGGACACAAGAGCTGCTATATACTCGAAAGCGGAATTTACGATTTTTATGTAGGCAACAGCGTACGAAACTGTGAAAAGGTGTATAGCTTTACACTTGAAAGCACAGTTGTAACCGCCGAGTTATCCGAAGTTATGGCGGTCAGCGAAAACCGCGCGTTTGAACGCTTTGCCGCTGTTTGCGACGGCGACAAAATCGCTCTGTCAAAGGAAAAAGTGCCTGTTCGCACCGTGAGTCTGAAAAATCGAATACTCTCTTCTCTGCCGGACGGAAAAGAAATCAGCGGTGACAAAGGCTATAAGCTCTCCGATGTAAAGGCGGGCAAAGTAAATCTTCAAGACTTTACGGTTCAACTTTCTCTCGACGAGCTCGAGGCAATCTCTCGAGGCGAGGGACCTATGAACAGCTCACTCGGAGCAAAGGGTAACGCGGGTGCTTTCGGCGGCGTTTTAAAGTCACTCAGAGAAAAGGGAATCCCCCCGATAATCACCACCGACGGTCCGTCCGGAATAAGACTTCTCTCCGCCTGTTCGCTGATGCCCTGCGGTACGGCGATAGCGTGTTCTTGGGACGAAAGTCTCACCGAGGAATTGTTCACGGAAATGGGCAAAGAGATGATAAAAAAAGGCAGCGACGTGCTATTGGCACCGGGTATGAATATACACAGGAACGTGCTGTGCGGCAGAAACTTCGAATACTATTCCGAGGACCCTTATCTCACGGGTAAAACCGCTGCGGCAACGGTCAGGGGCATACAGAAAAACGGCGTTTCGGCGTGTCCGAAGCACTTTGCCGGCAACAATCAGGAATATAACCGCAATCACACCGACGACATAGTGTCCGAAAGGGCGCTTCGCGAAATCTATCTCAAGGGCTTTGAAATATGCGTTAAGGAGTCGTCTCCGCACTGCATTATGACAAGCTACAACAAGATAAACGGCGTTTGGAGCCACTACAATTATGAGCTTTGTACCACCGTTTTGCGTGACGAATGGCACTTCGGCGGTATGGTTATGACCGACTGGTGGATGCGCTACGCTCCGTCACCCGAATTTCCGCAGCTGAGAGACAATGCATATCGCGTCAGAGCGCAGGTTGACGTGCTTATGCCCGGATTTAAAACCGCGGTCAGCAAGAGCGGCGGAAACGACGGCTCTCTGCTTGAAACATACGGTCAAAAGGACGGAATAGCCTTAGGAGAACTGCAGAGAACCGCAAACAACGTTCTCCGCTTTATCCTCTCAACCGACAAAAAGCTAAACTGAATAAAAGCCGTATAACATATAAAAAGACTGCCTTTATGCCGTGTGACGTACGTAATCACATTTGATAAATGCAGTCTTTTTTATTTATTCGCCGAGTCCTTTATGAGATATAATACCTTGCCTGCGCATTCCAAAGCTCGCTGTATTTGCCGCCTGCACCCAAAAGCTCGCGATGCGTTCCGTGCTCGACAAGCCGCGCGTTGTCAAACACGGCGATTTTATCGCAGAAGGCGCAGCTTGAAAGCCTGTGAGAAATATAAATCGCCGTTTTATTTTGAACAAAGGAATTGAAACGGCTGTATATCTCGTTTTCCGCAATGGGGTCGAGTGCCGCCGTGGGCTCGTCCAAAATAACGACGGGAGCGTCCTTATACAGTGCCCTCGCAAGAGCAAGCTTTTGCGCCTCACCACCCGATATTTCAACGCCTGTTTCGTCCAAATCCTTATAAAGATATGTGTTTTCCTTATCCGTCAAGCGTTCGGCTCTGTCCTTAATATTTGCATTTTCGAGGCAAGCATAAAATCTGTCGCAGTCGAAATCGGAGCTTGCGCAAATATTATCCTTAAGTGATACGGAAAATATTTTAAAATCCTGAAAGACCACGGAATAAAGACCTGTAATGCTCTCTCTTGTGTATTCCTTAATATCGGTGCCGTTAATCAGAATTTCGCCGTCCGTCACATCATAAAGGCGGCACATAAGCTTGATAAAGGTGGTTTTACCGCTGCCGTTTCTGCCGACAACGGCAAGATGCTCGCCGTTTTCTATTTTGAGATTGACATTTCGGAGAGCGTAATTTTCGGCGGACGGATATTTAAATGAAACATTTTTGAATTCAAGCTCGAAGCCTGCGGATAAATCCAGTTTCTTTTCGCCGTAGGTCATTTCGTCATTCGTATTTACAATCTCGAAATAATAATTGACGAGCGGCACCATTTCGGCGGTCTTGCCAAAGGTTACCGCCATTTTCATTATACCCGCAATAATCTGCATAAACGCTCCGCAATAAAGCACAAGCGAGCCTATTCCGAAGAGTCCGTACAAGCCCTTGGTGCCGATAAAAAGATAAATTCCGAAGCCGACAAGCGCACCTAAAATCGCAACGAACGAGCTTTGCCTGGCCGTATTCATTGAAGCTTTTTTCAAAACCCTTTCGCCGTCTGTCAAAAGCTTGTCCGTTGCGGTGTGCTTTATTAGAGTCTGCTCATTATAAACGCGGATTTCCTTGCCCGTATTGTAATCTGAAAACATGTTGAGAAAATAATAAAAAATTCTGTCAAGGCGCGAATACTCGTCGCTCGCCTTAAACCAAGCCTTGTTCATTCTGACCGCTACCACAAGAATAATAACCGCCATAACGGCTATTGCGCCGAAAATCGTAAGCAAAAATGCGGGACGTTCAAAAAACGAGGTGCCGGTTTTCTCAAAGCCGATTTTGAGCAGCGGAATTATTATAACAACGGATATAACCAGCGTAAGCGCACCCGATATAAAATCACGCATCATCCATGTAAACTGTACAAATGAGGAAAAGACCCTGTCCTGAGCCTCCGAATGCTTGTGAACAAGCTCCTTAAATTCACTGTTTTCAAGACGTTGATACTCAATGCGAAACAGCTTTGACGAAATTTCGCGAAGCTCCTTGTTGTACATCAGCGAGCGATAAACAAACTGCATTTCGCCGAGAAAGCAGTTGACGAAAAACAATACGGCGTTAATACCGACAGCCGAGCCGATATAGAGTGTGAGACTTTTCATACCTGCTCCGCCGTCGAGCAAATCTATGATTTTTGATGTGAACCAAATGTTGATAAACGGCATAACAGCCGTAACAAATGCAACAGTAACGGCGGTGGGAATAAGGCGTTTTTCGAGACGGTTCATTTCACGGAACGCCGCAAAAACGGTTTTTACTCTGTTCATACGGTCTCTCCCCCGTTCTCCTTATAATAGTAGCTTTGGACTTGGTACATTCTGTAATATAAGCCTTTGAGAGCCATCAGCTCCTCATGCGTACCGCTCTCGGCAATTTTCCCGTCCTTAACAAGCAAAATCCTGTCGCAAAAGCGCGTCGACGAGAGGCGGTGCGAAATAAAAAACGATATTTTGCCGCTTGTCATCTCGTTGTATTTCAAGTACAGCTCGTTTTCCGCAATGGGGTCGAGTGCCGCCGTGGGCTCGTCCAAAATCAAAACAGGTGCATTTTTGTATATTGCTTTTGCGAGGAGCAGCTTTTGCTTTTCACCGCCGGAGAAATCAGCCGCGTCCTTATACACGTCCTTTATCATATAGGTTTTTTCCTTTAGCGGCAGACTGTTGATTTTTTCGGAAATACCCGCTTTATCAAATGCGGCAAAAAGCTTTTTTCTGTCATAGTCCGAGGCAGTACAAATATTTTCCGCAATTGTCATCGGCATAAAATAATAGTCCTGAAAAACTGCGGAAAAGAGGTTAAAATAGCTGTCGTTTGAAAAATCACGACTGCTTTTTCCGTTAATCAAAATCTCCCCGGAAGTGGGATAATATAAGCCGCAAAGCAGCTTAACGGCGGTCGTTTTGCCTGCTCCGTTTTCGCCGACTATGGCTATGTTTTCACCCCTGTTCACCTTAAATGACATATTACAAACCGTGCTTTTTTCGGCGGACGGATATGTAAAAGAAACGTTCTTAAATTCAATTGAAGCGACGTCGTCAAAATCAATGTCGGGTCTGTTTTGACCCTCCTCCTCGCTTTCGACAAATTCACGAAAGGCTGCGCAATCGTTACAGCAACGCTCAAGATTCGAATACTGATACACGGCATTCATTATCCAATTTGAAAAGCCCGTTATAATGCCGAAATAAAAAATGAAATCCGAAACAGACAGCCTCCGCCGCATACAAGATATGAGAGATATGCATAGGCAACAAACTCACGTATGAGATTTAAAAGTGCTCTCAATCCTCCGATTCTGATATTTTGGCGCATAAATTTTTGATTGATTTTTTCAAGGTCGCAGATTATTTTTGCAATGGCAAACAGAAAATAATCCGTAAAGCCGTACAATCTTATATCCTTAGCCGCAGAAAAATCACGGCAAAGATTATAGTAATAATCATAGCGAACAAATATTTTGCTTCGCTCGTTCTTGGTTTTCTTTTCCTTGCCGTTCAAAAAGCCGAGCAAGAAAAACTCCGCCGCACAGGTGGCAAAAATAATCAATATCATAATAATGTTGATTTTATAAATCAGCGCAAGAGATGCCGCAACGCCTACAACACATACGCAAAATTGATTGCACGAATCAAGAAAATCCGACGAACCCGAATAATAGCTGCGGTAAAACTCCATTGCTCTCTTATTCTTTTCTCTGCCGCCCGGGCTTTCGATATTTGTATAATCAGTGTTCAAATTCTTATTGAAAGCAAGCACCGCATAGCGCATACGAATAATACGCGCGCTGCCGTTTAAGAGCTCCTGCATAAACGGCGAAAGCCAAGTAGTCAGCACAACGAGCACGCTCAAAAGCCCCACGACAAGCGTAAGTCTGCCTACCGTTGCGCCCTCGTTTATGCAATCGATCATAGCCTTTGGTATATAAGAAGTGACAATCGGCTGAAACACAAGCGCCGGTATGCGTATAAGAAAATACACAAGGCTTTTCCTATCCCATTTAAGCCAATTCGACAGCATATATTTTATGTTATCTCTCATTATTTTATCCTCCGTAAACGCCTGTGCAAAAGCCCCTCACGCGACATACCGCGAAATCGGCATAATTGAATATTACATTAGCCGCATATAAAAGTCAACAAAAAATTTTGGGATATATCCCACACGATATATCCCAAATTCCTATACGATTTAACTATCACGGACAAAAAGGCGGTAGTTATGAAAATTAAAGATGCTGTTGCTCAAAGAATAATCGATTTATGTAAGGAAAAGAACATTGCCATAAACGCGCTCGGCAACATAAGCGGCGTAAATCCGTCCACGATTTACAGCATACTGAATACAAAAAGTCAAAATCCCGGCGTTGTAACGCTGCAAAAAATATGCGACGGCTTGGAAATATCAATACGGGATTTTTTTGACGTCGAGCTTTTCGACGACATTGAGCAGGAAATAATATAAAAACGAACAGACTGCGGCTGCCTGCGGTCCGTTACGTAAGCTTATTCATATCATCCGGCATAGGTGCGGTAAATTCCATAATTTTCTCGGTAACGGGATGTGTAAAGCGGACAAAACAGCAATGCAGTGCCTGATGGCTGAGTCTTTTATCCGTACTGCCGTACATATCGTCGCCCACAAGCGGCGCTCCGAGGCTTTTAAAATGAACACGTATCTGATGAGTTCTGCCCGTTTCGAGATGTATTCTCAAAAGCGTACAGCCGTCCTTTACCTTTAACGATTTCCAATGTGTAACGGCTCTTTCGCCGCCCACGCCGATATCGCGCAGGGTCTTCATGGGGTCGGGTCTTATAATGGGCTTATCTATAACGCCATCGCCGTAAAATTCGCCGCCGGCAACAGCTAAATACTCCTTATATATTTTACCGCTCAGCTTTGCCGCCGAAAATTTATTGAGAGCGCACACCACTATGCCCGACGTTCCCTTATCAAGTCTGCCGACAGAGCGGAATACGCACTCCTTTCCCTCTTTCATAAGATGAAATGCCACCGCATTTGACAGCGCGTCGCAACGGTGATTGTGCGATTCGTGCATGGCAATATCGGGCTTTTTGTTTATCACGAGTATATCGTCGTCCTCATAAATTATGTCGAGCGGTATATCCGCAGGCTCAGCGGAGGCGGTGCCTTCGTCGGACGGCAAATTCAAAGTCAGCGTATCACCCGAATTTAAAATGTCGATGCTTCTCGCCCCTACTCCGTTTTTCAATATGCCGTTTTCGGTGCGCTTTAAAACGCAGAGCATTCTGTGTGACACTCCCCTGTGCTTTAAATAATCTTTTATTTTGACATTACCGTTGTCATTGTCAATAAAAAATTCGATTTTGCGACCCATAATTCCACCATCGTTAAAATTCTGTTTTATTGCATTATATCATATAAAGGTGTAAAATAATATCGAAATTTAAAAGGGAGGAATACTATGCAGCTCGTAATAATGATAATTCACGACAGCGACCACATGAATTCCATTCTCGTAAAAATGATGGAGGCAGGTATCAAGGGCGGCTCGCTTATAGATTGCGAGGGTGCTCTTCAGGCAATAGGGCGCGCATCCTCGGATCCGCCGCCTGTTTTCGGCTCCCTGCGCGAATATTTAAACCCCGAAAGTGCCGCAAAAAATAAGCTTCTTCTCTGCGCTATGGAGGACGAGAAGGTCGCAGTCGCAAAACAGATTGCAAACGAAGTCACCGGCGGGCTCTCAAAGCCCAATACCGGCGTTATGTTTTGCCTGCCGCTGCTGTCGCACGAGGGATTAAAATAATATTGAATCTGATACGGAGGAAAAATTTATGCAGCTTTTGTTTTTTGTACTGAACCGCTCCGAAATGCTTGACGATATACTGACGAGCTTTGCGGATCACGACATACACGGTGCTACCATACTTGACAGCAAGGGAATGGTTCATCTTTTGGCGTCTCACAGCGACGAGGGCGAGGTTCCGTTTTTCGGAGCGATGAGGGCATTTTTAAAGCCTGAACGCGAGAACAGCAATCTTATAATCGCCGCAGTAAACGACGATCACGTTGAAAATGCCGTAAAGGCCATTGAGGATGTTATAGGCGATCTTTCCAAGCCCGATACCGGAGTGGTTTTCACCGTTCCGATAAGTTACGTGAAAGGATTGTATAAGGATGGAAATTAAAACACTTGCCACAGTCGCTTTGATGATGATATCGGGGCTTCTTTTCGGCAGGCTGTGTAAATTCATAAAGCTCCCCAACGTAACCGGTTATCTTATAGCCGGGCTTGTTTTCGGCCCGTCGCTGTTTAACATCGTAGACCAAAATATGATAGACGAATTCGCAATAATATCAGATATTGCGCTGTCGTTTATAGCTTTTTCCGTCGGTTGCGATTTCAGCCTTGACTATTTTAAAAAGGTAGGCAGCGCACCCATAATAGTTGCTATTTTTGAAGCCATGGGTGCCGTAATACTTCTTACGGTAACGTTGATTATATGCAAGGTTGACTTAAAGCTGTCAATTTTACTCGGTGCAATTGCCGCCGCAACAGCACCTGCCCAAACAATAATGGTAATAAATCAGTATAAGGCAAAGGGTCCCTTGACATCACTTCTTTTAAGCGTTGTCGCTCTTGACGATGCCGTGGCGCTTATAGGCTTCGGCTTTGCAAGCACAATAGTCACCGCCATGAACGGAAAAGGCGACAGGAGCCTCGTTCTCTCAATACTCGACCCGTTTTATCAAGTGCTGATTTCGGCAGTTATCGGCTTTGTTTTAGCTCTTGTGATGAAGGTTCTTCTGAAGTGGTTTAAAAAGCACTCCAACCGTATTTGCGTTATACTCGGTATGGTGGCGCTTACATATTATCTCGCCACGTTGCTCAAGGGTTCAAGCCTGCTCGCATGTATGTGCCTCGGCGCAGTGCTTACAAACATAATCCACGATTCCGACGACGTTGTAAAAGTCTCGGAGGGCTTCACTCCGCCTATATACATGATGTTCTTTGTAATTTCGGGCGCAGGGTTCGACGTATCGGCACTTAAATCCATCGGCTTTATCGGAATAATCTATGTGGTGGTAAGAGTTATAGGTAAAATGCTCGGCTCATATGTCAGCGGAAAAATCACGCATCAGCCCGATAAAGTATGCAAATGGTTAGGCCCCACGCTGATGCCGCAGGCAGGTGTTGCGCTCGGTCTTATCGCCGTCGCCTCAAGCATGGTACCCGACTATGCTCCGCAGCTTCGCACGGTAATACTCTGCTCGACGTTTATCTACTCCATCATAGGCCCGGGCGTTGCCAAATTCTCGCTTGTTAAAGCCGGAGAAATAGTTTTGCCCGACAAAAAGCAGAAAAAAGTCGGAGCATAACAAAAGTCTGCATACATATGCAATTATTAAGCGTTCCTTGTTTTACGCAAGGGACGCTTTTCTCGTTATTTTATACAGATTTTGCAAATCTTTTTTTACTGCTTCAAACATTGAAATACACCCCGAACGTGTTATAATTATACATATATTTATAGTATGTTGTATATAATATTTCGAAAGGTACGTGTTATTTTTGTCACTTGTTGCTATGAAAGAGTTGCTTGCGCGCGCCGAAGAAAAAGGTGTTGCCATAGGTGCCTTTTCCGTAGGCAATATGGAAATGGTAATGGGCGCCGTCAAGGCGGCGGAGGAGCTTGAAACCCCCATTATTTTGCAAATAGCGGAGGTAAGACTTAAAAGTTCGCCTTTGGAATTGATGGGACCGATGATGATTTCGGCGGCTGAAAATGCCAATGTCGATATTGCGGTGCACCTTGACCACGGATTAAATGTCGAAACGGTTGAACAAGCTCTTGATATAGGCTTTACGTCGGTAATGCTTGACGGCTCGCTTTTACCGCTTGAGGAAAACATTAAAACGGTAAAAGGCGTCGTTGAAACCGCAAAGGAATACGGCGCAACCGTTGAAGCCGAATTGGGAGTTGTCGGCGGAAACGAGGGCGAGGGCAAAAGCCACAAAATTCTTTGCACAAACCCCGATGACGCTAAACGCTTTTGTGATGAAACGGGAGTTGACGCACTTGCCGTGGCAATAGGCAACGCGCACGGAAATTATCCCGTACTTCCCGAGCTTCGCTTTGACGTGCTTGAGGAAATACATAAAAAAGTCGATACACCGCTTGTACTTCACGGCGGTACGGGTATAAGCGACGAGCAGTTTCAGAGGGCGATTTCACTCGGTGTTCGCAAGATAAATATAGCAACAGCTTCCTTTGACAGCTTGGTGTCTTATGCAAAGACTTATTGTGATAACAAGGAAAAAGCCAATTATTTTGAACTCTCCGCCTGTGAGGTTGAGGGAGTTTATCAAAATGTTAAAAGACATATTAAAGTTTTCAATATGGAATAATTAAGGAGACAATTATGAAATACATAGAATTTGATTCTTCAAAAAAATATGACCTTATTCTTTTGGGCAGAATTGCGGTTGACTTGAATCCCGTCGATTATTACTGCCCTCTTAACGAAAGCACAACCTTTAAGAGATACCTCGGCGGCTCTCCCGCAAATATAGCGGTAGGACTTGCGAGACTCGGTAAAAAATGCGGATTTTTTGCCCGTGTTTCCGATGACCAGCTCGGCACATTCGTAACCGATTTCTTTGAGGAAGAGGGAATTGACACCTCAAGAGTTAAGAGATGTGAAAACGGTGAGAAAATCGGTCTTACCTTTACCGAAATTAAGTCCGAAACCGAAAGCTCCATAGTTATGTATCGCAACGATGCGGCCGACTTGAAATTGGAGGTTTCCGATATTGACGAGGAATACATCAAGCAGGGCAAGGCTCTTTTGATTTCAGGCACCGCTCTTTGCGAAAGCCCGTCGAGGGAGGCGGCGCTCAAGGCTGTTATGCTTGCAAAGAGAAATAGTGTTCCGATTATTTTTGATATTGACTACCGTGCATATAATTGGAAAAATGACGATGAAATTTCAATCTATTATTCCGCGGTTGCTCGTGAGGCTGATATTATTCTCGGCTCTCGTGAGGAATACGACCTTACCGAAAAGCTCATAAAGCAGGGTATGTCAGACGAGGGAACCGCTAAATATTGGCATTCGCAAAATGCTAAAATCGTGGTAATCAAGCACGGTAAGGAGGGCTCGACAGCTTATACAAATGACGGCGAAAGCTATAACATTAAGCCGTTCCCCGTTAAACTCCTTAAATCCTTCGGCGGCGGAGACGGTTACGCTTCCGCATTCCTTTACGGACTTTTTGAGGGCTATGATATAATCGACGCTCTCGAATTCGGCTCGGCTTCGGCGGCTATGCTTGTAGCTTCTCACGCTTGCTCACAGGATATGCCCTCTGTCGAAGCGGTCAAGGACTTTATTAAGAAAGAAAAAGAAGAATACGGTGAAATGATTGCAAGGGTGTAAATCATTCCGTTCCCTTTTTGATTTGCAGGAAGGCTCAAGATGAAAAAACTGTTCAAAAACAAGATTTTCAAAGGTGTTGTCGGAACACTTTTATGTGTTTGTATTTTGCTTTTTGCGGCAGTAATCGGCATTAACGCATATATGATTTCTTTTTCTAAAAAGAATTTTGTTACCGTAGACGAATTAAAAGCGGACAGCTATGATTGTATTTTGGTACTTGGTGCAGGACTTTGGAGCGGCAAGCCGTCGCCTATGCTAAAGGAAAGACTTGATTTTTCTCTTGAAGCATACAATAAAGAATGCAGCGACAGATTCCTTGTCTCGGGGGATCACGGCACGAAAAACTATGACGAGGTAAACGCTATGAAGGATTACCTTGTTGAAAACGGTATTTCGGCTGATTGCGTGTATATTGACCATGCAGGTTTTTCAACCTATGAGTCAATGTATCGGGCAAGAGATGTTTTCAAGGTTCAAAAAGTGCTTATCGTAACGCAAAAATACCATCTTTACAGGGCTGTGTATATTGCAAGACAGCTTGGCATTGAGGCTTACGGCCTTGACAGGGAGGAGCTCAAATATCCCGTCAAAAATAACATAAGAGAAGCGGCGGCAAGGGTAAAGGATTTCTTTTATTGTATAGAAAAGCCCGAGCCCACCTATCTCGGTGAAGAAATACCGATAAAAACCGCAAGTGCTTCGCTTACGGATGATAAGGTAAAAGTTTAATTTATATAAACGAGGGAAATGTATGTACGAAAATCCTAAATTTAACCAAAACAATGAAAAAATCCTCTGCGAGAGAAACGGCAAAAACTCCGATATGCTGATGGATATAAGAGTTAAAATTCTCAAAGCGGGCGAAACAATGACATTTTGCGAAGCGGAAAATGAAACGGCTCTGCTTTTGATGGCGGGAGATGTCGATTTTGTTTTTGACGGAAAAACCGAAAATGCAAAGAGACGTTCCCCGTTTCTTGACAAGGCAACGGCAATTCATTTTGCAAGGAATAACACGGTAACGGTTAAGGCGAACGAGGAGTCGAGATTTGTAATTGAGCAAACTGATAACTCAAACGATTTCGGCGTTCATTATTATAAAGGCGAGGATATGACAGTTCAGCACTTCGGCGCAGACCAATGGGACGGCGCGGCCGACAGACAGGTGCTTACGGTGTTTGACTATGAAAATGCTCCGTATTCAAATCTTGTCTTGGGCGAGGTTTTCCACAAGCCCGGCTGCTGGACGAGCTATCCGCCGCATTATCATCCGCAACCCGAGGTCTACTACTACGAATTTGATAAGCCGCAGGGCTTCGGCGTCGGCTTTAACGGAGACGATTGCTATAAGGTGGGTGACAAGGGCTGTCTTTGCATAACACCCATGCATACACATCAGCAGGCAGCGGCTCCCGGATATAAAATGTGCTATGTTTGGATGATAAGGCATCTTGACGGCGACCCGTGGAGAAAGACAAGAATAGACGCACCGGAGCACAAATGGCTTTTAGACGATAAATAAGGAGATAAAACTATGGCATATATGACTACAGCGCAGGCTCTCGTAAAATTCCTTGATAATCAATACGTTTCGTTTGACGGCAAGGAGACAAAATTCGTTGACGGAATTTTTACGATATTCGGTCACGGAATAGTTTGCGGACTAGGCGAGGCACTTGACTCCGACAGAGGAGGACTCACGGTTTATCAAGGCAAAAACGAGCAGGGCATGGCACACGTTGCCACCGCATTTGCAAAACAGAATAATCGCAGAAAAATAATAGCCTGTTCTTCTTCCATTGGTCCCGGTGCCGCAAATATGATAACTGCCGCCGCAACGGCTACGGTAAACCACATTCCGCTTTTGCTGTTTCCCGCAGATTCCTTTGCGTCACGCCAGCCGGACCCCGTGCTTCAGCAATTTGAGCAGGTAAATTCGCTTGCCACAACAACAAATGACGCTTACAAGGCGGTCACAAGATATTGGGACAGAATTTCACGTCCGGAGCAGTTGATGTCGGCCATGATAAACGCAATGCGCGTTTTAACCGACACGGCAGAAACGGGTGCCGTATGCATTTCTCTTCCGCAGGACGTCGAGGGTGAAAGCTATGACTTCCCCGACGAATTTCTCGCAAAGAGAGTACATAAAATTACAAGAATCGTCCCCTCTCTCGACGAGGTTAACGATATAGCCGAAATTCTTTTAAACGCCGAAAAGCCGCTTGTTATCTGCGGCGGCGGAGTAAGATATTCCGAGGCGGGAGAAGCACTTGAGATGTTCTGCAAATCATTCGGCATTCCCTTTGCCGAAACGCAGAGCGGCAAAACCGCCTGTCTCTCAAGCGACCCGCTGAACCTCGGCGGACTCGGAGTCACGGGTAATTCGGCAGGAAACGACATTGCAAAATGCGCCGACGTCATTCTCGGCATAGGCACTCGTTTTTCCGACTTTACCACCGGCTCAAAGAGCCTTTTCAGAAGCGACGCAAAATTTATAACCATTAACACTTCCCGCTTTGACGCGTACAAATTAGGTGCCGTAAAGCTCGTCGCGGACGCAAAGCTCGGAATAATCGCTCTCGGCAAGGCTTTGTCGTCTCACGAATACAGAACAAAATACACCGATGAAATCGCAAAGGCAAAAAAGTGCTGGAACGATGAGATGGAACGCTTTGCAAAATACAGCTACAACGAAGGCTTTACCACACTTATAAAAGCTCAGTACGAACGCTCCGTTCCGGAGTTTGCAGAGAAGTTCGGTACAATAACGCAGGTGGCGGCAGTCGAAAAAATACGCGAGATCATTCCCCACGACGCGATTTGCGTAGGCTCCGCAGGTTCTCTGCCGGGAGATCTCCAAAGGATGTGGACCTCGGACAGCAGATATTCCTACAACATGGAATACGGCTACTCCTGTATGGGCTATGAAATCGCGGGCGCATTGGGTTCAAAGCTTGCAGAGCCGCAAAAAGAGGTGTATGCGATGTGCGGCGACGGCAGCTATCTTATGCTGCACTCAGAGCTTGTCACATCAATCCAGGAGCATAAAAAAATAAACGTACTGCTGTTTGACAACAGCGGCTTCGGCTGTATAAACAATCTTGAAATGTCAAACGGAATAGGCAATCTCGCAACGGAATTCCGCTTCCGTGACGAAAACGGAGATCTGCTCGGCGACCTTGTTCCTATCGATTTTGCAAAAAGCGCGGAAGGCTACGGAGTTAAAACGTACACGGCAAGAACTCTTGAACAGCTTGAAAATGCACTTCGTGACAGCCTTGATTCTAAGGTTTCGACGCTTATAGACATTAAGGTTTTGCCGAAAACCATGACCGACGGCTATGGCGCATGGTGGAATGTCGGCGTGGCGTCAACCTCCGACAACAAGGCGGTCAACGAGGCTTACAAAAATAAAAAAGAAAACGAAAGTAAAGCGAGGAAATATTGATATGCTTGATAAGAACAAAGTTAAATTAGGTATTGCACCTATCGCTTGGACAAATGACGATATGCCCGATTTAGGCTCGGAAAACACCTTTGAACAGTGTATTTCCGAAATGGCTCTCGCCGGCTTTACCGGCTGCGAAGTCGGCAACAAGTATCCGCGAGACGACATACCCGCACTCAAAAAAGCTCTCTCGCTTCGCAATATGCAAATTTGCAATGCTTGGTTTTCTTCATTTCTTCTTACAAAACCGTATGATGAAGTAGAAAAAGACTTTGTAAAACATATTTCTTTTCTCAAGGAGATGGGCGCAAGGGTTGTCGGCATTTCGGAGCAGAGCTACTCTATACAGGGCACCGATAAGTCGGTTTTCAAAGACAAATATATAATGAACGATGACGAATGGGCTCGCCTTTGCGACGGCGTAAACCGTCTCGGCAAGGTCGCAAAGGATATGGGCATAGCCCTTACATATCATCATCATATGGGCACAGTTGTTCAGACCGCCGCCGAAATAGACCGTCTTATGGAAAATACCGACCCCGAGCTTTTCAGTCTTTTATATGATTCGGGTCATCTTGCATACTGCGGCGAGGATTATATCGGCGTTTTGAAAAAATACGCAAACAGAGTAAAACACGTACACTTAAAGGATATTCGCCCCGAGGTAATAGATAAGGTTAAGGAGGAAAACCTCAGCTTCCTTGAAGGCGTACGGCTCGGAACGTTCACGGTTCCCGGCGACGGCGCGATAGACTTCGGCCCGATATTTGACATTCTTGCGGACAGCGGCTATGAGGGCTATGTTCTCGTAGAGGCGGAGCAGGACCCTGCCAAGGCAAACCCGTTTGAATACGCGCTCAAGGCAAGAAAATACATTGCCGAAAAAGCCGGTCTTTAATTTAGTGGAGGTTAAGAAATGAGTTTTCAATTTATTATGCCGAAACAAATTTTTTACGGTGAAAACGCCTTATCGACCGCAGCAGAGCATATATGCGCCTTAGGCAAAAAAGCTCTTGTGGTTACCGACCCCATGATGGTAAAGCTCGGCAACACCGCAAAGATTACGGATATACTTGACAAAGGAGGCACTCGGTACGCAATTTTTGACGGCGTCATAAGCGAGCCCACCGACAGGATTATCGAAGCGGGCTTAAAGGCATGGAACAACGAAAAATGTGACTTCCTGATAGCCGTAGGCGGCGGCTCGCCGATAGATGCTATGAAGGCGATAGGTGCGGTTGCGACAAGCGGCTGCTCCGTTAACGATTTTCTCGGTAAGGTTATTACCGTCCCCACTCCGCCAATGGTAGCAATACCGACAACAAGCGGTACCGGCTCGGAGGCTACGCAGTTTACAATCATAACAAACACGGAAAAGGACATAAAAATGCTCTTAAAGGGTGCGGTGCTTATGCCCGACCTTGCAATAGACGATCCGGCGTTTACCATGACCGCTCCGCCGTCCGTTACGGCCGCTACCGGACTTGACGCACTTTGCCACGCAAGCGAGGCGTACACATCAAGAAAAGCACAGCCAATGACGGACGATCTCGCTATCAGCGCGGTAAAAAGAATTTTCAAATATCTTCCCACGGCTTATCGCGAGCCCCAAAACATTGAATCAAGAGAGCAAATGAGCCTTGCGGCTCTTGAAGCCGGCACGGCGTTCAACAATGCTTCCGTTACCGTAATTCACGGTATGTCACGACCGATAGGCGCGCTGTTCCATGTGCCGCACGGAATAAGCAACGCCATGCTTATGGCGGAATGCTTCGACTACGTTTGCGACGGTGCAGAAAAGCGCTTTGCCGATATGGCACGGGCAATAGGAAAAGCCGCAAGCGACGATTCCGACTCCGCCGCAGCAAGGAAATTCGTTGATGCCTGCAAGGAGCTTTGCGACATCTGCGGCATACCGAGCGTATCGGGTTACGGAATCGACCTTGTAGAATTCCGCAAAGCGATGCCGAAAATGGCAGAGGATGCTTTCGCATCCGGCTCACCGTCTAATACGATAAAGGATATATCCGTTGAAGATATATTGAAGATTTACGACAGACTTTGTAAATAATTTTTCGGATACAAACAGTATAAATCTCGCTGTTTAAATCATATTTCACTCAAAATTTGCCGACGGCACAATTTTGAAACAGCAGAAATCACCGGTTACACCTGTCAGGGCAACACGGGACGCAGGGTGATTTTAAATAACTATTTGTTGCCTGAAAGGTTATGTGATAATTATGTTAAAAATCGGCATCATCGGCGCAGGACGCATTGGCAAGGTGCATCTTGAGTCAATCTCCTACCACGTAAAAAATGCAACGGTAACCGCAATGGCAGATCCGTTTATGAACGAAGAAACCGAAAAGCTTATAAGAAGCTATGGTGTTTCAAAGGTGACAAAAGACTATAAGGACATTTTGAACGACAAGGATATTGACGCCGTTCTTGTCTGCTCCTCAACCGACACACACGCCGCAATTTCGATAGAAGCCATAAACGCCGGAAAGCACGTTTTCTGCGAGAAGCCGGTTGACCACTCAATCGAAAAAATCCAAGCCGTCGCAGACGCTTTAAAGGAGCATCCGGATATTAAGTTTCAGGTGGGCTTCAACCGCCGCTTTGACCATAATTTTGCCGCTATACGCAAGGCTTATGACGACGGAAAAATAGGTGAAGCACACATACTGAAAATTACCTCGCGCGACCCCGAACCGCCGAATCCCGCATACATAAAGGTATCGGGAGGTATCTTCCTCGATATGACGATTCACGATTTCGATATGGCGTGTTTCCTCACCGACAGCGACGTTGAAGAGCTTTATGTAAACTCCGCGGTGCTCGTTGACCCGGCCATAGGCGAGCAGGGCGACGTTGACACGGCAATCATAACCATGAAAATGGCAAACGGCGCTTTGGCGGTTATAGACAATTCGCGCAAGGCGGCTTACGGCTATGACCAGCGCGCCGAGCTTTTCGGCTCTAAGGGTATGGTTGCGACGAGCAACGACACCGTATCCTCGGCGGTAATATCAAACGCTGACGGCGTTACCGGCGAAAAGCCGCTCTTCTTCTTCCTTGAGAGATATATGGGCTCATTCTCCGAGGAAATGCGTCAATTCGCAGAGGCGGTCATAAACGATACCGAGGTTCCCGTGGGTATTCACGCAGGCCTTCAGTCTGTAAAGATAGGTCTTGCCGCAAGAAAATCGGTAGAGGAACACAGACCCGTAAAGATTTCCGAAATACAGTAATATAAATTTTGAGAATAAATAAATCCCGAACAAAGGCCGCACATTTGCAAGCTGTCTGTTCGGGATTTTATTTTTAATTTAAGCGTTTAATCATCTTCTCCACGGATTAGCGGGATCAGGATCTGTCGGGTCCCAGCCGCGGCGACCGTCAGAGGCACTGATTTTAACCGCCGAGGGCTTCGGAAGAACAGTTCCTCCCCAGCTGTCATATATCATAACCGTTGTTCCGAGCGGACAGCAATCATATATCCACTTGGCGTCAGCAGTTGTAAGTCTGACGCAGCCGTGAGAAGCAGCACTGCCGAGCTTATTATAGCTCCTATAAAGGAGCGTGGAATTGTCCTGCTTTGAATACGGTACGGAGTGAAAAAGCACCTTACCTACTATTCTCGTTGAATACTGCCCGTGAACGTTGCCCCTAAGCTCCTTCCAGCGATATTTTGCCGGAGTGTTGAAAACTCCGACGGGGGTTAAGCCGTCCGTTCCCACCGAGCACACAAAGGCTCTGTCCGGCACGGTAAATTTACCGCTGTTATCCTTTGCATAAACCGTGATACAGTTATTCGTGCGATCAACCGCTATAAGATAAGGCGCATTGTGATTTACCGCCTGTGGGTGAAGATAATAGCTGTATAACGTACCGTTTGTGAGAGTATAGGCATTGCCGTCATAATATATGGGGCCGTTGTAATTCTTGTTCCAAACGCCGCCGTCAATGGCATTAAGAGTGTCACCGTAAACGTATGCGCCGTTATAACCGAAATCTACAACACCGCCCGATACGACATACCAATCGTCACCGTATTTAACGAGAGTATTGGTGTCCCAGCGCAATATGCCGCCGTATACGTAATACCACGTGCCGTAATACTTGGTAAGACCGGTATAGCTCCAGTCGAGAACACCGTCCTTTACGTAATACCAAGTGTCATAGTATTTGACAAGCCCCGTATATGAGCTGTCCTTTTCGCCGTCCTGCATATAATACCATGTATTGCTTTCTTTTTTCAGTGAATCCTTTTCGGAGGCAAACGATGCCGTTGAAAATGCCCCGAGAAGTACCGATAGAAGCAGTATTATTGCCAAGATTTTTTGATATGTATTCTTCATTGTTCCCTCCGAGAAAGCATTTGATAGGTAGTAATAAAATTATATCTTTATTAAATGCCGTAGTCAAGCACTTTCAGCGAGCATCATACAATCGTTTCATATTGTAATACAACAATTTGCTATTGCAAACCAAGGCTTATCGGTATATAATAACAAAAGGTATTCAACCTATAATTTAAAGTACAGGGGAGCTTGTTTTTGCAGGCTGAGAGGAAGTAATCAACTTCGACCCTTTTTCACCTGATGCGGATAATGCCGCCGTAGGAAGTCACCCGAAAAAGACTTGTTAAACGGAGCTTCGCATTTTGAGTGAAAAGCTCCGTTTTTTATTTTGTCAAAAATAAAAGTCGGACTGTGCACAAAAAAGGATGTGAAAATGCCCCGCGGGGAAAACGACGCGGCAAAAAGCAGGGGGAGCGCCCTGAGTTTTGTAATTACAATGTTGCACCGTATGATGACAACACTGCTGCGATGGGAAGCCGTGTTCCGGCGTGAGAGGAGGCCAAAAAGCCTCGACCGATATAAAACTTTCTAAGGAGCAATTAAAATGAAAAAAAATCAGGTTAAAAAGCTTGCCCTTGCAGGTATGTTTTGTGCGGTAGCCGTTGTCGGCAGTTTATTCTCTTTCCCGGTATTCGGCAGTAAGTGTGCGCCGATACAGCATATGGTAAACATTCTCTGCGCCGTACTTCTCGGTCCGTGGTACGGTCTCGGCGTCGCCTTTGCGGCATCTCTCATCAGAAATCTGCTCGGGCTCGGCAGCCTTATGGCTTTCCCCGGCAGCATGTTCGGTGCCCTCATATGCGGTCTCATCTATAAAAAAAGTAAAAATATTCCGCTTACTCTCGTGGGCGAGGTCGGCGGAACCTCTCTGCTCGGCGGCCTTTGCGCATATCCCGTAGCCGTATTGCTCATGGGCAAAAGTGCCTCGGATGTTGCTTTTTACGCATATATAATCCCGTTCTTCATCTCAACCGCAGTCGGCTCGATTATTTCGGGAATTATTGTTTTCACGCTTAAAAAATGCGGCGTTCTTTCCAAAATGCAAAACGGATTGAAATAAAGCTTTATGTCAAGTCGTACCTTACGGTACAAAAAAATCGCACTTATATTATGAACCGAAAGGCCGTGAAAAAATGTTCGGAGAAATGCTGCAAAACGTCAGAAAAAAAAGACCGCTGATTCACAGTATAACAAATTTCGTTACGGTTAACGACTGTGCAAATATACTCTTGGCATGCGGTGCGTCACCGATAATGGCGGATGACGAAAGAGAGGCGGCGGAAATCACATCCGCGTGCGACGGGCTCTGCATAAACATCGGCACGCTTAGTTCTCGCACGATTCCCTCAATGCTTGCGGCAGGCAAAAAAGCCAACGAGCTTTGCCATCCCGTAGTTTTAGACCCGGTTGGCGTCGGGGCATCGCAATTCAGAACAGACACGGCATTTAAGCTTCTTGATAACATACACTTTTCGGTAATTCGCGGCAACATCTCGGAAATCAAGACATTGGCACTCGGAACAGGCTCCGCAAAAGGCGTTGACGCAGATATTGCCGACTGTTTTACCGAAGAAACTCTCGATAAAGCGGTAGCATTCGCAAAGAGCTTTTCGGAAAAGACCGGCTCGGTAATTGCAATTACCGGAAAAACAGACATCGTAGCCGATAAGGACAGGGCTTTTGTAATAAGGAACGGTAACGATATGATGTCACTTGTCACGGGCACGGGCTGCCAGCTGTCATCGCTCACCGCCGCATTTATCGCGGCAAATCAAAGCGACATACTGACGGCGGCGGCGGCGGCCGTCTCAGCCATGGGGCTTGCGGGCGAAACGGCATTTGGCAGGCTCTCCCCTCTTGACGGCAACGCTTCATACAGAAATTACATAATCGACGCCGTCTGCAATATGACACCGCAAGGATTGAAAGAAGGTGCAAAATATGAAATGCGATAAAAAAAATATGCTTCTCTACGCCGTAACCGACCGTGCTTGGGTCGGCAAACAGACGCTTTGCGAACAGGTAGAAGCGGCATTAAAGGGCGGCTGCACCTGCGTTCAGCTCCGTGAAAAAGAGCTTTCCGATGCGGAATTTTTTGAGGAAGCGGTTAAAATACATGAGATATGCAAGCACTACGGTGTACCGTTTATCGTCAACGACAATGTAGAAATTGCCGTCAAATGTCACGCCGAGGGAATTCACGTAGGCCAAGACGATATGAAGGCCTCCTGTGTTCGCGAAAGAGTCGGCGACGATATGATAATAGGAGTTTCCGCACATACCGTTGAAGAAGCCGTTGAAGCCGTTAAAAACGGTGCCGACTATTTGGGAGCGGGCGCGGTTTTCGGATCCTCGACAAAGCAAAATGCAGGCGCAATGAAAAAGGAAACGCTCAGAAGCATCTGCGAAGCCGTAGACATTCCCGTTGTTGCAATCGGTGGAATCAACGGCAAAAACTTAAAGGAACTATCTCACACGGGAATTGACGGTGTTGCTCTTGTCAGCGCGATATTTGCGGCAGACGACATTGAAAATACGTGTCGCGTGCTTCGCAATCTGACGGAGGAAACGGTGAAGTCAAAATGAAACTAAGCGGAGCCGTATTCGATTTTGACGGCACTCTTTTTGATACAATGTCGGTGTGGGACACCGCAGGAGAAGATTATTTAAAGCAATGCGGCAAAGTCCCGAGAGAAAACCTCTGTGAAGTGCTTAAGCCCAAGAGCCTTTCGGGGGCAGCAGAATATCTCAAGAAAAATTACGATTTACCCTTATCTGTAAACGAAATAGTCGACGGCGTAAACAAAACGGTGGGCGACTTCTATCTCTGCGAAGCACAGCCGAAGAACGGCGTACGAGAATTTCTAACCGCTCTTCGCGAAATTAACGTGCGTATGTGCATTACGACAGCCGCGGAACGAAAGCTCACAGAGGGCGCGCTTAAAAGATGCGGCCTTTTTGGATTTTTCGAAAAGATATTCACTTGCGAGGAAATAGGCCACGACAAAAACGACCCGTACATATATTGTGAGGCGCTGTCGTTTCTCGGCACAAAAAAAGACGAAACTCTCGTCTTTGAGGACGCATATCACGCCGCAAAGACGGCAAAGGGAGCGGGTTTTTATGTGGCAGCGGTCTATGACAGCCGCGAAAAAGCTCCCGAAAAGATGAAAGCCGTATCGGACATTTACTTAAACAACTTTCTTTTCCCGAGCGACTTTATAAATGATATAAAAAAGATAAAATAACAAAACAGCGGCAAACCGGGGGCACCACCTTTTGTCGCTCTATAAAAATAATGCTAAACTTATAAAAAACGGAGGCAAATATGAAAACAGCATTATCAATCGCAGGCAGTGATTGCAGCGGAGGCGCCGGTATTCAGGCCGATCTGAAAACGATGACTATGAACGGAGTTTATGCCATGAGCGCCATTGCGGCGCTGACGGCACAGAACACCACCGGCGTAACAGACATCTCGGAGGTATCTCCGGAATTTCTCAAGGAACAGATTGACGCGGTATTCACGGATATACGACCCGATGCAGTTAAGACGGGTATGATTCCTACGGCAGCGTTAATTCGCGTGACAGCCGAAAGGCTGAAATTCTACGATGCTCAAAACATCATAGTGGATCCGGTTATGGTTGCGACCTCCGGCTCAAGACTCATGGAATCTCCGGCAGTTGCCGTGATGAAAGAGGAACTTTTACCGATTTCTACACTCGTAACGCCCAATATTCCCGAAGCCGCCGTGCTATCCGGCATGGAAATTAAGGACAAGGACGATATGGAAAAGGCCGCAGCTAAAATTCATTCGGAATGCGGCTGCGCCGTGCTTTTAAAGGGCGGACACAGCATTGAGGACGCAAGCGACCTTCTCTATAACGAAAACGAGAGCTTTTGGTTCTACGGAAAGCGCATTGCCAATCCCAACACCCACGGCACCGGCTGCACGCTGTCAAGCGCAATAGCCGCCAACCTCGCCAAGGGATACGATTTAAAAGCTTCCGTAAAGCTTGCCAAGGATTACATCTCGGAGGCACTCGCCTTTATGCTCGATTTAGGCAAGGGAAACGGTCCTATGAATCACGCTTTCATGCTTTCCGGCAAATACGCCGCAAAAAGCAGCGGAGAATAATAAAGTCAAAGTGATGAGCGGCTCTGCCGTTCGACGATCAACCTAATACAAAGGAGAACAAAAATGAAAACAGAAGCTTACGCAACACAGATGGACGCCGCAAGAAAAGGCATTATTACCGATGAGCTGAAGGCAGTAGCCGAAAAAGAGCACATGACAACAGCTGAGCTGCTTCCCCTCGTAGCCTCAGGTAAGGTCGTAATACCCGCCAACAAGCGTCACAAGTGCCTGTCGCCCGAGGGCGTCGGCTCAATGCTCCGCACAAAAATAAACGTAAATCTCGGCGTTTCGAGAGACTGTAAGGACTATGACATTGAGATGCAAAAGGTTCTCTCGGCAGTTAATATGGGTGCTGAAGCTATAATGGATCTCTCAAGCCACGGCAACACACAGCCGTTCAGGCAGAAGCTTACGCACGAATGTCCTGCTATGATAGGCACGGTGCCCGTTTACGACAGCGTAATTCACTATCAGAGAGACCTTGACACTCTGACCGCAAAGGACTTTATTGACGTCATAAGACTTCACGCAGAGGACGGAGTCGACTTTGTAACGCTCCATTGCGGAATCACAAGAAAAACAATTGACCAAATACGTAAGCACAAAAGGAAAATGAACATAGTTTCGCGCGGGGGCTCACTCGTTTTTGCATGGATGTGTATGACAGGTGAAGAAAACCCGTTTTACGAATACTATGATGAAATACTTGATATATGCCGCGAATATGATGTTACAATCTCTCTCGGCGACGCCTGCCGCCCCGGCTGTCTTGCCGACGCGACCGACGTATGTCAAATCGAAGAGCTTGTACGTCTCGGCGAATTAACAAAAAGAGCTTGGGAAAAGGACGTTCAGGTTATGGTTGAGGGCCCCGGACACGTTCCGATGGACCAGATAGCTGCCAATATGAAGGTTCAGCAGACAATATGCATGGGTGCTCCATTCTACGTTCTCGGGCCGCTCGTAACCGATATAGCTCCCGGATATGACCACATAACGGCAGCAATCGGCGGAGCCATGGCGGCAATGAGCGGCGCGGCTTTCCTCTGCTATGTAACTCCGGCCGAGCATCTCGCTCTCCCGAATCTCGACGACGTTAAGCAGGGCATCATCGCAAGCCGTATAGCGGCTCATGCGGCGGATATTGCCAAGGGCGTCCGCGGAGCACGTGATATCGACGACAAAATGGGCGACGCAAGACGTGCACTTGATTGGGAAGCCCAATGGAAATGTGCCATTGACCCCGAAACGGCTAAAGCAATACGTGACGACCGCTCCCCCGAGCACGACGACACCTGCTCAATGTGCGGTAAGTTCTGCGCCGTCCGCAGTATGAATAAGGCACTCGCCGGCGAGCATATAGACATACTGTAAAAAACACTCATTAAGTAAAAACGAGCTGTAACGGTTAAAACCTTTACAGCTCGTTTCGTTTTTATTTGTTAAATATCAGCCTTTATCAATGTTATTTGAGAAAATATCGGCAACCTCACTCATTATGATATACGCCGTCGGGTCTACGCCGTGAACGTAGTCCTTCATTTTACCTACCTGATACCTGTTAACTACGAAATAAATCATCGCCTTATCACGATTTGAATATCCGCCCTTTGCATTGAGCCTTGTAAGGCCGCTGCCAAACGCCTCGCTCAAAACCTGACATATCTCTTCGGGTCGTTCGGTTATAATGACGGCACACTTTGAGCGGTCTATACCTTCAACTATAAAATCAACTGTTTTCAACGCCGCCGAATACGTAACTATTGAATAAAGCGGAAGCACCCAGCTTTTAAGCACGATTCCGCAAATGACATACAAAAGAAAATTATATATCATAACGAATGTGCCGACGGTAATTCCGAGCCGCTTCGCAAAAATGACCGCCATAACCTCAATGCCGTCCATTGCCCCTCCGTAACGGATAGCAAGACCGCTTCCGATGCCGGAAAGGACGCCGCCGAACAGCGCGCAAAGCAACAAATCGGTTCCGGCGAGCGGCGATGCTATGCTCACATCTACGGGGAACACATCGGTAATCAGCCACGCAAACAGCGAATAAACGCCAACCGCATAAATCGAATAAAACGTAAAGCCTGCGCCTTGCTTTTTAAGTCCAAACAAAAAAAGCGGCACATTTAGGATTAAAAGAAACAGAGAAAGAGTCAAATTCGGCGGCGTAATCTGCTCAAGCAGCATTGACGTTCCGGAAATTCCGCTGTCGTACAGCTTGACCGGGGTCATAAAAATCGTAATGCCGAAAGCGTTTATTATTCCGGCTATCGTAAGCATCAAAATGTTTTTAAAAACTCTTTTAAAACGAATGTTTCGGGGGTGTTTCACTTGACAAGCACTCCTTTAATAAACATAGGTCCCGCAAGCCGCCACGGCAAGGTGATAAGCTTAACATTAAATCCGCCGCCTCTTCTGTATTCTACGCAAGCTTATGCACATACGAGATTATCAATTAGATTTTTCAATATAAATTATATATAAATCGGAGGTCAAAGTCAATCGACAGTAATTTGTGAAGTGTCATCTCACACAGCACGCAAAAATCAACCCTTTGAGAAACATTTATTTCTCAAAGGGCTGATTAACCGATTTAAATTAAGACAGTGCTTTTTTGAGACTTGTTCCGAAAATCAATCGCAATAAAATCGATTCATAAGCGCCGCCGCCGACAAATCTTTCGGCACTTCATCATCTCCGCTCAAAATCGCTTTGAATTTTCGGTAAGGGCCGCAAGAAAATCTTCACTTGTAATAACACCTTCAAATCCCATTTCGGATGCGAGATATGACACATTCGGTTTTTTCAATGCGGCCTTCTCCATAAGCGAGTCATCGGTAAGGATTCTGTTCGTTTTATCGTCCATAAGTATATGCTTGTCTGCCATACACACGGTTCTGTCGAAGTTTTCGGCAACAAATTCCATATCATGTGTAATGGTAATTACAAGCTTACCCTCGGAGGACAGTGCATTGATAATTCCGGACAGAAGTCTTATGCCGTGTCTGTCCTGACAAGCGGTCGGCTCATCAAAAACAAATACATCCGGGTCGGCCGCTATTGCCGCGGCTATCGTCACAAACTTTCTGTATGAATACGAAAGATTGTACGGATTTTCATTGATATACGGCTTAAGTCCCGTCAATTTAACCGCTTTTTTTAATCTCTTGTTCACCGTTTCTTCATCCACTTTAAAGTATCTCGGCGTGTATGAAATTTCGGCCAGTACCTCCTGATTAAAAATTTGGTCGTCGGGGTTTTGAAATACGTAAGCCACTTTTCGCGCAATCGTCGCGGTCGTTTTGCCTTTTGTCGATACACCGTTTATAAGCACTTCACCCTTTGTGGGCTTAAGCAGACCGTTCATAAGCTTTGCGGTTGTTGTTTTTCCGGCTCCGTTTTCGCCTATAATCGCTATTTTTTCGCCTAAATCCGCAGAGATGCTTACGCCTTCAACGGCAACATGCCCGCTTGGATATTCAAAATAAACATCTTTCAATTCAAGATAAGCCACAGCCGTCACTTCCTCCTTTGGATTTTTGCACACATTCGGTAAATATTTTCAGAGCTTCATCCACCGTTGTCGGGATTTTGTCGATAAAAAGTCCTTTGCTTCTTGCCTGAAATCCGAGAACGGCAACATAGGGCATATCAAGATTTTTTTCATAAAGGATTTCGCTTGACAATACGTCCTCCGGAGATCCGTCAAGCAGCACCGAGCCGTCATTGAGATATACTATATGGTCTGCATATTCGGCTATCAGATTCATCTTATGCTCAACCAAAACTATCGTTTTCTTTTGACTGTTCAGATATTTGATTATTTCGAATACATCCTCCGTACCCTTCGGGTCGAGCTGAGAGGTCGGTTCGTCTATAACAATAATATCCGGGTCCTGAACAATGATGGAAGCCAAAGCGACTCGCTGTCTCTGTCCGCCGGACAGCTCACAGGGATGCTTGAACATAAAAGCTTCGATTTGGAGCAAGCTTATGATGTCCATTACTTTGGTTATAATCTCTTCACGGTCAACTCCCATATTTTCAAGGCCGAAGGCAATCTCTTCAAAAACAGTTTCTTTTATTCCGCTGTTTTGAGTAAAGGGGTTTTGGAAAACGAAGCCTATTCTTTTGGCCTTTTCTTCTTCGCTGATCTCTTTTGTGCTTTTTCCGAATATTTCAACCGACCCTTCAACCTCTCCGCCGTGAAAAGACGGAATAAGGCCGCGGATGATATTGCAAATCGTTGTTTTGCCGCAGCCGTTCGGGCCGACAATCGCACATACCTCTCCCTCCGAAACGGAAAAAGAAACGTTCTTCAGGCAGTATTCGTCGGCAGATGGGTATTTGTATGACAGATTACTTATTTTAACAGCTTCCATACTTGTCTCCTTATCATTTGATGAAAATGAATTTCACGGCAATAAGTGCAGCTGTTACAAAAGCTATTCCTATCATAGTCACAACATCTGCCCTGCTTGTGTTGTTTACTCTTAAAGACGTGCGTTTGCAATGGCAGTTAAAGCATCTCGCCTCTAAAGCTATTGCTTTTTCCTCCGCGCTTACCATAGAGCTGAGCAGCAATGTAATAAGCATAGGTAAAATCGCCTTTAATCTGACAAACAAATTGCCTTCCGTTTCAATTCCTCGAGAGCTTTGAGCTTCAAGAATCTGCCCCATTTTGTCCGATAATTCGTTTATGGAGCGAAATGATGCAACTACCATATAAACAACATTGGACGACAGACCCATTTTGCCGAGAACCGCCATAAGGTCCTGAACCTGCGTTGTCTCGGTAAAGAGCAAAAGTCCTCCTGCAATGGAGAGAATTACCGAAGACATTCTGCAGCCTCGTATAAAACCGACCTTATATAATGAGATTTTTCCGATTGAAAGAAGCACTTCAGCTTCGGCATTTTGAAACAATGAGCTTATCAAAATAAGCATAAGTCCAAAGAAAACAAAAAGCTTAAAATACGATTTAAAAAATCCTTTAAAAACGTGAGCGAAAAGAGACAGTATTATGTATACCACACTGATCACCGCAATATATACGGGTCCGCCGAACAATATCGATAAAACAGCCGTACAAATAACAAACAGAAATTTTGTAATCGGACTAAGCTCTTTAATTGTGCCGCCTTGTCTTTTCAATTGTTCTTCTATGGCCTGTCTATCCATAAATCTCCACCCCGGTCAATGTATTTTTCTTATTGCGGCTCTCCGCTGTCCGTATTTTTATCCGTATTTTTATCCGTATTTTCGTCTGCGATATCGTCATCATCAAAAAGGTCATTTTTCTCTTTTTTCTCCTTAAGATAAATGTGACCTAATTGGAATTTGCTGAGATATCTGTTTGACATTCCCTTTACGATGATGTAGCAAACGACACACGAAAGCAGCTTGTCCAAAAATTCCGTACAGAACGACGAAATCAATGTTGCCGGGAGCACTCCGAGTCCGGTTGCGCGAAGGAATGTTATAATTACTCCTTGCCCAGTCTCAGTTATTCCGCCGAACACCAGTGCGGTGATAGGAGACGACAATACCACGCCAAGCAGCGCAATAATAATTCCGCTGGTAATGAGTTTCGGTATGCTGGCCATCATTTTTTTCTTGCTCAAGAAGCCGGCAGCCAAGCCGTAAATTGCCGTTACGGGAATATACGCAAACATAATCGGTGAAAATATTCCCGATACGACACCGGTCAAGGCGCCCGTAAGGCAACCTATTGCAGGCCCGCACAGCATACCGATAAGAATGGTTCCGATGCTGTCAACATAGAGCGGTATTTTCAAAGCAGAAGCCAGATTTCCGCCTACAACATTTATTGCCAAGCATATCGGTATCAATGATATTACAATAATTGAAATAGATTTTTTTTGTTTCATATGTTTCTCCCCCGTGATATCTCACCGGATCGGAACAAAAACGCTGCTACCTGCCGATCATAAACAACTTTCTGTCTATTTCATGGCAGCAAGCATATCCCCCAAGGTCCTTCACGGTATTTAATATCTTCAGTATTTTTTTATACATCTTGAGCTTTCCCTTAGGAGTGTAAACGTATTTTATTCCCTCGATAAACCTCTTATTGTCCCGATAAACCAACTGTCCGAAGTTGATTTCTCTCGGTAGCTTTTCAATGTTATATTCTTTTTTAAAATCAATCAGAATTTTGTTCAGCCCACAGACCTCTCGCGAGCCGAGAATTATCATTTTATCCGGATCAAGCACGTACCATACAATTGCCCAACCGGAAGTATAATACTCAAGCGACTCAATATTTCCGGATAAAATATATTCCCTGCTTTTCCGCATAAATTCAACAATAGTGCCGTCGTCAAAGAGTTTTTTTACAACGGTTTCGTTTCCCTTTTGCGGTCCGTGTCTGAAATCATAAAAAGCTCCCGCCCAATCCATACACAGTCTGACAGCTTCAAAAACAAGCTTGCTGTCATCGGTATCTATTCCTCGGTTAAGTGCCTCTCCGCAGCATTCGAGGAACCTGTTACTGTCATCGTTCGTCTCACCGGAGAACAATTCCGGACTCATCCAGCTCACATGGCTTTCGGGGTCCACCTCGTATGACCAGTGATACTCATCGGCAACACCTTCAAGATACTTGTAAAGATATTCGGAAAAAGCCTTTACAATTTTCTTGTTTGACATCGGTTCTTTAGCCGGAGCGGCTGTCTCCGCCTGGCCGTGAAGTACCCGATTTTCAACAGTTATTGCATCAAGCTGCATAGCTTCTTTTCCCTTTTCAAAGGACAGGCCGCCGCCTGATGCAACACTGTATCTCGCAATCATCAAATATCCCGCGTGTTCGAAAAAGTGTGAGACGCTCTTTGCCGTTTCGGCCTCATACCTTTCTGCAACTTTGATCAATTCTTCGTCAATCGTTATTGTTATATTCTTCTTCACATTTATACTCCCCTATGCATTTTATTAATAAGACTATCTATATGTATTATATTATTAATTCTTTATTACTGTCAACCGTTACGGCAAATAAATATCCGACAGACATCGAACACAGGGAAACGCTAAATGTATAATCAGTTTTTCTCCTTATTGGCAAAACCGGGAGTCAGAACCTTAGCAATAACAAGCAAAGCTATGGCTATAATAACCGTACCTACGATAATACACGGAGTATATCCGAACTTCGTGTAAAGAACGGGTGACACACCGGTTCCTATCGTGCTGCCTATCGCAAGTGCGCCGAAGCTTGAACCTATTACGGTTCCGCGTATTTCAGCTCTTACATCCGTGCACAGAGAAATACAAGCCTCTGTTGCAAATTCGACGAATGCAAAGTAAAGGAAAAGACCGATGCTTCCGATAATAAGCGATTTTTGGTTGGTGAATGCGGCTATTACGCCTCCGCATATAGTCACAATGGCACCGAGCTTCATGGCTTTTGTTTTTCCGAGCTTGTCTGTAAGAGTAAGGCAAAGGAGCGAGCCAACAAATACCGCTAATCCGAATGCCGCGGAAATAAAGCCGATCTCCGATAAGCCCTGGTCGAAATTATCTTCAAGCCAACCGCCGTACATTGTCTGGCAGAACCAGTTACCGCCCATCAGAAGCGAGCCGGTAAGAAGGGCTGCCAAGGCATTTTTATCCTTGAGTACGAGCGAAAGTCTGTGGAAATATGAGCCCTTTTCCGCCTTGTTCTCTTGCATCTCGTGAGAAACGGTTGCGTCGATACCGAACCGTTTTTCTCCTTCCTTCGGGAGAATAAAGCCTAAAGCGATTGCAAAAACCACGGCGATGCCTGCCATTAAGACAAACGGTACAGCCCAGCCGAAGTTTTCCATAAGAACACCTGCAACCGGTGAGCCTATCATAAAGCCGAGTGCATATGCGGCTTCAAGAACCGCAGTCATACGGCCTCTGCCCTCGTAAGGAATCATTTCGCTGAGGTAAGAGTACATTGCCGAGTCAAAAGTGAGTGTCGCGGCATAGGAAATGGGTAACGCGACAACAAAGCAAGGGAAGCTTGGGAAGAAGTATATAGCCGCATAGCTTGCCGCAAATGTGAGCAATGCTATTAAAAGCGAATTCTTCTTTCCGAACAAGTCAATAATACCGCCCCATACAGGTCCTAAAAATCCCATCGCCGATCTGATAGAGATGGCAAGACCGATAACAACGATTGTCGTGTCCAAATTTCTTGCGATTTCGGGAAGGAACGGCGTAACCATATGGTATCCCGTGAAAATTGCTATTCGCAACAATCCGAACAGTATAACAAGCATAGCAACTGTGCCCGTAAAAACTCTCTTTTTATTATTCTTTTCCATTTTAGAATCTCCTCCAACAAATATATGCCGGCTAAAGCGTTAATCCGGAATTTGCGGTGCGGTCGGCGCCGTTATGTTTACCGGAAGCCTTGTTTCGGGGAACAGGTTGAAATCCTTCATAATTATTTCTTCAGCCTGCTGTAAGGTTTTTGTATCCTTTATCGCATTAACGATAGGATTTACTTCTCTTAAAATATCGGGGTCAAAGAAGAATGTGAACGCTGCCGCAGGTGTCATTTCAACAGACCAAAGACGTTTGCAGTAGAAGGTTCCGAAATGTCCCTGTGCCGCCTCATACGGCCATTTTTCAACTTCCTCGCCCGGGATCCACTTGAGGATTTCGCCGTAAGTGTTTATATCCTCCTGAGTAAGTCCGTTACCGCCGATAAACGCGCCCTTTTGCATAGCCATTCCGATGTTTCTTATAATATGAGCCATCGGCATTTCGGCATCGCCGCCGATTGCATTTACACCGTACACACCGGGAATTTCAAGCTCCGAAGCGCAAAGAATTGAGATAGCGTCTATCAACGGGGACTGTACCTGTGTTTCAGTTCCGGTGAAAAACGCGTCAGCTCCGATATCCACCGTAACAAACAAATCCGCTCCGTATTCCGCGATAAGGTCCCTAAAGCCCTGCATAATGCCGGGAACACCCTTGCGAATGCTTATTGTGGCAATAACGGTATCCTCAAGGACATTTTTCATCAAAGATTCGTGCAGATATTCGCCTTTTCCATGGCCTCCCACAACCTTTGTTTCCTTGCTGATAATCGCCACGTTTTCGCTGAGCCTTTCGGACGGCTGGAGCCAATCGAGATCGATGACCTCTCCTCCGAGAGCCATTTCTCCGTTAAACTCCCACCATTTGCAGCCGATGTCTGCCAAAACAAATTTTTCAACACCGAGCTTTTTAAGGAGATTCATAACGGGAATCGTGTTCATGATGTCTCCTCCGCCGCCGCATCCCGCGAGAAGGGCAACCTTTGATTTTTTGCCCAAGTCGATCATCGACGGGCGTGGACTTGTCCAATTATTCATGTTTTTCCTCCTTGTTTTTCATTGTATTTAAAATACAAAAAATTATTTCAAAATCATTTTATAGATCCTCATCAGATCCTCTTCGCCGACTGCTCTCGGATTCACGTTAACACCGTCATCCATCATAGCGTCTTTTGCATATTTTTTAAGCTCATCCTCGGTAACGGCTCCTATATCAAGCTTTTCTTCTGTTCCGACAGCCCTGAACAGTTCCCTGACTTTTTCTATCAGTACATCCGCAGGCTGCGCGTGTTCGGGGAGCTTTGCACCGATATACTCCAGCACTCTTTTGTACTTCTCCTTGCACACGTCACGGTTATAATCAATAGTCGGAATTTGAAGCACACCGCAACCGAGTCCGTGCGGCACATTATGGTAAACCGTCAATGGGCAGCTTGCCGCATGCGGAATAACGCATCCGCACTTGCTCTGTGCCACGCCTGCAAGAAGTGACGCGTAAGCCATTTCGTTGCGTGCGACTTTATCGTTTTCGTTCACACAAAGCGGGAGGCTCCTGAAGACGATTCTCAAAGCCTCCAGCGCCATAAGCTCTGCCACGGCATCGTCCATAACCGAAGAATAAGCCTCAAGCGCATGTGATAAAACGTCGAGTCCCGTATGAATCGTCGTGTTTTTCGGAACACTGTATGTAAGCTCCGGATCGACAACCGCATATGTTGCCGCAAGCATCGGGCTGAACATAATATCCTTAATATTGTTAGTATCGACAATTACGATACACTCCGAAACCTCGGAGCCCGAGCCCGAGGTTGTGGGAATCGCAATCAAAGGAATCGGGGGATTTACCGGCTCCTTTATTTCCTCTCCGCGTCCCGCGAGATAATCATGAATACTGCCCTCGTTTGTGGCAAGAATTGCGGCACCCTTCGCTATATCCATGGAGCTTCCGCCGCCTGCAACGATAACAAGGTCGCATTTTTCCGCCTTGCAAAGAGCTCCGCACTTATCAACCGTTGCAACCCTCGGGTCCGGCTCCACCTCTGTAAACGCGACGGCTGATGCGCCTGCCTCTTCGACGGAAGCGATAATATCGTTTGCAATTCCGAGCTTATATACCGTAGGGTCGCATACAAGCAATACTTTTTTTGCATTTTTTTCTTCAATCAAATTCTTAATTTCGAAACGTTTTCCGTTACCGAATTCAATTGTTGTTTTTAAATAATGAGTAAATGAGTTAATCATCGTTTCATCTCCCTTTTAATACTTTTCCAACCAATCCTCATAGAACGCTTGACAGTCGTGCTTCGGTTCGTATATTTTCCCCGCGAAGCTCATTTCCGCCGCTGCTTCTCTGATGTCCTTGTAAAGTCCGACGCCTGTAAAAGCACCCATGGCAATACCGAGGCCGGTAATCTCTCTTTCCTTTTGCGTAATTACCTGTCTGCCGCATACATCCGCTAGTATGCCGTTATAAAAATCGGATGCGGTCTGTCCGCCGCATACATACAGCGGAGCTTCAGAATCAGCCTTTATCGCTTCGAGATTTGCACGCACGGCATAACAGTTTGCCTCGTATACCGCTCTGAAAAAATGGCCTCGCTTATAGCTGTCCAGAACCCATGGAGTGGGGAATACAAATCCCGAGCGGCATGTTGAAGACCTTCGGCCTGCAATTTCGTGTCCCGAAAAGCACCGCATACCGTCACAGCCGAGCGGTACCGACATTGCTTCCTGCGTCATTATTTCATAATCCGTACGGAATAAGTCTCTTACCCATCTCAAAGCGAGCCCGGTAATTCCCGCGTTTCCCTCTTGCAGCCACAAACCGGGTACACCATGGCGGTTTGTAAAAGCAAATTCATCGACTTCGTATCTGTCCGTAACGCGCATTACCGGAGTTGTCGTCCCGGCAACGGCTGCAAGCATTCCGCTTTTCAGCACATTCATTCCTACAAGGCCGGCCTGAGAATCTGCTGCTCCGCAAATTACAGGCGTACCCTCCTTAAGTCCTGTTTCACAAGCCGCTTCCTTTGTGACAGTGCCGATTTGCTCTCCGAAATCGGATATTTCCGGAAATATATCGGTTCTGAGTCCCACAGACTTCAGCAGCTCAGATGACCACTTACCGTTTTTGACATCAAATAATTGCGACGAGGAGGCAACAGACGGCTCGCTGACCTTGCTGCCGCACAGTAAATAACATATCCAATCGCTTATCATCATAACCGTATCAATTCGGTCATAAACAGCTTCGTTAAATTTTTTGTACCACAGCAGTCTTGCGAGACCGAACATTCCGGAAACAGGCAAGCCGGTTATTTCTTTTATGAACGGCTCCTTACCCGACAGAATATCTGCCGCTTCCTCTCCCCTTAAATCTACGCTGGGAGCTGCATATATCTCTTTACCGAAACGGTCAAGCCAGACCATGCCCTCTCTTTGAGAGGTAGCACTCACGGCAACAATTTCATCGGCGGATATTCCTGCCTGCGTTATTACCTTACGGCAAAGCGAAAACAGGATTTTTTTAAATTGCTCCGCATCAAAAAGCATAGCCTCTTTGTTGCTTGAGGAAAGGTCCTTTAGATATTCCCATTCTCTGTAAGCATAGGAAACCAAACGGCCTGAAATATCAAAGAGATTGCATCTGCCTGCTCCCGTGCCTGCATCGAAAACCATAGCGTACTTTTTCACGTTATTCTCCTAAGTCTATACAACTCTGTTATCGATTTTTGTATTTTCGGTAAATGCCCTCACGGCCTCAAAGCACATTTTTGAGTGCTTTGCGATAGCGTTGTATGTAGAGCCTCCGATATGCGGAAGAAGCTCCGTGTTTTCAAGCTCCAAATACGGGCTGTCAGCGCTGAGCGGTTCTTTTCCGTATACGTCAAATGCGGCTCCCGCTATTTTCTTTTCGCGAAGGAGATCAAGAACGTCCTCTTCGTTTGTCGTAGCGGTTCTTGCCGAATTGATGAAATATGCCGTTTTCTTCATATTTGACAGGAGTTCCTTATCAAGCATCCCTCTTGTATCGGGGGTTACCGGCAAGTGGTTTGATACGTAGTCGCTCTCCGAAACCAGCTTTTTCAGGTCCTCCGTCTTTTCTGCTCCGTATTCCTTCATAGCCTCTGCAGAAACATATGGGTCATAAGCTAAAATTCTCATATTGAATGCCGAAAGGCGTTTTGCTGTTTCCTTGGCAACGTTTCCGAAGCCCACAAAGCCGACTGTGCTGCCGTCAAGCTCCGTTCCGAAGGATTTGAAATAATAATCCTCGGTCCAGCCTCCGTCGCGTATCATCTTTTCACCCTTATAGAAATTTCTTGAGACGCTGATCATCATTCCGACAACCATTTCGGCAACGCCTACCGCATTTCTTCCCGGAGTGTTGACAACTATAACATTGTTCCTTTTTGCGGCGTCGAGATCTATATTTGAGGTACCCGCTCTGCAGACAACAAGCATTTTGAGCGTCGGGCATTGTTCAAAAACATCCTTTTGAACAACATCCTCCTCGGTTACGAATATTTCAGTTCCTTTTTCGTTTAAAAGCTTTGCCAGCTCTTTGCCCTCTCTTACGATTCCCGTATCGAACCAGTTTTCATAGCAAACCTCGTTGTCTTTTTTCAACTTTTCAAGATAAAGCTCCTGAAACGGTGCTGTAATCCATATTTTCATTGTGACTATCCCCTTCTTATGGCACTAAAACCGTTTTAATTGAAACTCTGTCCGGCTTTTTCGCCGACATGGCCTCATCAATTTCATTTAAAGCAAAGATATCGGTTACCATAACCTTTGCATTTATTTTGCCTTTTTCCAGACAATCTATTGTGTACGGAAAAGCTCCGGGGCTCAAATGCCCTCCGATTACACGAAGCTCTTTAAATTCACTTATCTGATTAAGATCGATTTCCGCTTTTTTCTTAAACACGCTGTAAATAAAGAGCATTCCCTGTTTTCTCAGACAGTTCATTCCCGTTTCCACCGAAGCGGGATTTCCGGTCGCCTCCATATATATGTCGCAGCCCACTCCGTCGGTTAACTCCATAATTCTTTTTGTGACGTCTTCCTTCATTGGATTTAAGACCTCTGCCGCTCCGAGCTTTTTGGCGATTTCGCAAAGAGCGTCGTTGGTATCTATTCCTATTACTCTCTTCGGATTTCGAAGAAGAGTAAACTGAAGCATTCCCATACCTATAGCTCCGAGTCCCGAAATAACGACAGTGTCTTCCATCCCCATTCCGGTTTGGTTGACCGCATATGCGGAGCATGACAACGGCTCGCAAAGAGCGGCCTCGACTGCCGGAATGTCTTTTGAAACCTTGTGAATCAATGCGTTTTTCGGAAGAAGCATATATTCGGCAAAGCCGCCCTCAAGGAATCCGTTTTCATCATCGCAAAGATGATAAAGGCCCTTCTTGCAGTAATAACACTTTCCGCACGGCATTATGCACTCCGCCGTAACCCGGTCTCCGCGGACAAAGCCTTTTTCCTCCGCCCCGGGGCCGATTTCTTCGACTGTTCCCACGAATTCGTGTCCGGGTACTCTCGGAGACTCAATGCCTCCCCACGGGTCGCCGCCCATATAAACCGCTCTGTCCGAAGCGCAGATTCCGGCGGCTTCAATTTTTATAAGTATTTCTCCCTCTCCGACCTTAGGTGTATCCACCTCGCAAAATCTGTAATCCTTTGCTCCGTATGCTACTATCGCTTTCACTTCGTGCCTCCTGCTTTACTTATAAATAATCATGGTATTTTTCTTTTTTTATTCCCTGCATCCCGAGCAGCTTACAAGCTTCAATCAGCATTGCCTCTCCGCGTCCGCCCGACATTGCATAATGGTGCGGAAGCGCATTTTTTGTAAATGTTTCTAAAAACTCCGGAATGCTTACGGGCTCTTCATCCATTTGCAGCTCCGTAAACCACGCCCTGACGCCGTCGTGACCCTTGTCACGCTGTTTTCCTATTTCGGCACTCAAGGCGAAGAAGCGGTCGCCGTTGTCCGCGACACGGAAAATACTCGCTTTTTGTTTGTTGAATATCAAATCTCCTACCGTGCCGGGATCCTGCGGAGCACCGGGAGCACACGGGTATTCTTTTATTTTCATCCCGTTTTCATTTGCATAGCTCGGCAAGCCTATTCCGCAATGCCACCAAACAACGCCGCCGAACTCGGGATCCACCTGCACCATATCCATAAGAGCGGCTCTTTTTTGCGTTGCGCCCGAAAGCATAATCATACTTATGAGTCCGAGCAGGTCGCCCTCGCAGGCAACGGGGTACCCGTGATCGCAAAGGTAGCCGTATGCCATACACGGGAAAATATCCAATCTCTCCTGGAAGCGCGTCCAACACGCAACAGCCATTCCCGCGTAATTGTTTTCTTCAAAATATCTTTTTAAAACACAGATAAGCTTGCATGATTTTACAAATCTTTCCTCGTCTGCGGTAAACGAGCTTGCGCTGCTTTTTATCTCCGCGGCAAGCTCCGCTATTTCTTCATCCTTCATTTCAAGAACCGCGTCAATGATTTTGTCAATGTCCGCTTCTTCTATTGTTATGCCGAAACGGCTTTCGACCTTTTTCTTATCGTATTCAAGATTGACAAATCCCTCGGCAACGCCTCCGGCAATCGCAATCTTCTTACCCTTAATTGCCTTTAGACATCTTATCGCCCCGACGGTAGTAAGAAATCTGTTTACAAAAAGGGTATCGTCCGCGTTTCCGTACAACCATTTCACGGCGGGTATTTCGCGTCCCGAATTTGCCACACTTGTGAAAAGATTGAGTCCCGTCATTGAATTAAAGAGCAGCACGCCCTCTTTTTTCGGCTCAGGAACAGCCCAGCAGCAAACCGGCACGCCGAGCTTTGTAAACTCGTTTATGCACTCACCGAACCATGTAAAGCCCTTGACCGTTACAACAATCAAATCGCAATCCTTAAGCCCGTTTGCAACCCTTTTAGCTTCCTCAGGCTCAAAAAACTCCGACTCGCCTTTTATAACCTCGCAGTCGTTTTTTTGAGCCAATTCGATAAACGCCGAAACATTTTTATTGTCAAGACCTGCAGCATCATTTGTTGCAGCGAGTCCTATTTTAATCATTTTTTCTCCTCCGAAAGTATCACAATCTGCCGATAAAAATAAAAAAGAGACTTCTCCTGAAATTATTATGCGTATCGGGGTAACGAAATACAAAATCAAGCTGACAGGAGAAATCTCTCTTTTTATCTATTCTGAAAATTTATACAGAATCAAGCTTTAAAGACCGGCGATTCTCGCGAGAGCGTCAAAGCCCTCCATATCACCGAGCTCTTTGTCAAAGAAGCAGGTTTCACCGCCCATGGCCTTACAGGTGCAAGCGATTTTAGCCGCGTCTTCGGTTACAAGCGCCGCCTCGAGCGCCCATTTCATATCAGGACCGCAGGCAAGCAGGCCGTGACCCTTTAATCCGATTGCGTAATCGGGGCCGAGTGTTTCGACAGCCGCCTTCGCAAGATTCGGTGAGCCCGCTCCCTCAAGCGGAGCGACTTTAATGGCACCGTTCGTCACATACTGACTGACTGTCACCGTCGGAATATACGGTTCATTCTTCAGCGACCAAGCAATTACATAAGGGGTATGGCAATGAATAACCGCATTTACGTCGGGTCTGTTTCTGTATACGCCGGTATGCATACCGGTCTCGATGGAAGGACTAAGCGAGCCCTCAACCACGTTTCCGTTAATATCTACAATAATTATATCCTCGGGCTTCATAACGCCGTAAGCCACGCCGCTCGGCTTTATCGCCACAAGGTTTGTCTGCGGATCTCTGACGCTTATATTTCCTCCGGAAAGCTGTGTAAAGCCTCTTTCAAATAAGTACTTACCAACCTCCACTACGATTTCCTTTTGTCTTTCAAGCATATTAAACAGCCGCCTTTCATTAAATTCTCTTTAGCATTTATTTTCATCTGCTGTCCTTATTCTATCACCTTAGTATTGATATTTCTATTGATATTTTTAATAAATATCAATATCGGTTTTTGAACAATATCAATAAAGAAAAGCGTCATTAATAGCAATTACGTCGATTATTAGTATTTATATTTATATATTAATAATTTAACAAAGTGACAAATCAGGCTCATTTTTTTGCTTTTTAACTGCGCTTTTGCAAAATGTCATAATAATAAGTTAAAAAGCTTCGGCTTGCAGTTCAAAAAAACACGTATGATAAAAAATAACGGTTGAATTTCTCCCTCCGTGCACCTTTCACCTCTCTTGCAAATGAATGCGTATCGCCGTCAAGGCAAGCCGGAGGGATTTTGCCTCCCTTGTAAAGGGAGGTGGGTTGCCGCAAGGCAAGCCGGAGGGATTCTGCCTCCCTTGTAAAGGGAGGTGGGTTGCCGTAAGGCAAGCCGGAGGGATTCTGCCTCCCTTGTAAAGGGAGGTGGGTTGCCGCAAGGCAAGCCTGAGGGATTTCATAGGGGTTATACGGAATTTATATAGAAAGCAAATTACTTTTTAATCCCTCAGTCTACTCACTTCGTTCGTAGCCAGCTCCCTTTTCAAGGGAGCCTTTTTTGTCGCTCCGCGACATTTCCCCACACCGTGGGGAATCACCATTGCAAGTGAGACAGATAACGGAGGGGATATAAATTATGGTGTTTGACTTGCATATCGCGAGTATTTGCAAAATCAAAAAAGCCCTTTGAGAAAAGATTTCTCCTCTCTCAAAGGGCAAGTTGACACACTAAAATTTTATTTATTCATACGTCTTACAATCCAATCACTTGTAACACTTTCTGCTTCCGCACATTCACCATAATCCAATTCTGCTAAATCACCCATTGTTTCATCAATACTTAAAATGGATGCTAATGAAACCACTCTTGCATCTTTTTCCTTATGGTTTCCACCACATAGGAACTGCCAATATCCATCTTCATCATGAGAAACATATAATATAGGTTTATTTTCCTCTAATACATGACAGCAAGTAAAGCACGCTGTATTAGGAGCATCTGAAAATGGAAATTTCTTATTTTTCATTCATAACACCTCCAACATTCGATTTGTACTTCATTTAGAAAATGGGCAATCCCGATTGGAATTGCCCACTCGCTATACTTGCTATCTTAACATAACATTCAGTATCGCACAACCTTTTGAGAAAAGGATTTCTCCTCTCTCAAAGAGCTTGAATGAATTAATTTATAGGTTTCTTTGAAAAATCACCATATCTGTAAGCTTGACGCCACATTCAAATATCGGGTGGTCGTAATTATTTGTAAAAAAGTTCGGTATAATATGAGAACGAACAAAACCGCACTTTTCATAGAATGGAACTGTCAGAGGGCTGTCGCCGGTTCCGACCTGTAAAACGGAATATTTGTCGGCATACTCTTTAACAATAAAATCAATTAGGTTTTTGGCATATCCATTGCCTTGATATTCTGGAACGGTCGCAATATTCTTTATTTCAAGAATGCCGTCGCCCTCATCGGTGACGACACATTCAGCTTTCACGCCGTTATCGTCAAGCACATACATAGTGCCTTTTTCAAGATAGCGGTCTATCATATTCTCCTGTTCATCTGCCAAAAGCAGTAATGATAGAAACTGTTTTTTGTTTTCTTTGATTTCTCGAAATTTCATACCTGACATTCTACCTGATTTTATTTTAGACTTTTATCATACTTTTGAAAATGGGCAACTCCGACTGGAATTGCCCACTCGCTATGCTTGCTATCTTAACATAACATTCAGTATCGCACAAACTTTTGAGAAAAGGATTTCTCCTCTCTCAAAGGGCTTGGTAAACTTGAAGTTAGCGATTTCTTTTTCCGGTGTTTTCTGTCCCTCGGATTTCCTCATGATAGAAATAATCCACGATTACCGGATGTCCCTGCGGGACTCTGCCATAAGGCATTTCATTATCCACAAAGGGACAATCATACTTCTTAGCCATTTCCTCAGCTTTTACTTCAAGTGCTTCAAAGTAG